>JAABUU010000049.1_pt1 | contig 184365 bp, 243 predicted proteins | sample 5559301 | NCBI WGS metagenome assembly JAABUU01 (sample SAMN10711884, study PRJNA513360) | rock metagenome | isolation source: Antarctica rocks | place: Antarctica: Victoria Land, Richard Nunatak white
ACCAAGGCCGCGCGCAAGTCCGCGCCCGCCACCGGCGGTGTCAAGAAGCCGCATAGGCGCGGCCCCCTCGCACAGCTGGATGCTGGCGTAATGCCTGGGGTTTTGACCGCGGCTTGTTAGCTGGACCTAGAGCGGTCGGACACGCAGTGAGCTACGTCAGTGAGCTTACAACAGTACCACGCTGCGCGTAGGTACCGCCCCGGCACGGTGGCGCTGCGTGAGATCCGCAAGTACCAGAAGTCCACAGAGCTGCTCATCCGCAAGCTGCCCTTCCAGCGGCTCGTGCGTGAGATCGCGCAGGACTTCAAGACCGACCTGCGCTTCCAGAGCAGCGCCGTGATGGCGCTGCAGGAGGCCGCCGAGGCCTACCTGGTGGGCCTCTTCGAGGACACCAACCTGTGCGCCATCCACGCTAAGCGCGTGACCATCATGCCCAAGGACATCCAGCTCGCCCGCCGCATCCGCGGCGAGCGCGCCTAGGCTGCCAAGCAATTGGCTGCCAACAAAAACACCGGTGTTTTTTCAACACCACCTCCGCAAGGAAGGCAAGCTTAGCCGTAGCAGTGGCAGTTTGCAGGACAGTCAGTATGCGCCGCTGCTTCTTGCAGCCAGCATCTCTTGTCACATCTCAGAGAGTTTAGAAATGAGCAGTGCGCAACTGATGGCGTGGTAGAACAAATGCCTGCCTCCCCCCCCCCGCAAACTCTGGTTGGTCCCAGCTCAGCAGGCAGCAGCCATTTCATGTTCGGCCCGAGGCCACAAAGAGCCCGTGCTGGCATGTCGTGCTGTGCAGGGTGCGGTGCTCGGCCCCAAGGTGCTACTCCTCCTTACCCGGGTGGTGCGCTATGCCACTCAGCAGTTGCGTACTGCCCCTGCAAAAGAGCGTGTGCACAAGCTGGCTTTGCCGCTACGGTGTCTTGCGCGGGCCAGCCGGTGAATGTTCTGCGCATGGGTAGCTTGTTATCTTTGTGTGCAACGCCTGCAAGCTCGGCACCACAAGCCTACACGGCAACTGAGTGGCGCCTGCGCTGACAAAGGCCGCCAGGTGAACCGCGCACGCACATCTGACCTTCAATGTTGTATTTCAGTCAATGTTGTATTGTTGTCGGTTTACATTGGGACTCCTGTGTAGTGGGGTTGTGGCGGGCATGTACACAACAAGTGAGCTGGGTGTCGGTAAAATGCTTTGTGGGCCCTGGCAGGCAGCACTTTCTCAGACAAGGTGCAATGCATGTCTGACCCGACTGCACAGCATGCGGCCCAGGCAGCTGGCGCACAGTTCTGTGATGTCTTGGAGCTGACTTGCTTCAGGTTGATGAGCATGTGGACAGCTACAACCCCGCCAATTCCCTGAGCTCCCATTGTTACAAAGCGCCGGTGCTGTACGACTGGCAGCAAACAACGCTCGCGAGCTGATGCGCAGCCGCCGCCCTGCAGCAGCCGCCGCTGCCTGCACTCCAAAGATCACACGCACGCATTTTTGGCTGCAAGGCGTTGCGCAACCAGCTGGCCAGCGAGGCCGCGCGAACGGTCACGCTCGCCACTGGCAGCGCCCAAGCACCGACGCAGACATGACACCCTATTGCTAAGCAGACGTCCGGGCTGCTGCAGGCTCTAGCGCTTGCAACCTCGCCCCCTCCGCTGCCCACTCTCTGTCAGTTCTGTTGGCACAGCGCACCAGCAGCACATGCTCGCATCCCTACAGAAGTCTTTCTGACCAATGATGGGTGGGTGACCATGGCTTGCTAAAGCTGCTGCAGCGCCTCCAGGTACGCGTCCGGCAGGTGGTGCTGCAGCATTTCCGCGGTGAGCAGGATCCGCGCGAACACGCGCCGGTCCACCTCCGCCACCACCGGCGTGTCGCCGCGCTGCGCCGCAGCGGCGGCCGCCGCCTCGCGCTCGCCGGCCAGCCTTGCGCCTGCGTCAGGCTTGGCAGCGTCTGCAGACCCCGGCCCGCCCTCCTGCGCGCCGGCGTCGGCGCCCAGCGCGGGCCGCACGGCTGCAGCCGTCAGCGGCGCCATGCGTGCCTCGAGCGGCGCGGCGGCGCCGGCGTGCGGCGCCTGCGCATCCGCGGCCGCAGCCGCGTCCACATCGGCAACGTCCTCGCGGGGCAGGATCCACAGTACGCGGCCTGCGGCGCGCGCCTGCTAGTCAGCGTGTTGGGCTGGCGGCTGCGCTGCGGTGTCTGCACCCTACTGGGTGTTGCCGGCGGGCCAGCATGCTTCGGCTCTGCCACCAGCTCAGACGCCCTACGTCATGAATAGTGACTCAGGAAACATTTTCTGTTGCAGGCGCTGCATGGTGAGGTGTGTGAGGCAAGTGTGGGCGGCCGGCGCACCGGCAACAAGCAGCGGCTCCGGGTTGTCTAGCCCGCTCTCGGCACCCACGGCCGTCACGGCAGCCAGGTCCGCTGCGCCGTCGCCGCCCAGGCCTTGCCCGGTGGCCGCCGCGGCCGCGGCCGCGGCGGCCGGCGTGGCCGCGCCAGCGCCAGAGGACGCCGCCGGGTTGCCGGTTGCCGCGCGGTCGCCGCCGGGGCCTGCAGACCCTGGCGCCTCATCGCCGGCCGCGCGCTTTCGCGGCAGCACCGGCGCGGCGCCGCCCGCGCGGCCGGCGGCGGCCGCCGCGCCGGCGGCCGCGCGGCGCTCGCCTCCGGCGGACGCGCTGTCTGACAGAGGGCTGGGGCCGGGGCTGGCGGCCGCCTCCGCGCCGCGCAGGCGCCGCTCGGACTCCTCGCGCAGCGCACGCAGCCGGCGCACCGCGTTGGACACCGGCGAGCCGCCGCCAACCCTGCGCCCAGGCGGCACACACATATAACGCGATGACAGCTCCTGCCACAGGCCGGCATGATCCGGCGATCGATCTCAGGGCCTCGCGCATGCCCGCGAGCGTGGGCTGCAAATGCAGCGCGCCTCGGGAGCAACCCCCGCGCCTGCACGCGGCAGGGCGCAGGCGCGCCTGGCAGCCGCAGTGATGCCGGGCGTGTGATTGGCGCTGGCGGCGGCCGCTTCGGCGGGAACTCTGGCGCCCTGCTCCAAGTCGCGAGCGGACGCGGCGCCGTCCGGGGCGCCGTTGCCCGCATGGCTCTGCTGCGGCGCGGTCGCGGCGCCGTGCCGTGACACCATCTCCACGTCGCTCGCTGGCCCTGCGCGCGGCGAAGCTGAGGCCGGCGCCGTCGGGTATCGCGCAGACCCCCCTAACCCTATTCTTACAACAAAGCCCCTGTCAAGCCCCTGTGTGCACCCCTGTCCTAGCTCCAGGAACCTGCCGGATCCCTAGCCCTCACTCGCTGCGCTACAAACACGCACGCCCAGCTGGGCAGACATGACATCCTGGCAATACGCCTACCAGCGCTTTTGCAAAGATACGCAGACACCTAGGCCAGGGTCCCCACCACGGCCAGGGGACGCGACGCCGGCGGCCTCCGCGGCAGCCGCGGCGGTGCGCGCGGCCGCCTCCAGCGCCGCAGCGTCGTCTGCACCCCCGCCGCGCATCAGCCCCGCAAGGCCCAGCACATCTGCCGCTCGCCCGGGCCCCGATCAGCGGTCCAGCAGTCTTTGTGGTGTTGTTCACAGACGCCCGCGGGCCAGGCTGTGCAGCCTTGGGTGCCCTGGGATGCAGACTCTGACACCGTGCTCCCTCAAAAGGCAAAGGCAGGGCGCTTGCCATGCACCAATGGCGCGGGCTCAGCGCCTCAGAACTGTCAAATGCGCCGTGCGGACTGGTGAAACATTGCTGGCCGCAGACGGCTTCCCAGCCAAGACAGCAGCCGGGTACAGCGAGGGGCTGCGGGGCGCGGCAGCGCGCCTGGCAGGCTGCTGCCATCCAGCCCGCGCAGCATCGGCGCCTGCACGCTGCTCTTCCACTCCCCCTGCCGCGCCACACGCACGTTGACACCTGCCCGGTGGCGTCTCCGCACAGAAGGCTCGCAGGACGCCTTGCGGTGCAGGCGTCTCCAGACCACACGCACAGGCTTTGCACACAGGCTCTAGGCGCCCACCACGCGCGCACGTCGTGGGGCAACACTGGACGGCCGCCGGCAGGCAAGCTGCGCGCCGCGCTGCCTCCAGACACGTGCGCCGCGCAAGGAGCGGCGCGCCTTCAGCCCCTCCAGCGTCGAGGTGACGCGGCGGCCCAGGCTCTGCGCGGCGCTGCGCACGGGCGACGCGGCGGCCAGCTCCAGGAAGGCCTCCTCCACGCTCGCGTAGCTCAAGCGCGGGACCACGTCGCCCCTGCGCGCGGTTCCCGACGATTGTTTCCCCTTCGGCCGCAAAGAACTGGGACCGTGCATAGGCGAGAACTCTCTCTCGAGTGCGGCGTGCTCCCGCCCGCCCTCATTGCGACCCCCGGACCAGACAGGTTAATGAGAACAACCCACAACGTTAGCCTGCCCCAGCCACAGATGCTGCGCTGCCTGCATCAGAGAGCGAATCTATGTTTTCATGGCGCATGCATCAGGAAATCGGAACGGAGAGCCTGCACACAATGTCACAATACAGCACACGCATCCGGGCTGCATGCCCAGCCCCGTTGTCACAGCTGCGCAGCAGCCGCATGCGAGGAAAGAAAGCGAACGCAGGACGGTGCGGCTCTGCCGGCTCAGCGGCTGCCATGCACAGCTCACTCTTGGACAGCGCTCTTGGACGGCACCGGAGTGGGCCAGCCGCAAGGCGGGGCGCGGCTATCATGCACAGCTCACCCTTTACCAGCACAGGACGGCACCGGAGCTGCCAGCCGCGAGGCGGGGCGCGCCCGAGGATGACGGACGTTGTGAACGGCGCGGCGGCCTCGGCCAGTTCGGCGGACAGCACGGCGGCCGGGCCGAGCGCCACGCAGCGCACGGGGCCCAGGCCCTGCGGCGGCGCGTCGTGCAGCAGCGCCGCCAGGATCGTCGCCACGCCGCCTGCCGGCGAGCGCGGCTCGTCACTGCTCGTAGCTGCTCGACAGAGGAGCGCGCCGAAGCAGAAACAGAATTACGACAAGCCCTGTACCCAGGATTTGCGGCGAGCCATGCAGCAGCGCACAGGGACAAACTAAGAGGGCAGAAGTACCAGGGAAAATGCAGCCATCATGCTGCTGCTCGCGCTTGCGGGTGTCCACGCCTGAGAAGCAGACACAGGGAGCACGACCACACTCTCCCTTCAGGGAAACAAGCAGCTCCCGCGCCTAGCGTCCGCGGGGCCAGGACGGCCCGGGCGCGCGCCGCCCATGGAGTGCCCGGTGATCAGCAGCGGCCAGCCCGGGAAGCGGCGCGCGGCGTCCTCCAGCGCGCCGCCGGTGTTGCAGTGCACGTACGTCGCCGCGCTGAGCATGCCCTCGTGCACGCGGCCCTGCCGGCCCAGCAGCGTGGTCTCCATGGGCGCCGCAGTCAGGTTGCCCAGCATGTCGCCGATCTCCAGCGAGCCCCTGCAAAACGCGCCCGCCCTCACCCTCCGCTCGGATGCCTTCGGTTTCTTTGGGGTTTCATCCTTTGTTAGGGTCTATCCAAGTCCATCTAAGTGTTGAGCATGCAGGGAGCCACGCGCGGGGGAGCAGGCACGCAATTGCGCCGCCCGGGCGGCTGCGCGCCGACAGACAAGCCTGCGCATGCTGCTTCCGAAGCCAAAGCAGGACTCCATCCCTCAGGCGTCCGGCGGGCGGCGCACCGGATGGCAAGCACGAGCGTGCGCGCGGCCAGGTCGGCGGCCAGGTAGTGGCAGGGCCGGCCGACGCTGTTGGCCCACTCGGCGAGCAGCAGGTGTCCCGGCCGCACGCCCGCGAGCGCGGCAACCGCCTCGTTGTTCGCCTCGCCGCTCGCGCCGCCCGCCGCATTGAACTCGATTGCGTTCACCTGCACGCCAGGGTGACGACGAGTCCGCCACTCTGGTTCTTCAATGGCCCAAAAGAATCGGGAAAGGAAGGTTGGCCGTGACGTTTGGCCAACTGCGTTGCTTATTTGCAGCCATTAGCGCTGCGAGGGCGCGAGCGCTCCTGTACATGCACGGCTCCACACAGCGCCGCCCCTCGCCCTCCCAAACGCGCAGGCAGAGCGGGCCGCCCAGATCTCGGCACTGGGCGCCGCGCCGTGTGCAGCATGGCAAACTTGGCAATGGAGGACAGATGGCCGGCGGCCATGGCGTAGCCGTACGCCGCGCGCGCATGCACCGCTGCCGCCAGCAGGTCCGCGAGCAGCGAGGGCGCAGACCCTATCGGGGCGCCCGCCTCGCCGCCAGGCTCCGGCGCGCCCGCGGGCGCAGCCGGCGCGCTGGCCGCCGCCGGCGTGTCGGGGGCGCGGCAGCCCTGCCGGCGAACACGCAGACCGCAGTCAAGCACAGGGCCGCAGCGCACTCCGGTCTGAACAAGCCCGACGATGCAGCGCGCTGCCTGGCAGTCACACACCCACCCTTTGACGCATGCCCAAAATGGCTCCAGCGCCAAGCACCACACGGCACGCGCTGCTCCCCCGGCCGCGCGGGCGCAGCCGGAGCGCGGGCGCGGCCATGTGTTCCGACGCGGCGGGCACCTCTGTGGCCGGCTCGGCAGACACGTCCAGGCCGTGGCGCAGCTGCTCGATCTCGGCCGCATGCAGCTGCTGCTTGTGCGCCGCGAACAGCACCTGCGCGCGCGCGGCCCGATCAGGCCAACCCTAGCCCTGACCAGCGCCTGCGCGCGCTCTTCCCGTGTAAGATCAACCCTAGCCCTGACCAGCACCTGCCCACACTCTCTGTTGGCACCCAGGCGGGGGAGGGGCGGCCTCACAGTCGGGCAGGGGCGTCGCAGGCCTGGCGCCCAGGTTGACCCGACGTCCCGCGCCCGCGCCGCACAGCGCGGGCGCCGGTCGCAGTGCGCAGGCGCGCGCCTCGTGGCCGGCGCGCTCGCGCGGCCCGGGCCTGGGCGGAAAACCCAACTCTATACAGGGCGAGGACGCACCGGCCAGGCGGCCGGGTCGAGCGGCACGACATCGATCAAACGGCGCCGGCGCATCATCGCGAAGAACATCGCCGCGAACGACCGCAGCGCCGCGCGCCGGTGCTCCGCCTCGGTCTGGCGCCGCAGCCTGCGCGCGCACGCGGGCGCGCAACGTAAGACAGAGGCGCCGCCCACGAACGGTGCAGGCTCCTGTACGGGCGGACTGACAGGCGCCGCTTCCTGACGTCCGCTGGTGTGCCAGCAGGGAAGGATTCCGGAACCTGTCACCGGACCCGCATGTGTCTGGACCTGTCCAGCCAGGCCAACGACAATCGCCGATCGATGCCCTGCGTCGTGTTTGTGCTCACCCAGGTGCTGGCACAGCTGCAGCAGCACTGCCTCCCCGCTGTTGAGGCAGGCAGGGTCGCGCGCGCAAGCAGTGACGGCATCACTCCAGCCCCTTCATCCGGCGCGTGTCCCCCCCGGCGAGCAAGGTGCGGCTGCGCGCCGTGGCAGCCGCAGCGGCAGGGACACCACCCCGAAGATGAGCCCGGCCAGGTATGCCGCGTACTTGACGCCCTGCATCGACGTCACGGGGCTGGCCAGGAAGGCCGCCGCCGCGGCCGCCTCGCCCGTCGCGCCCGCCGCCGCGCTCGCGGCCGCGCTCGCGGCATCAAGCAGGCCGCGCTCACCGCGGGCGGCCGCGCGGGCGACCGCCGGCTGGCCCGCCCGGCGCCGGAAGCAGCGCCGGCGCACAAAGTCGCCTGAGCGCTGGCTCGCGCGCCCGCCCGGGCGGCCCTCGTCCAGGTGCCTGCGCATGCGGCGTCCGGATCGCAGAGGCAGGGCGGCATCACCACGCGGCCGGACGCCTGCAGGCAGACACCCAGGCTGGTGCAAGTGCGCAAAGCAGCATCAGCAGGGGGGAGATCTAATGCGACCGCACGAGCACTTAACAGCAGCCTGGCGCGACAGGGACTTGCTCGCCGCAGCAGAGCACGACAGATGCCTGAGATAGCAGGCGACTGAGAGAGGTGGCATGCAAGGGCGCAGTGAGCGGCACGCCGGCCGCGCACTTGCAGGCAGCGCACTTGCAGCCGGGCCACAGCGCAGTTCGGTATGCAGCGTGTGCAGGCGAGGGCCGGGCGGCGCACTTGAAGACGGACCCATAGTGCCAGCCCTCCAGGTCGGTGCGCGGGGACACAGTGAGCTCCCAGCCCTGGAGGTCGTCCTCGCTCGGCGGCGCAGGCACCGCCACGGGCTGGCCCTCTGCGTCGCTCCAGCCTGGCCGGTCCAGCAGGCCCGGCTGCTGCCTGCCGCACGCGCTTGAGCTTGACCGCGCAGCCTCCCTGAGGCAGCACCTAGCTGCCGCGGAGCCTGCATTTGTACCGCAAGCTGGCTCACCTGATCCGCAGCTGCCAGTGCGCACCAAACAGCCTGATGCATACCGTGCTCTGCTCGTGCACCAGGGAATACCAGGGCGCAAGGCGACTGGCAGCGTCTGTGTGCCCACTCAGCGTCAGGCAGGGCCAAGCCGCGCAAGGGCCAGCGTGCGGCCTCAGGCCCTCACCAGCCGAGCGGGCCAAACCAGCGCTGGTTCTGGAACAGCTCCACCACGTCCTCCTCCCTGGCGGCAGGCATCGCCTGTTGTGACTGACTTCTGGCTGCAAGTAGGCGCGGCGCCCCCCGTCCCCGCTGCTTAAACGACCTCCTGAGGCCAGCACAGACTCCAGGCCATGCGCCCTGCCTCCGCAGCGCCCCAGCTGCAGGAGCGCCCGGGCTCCTGGCGCCGGGTGCCCTCGCCGAGCCCGCACAAAGCCTCTGAGCAGCCGTGCTCTGCATGCGTTATGGGCGTCTGGGAACACAAGTGAACGGAGAGGCTCCCTGCTGCGAGTACAAACCCCCTTTACCTAGGGCCCAAGAATTTTCGTACAATTCCCGAAGGAGCCTCTTGACGACTTGCTCGCGCCACTGAAAGCAGTCACGCTCGCCGTGCAAGCGCAACCGCCTCAGTCCCGATGAGTGTTTGCTCTCCGCAGGAGCCGTGACCCGGCGCGGCTGTACGACCACCTGCAAGCTGGCGACAATTTGTCAAGGCTGGCTGGGGGCCGGCCCTGCCCTGCTGCGCGACACATCATGGCGCAGGCCAGAGCTGCGCTGTCCAGCACCGGGCGGCGGCAAATCGCGGCGGCGCGCATATTGGTGGCGGCGCTCCTCTGCGCTGCGGCACAGCCTGGGTGGAGCCAGACAGAGCTCAACGTCCAACTCACGCGCGCGACGCCAGAGTTCTCTGGGTTTATAAGGGTGCAGGGCGGCCGCTTTGTCGACGCCGCATGCAGCGTGTTCCCCGTCATCGGGCTCAACGCGTGCGCGCCCGCTGCCCGGCGCAGCCGCGGCTTTCTCCAAATATTTGCTACTCTACCTGGCTGCTGGGGCTGCCTGTAGCGGCTTCGACCCAGCGCGTGCTCGGGGCGTGTTAGTCAGCCAGTAGGGGTCCGGCCGTCACAGCTGCTTTGGATGCGTCCCGCGGCGTGTCAGCACGGAGTGCGCCTGCTGCCTGGTTGCGCAAGACTGCGCACGACAGCCAGTCCTGTTACCTTGTGAGGAGCGTGATGCAGTGCGCATCCAGTCATGTGGCAGCAGCGCTGGCTGTTTGCCTTCAGGCAGCCACAGGGGCGCGCTTGCATGAAGCGGCGGCGCGGCGCAGGTGGGACCTGATGGAGTCGGGCGCGGGCATCCTGCCCCACGGCGGCGCGCTGGAGGGCGGCGCATTCCTGAACGGCGTGCAGTATACCATGCAGGCCGCGGCTGCGGCCGGCCTGACCGTCGTGCGCGCGTTCGGGCACGGGCACGACCTGGACGCCCACCTGGTGCTGCAGCCGGCTGCAGGTGACCCTCCTGCAGCCCTGCCATGGGGCTCCCGTTCGCGCCTCGTCGCTGGCCCCGCCGGCACCCGCGGTGGGCGCCAGGCAGCATGCCTCAGCTCCACAGCTGCCAGCATGACCTGATGTACACAGAGTAGACGTCCGCATAAATGGTTTTGGCTGCAGGCGTGAATAACTTACAGTTGTAAATGGGCCAACTTTGGCTGTGTATGGGCAGGCGTGTACAACGAGACGGCCTTCCGGGGCCTCGACTACGTGCTGCACCAGGCGAGCCTGAACGGCGTGCGCGTGCTCTTCACGCTGGCGGACAACTGGAAGACGCAGGACTCCAAGCAGAACGTGCGCGGCGCGCCCGCGCGCCCCGAACGCCCCGCTCGGCGACCGGCTCACCGCGAGCACCGGAGTGCGATGCGCGTCCGGCGCCGCGCGTGCGCTGCGAGCGCGAGCCGCAGGGGGGCGAGAGCGCCTCTGATGGTGGAAACCTACCCTAACCCTACTAATGAGGCCGGCCGCGCGCGCAGTATATATACTGGGCGGGCGAGACCAACCTGGACGCGTTCTGGTGGAGCCCCGCCGTCATGGAGCTCTTCAAGCGCCACATCGACGCGATGACCTCGCGCGTCAACGTGTATAACGGTGCGCGCGGCCGAAGCAGCCTCCCTCGCAGCGCGGCGGGCAAGTGCTCGCAGGCTGCCTCTGGTCGCGCTTCGTGCTCACGGTGCAGCGCTGGCGCATGCAGTCCTCCAACAGTCACGGCCAGACGAGGTCGGCAAGGATGCCCGGATGGCATAGGTGCTGGAGTATGTGATTTACAATTCATGCGTGCGCAGGCGAGTGGCAGAGTAGGGTTAGGTGCAGGGCATCTCTGGGCGCTGACCTGGCGGCCGCGCGCATCGCAGGCAGGAGGTATAAGGACGACCCGGCGCTCTTCGGCTGGGACCTGATCAATGAGCCGCGCTGCAACTGCTTCCCAGAGATCCTGCCGCCGCAGAGCGAGTGGGTCGCGCTGGAGGCCTCGTGTAACGTCAGCTGCGCCGACGCGCTGTCGGTGCGCCCCTGGGACGCGCCCGCGCCGCGGCGGGGCGCTGGCTAGAGGCCCAGCGCGGCGCCGCCAGCGCCGGCGCTGGCGGCCGCAGCGCCGTGCGCCTGGGCGGCCATGTATTGCAGCGGGGCGCTGGCCGGAGGCTGACGCCCGCTCACCGCCGCTCCAGCCCCAGCCCGCGCCTCACGCCGCGCTCACCAGCTGATGGCAGCAGAGCGGACCCTGTGCCAGATGCTGCTGATAGGGTAATCGGAGGTCCATGCTCTCTTGAAGCCTGCTGCCAGCAAGGGAGGAGAGGGGCCGAAGCGCCGCCGCGCTAGCGTGTGTGCAGAGTGGGACCGTGCGGCGTGCGCGCAGGGCTGGGTGTGGGAGATGGCAGAGTACCTGAAGGCCGCCGACCCAAATCACCTCGTCACTGTGGGCGCCGAGGGCTTCTGGGCCTCGCGCGCGTGGCAGGCGCGCGCGCGTCAGGGTTATGGTAGGGTAGCCGTGTATAGCCACGTCGCGGACGGCGCTCGCCCAGCAGCCGTGGCCGCCCTGCGTCCGGATACATGCACATTCTATCTGACTTGATGTAGTGCGCGACATGCGCCACGCTCATCCAGCCGTGTCTGACCTACCAAGCACGCCCTGGCCTCAAATGTGGACTGCCAGGCCATGGCCTGGCAAAGCGCGGCAGCGAGGGGGGCGCGCGGGCGTGTGCGCGCAGGCGTTCCTGTACAACCCGGGCAACTTCGGGACGCCGACGCAGCTCAGCTGGGCCTCGCTGACGGGGCAGAACTTCACCGCGCAGCACAACAGCCCGCACATCGACTTCTGCGGCGCGCACTTCTGGCCCGACCGCTGGGTGCGCACCCGCGGCCAGGCAGCGGCGCGCGCGCTCGCGCGGCCCGCGCCAGCACCCGGCCGCGCGTGCGCCCGGGAGGCCAGGCCGCGGCACACCATGCCTCCGCCAGCACTAGCTCTGCTGCCAAATTATCACAGGGAAGCACCTGCAGAGGCGCATTTCTAATAGCTCCTGGTTGCGCGAGTCGTGCGTTGCTGTTGCCGGCGACAGAGCTGCGTCTTAGTCGGCAGCAGCTTGGGCTGGGGGTGGCCTAATAAGCAATGTCCCCGCTCCTGCGGCAGACGCCGGACCTGGGCTGGAACGCCGCCTTCTTCGCGGCCTGGGTGGACGGGCATGCGGCCGACTGCGCCGCGCTCGGCAAGCCCTTCATCCTGGAGGAGTTTGGCAAGAACGTCACCGTGCCGGTCACGCCGGCGGGCATTGCGGCGACGCGCGACCCTGCCTTCGCCAGCGTCTACGCCAAGCTGCTGGCCAGCCTGACTTCCGGCGGCGGCTTCCAGGCGCGGCGGCCCCGTCGGCGCCGCTTGTCCGCCATCATGTGAAATAAGGTAGGGCGAAAAATGCGGTTGTCATGTGGGTTTGTGGCCATTGCAGAGGCTAAGCTTCTATAATGGAAGTTCTCGTAGGGAAAAAAGAAGGGCTGCCACATGGGTCCCGGCGTGCCCGGAGGCTCGCGCCGCTGGCAGCGCCTGCTCAGCCTCGCCCCCATGTGCGGGCCGGGCGCTCGAAGCCCCGGCCGGCGCGACGCAGCCGCCCGCTCCCGCAGGCACGCCTCTAAGCCGAACCCTACCCCGCTCCCGCAGGGCGCGCTGCTGTGGAAGTGGGCGCTGTCGCCGCCGGCTGACCCGACCGACGGCCTGGAGGTCGGCCTGCGCGACTCCACATTCTTGGGCGTCGTTGCGCCAGCTGCGCGCGCGGCGCTCAACATTGCACGCCGCGCGTCCGTGCCGGGCTGCCAGCCGGTGCGCTGCCGGTGTTAGGGCTGCTGTCACCCTGTGTCGAGTGCGAGGATCTGCAACACTACAATCAACATTAGTGTTTATTCCGGTCAAGGCGGGTGCGCTGCCGAGCTCGGCGCGCTGCCTGCGCGTCTTCGGGGCGGCGCTGCGGCGTCGAAAGCATTGATGGAGCCTGGTCACGCCCATGCACAGGGTCCAGCCTGGCCCGCTTTCATCACGTTACCTCTGATCGGATTCGCTGGGTTTGGGCGATCGTGCTGGCGTCTGGCCGCCTGACTCCCACCAAGGCGCTCCTGACGGCTCCCAGGCCACATGCTCTCCCGCGCCCCCTGCGCGCCTGCTGACAGGAGCGGCTCGGTCACCGTGCACCCTGTGCTCACGTGCGCCTTCCTGCAGGCGAACGCGACGGCGCCGGCGAATGCGACGGCGCCGGCGAATGCGACGGCGCCGGCGAATGCAACGGTGCCGGTGGGCGCCACTGCCAACGTGACCACCCAGGCCGGGGCCCTGCAGGAGGGTGCGCTGCCCGGGAACGCCACCGCGCAGGCCGGCGCGCCGGCGGCCAGCCTGACCAGCAGCGACGTCACCCCCAACGGCTCCGCAATGATCAACCTGCCCACGGTGACCGTGCCGCCGTCGGGCCCGGCAAATGCGGGCTCTGCCAGCTTCGGGCCGCTCACCGACGAGCCGACGGTCCCGGTCACGCCGGCGTGGCCCGCAACGCTCGCGGCGCCGGCCGCGCCGGAGGCCCCCGCGGCGCCGGCGGCGCTCACGCCGCCGGGGGTGCCCGTCTCCAACGCGGCGCCGGTTGCTGCCGACTCTTTTCAGGCTGCTCCATAATGTTGCGGCGCTGGCCGGCGTGCTCACGTCCGTGAGGATGCACAAGGTGGGCTTCATCATGTATCCAGGCTCTTGCTTGTGCGCTGCGGGCCAGGTGCTGGCAGTGCCGCACGCTCTCGCGGCGGCACTCGCCGTCAGCGCTTTTTGGGTCCATATTGGACGGGGTGCGTGCCTGGCAGGGCTCGCATGTGCTAGCCATGCCCGGCATGGCGGGCCAGTCTCGGAGCGGGCTGCCCTGCAACTTTAGGGCAGCCCGTGTATGTAATTGCTTGCTAGAGTGCGGGCATGTATGCTTTTGGGCGCGCACCAGCGGCATGCGGGCAGCTTCTGTATTCAGGGAGCCGCGGGCAAGAGGCTGCATGCGTTGCAGTCAATGACACAACAGATGTATGGCGGATGGTACATTCTTTTGTCTTCTAGTTATCTGCTCCACTGCTGCTACGGTAGTTATGTTGGTTGCTGATTGTTGTGGGGTGTTGCATGCAGACTTTGTTGTGGGTACAACTTGTGGCTGTCGACTGGTGGCCACCTGCATGGTACGCACCAGGCAGTGTGCTTCACACAATGCCAGGTCCCATCTGAGCAGTTCTGCAATGCCATGGAATGCAGACTCAGTCGCCAACACCAGAGCCACCCCTACTCTACCACAGGGAAAAGCAAGCTATCTATCACTGCATGCCGGGCAGTGCTGCACAAAAGCATATGAGCACCCACACAGAAATACAAAGCACACGTGTTTACTGCGGTCCAGCATCAGATCCTACGCGCATGCTACCGTCCTACCTGCATTCAGGTCTCTGGGAAGGCAATGTTGCGCAATCTGAAACACTGCAAGTCCGTGTGTCCATGATAAGCTGCAAGCTGGGAGCAAGCATGGCCCTCTCTGCGTGCCGCCCTCTGCAAAACCGGGTCATGTCCGCACAACCCTCCTGCACTACCACTGAGGCTCACATCCTGGCTACCAGCGAAGCAAACTGCTTTTGTCTGGATACATCGTGCTGCCTAGCTGGCAAGCACAGTTGCCTCAGCACTCACGCTCCAGAAATGGATGGACCGAAAGCAGAAAGCGTGGGCGGCATCATCCTTCCTTCCGGCCTGGTCAAGCTCTTGCCTGAGTGACAGCCACAGGCTGCTCAGCTTTCGGGCTGTCGGGCTGAGCTGACACCCGCGTGTCACACCTGCTGGCATACCGCAGCAGTGACTCCATGCTAGGCGCGGCCGGCAGCCTCACGCACACAGAAGCGGCGCGGAGTGCGCGGGCGCCGCACACTGCTCTGCGCCGCCGCCCTCGCAGGGCCGCTCCCCGGAGCGGCCGGGCCCAGAGCGCGCAGGGCAGTCTGCAGGCGACCCATCATCTTCAAGCGACCCGTCAGCATGGCAGGCGCCATCAAGAACGCTATCAGAGCCCCAGCAAGGCCCGGCGCCGGGCTCGCCAGCCCTGCACTCGACCCTGCGCCGCTTCCTCCCGTCGGCCGCAGGCCACCGGCCCGCTCCAGCGCCGCCGCCGCCACACCAGGGCGGGCTGCACTGCAGCTCAGGACAGGCTGCTGCGCTCGGTGGCACGGGCCGGCGGCTGCAGCGGAAGAAAGCGCCAAGTGTCGAGCGGCCGCTCGGCGCTCGCACGGAGGCAGCACCGCCGCACGGCAGGGCGCTGCGCGGACGCTCGCAGGCGTAGGCGCTGCTGTTGCAGTCGGGGTCGCTGAGCGCCTCGTCGCACGCCAGCCCCGCGCACGCATCCGCCAGCACACCCAGCGCCTTGCCGCGCTCGCTGCTGCTCTCCCCTTGCAACTCTACACCTGATTGCATCCCTAAATATGGCCCCAGGCCGCTGCTGCACCCCGCCATGCCAGCAACCCACCCCGCTTCAGGCACCGTCCGCTCCCATACAGCCGCGCATGGGCCCGCGCTGTCTGCAACAACGCCTGCGGCAGCCGCCGGCGCGCGCGCCCACGCGGTGGCCGCGCCGGCACTGCAGGGCCCTGCGGCCGCATGCGCTGCCGCGCCGTCCGCGAGCGCCCGGCCTGCTGCACGCCCCGCAGCAGCCGCACGCCCTCCAGGCTCCTCCGCGGCGGCGGCGGCGGCCATGCACGGGAAGGCCGCCGGCCGTGCAGCGACCGCGGCATGCACCAGCCGGTGCAGCGCGGAGCGCGAGGCGATGAGCGGGCGCACGTCGGCCGCGGCGGCCAGCTCCGCCAGCAGCGGCAGCAGGCGCAGCAGCTCGTCGTCGGCGGCGTCCAGGAACCAGGAGCCCACCGCGACGCCGTTGTCGAGCTGGTACGCAAAGACCTGGCGCAGAGGGGGGCGGCGGCTCTCAACGGGCGCTCCGCTGCACCCCAGGCATCCCCATGCCAGCGCGCCTGCCCGCGCGGCGCAGTGCTGACCCCTGCGCGCCACGCCAGCCAGCAAATCACCGCCGGTCGTGACACACCGGATCAGGGGCTCCACTGCCGGAAGCTGCAACGCGACAGGAGCACTTCCGGGCTAGGGTAGGGTATGGCATCCGGACTTGCGGGCCAGCATGAGCCGCGCCGGGCTGCGCGCGCGCACCGCCGGGGTGTTGTCCACGAGCACGGTGCGCGCGAGGTCGCGCCCCAGGCGGGCCATGTCCTTGACCAGCAGCGCGCCGCCCGGCACCGGCACGCGCAGACACGCGCCGCGGAACAGGCGGTGCGCGAACAGGCGGCGGCGCGGGTCCAGCATGTTCAGCAGCGGCTCCGCGTACGCCTGGCGTGGGGCGGCCCGCGGTCAGGGGCATTGGCGCGCGGGTGTCAGCCGCCCATGAGAGGGCGAGCGGCGGCAGGCATGCATGCTCAGGACCACAGAAACTGGTGAATGGCGGCGAGCACGCGGCGCTGATGCAGCAAGCGTCTGCACTCTCCAAACGTTTCATTACGTGCTTTGATCATCATTCTAGCTCCACACAGTTTGGTGCATAGCAGGAGCAGGTCGCCATAACGAAGGTCAGCTCCCAGAGCATGTGCAGCGGTGGGCTTTGCCTGGCTCCCCGCCGTGAAGACCACCAGCTCGAAGAGGACGGCGGCGGCCTCCAGGAAGTCGTGCAGGTGCGGCCGGCGCTCAAAGGCCGTGCGCACGCCGTCGTGCGTGTAGTACGCCTCGCGCCCCTCCTGCGCGCGGCTGGGGCGTGAGGCGCACGCGCAGGCGCGCAGGCTGGTGCAGGCGCGCAGGCGCGCGGCACACAGGCATGCATGTCACTTTGCGTTGCACGTGTCGCTGAGTGCAGACGTGTGTGCAGCCGTGGCGCAGGAGTGCCGGGGCAACCCCTCAAGCCACTGGCATGCCTGGAGGAAGCTTCGCACACATGTGTGCGGCGCTAACCCGGACTGTACAGTCTGCTTTTGTTAACAGTTTGTGACAAATACCAGAACGGCATGCAAGGCTGCCCCCATGCAGCTGGCTAGTTGTTCGCTTGAAATGTGTGCTGACCAGTACCCACCCGCACGCACAGACGCATGACCACGACAACGATGTCAATGTTAGAAAGTGTCGTGCATTCCCCTACTGCATGCGCGACTGCATGCATGCATGAGGGACGGCGCATGCGCACCAGCAGCGCTTGGCCCTCGGGCAGCGGACAGGAGCGGACGAGGGTCTGGTCCAGATCCAGCAGCAGCGTGGGGCGGCAACACTGCGGGGGCGGCAGCAGCGGAGGCTGCCCAGGCGGCACCACAGCCTCGCGCGGCGGCAGGGTCTGCATAACCCTCAGCAGGCCATCCGCCTGGGCCACCTGCAATGCATGCAGCCTCGGCACTGCTGCAGGCGGCTGCAGGGCATGCACAACGTTGTAATGTCCTTCCTTGCTCTGTCGCCCCAGGCAGTGTTGCAGGCAAGTCAGCTTTGCACTGGGTGCAGCAGTCTTCATTGCAGGCAGCATGCATGCACCGCATGCATGTCTCTGAGAGTGTCTACAGCCATAGCGGTGCTCATTCGCAAGCAACACCCGGCCAGCACGCAGGTGCAGGCTTGCCTGAGCCTGCAACACTGAGCCGTCATCGGGAAGGCCGTGAAGGCCGAAAGCACCAGCTCCATGCCCTTGCGCGGCCGCCGGCAGCGACGGGGCGCTGCTGCGGGGCGGCCGTGCCGGCTTCCTCCGCCTTGCGCGCGTTGGCGGCAGCAACGCCGCATCCATGGCCAGGTTCGCCTGCGCAGAAGCAAGGCGTAGCCTAAGTAGGCGCAGTTGTTAGACACAACAGAACTCCGTGTCGCTTGCTGAGTGCGCTCTGAGCGTGGCTCGCGCGTGGTGCAGCGACGCGTCCCGTCAACGCGCTGGTGCAGCCTGCAGCAGCGGGCCATGAGCCTAAGCAGGCGCCTGGCAGCGAGCCAGGTGCACTGCAGACGCTGCACAAGCGCGCTCTTCAGGTGGCTCTGCAATGCCTTGCCCCAAGCGGGTCTGCTCTGCTGTGCCGCTCACACACTGTTGGTTGGAAGCAGCATGTGGCTCGCGGCGCCGCTTCCCACTTTCCCAGCAGCAGGCCAGTGTGCTTGCACTCACCAGAACAACACGCCAGTCCTGGTCAGGACAGCCCAAGGACGCGGCAGCAACAGAGTCTCGTTTTGACAAAACCAGCGCCGCATCCCCGTCAGCCAGATCGACTGCGGTGCCCTCCCCACTCCCACTTGCGACTGCTGCACGAGAGCCAAGCGCTGGGGCACGGGGCAAGGGCATCGTCGCTACAGGCGATAGCCACCGGCGTGACCAGCTTTCACGTCAAAGCTGGCCCTCCCGTCACCTGACCTGCTCCTGTCTAGACGTCGTATAGATGGTACGTGGAGGGCACCGGCTGCCCCAGAGAGCCAGGCGTGCTGACCAGTTGAGCCGACATAGATGAATGCAAGCAGCTGCTCCAAGCACCAGACATAGGAAAGACTCTGCTACTAAGGGATACTTCAGCAGGCACAGAGCATCCATTCCACACCTGCTGAACACTGCGCGTCAAAGCCGCCAGCAAAATGCAAGCCTGCGGCTGCCGCCGTGCGCTCCAGCCGGGTTGCACGCGCTGTGCTAATGGATGGATGTTAGCAGTAAGCGCTTGTACACCGCAAGGTTCACTGGTGTCACTGCCCAAAGGGCCTTGCAAGCTTGCTACTTGAAAACAAGTTAGGTTTACGTTAGGTTTAATCGTTCATAGATGTAACGCGCTGCCACTGAGGTCTGTAACCGCACCCATGTCGCCAGCGCCAGCTACAACAAAGCGCTAATACATCTGCTGGAGGGTCCGCCCTGTCAATTGTCTGGGCCTGCTTGTCAACCGTGCTTGCGCTGCTGTTGCTTGTAACGGCAGTGCCTGTGGTTGCACTTGTCCCTTGCACGAGAACATACGCCACTGCTGCACAGTCTGTAGACTTTACACGTCGCATGATGGCACAGAAAATTTTACCGGCCTGCGAGCAAGCGACTGGGTACAAGTCCAGTATGCAGGCTCTGCTCTACACAGGCGACGGCAGCAGCGCCTGCCGGCGTTTGAACGCCCACATGTCAGTGATGACCTCCACGCCAGCCGGAGCGTCAACGTGCATGCCAACAGTGCGCTCGACCACACGTTCATACACCCGGCTCGGCGCGTCTGCAGCTGCAGCTGCACCATCGCCGTGCTTCGCCCCGTTCTGGGCCTCCCCAGCAGCTGACTCGCCAGGGTGTGCGCCATTGGCGGCCGCGGCAGAGCCGCAGATGCGCACGCACAGCTTGCGCCGCGCGTCGCCGTCCGTCACCGTCTCCTGAGCGCATTGCCCTGTTGGCGCAGCGGGCGCACAGCAACCGCGCCGCCCTTGGGGCGGCTGACGCGCCAGGAGCCAGTCCAGAAAATACTGACCCTGGGCCAGTGCACTGGACCGGGTCAGAGCGCCCCGGCCGCTGCTGCACCGGTCCTACTGCTGAATCGCTGCGCTGCCGGCAGAGCGGGTGGGCAGGCTCACCGCGGCCCCCTGGAGGTCGCGGGGCAGCTGCGTGAAGCAGGGCTGCAAGCCGCAAGGCTTGCCCGCGCAGCTGGTCGGGATCGGGGATGCCGCCCTCTGGACACAGGGCACCATGACCTCGACCCAAGCATGCTCTTACAGAGGGCACCGCGCGCCTGCAGGAAGGCGGCAAGGTCCGCGGGCGTCAGCCGCCGCAGCTCCGCCACCTCAGCACCGGGGCGGTCCCACACCAGCGTCCCTGCTCCCCCGCGCTGCATGCGATCAGCGTGGCGATGGCAGCGCGCGATCGTGTGCAGCGCACAGCCCTGCAGGCCCGGACGCAATCTGTGAAAAACATGCAGGGAGGAGGCCCATGCTGCAGCACAGTCGGCAGGCTGGGGCGACAGGCGGCAGGCGGCGCGCCGTCGTCGATCTCGCGCCACTCGCGCGCCGCCTGCTGCCGCAGCCGCTTCGGCCGCTCCAGCTTGGCCTTGGCCAGCTCCTCCACCTGGGTGTGGAGTAGGGTTAGGGTATGCAGGCAGGAGCGCACCAAGCGCTCCAGCACCACAGGAGGCTACCGCGGCTCATGCCTGCAAGGGCCACAACGCACAACAAGCAACGGATACTGAAAGCAGCCACTGACGCTGGCATGGGTTACACCCCCCGCTGTCAACCAGGGCAAGTGCACATCATGCGTACCCCCACAAGCGAGGCACCCCAGGTGGGTGCTGCGGGAGCGCGTCTGCCGTGCACGCCTGGGACCCAAACTCGTCGGGCGCCAGGGCCGCGAGCTGGGCGGCCATGCCGTCCGCAAACGCCGTGGCGCGGCCCTCCAGGTGCGCCGCGCTGTGCTCGCCGGACTGGATGATGAAGGCGAGCGCGCGCGCGGTCAGCGTGCACCACTCGCAGAACCACACGAGGTAGCCCAGCTGCGCGGCGGCGCGCGCGTCCCGCGGTCAGACATGGCGCTGCGGCCGCGCGCATGTACGCGCGCCTGCTGCGCCACCGGCGCTCGCAGGCCCGGCGCGCACTGCTGTGCTATCCCGGGACGCAGGGCCGCAAGACGTGCAGCAAAGTACACTGCCTGGTGCAGCATCAGGCAGCATCAGATGCTGCTGAGTGACAGCTTGTGCCAGGTAACATCATGTGCCTGGGTGACCACTGGGCAGCCGACACATACATATGGATGGCGGCACACACTCTGAATTGCCACGTGGCCATGTGCATGCCAGCGCTTGATGAGAGGCGGCACGGGCGCCGCCTGCGCGCCTGCTCGACCGTGCGCAGCTGGTAGAAGGCCGCGCGCTTCAGGCAGTGCGCCAGCAGGCCGGCCAGCGCAATCCGACGCAGGTCGTCCGCCCCGACCTGCCGGGCGCCAGCGGTCGCAGTCTGCGCGACTGCCGCTCATGCACACAGGACCGCTGTGTGGAGATCGCATGCGCTGTCCCAGTCGCAGGGCAGACCGGCGTGGGAGGGCGGCGGCTGCACGGCCGGGGGACCACCTGGTAGTAGACGAGCACGGCGGAGTTCTCGTTGGCCGGGTTGGGCGCCGGCAGCGCCAGCAGCGCCTCGCTGCCGCGGCGCAGCGCGAGCACGCGCTTGCTCGGCCGCTGCGATGGCAGCAGCGGCTGGGCGCGCCGACGCTCCTGCAGGGGCAGGGGCGGGCGCCGGCTGGGTCCGCCTCCCCGCGCAGCCGTTGTGGCACGCGCAGCGAGGAGCACTCTGCTGCTTAAAAGCACGGAGCGACTGTGTCGGCAGGCCCTCCTTCGGGCTGGGTAGCATCGCTGCACGTGGCTTGGCATTGCACGCAGGCCGTGGCCCCACAGGCAGCATCCCCGCCGAACATGCAACACATGTGGAAAACAGGCCATCGCCTGTTCATGCTACAGTCACGGAGTCCCATGCAAAGAGCTGATCACGTCCTAACCCTATGCTTTGCTTGAGAGGGTGTCACGCGCCAGCAGCTCCTCCACGCGCGCCGCCAGCTCGGCGGCCTGCCGCGCGTCCAGGTTGCCGGTCGCGTACGCCTCCACCGAGCAGCGCGCCAGCAGCCGCGGCACGAACGCCTGCGGCCGCGCCCCGCGCTGCTCCTCACGCAGCGACGCCCGAGCCGCAGAGCCAGGTCTACACGCCGTGTGCCATGCCATGAGCATGAGCGTCTGACCCTGCAGCCATGAGCACTGAGCACGCCGGAACAGCCATCTGCAAGTTCAGCTAACCTGACGCTCTGCAGGCCCAAGTTGAAAGCATGCGTTTGTGCACGCCATGGGCTGCTCCCCGCTGCGAGCACCGTCAGATCGTCTGCGGAGAGCGCCCCGACAACCGCCTCGTACTCCGCGACATGCCACCGCCGCGCCTCCAGCAGCACGCCGGCCGTGTAGACGGCCGTGCTGTACGGCTGCTCGTAGGCGTGGTTAGCGTATGACTTGGCGGCCTGCTCACTGTTGCGCGGGCCACCCTCGTCACCCGCCGGGCTCGGTTGCCGATGTGCACCTCAGAGCACACACCCGAGCATGCGAGGCAGGCTGCCGACGGGCACTGTACCAGAGCTCGCATCCGCCCGGCGGGCTCTGCTGAAGGCGAGCTGCAACCAAACCCGAGGCAGCACGGCACTGCATGCGTCCGGCACTGGGGCATGACAGCCCCTGGTAGCGGCTGACAGCGACGCTGGAGCTGGCACAGCTTTGTGGGCGGCATGACCTCCGGCGAGCATGCCCTCTCAGGGCGAGCATGCTCTCTCAGAGCAGCCAGCACATCCGCTGCAAGCGCGCACCGCTGCACAGCAAAGCGGTCCGGCCGCACACGGAAGGCCGCCAGCTCGGCCAGCACAGCATCCACCAGCAACATCAGCTTGTGGCTGTACCTGCGCGCAGCCGGCAGAAAGTTCACTATGTTCAGCATTCTTCCATGAGCTTGATGACAACGCACTAGTGCACTACGCGGCCGACGCTTAAACGCGAACAAGCCACGCAGAAAGAACGCATATCTGGCAATGCACGCAGGAACAGTCCCTGCACTGGCCAGGCGCCGGGCTGCGGGCAGGGCGGGGCAGGGGCGCGCCCGTAGAAGGACACCAGGAAGCCGCTGGTGGTGCTGCGAATGCTGAAGCTCAGCCCGGCGAGCTCGGCGTCGTAGGCGACCTCGTTCAAATAGTCATCCACGAGCAGCGCAAACACTTTGGTCAGCACCGCGGCCTCCGGCGACGCGTACGCCTGCGCGGCGCAGCGCGCCTCCCCCTCGCCAACCCTAACCCTACCCAAATTTCCAACCTACTTTTGCGTGCTCCTGCCTAGCATGTCACGGAGGTGGCAGATCGCGTCGCTGATCACAGGCCATCGCTGCCTCGGCGCCCCGCCGCGGTCAGCATTCGCGCAGCTGTGCGAGGCGCCTACGGGCGGCCCGCACGCAGTGCGTCCGCGGGCTGCCTGGCAAAGGCGGCGACCCGCCGCAGCTCGAGCGGGCCGCCTGGGGCGTGTGGGGCTCCAGGGCGGGCGGCCGGGGGCCGATGCGGCGCGGGGCGGCGACCTCGGGGCAGTGGAATGCGATGTAGGCGACCGCGGCGGGCAGCTCGTAGGTGGCCGCGTCCGGCTTGTGCCACAGCCGCAGGCCGCGCGTCTGGTGCGCCACGCGCGGCGGCCGCACGTCCTCCTCGCTGCCCTGCACGTGCACCGACGTCACCCTGATGATCGCGAATGCGCGCATTCAGCAGGTGTGTTGGAAACAGATGCGTGAACACCGTGCGGGCGGCCGGCATGGCACAAACAGCCGGTCAGGAACAGCAGAGCGACCTCTTCGGCATGCGCCATGCCAGACACAGCCCTATGCTGGATTGGGCAGGGTAGGCTTAGCGCAGCGCCGGAGCGGGCGCTCGCCGGGAGCAGGGCAAAGTCGGTGGGGACGAAGGGGTTGGGCGGCGGCAGGCGCAGCTCGGACGGCGGCACGGCCGCCTCCCAGCGCGCCAGCCAGTCGCGCGGCAGCGGCTGGCTGCTGTACTGCGTCCCGTACCATAGCTCCCGGTCCAGCGCGGCGCCCTGCCGCACAGGCCACGGTCTCAGAAGGCCCGGTCCTCAGACGAGCATGCACACACCGCAGCACCGGCCTTGCTGTGATGCATCTCGCAGCTGCGCGTTCGTTGTGTCCTCCGCTTCGCCCCAGAAGCAGGTGCTTGAAACAAACGCTCTGGCAGGGCGCATGCTGTACCATGGCGTCGGCCTAGTGACAGGAGGCGCAACACCGCTGTGTCGGCCGCGCAGATCCCGGCTGGGTCGACTGTCGCCGTGGACGGAGCAGGCGCCAGGCTGGTTCGAATTAAAAGGAAGCACGCAGGAGCTGCTGCGCCTGGATTTGCTTGGACTGAGCAGGCGCCAGTTAGCGTTTCCTTTGGGGGCCGGTGGAAGGGAGGCACGCAGGGGCTGCCGCGCCTGGAACTGCTTGGACGTCCAGACCACGCGCGCGTTGCCCGGCGTCATCTCGCGCAGCACGCCCCGCAGCGCCGCGTCGTCGTACTCCTGCGGCGCGCCGCAGCGCAGCGTGTCGGGTGCAAATCGTGTAAACCGTGCAGCACGAGCGCCCTGCAGGGTCCCGCGCAGACAGCGCACGCATCCCAGCCATCAGGCATGGCCGAATCGGGCTCTGCGGCGCCGCAGGGGCGCGCCTGCGGCACGCTTTGCGCAGTCCGGTGTGGACAGCACAGGCGTGCAGGCCACCAGGCATGGCCGGACCGGGCTCTGTGGCGCTGCAGGGCGCGCCTGCGGCACGCCGTGCAGCGCGAGCAGGGCGTCGCGCGCGGGCACGCGCTGCAGCTCCGACGCCAGCGACCGGGCCAGCGCCAGCGGCGCCGCGCGGTCGGCGTACGCAAAGTGCAGCCGCCGCAGCGCCCGGTTCTCCTGCCACCTGCCGCCGGCGCGGCCATGTTGGTTCCAGAAGTCCCCAAACGGGGGGCAGCATAGAACCTTTGGTACTCCCACATCTCCCACGAGCCACGCTCCTCCGCAGGAGGAAGGCAGGAAGGTGAAAGATATATAAGACATGCTGCATGCGCTGGGACGCTGCGGCGCTGCGTGCGCCGCACCTGTGCCGCAAGTCCGGCTCCGGCGCGGCGAGAATGCCGATAAATGCAAAGAGCAGCTCCCCGACCTCCGCCACATGCTCCTGGCCTGCCGCGCGGACCGGCGCTCAGGCCTCTCCACGCAGGGCTGGCGCCGCTCGTGCACGTTTCCCAGGCAGCGCCCGGCGGCGTCCCTGCAGCACGCGCCTCCCCGCACGACCGGCCTCGCGGGGCGCCCGCCACCAGGCTAGCGACGTCGCGCCCTCACCGCGCGTTACTCAGCGGCCGCCGCGGCGCACCAGCGCATGGGCGCTGGCATGCCTGCAGCGGCCACCCTCAATATGCGCGGTGCGGCGCTCTGGCGTATGCTCAGCGCGTTCATGCGCGTGGCCAGCAGGCAGGCGCACCGTCACAGCCGCGCTCGCCCGCGCTCCGCCACGGCGGCGTGCTCAATTGCTTCAGGGTTAAGTTGGGGTAGGCTAGCCTACCCTACTCGCACTGAGCATGCCATGCGCGATGGGGGCTGCCAGGGTGCGCGCCTTCGTCGGTCAGGTCGACGTGCACGTTGAAGGCGGAGCGCGCCGAGAAGCTGCCGCCGCCCTGGCCGGCCGACAGGCCGCTCGCCAAGCGCCGCGCCTTCAGCGCCGCAAACAGGCTGCCCGCCCCCTCGTGCCTGCACGCACATCATGCGCTTGAGGGTAACCTGAACACACCCTCTTTCATCACCAGGACCACCGACAGCGCGAGCGCGGCCGGGCAGGGCTGTGCTGCTCCCCACCCTCACCAGCAGCCACCCGCTGTTACGGGCATGGCACGCATGCCGCCGGCCTGGCGTGCCCCCCGCACGTGGGCGCGCACCCGAGCAGGTGCCCGAGCAGGCCGCAGGGCGCCGCGCGCCAGGCGCGCTCCTCCGGCGGCACGCTCCACTGCACGTCCAGGCGGTGGCCCCGCCGCTCCGGCACCACGCGCAGCAGCCGGCCCGCCTCCGCACGCGTCACCACGTCGCCTGCGGCGCGCGGGCGCTAGCCTGGCAGGCAGCGAAATAGCGGCCCTGGAGGCGCTAAGCAGCACGAAGCGCGCCACGACAGCGGCAGGCTGGCAGCAGCAGGCCCGCCGCAAACGCGCCGCGGCGGGCGCCGGAGCTGCGCTGCCAGCAAGGGGCAGCGCCCGCGCCAGCACACGCGGCGCGCTGCCCTGCAACAGCACCCGCGCACAAGCCGCACGCATGGAAGCCCACCAGCTCCTTCCACCCAAGCTCCGCCGCCAGGCCATTACAGTACGGTAGTGTGCTCCCCGCCGCAGCAGCACCAGCGCCGCGGCGCCGGCGCACCGGGAAACTCGGGCGCGGCGAGGCCGCGGTTGCGGACGGCGCCAAAGCGCGCGCGCACGAGCGCCTCCAGCTCAGTCGGCGGCTGCGGGCCGACGACCACCAGGCGCATGAGCCCCGCGCAGTAGCGCGCCTCCCAGAAGCGGCGCACCTCTGCGTGCGGCGCCAGGCCGCGCGCCTGCGCGCCGCGCGCGCCCGGCCCCCTTCCATGCGCTGCTTCCGCCTTCTCCGCCGACGCTGCGTCTTAAACCTGTCCTACCTTGCGGTGCGGTGCGCCCCCTCACTGTGCTGTGTCGTCCGGCGCGCGCTGCGCCCAGCGCAGTGCACATGCTGCTGCAAGTCGGGCATGCCCTATGTGCCCAGACCGCCGCCCAAAACCAGGCCCGTGAAGCACCACTCACCGGGCAGGCATGCGGCCAGTGCAGCAATCATGCAAAAGTTGAAGAGATGGGGTGTCACGCATGCTGGGCGTTGCGCAGGCCATGCAGCCTCCAGACAGGGCGCAGACCAGGAGGGTGCTGCGCCGCAGGTCGCTGCACGGCGTGCGAGTCCCCGACTACGGGCACCCCGGCAACCAGGCCGCGGGCCGGCACAGGCCGCGCGCCTTGGGGCCGTGCAGCAGCGTGTCGGCGTTGCCGGTGGAGAAAGCGTTGAGCGGGTGGCCGGGCCGGCACGTGGAGCGCAGCAGCTGCTGGCGGCGCCAGACGTCGCTGTTGATGTTCTTCGCGTGCCTGCGCGGCGCCGCGCAGCCCCTCGCACGCGCGCTCACAAAGCCATGGCGTGACTGCATGCATGGCGTGGCACGCCCCGTTGTCTTCTTCTACACCGACCTGTTGGAGCGCACGCAGCTCCAGGGTGAGTAGAGGTGAGTGCAGCCGACAGCCTGCGATGCTCCCGACGCCCCGCATGGTCGCAATGCCCAACATCGGCCTCCCCAAGCCGATGTCGGGCATTGCCACCTGCTCTGCCTCACTACTCCAGGAGCAGGCTCTGTCCAAGGCAAGTGCAGTAAAGTCACCATTGTGTGACGCAGGGTCGACAGCAGGGGCATGCGAGCACGGGACGGCCAGGCGCCGCCCAAGCAGGGCAGGCAAGGGCGGGAGGCGGGCCGGCGCACTCCGAGTGCACGGCCTTCACTTCGCGTTCCACGGCGTCCGCCGAGATCAGCGGGTCAATGAAGAACTGCGCAAAGCGGTCCAGCGCCTCGCCCAGCGCGTCCACATTGCAGTCGAAGTGGTAGTTTGTCTCCTGCGCGGAGCATGGAAGGAAAATGAGATGGTAGGGTTAGGGTAGGGTTACCCCTTTCCTGCGCGGCGGTGCAGAACAGTGTGGTGGGGGAGCGGCCGACAGGGCTGCACGGTGTGGTGGGCCGCGGTCGAATGTACGGACAGTCCCACGCTGTGCGACGACATCTGCATTCGCCGCCATCGCAGGGCTCCCGCGCGGCAGAGCTGACAGCAGGCGCTTTAGCCCGGCGAAGCTGAACACCCCCCTCCCAACACATCCACTCAGTGCCACCCCATCAGAGGGTCTCCTGAGTGGGCTGGCAGGCGGCGCCCCTGCTGCAACGGGGCAGGCAGCCGCGGCGGGCTGGGCGCTCGGTGCGGCCACTGGGTGCGCCGGGCAGTGCGAAGCGGGCGCGCGCCTCCAGCGAGGTGTAGGCGTTGGAGCTGCCGCCGTGGTCCGCCTGCGGGCGCGCGGCACTTCACGAAGGAGCCGCGCAGGCCCCCGCGAGCAGTGCGCGGAGAGTCCCAGGGACTGTCCGCGCACTGCCTCTGGGACAGTCTGTCTGGTGCCATGGAGGCCGTGGCTTGCGAGCCTGCCGTGCAGCACAGCGCACACGCCGGCACCCTCCAGCTACTTGTTTGTTTGGCAGCTGACTGCATGGCCAATACAGGGAGCGCGCACACGCCGCGCGCTCGCGCAGCCGGGCGGGGCGCGCCAGGAACTTGCTGTACTCGTCCTCCTCCGGGAACTTGTCGGAGGCGAAGAAGAGGAGGTGCTCCGTGAGGTGCGCCAGCCCGGGCAGCCCCGGCGGGTCGCTCAGCCAGCCCGCGCGCACCTGCCTGGGCACGCATACTTGCGGGCGTGCGGGGTTGAGGGTCGTCTTTACCGCGCTGGTGCGGCTGCAAGACAAGACCATGCACTGCGGCCGCGTCCTGTCAGTTGGGTCTGAGGCAGGGCGCAGGTGTCACACAGGGCTCGTTCGTCGCTGATGCAGTGGACAATACGCTACACTCCAGCCAGAAGCAGCACCACGTGGACGTTTGGACCATATGCAGCGGAGCGCGTGCGCTCCTTGCACCAGCCATGTCCCTGCACTTTGTGACACAGCAGATACCGGCACAACAGGTCGACGTCGCACAACAGAGTGCGCTACAAGTACATGACGTGTGTACACGCTGCTCTTCGTAGTTTACGAAGAGCAGTCGCACCGTCATGGCCGCGCCGGCCTTCTCCGCGCCGGGGTCGCTGCAGACCAGCGCACGCAGCCCGTTGGGCAGCGTCAAGTCCTGGTAGGAGCTGCGGTCGGTGAGGGGCTGCACGAGCGCGCCGTGCTCTGCGGCCACGGCCTCTGCCCGGGCAGGCACGCCTGTGTCGCTGCCGCACGCCATTGCCGAGGCGTCTGTGGAGAGCACTGCGTGGTCAGTGAGCGACTCAGTGGCTGGTGCATAAACTACATCCTACCAATGCGGTACGTCACGCAAGTTTTGCCAGAAGGAGTGATTCTGATCATGCTAGCTGCTGGTAAGCCGTGGCCAATGCAGTTCTCACTCAGCAAAAAGTAAGCAACCAACTTGTCCCATGTGGACCCTCGTTAGGGCCTTTCCTCCAACTCCTGGCTCGTAACTCGTGTCAGTAAACGTTTTTGGCTCACAAAATCTGCCCGCGCAGAGCGCTTTTACTTCAGAACCTGCGCGCCTTGCCCGTGCCTTTGCAGCCTGTGGGCGGGCGGTCCCGCGGCGCCGCGCGGCGCGCCTCGCTAGTCAGCGCGGGGGAGCAGGGCGCAGCGCCATGGAGCGGCGGCCCGTGCCGCTGCGGCCGCCGCTCGCGAAGGTCGCGCTGATGACGAGCGGCGTCGTGCCCTTCCCGCCGGGCGAGGTGTGGAAGCTCGTGCGGCGGTTCGGCGGCGCGGGCGAGTGGCTGGGCCTGGCCACCGCGGAGCAGTGCGCCTCGCAGCTGCTGGTGCGGGCGCACCCGCGCGTGTGCGTGCAGCGCGGGCAGGGGCGCCGGGCCCCACTGGGCAGGCACTGCCCGGAAGCTGTATAGGCCGCAGCGGCGGGGGCCTCGTGCGGGCTGGGCGTGCCCGCTGGGTCGTCTGGACAGCGAAGTCGGTCGGGCATCTAGCGCCTTCGCGTGCAGGCTGCGCCGGCGACCTGGGCAGAGGCCCTTGCTGCTCTCTCGACGGTATGTGGGCCACGCCACCAGCGGCAGTCCGCGCCGCTGGTGGCGCGTGCTGGTTCAGGCTGACTTGGCGTGCTCAGCGCATCCGCCTCGGGGGCCTGGCTCAAGCCCCTCGCGACAGCGTTGCAGGCTGCCCTGCTGCTCACAGCGCGCTCGCAGCAGGCTCTCGACTTGACTTGACAGCCTGCGGCTCGCGGTGTGTGTGCACGGATGCCTGCCAGCGTAGAGCAGCCTGGTTACGCGCGGCGCGGCGCGGCGCGCAGCCGGGGCACATGGAGGGGCAGATCGGCGCGCTGCGGCTCATCAGGTACGGCAGCAAGGGCTACGTGGAGCAGCTACAGGCGCTGGACGACGCGGCGCGTTCGCTGTGCGCGCCCTGCGCCCCCCCGCGCGCTGTCCCGCCCGCCGCCTTGCGCAACGCACGCGCGGCCCCGTCTGCGTCCCAGCCTGCAGGCCCCTGCTTGTCCTGATCTTGCAGACCGCCTGCCCTGGTGCGGCTGTGTCCTCGATCCAAGCGCAGACGTGGTCCGGGTGTTGTGGAAGTCCTGATCATGCAGGCTGCCTGCCCTGGGCTGGTTCTGTCCTTGACCAGAGCGCGGAAATGGTCCGGGTGTGAGCGGGGCGGGCCGCCGTGCGGCAGGTCCTGGCGCATAGTCTCGCACAGCCTAAATAGCAACCCGTACCCCGGCGCGTTCCTGAACTACCGCGCCACGCTGCGCCTCGCGGAGGTGACTCTGGACAGCTCTACCTTCCTCGAGTGCGCCGCGGCCCCGCGCCAAGCCCCCCCCCTCCCCCCACCCGGCCCGGGCCGCCCTGTTGTCCCCGTGAGCAGTGCTCGCACTGCTCGCATGCGGCGCATGCGGCATGTGGACGTGCGCCGGGCGTGGATGCGCGCGAGTAGCGTTGTGCGGCGCGTTCTGACTTCAGGCCGCGCCGGTGCGTGTCAGGCGCCCAGCCGCGCCCGCCGCGCGTGCAGGTGGGAGAGCTGCTTCGAGACGGAGTTCCCCAGCGCGGACGTGATGCGCGCCGCGCTGCGCGCGCGCTGCGAGGGCGGCATCCGCGGCATGGCCACGTGGCTGTCGCTGCGTGGCGCGCCCAGTGCGCCGCCCGCCTGGCCGGGCAGCAATCCGAGCTCGCCGTCCAAGAAGCGCGCGCCCGTGATTGGCGCCGCGCGGCCCGCGCTCGCGCGTGCGCCCGTCGCGGTCACCGCGAGCGCGCACGTCAGCGGCGGCGGCGCGCCACAGGCGCTGGGCGCCGCGGGCGGCGCCGCACCGGGCGTGCTGGTGCCGGCGCCGTGCGCGCCCGTGCCCCTGCAGCAGACGGGCGCGTTCGTGTCGGCGCCTGGCGCTGGGTACCCGGGCATGGCGGTAGGGCTAGGCTTCCCGGGCATGGTGCCGGGAGGGTCGGCGCCGCCGCAACAGCTCGCGGCGCCGCCGCAGCAGCTCGCGGCGGGCGCTGTGCTGCAGGCCGGCCCGCCGCAGCAGGCGGGCGTGCTGGGGCAGGCGCTGGCGGCGCGTTCGGCGCATGGCAGCTTGGAGCTGCTGGCCGGCGCGCATTCGCAATTTGGCGGGCAGTCGCTGCTACCCGCGTCGCGCGGCAGCCGCTCGCTGCAGGCCGGCGTGCAGGCGCCGTTCTCAGGGGTCTCCCTCGCAGCAATGCCCAGGGGCAGCCTGCCGCTGCAGGCCGGCGCGCAGGCGCCCTTCCCGGGGGTCTCCCTCGCGACGATGCCCCAGGGCAGCCTGCCGCTGCAGGCCGGCGCGCAGGCGCCCTTCCAGGAGGGGGTGTCCCTGGCGGCGATGCCCCGGGGTAGCCTGCCGCTGACGGCGGCCGCGGCGCCCAGCGCGGCGCTGCACCCCGCCGAGTACCCCGGCGCGCAGGCCCTCCGCGCCGCGGTGGCTGCGCTCGCGGCGGGCGCCGCGCCGCCGCCGCAGGAGCTGGCCGAGCGCAGCAGCTCGTCCGCGCCGCTGGGCACGGCGCGCCCGGCCGCGCTGGGCGGCCTGCGGCGCGGGCACACGGACGGCGCGATGGAGTGCGGCGGGTCGAGGGCGGGGTCGCCAGGCGCGCGCGGGGGCAGCCTGGCGCACGTGGGCAAGCTGGCAAGCTGCTAGGGGCGGCTCCGGGGCGGCAAGCGCTGCGGGGTCGGCCACGCGCCGTGCGACCGCGGGGCAGGGCGCGCCACCGCTGGCGCGAGCTGCCGGGCGCTGAGGGTGAGGGCAGGGCGGCGAGCGGCGGTGGGGTCTGGGGTGGGTCTGGGGTAGCCCGCGGAATTGCTGGCGACCAGATGCAGGCTGCCATGCGCTGCGGCTCTTTCTTTTCGGTAGTGAGGGGCGCAGGTTTGCGGGTAGGCATTCTTTTATAGGCGTGCATATCCAGAGGGCCAGCGTGTCAGCGGTGCGGCGGCCTAGGTAGACAATGGGGGCCCTCGAGGTCTGTCTGGCGCGTGCGGGCATGGTTCCATGCCCCTGAGCCCGCGCTTTTCTGGACGCGAGCTCTCCACAGTCAGCAGCGCATGCGGCGTCGCGCCTGTTTGGTGCGATGCAACACGATTTTTGTAGGATAGGATAGGGTGGCACGCGCTGTGCGGTGTGCCCAGCCGACCCGAGGTCGAGCGCGCTGCCCCGCAGGCCCGCAGGTATCTCTTTTGACCAGTGTGCCTTTCTTTGTATATGGCTTCTGCAGGCAGCCTGACGGCGCGTGTCCTGGCGGCGCCTGTTGCCAGGGCGTAGCCGCGGCGGAGCGTCTGCACATATGCGGAAGGTAGGGACGAAGCAGTCACGGCGATGCTTTGCGTGGGCAACGAGCGCGTGGGCCTGATCAGCAGGGGCTTTTCAAGCGGGTATGTGCGCTGCCGCCGGCCTTGCACAGCAGCTCATGCTGCCCAAGCTTACCTGTCGGCACCGTCGCCTCGGGGGAGGGTGCCTCTTTCCTTTGCGCTGCATCCGGGCGCCTGCCCGCGCATGCTCAGGGCGGGGTCGGGCGCGTCTGCGCGCTGCGCGCCAACAGGTCTGTGCTGCTCAGTCATGCAGCGCCAGGCATGCCGATTGCATCGGCATGCCGCAGCGCAGCTTCAGCCGGTCAGCTGGCGGCGCCGTGGAGTTTGGACGTGTAAAGCGGATGGTGTGCTTGGCTGTCACGATGTCAGGATTATCGAGCAAAGCGGGCGTGTATCATACAGCAGCAGGATGGGCTGTTGCCCCTTGAGAATGCGCGCATCATTTGTCTAGTCGGGACGGGTTGCACACGGCGGGTGCGCCTAGCCTGTTGGACTGGTATGCTTGTGTGCAGACCAGGTGTGTGCATACGCGAGCGTCATAAGTTTCTTAATAATTGCATGGAGGCGCTGTAGCTCACTGCAAGGGTGGAAGCCAACAATCCTGAGTGCATCATGCTGCAACAGGAACTTCTCCCAGCAACTGACTGCTGTGCATTGCTGAGGTTTCTCGGTCATGTCCATAGCACTGGCAGAACGAGGGTGTGGCAGGAACACAAGAGTGCCATGTCTTCACCTGCACCAACGCCTCTTTCAGTGTCAGACAAGAAGGTGACCAGCACTCCGCTTGAGCCTTGGTTGGGAGACGTCTCTGTGTCACACGTGGCCACATCCAGCATACTGATACATGCAAGTGCTTGCACCGCCCACAAAGCGTCGCCGAAGACAAGCCTGCCTTGGAAAAGGGCCAACCTAGCAATCCGCAAATGACGTCCAGACGGCGTGTGCTCTCCAGCCCCGAGCCAAGCACAGCCCGGCCCCGGCTGTCCCGCGCAGCACTGCGCTGCAGCACAAGTGCTGCGCTATGAAAACCCTACTCACGCAGTCTGAAGCACGCCCAACAGGAAAAACAGGGTATCCGCAGGTAGCCGTTGCCCCACCGCTTCTGCAGCGCGCAGGGGCTGGGCAGCTGAGAGCGCCGCCGCTTGCTCTCCGCGCGCGCTCAGCTCGGACGCAACGCACCACATCTGCATCAGGCAACGCTCATAAAGGCCGTTTATTCTGCACTAGGGGACGCAGTCCCAGGCGGCACAGTGCCACCCCCTGCGCGCCTGGGCAGCCAGGGCGCTGGGAACACCCACAGGAGCAAGCAGGCGCACGGGCGGCCCGCAACCCCCGGCCGACCGCCACAGCCGCAGCGCACAGGCCAGCGGGCACGCGCGCATCAACGAAACCAGCGTCAGTCCTAAAGCACTTCTAGCAGTCATGCATGCGCTGGCGCTACAATTCGTCGCCGCCAGGCAGCGTGTCCCCCCTTTTTGGCAACGCAGCTCTTTCCCCCTTTTTCGTAATGCAGCAGCGCTGCAGCGGCAGGGCGCACGACTGTGCGGCCATGCCCTCCAACAGGCCCCAGACTGCCCATGCCCATCTATTCCTTCGCAGTCTTAAAACACTAGGCAGCAGCTCACAGCCTGCAAAGCGGTCCTGCTGCGCTCCGGCGCGCTCGCCAGAAGCGCTTTCCACAGCTGCCGCAACAATGCTGCAGTACAAACATAGCTAAGCCGTGCGCTCACGCGCCTGCGGCCTTTGACTTGTACCCCTCCTTCGCCAACTGCATATGATCGCTTGTATACCACATCTCCAAACACACCTGACGCAGCCTGATGCGCAGGACATCATCTAAGCCAGTTACCAGGCCAGGGGCCGCCCATCTGCGACCTAAAAACACCGCTACGGTCACGCATGCGACACCCGCACGAAACCGCACTGTGTACGGACATGCCTCGCAAGCGCCACACAGCAGACGCCCTACGATGCCCGCCCATGCTCGCTGCGCGCCTTGCGCGGCGAGATCGACGCGCCGCCCGAGCTGTCGTTGCTGGGCTCGGGCCGGCCCGGCACAAAGCCGCCGGGCAAGCCCGGCGCAAAGCCCGGCCCGGCGGGCGAGGGCGGCTGCGCCGCCTGCGCCGGCTTGACCGGCCCTGGGCTGGCCGGCGCGGCGGGCGCGGCGTACGTGGGCGCGGCATACACATGCGCAGCCGCGTTTGCGTTCAGCGCGCTCGATGTGCTCAGCGCTGCATACGCGCCTGGCCGCTCCATCATCGCCTGCGAGCTGGCCAGCGCAAGCAGCGCGGCCTGCTGCGCGGCCTGCGTGGCCGCCAGGTACTCGTACGTCTGCGCGGCCGCCGCGGCCGCGCCAGGCGCCTGCGACACGGCCATTGCCGCAAACGCGGCAGCCGCCTGCTGCTGCGCCGCGCAGTACGCCTGTGAAGCGGTGGGCGACGCGTCGCCGTACGCGGCGGCCAGCGCCGCGTGCTGCTGCTGCTGCTGGGCGTGCGCGGCCGCGGCCGCCGCCTCGGCCTCCCGCTCGGCCTGCGCAGCGGCCTGCACGCACGCACCGCGCGCTGTCAGCCCCAGGCCCTGTTGCGTGGCCGTGGGAGTGCCACCGTCTTTGCTGGCTGCCATGGCCTTGCTAGATTGGTTTGACAGCATGCCTGCATCAAGTCGCCATGGCCAGGGACATGGCCAGGGAAATCACAGAGCCAGCACAGCCAAGGTCTCACGACTTAAAAGCTGGCATCAGAGCGGCGTACTGCTATTCAAACAGACACACCCTTCGCCTATCAGTTTGCAGGCTTGACAAGGCACGCTAACCCAAACAGACGCAGGAATTGCACCTGCGCCTCGAGCGCGCGCCGCTGCGTCTCCAGCTGCGCCGCCTGCTGCGCGAACGCCGACCTCTGCTCCGCGAGCGCCTCTGCCGCCGCCGCCGTTGCCGCCGCCGCCTGCGCGCGTTGACAGCGACGGTTACACATTTGCGCAAGGTTATATATGATCTGCTGCCACTCTGCAGCACAACACATGACCAAAGTGACCCACTCTAGGAGCTCGCGCACTTGCCCCACCAGCACTGAAAGCTACACACGTATCTCTGACCTCTGTCTCCAAGGCAGGCACAAGGCCAGTCCATGCCCGCGCAGCTGCACCACAATGCTATGCGTGGCAGGACACAGGATGTAACAGGCTGAGTTTAGAACTTGCGTCTAGGACGAATGTTTGCGCGCCGGGCGGCACCTGCATGGCCGCGGCGATGGCCTGCTGCTCCGCGATGGTGCCGCTGGCCACGCTGGCCACGCTGCCGGTGGAATGCCAGCCGCAGCTGTGGGTGGACGCCAGCGCGCCGCGCTGCACGTGCGCCTCGAGCGCGCAATGCGCCGCGGGCGCCTCGGGCGCGCTCGCGCAGAGCAGCGCCTGCAGGCCGCGGATGCGCGCCTCGTAGCTTGCGTTCACGCTGTCGTGCATGGCGTCGGCCTCCTGCGCACGCCGCACGCGCGTGAGCGAGCGCTGTGCACGGAGAGACCGAGCAGCCGGAACGAACATGCCGACCTGCACCTGTGGGTTGCTGCAAGCAGCGCTGGCCCAGGAAAGAGGTGGCAACGCCGCCAATGCTGGCAACTGCACGGCAAACCCGAGAGTGCGACACTCGGGCGCTGGGCACCACGGCGGCAGCGCTGCGCACCAGCTGGTCGGTCTCGAACGAGCCCTGCAGCTCGACAAAGGTGGAAGCGTCGATGGTGACCTCGGTCAGCTTCAGCGCGGTCACGTAGTTGAGGAAGCTGGCGGGGAACGGATTGACGTTCTCGTGATGCGAGATCAGCCGCGACTTCCTGTTGCGCAGCACAGCGTCGTAAGGATAGCCCCCTCATGCATGCCCATCTTGCTTCTTCACGCCAGCACGTGCGCTTCCCTCCCCCACTACGCCATATACAGACCAAGTCAGGCCTGCATGACGCACTCAGCGCCCACGCAGCACTTCAGCCAGCTGCGCACAAACCGCGAGGCATATGCAGCCGCCGGCAGTTGCACGAACTAAATGTTGCACCATATACTAACGCAATTGCGCTGCGAGCACCTTGCAGCGATATGACATAACAGCGCGCCCCAACTGCTTCAGCGCCTGTCTGACAGACTGTGGCGCAAGCATGCTCTGGCACGACGAGCCAACCGCCTTGCGCAAATCAAAATGCTGTTGCAAAGTGCCACATGCAACCCCCAACAATGCCATATGTGCAGGCCGGCGCAAGGTGCGCACTGCGTGTGGCTGTTGACATCATAGCCGGTCAGCCGCTCCACAACACGGCCGCGCCCCCAACTCACTCGCCGCAAAGCGCCAATGGTCTGCTCTGAGCCCTCCTGCGCGCCACGCGGTAAGCGGGTAAGGGCCCGCGCAAGGTGCGGGGCCGTTTGGCAGGCGCGGGCGCATGCATCAAAGCGTACATCCATGCACTGCTGTCTACTTCTCCACAGTGTCAGCTGCGCACCAGGAGGACTGCCGGGCCCATCCACGCCGCGTCGCCCCACGCCTTCACCGCAGACCAGGCCTCTTCGATGTTGCTCTGGATGACGCCGCTGACACAGACCTGAACCGTGCTTGTGCTTGCGGGATACCCCGCCATTGCCGTCCTGTGGCGGCCTGTGTGCTCAGGGGGTCGCAATCTTGCCCCGGCTTGCTGCGGCCGGGCTGGCGCGTGTGTGCGAGCGGTGCCGGGTGCGCCGGCAGCCGTCCGTGTGTATGTACTTGCCTGGCTTCCCGGTCTGCCAGGCAGCCCCCTGTCCTGCACGCTGCTTGCGCGCGTGCTGTCGAGTGCAGGCGGTGGGCACGCTGTCACGCAGAGGGTAGATACCGTGAGTTTGTTTCTTGGCCTTGCCTGGGGCCATGGCCGCGAAACGAGAATCAGGGTCGCTTTAAGGGGTTCCGGAAGGAAGCCTGCGAGCCTCTAATGACAGACATGATGTACACTAGGCATTTGCATGTTTTCCTGTGTGCCAGACCTCGGTATGCGCATGCCACAGACTCAGCAGCTTGGTTGGCAGGGCGGCGCATAACTTATGGCAGCGGCGCGCAGGAGGCCGCAGGTGACCCACTCGCGGCTGGGTTACTTCAATAGTTTGCTGGTGGGCGCACACGAGACTGTACAAGTGCATCCCCAGCGTCAGGGTGTTTGCTCGAACAAGCATGCAGTGCCCGGCCAAAACATGCGAGTGGCCGCCGCCTGTGTGAGAGCGTCTGGTAGGGCGCCCGTGCCGAGCACGGCCTGTGCCTCCGGCGCGCACGCATGCCTGGGTGTCCGGGGGCGCAGCTGAGTGACCTGGTGCAGGGCCAACCTATGAGGTGCAGCCCCCACTTGTTCACGCTCTCGGCAGCTCTATGTGGGCTCTGCACCCACAACACTCCCACTGGCAGTCTCCCAGGCGCGTTGAGGTGTCTGCAATGCAAGCGTAGGCTATGTGTGCTCGTGGTGTGCGCAAGCCATCGGGGATGCCAAGCTCGCGGCGCACCACCAGTCAAATGTGCGATGATCGCTGGCGGCTCATGCGCTGGCTCTTGCTCGTTACGCTCTCAGAGCAGCTCAGCTTTTGCTCTGCATGCACAGCACCCTCATACTACACCAGCGCCCGTGCTTCATCTGCATCGGCATGCGCCGTCACCTCAGACGTTCTTGCAGCGCACATGCAGCCAAGGGCCCCGCCACTGGTGTAAAGTTGGTTGCCATGCGCTAGGTGTGCCGTCGTGGCAGCTCTAGCACTTGCTTTTGTCAAGATGCTGCTTTATTCTGCCGTGCCGCCCAGCTGCCCGCCCTGGCTCTGCATACAGGACATGCCACCTGCGCAGGTGCCCATGCTGCACATACATACGCTTGCTGAAACGTTCATCAAACGTTCACGTAACATCGCGCGCAGGAGGACGTGGTGTCGGACATGCACCTGCTGCTGCCGTAGGCTATGGAGGACCGCATCACATTGCAATTCCACGCCTCCACCAGCGGCACTGCTGACGCTGCACCAACGCGCCTGTGCGCGCACCACGGCCTGCATTGCGTGCCGGGGCGGGCGTGCATGCCAGGGCGCTTGCGTCTGGAATTTGCTGACGAAGCGGGCGGCGGCAAAGGCGTGCTGCCAGGCATAAACACACAGGTGTTGCTCATGTGCCTAAGGCCTGCGCATGCTGCCAATGTTCCTGAGGCAGCTGTTGCAGCCGCGCTGCTTCAATTCCCAGCTGCACCACATCCCCGGCGTGCCGCGCATCGCGTTGTCGGTACAAACCTGCCCCCGGGCGGCCTGCCCTGCCTTGCATGTCTCACGCCCATGACTCTCACGAGCCACGACCTGACAGCATTTCTACCATGCATTCTGGACATGATGTGCTTCGCGCATCTCAGCCTGTCCTAGCACCTGTTTTAACCAGCTGCCCGCACTTGAGGAGCTTTGGGCGCCGTGCTGCCCAATATCCCCTCCACCCGCAGCATGGCGCCCAAGGCCAGCGGCCCAGCATGGCTGTTATTCATGCGCTTTGCCTGCTGCAACTGGGGCCCCGGGCGTGCGGGCGAGCTATTTTTTTTTGTGAGAGGTGGTGCCGTTCGCACCGGTGCGGGTGCGAGGAGAGCTGCAGCTTCTGGGCCGTTCTGCAGAGCATGGGCCCCCCGCTCAGCAGACCGTTTCCAGAGCTTAGCAAGATTGATGATTGCAGCTGATGTTCTATGCAGCAGCAGTGAGAAATATGCGGTTTGCGCTGGGCCGACCACATCTCATGTAACTCTCCAGCACTTTTCTTACATGGACATGTGCGGCGGGGCAGAAACTGCATATGTAATTGTGAGACGTGGCTAGCCCAGCGCAAACTGCTGGGTGGAACATCACACCCACACTCAACAACCTCAATGGGCTCAGAAACATCCCGTTCAGTAAGAAGCCCATGCTCTGCAGAAGCGCCCAGCAGGTGCACTGCAGGGCCCTGCTGCCACCTCCGGCAAGCCCATGGCGGCCTGGAACAGAGGACTGCGCTCCCTGTCACACGAACGAGACGACAAGTGTCGCTGTGCGGCTGCCGGTGGGCGGCAGTGATCCTAGTGACCCCGCAGTGACCCTGCACCAGGTCACTCAGCTGCGCCCCCGGACACCCAGGCATGCGTGCGCGCCGGAGGCACAGGCCGCGCTCAAGGCGGCACGGGCGCCCTACCAGACGCTCTCGCACAGGCGGCGGCCACTCGCATGTTTTGGCCGGGCACTGCGTGCTTGTTTGAGCGAGCACCCTGACGCTAGGGATACACTTGTACAGCCTCGTGTGCGCCCACCAGCAAACTATCGAAGTAGCCCAGCCGCGAGTGGGTCACCTGCGGCCTCCTGCGCGCCGCTGCCATGAGTTATGCGCCGCCCTGCCAACCAAGCTCCTGAGTCTGTGGCATGCGCATACCGAGGCACACAGGAAAGCATGCATATGCCTAGTGTACATCATGACTGTCACAAGAGGCTCGGCTGGCTCCGCAAGGCTTCATTCCGCGGAACCCCTTAAAGCGACCCTGATTGTCGTTTGCGGCCATGCTACGCAGGCTCGAAGGCAAGGCCAAGAAACAAACTCACGACATCCACCCTCTGCGTGACAGCGTGCACACCGCCTGCACTCGACATCACGCGCGCAAGCAGCGTGCAGGACAGGGGGTTGCCTGGCAGACCGGGAAGCCAGGCAAGTACATACACACGGACGGCTGCCGGCGCGCCCGGCACCGCTTGCACACACGCGACAGCCCGGCCGCAGCAAGCCGGGGCAAGATTGCGACCCCCTGAGCACATGCATGCGCTCGCTGAACAGTTAACACTGCGCGCAGGAGGACGTGGTGTCAGACATACACCTGCTTACCGCCCTTGAGGAGCTGCGCGTTGGGCGCCATGCTGCCCAATTTCACTGCAGCCGCAGCATGGCGCGAAAGGCCAGCGGCCCAACATGGCCGTCATTCATGCGCTTTGCCGATTGCCTGCTGCAACAGGGGCCCTCGGGCGTGCGGGCGAGCTTATTGCGAGCGGTAGCGCCGTTTGCGCCGGTGCGGGTGCGAGGAGAGCTGCCCCTTCCGGCCATTCAGCAGAGCATGGGCTCCCCGCTCGACAGACCGTTTCCAGCGGTCACTGAGGATGAAGATTGCGGGTGATGTTCCATGCAGCATGCAGCAGCGATGATGTCTAGTCGATTTGCGCTGGGCCGACCACATCTCAAATTATTCTCCAGCATATTTCTTACATGGACATGTGCGGCGGGGCGGAAACTTCATGAAAGCAACTCGAGACGTGGTCGGCCCAGCGCAAACAGCCTATTCAACGTTGCTGCTGGGTGGAACATCACACCCACCCTCAACCTCGATGGGCTCTGGCAACGTTCCGTCGAGCGGGAGGCCCATGACTTGAACGGCCCGTAAGGTGTGCCGCAGGGTCCCTGCTGCCACCTGCGGCAAGCCAGTGGACGAGCACCTTGATCAAGGGACTAGGGCCCTGTCACACCAAGGAGGCGACAGGTGTTGCTGTGCGGCTGCCGGTGGTCAAGTGCTCAGCAAAGAGCCCCTTGAACGGTCGATGGCGCGGTCGTTCGCATGCAGCCAATGGCGCATCTCGACTGACAAGCACATGCCACTTGCGAGTACAGAGTGTTGACCATTGGAGCCTTCGTGTTGGAAGATGTTATCATTATCGTACGTGAGGCAGAGGCACCCTACCCATGTGACACGGCATATTTCTGCTTGCCAACCTCGTTGCGCCTGCCAGACTCGGGAGCTTGGGTTGACAGGGCGGCGTAAATTTACGAGGATTTGCAGGCAGCGGCATGGAGGAGGCCGCAGGTGACCCACTCGCCGGCAGGATCATTTGGCTGATGGGCGACCAGGTGACTGTGTAAGCGTGTCATAAGCGTCAGAGCGCTTGCCTGAACAAGCACGCACCGCCCGGCCAAAACGTGCGGTTGGCCGCTGCTCACCTGAGAGCGTCTGATAGGGCGCTTGTGCCGTCCTGAGCGGGGCTTGTGCCTCGGGCGTGCAGGCGTGCCTTTGCATCCTTGGCGCGACTGAATAACCTCGTTGCTGTGCCACCCATGAGGGCCATACGCTGCCGCTCCTGAGCGCGGCGGGCGCCGCAGTCCGCGCAAGCAAGCGGCAGCTTTCCAGGACACTCTACCAGGACACTCTAGTCGAGGAGCGGCGGCGACGCAATGCGGAAGGCGGCCAGCGACCTCAAGAGCAAGGCGGGCGGCGGCATGCGCCGCGCCCGCTCCGAGGCCGCGCTGCAGACGCGCCAGCCGGGCACCCTCAGCGAGCTTGCGCTGGCCGCCGGTGCGGGCGCGTAATGAATGGATGAATGCATTACAGTCGTGTATCAGCCAGTTTGGCTGCAAGCGCGCACGCCAGACCGCGGCGACCATGTAGGCGAGCTTGGCTTGCCTCCGGAGGCCAGCCCCGCACCTGCAGTCTGTCTCAGGGCTGGTGGCGGCCAGTTGAGAGGGGCCGAAGCGTCGGCTTTGCTCTTTGACACAGACGCTAGCTACGCTGGGCCTGTGTGCCACGGCGCTTGTCCCACAGCATGGGCAGGGGATGCTGAGCCAGGCCTCGCGCCCCCCGCGTCAGTGTGACCTCACTCCACCTCGCTTGCAGCCTGCGCAAGAGCAGGGGCGGAGCTGCGGCGGTCTGGGCCAGTCCGCGGCTTGGGCCGTGACCTTGGCCTCAGCGGCCCAGAAGCCTGTAGTGCTGCCCTGGGGTCATGCACCCCCCTCCGGCAGTCCCAGCAGGCGGTGACGCAGTAGCACAAGCCTGACGCTACCGCTGAGCGGGGCAGCGTCAGGGCGACCCAGGCCAGCGCCTGCTGTGCGCCCCGGGCTGCGCTGCCGCGCGCGCGCGGCTGCCCGGCGCGGCCAGGGGCCTGCCGCGGCGTTGCTCGCCGCGATGGCCTGCGGCATCGAAGAGGACCGCTCCGACGCGCGCAGCGCGCCGCTTTGTAAAGCGCGCTCAGGCCCGCCGCGCGCCGCGCGCGCAGATGACGACCCGGTCGCGCAGGCGTTCGTGCTGCGCAAGAGCTCGCTGAACGAGGAGCAGTTCAACAAGTTCCTGCACCACCGACTCGGCCCGGGCGCGTTCGGCTTCTACAGCGGCGCCAGCTCCGCCGACGGCTCGTACTCCGCGGGCGGCCACGGCCGCGGCGGCGCGAGCTTCACCAACGGCGGCATCAGCAATTACCACCACGCCAAGTCCGCCCCCCACCCTACCCTATCCCTAACCCATACCCCCCACACGGCTGCGGCGGCGCGAGCTTCACTAACGGCGGCGTGAGCAACTACCACCGCGACACGTGCGCCCCACCCAAACACCCTACCCTAACCCTGACCCATACCCCCCCCACACGGCCGCGGCGGGGCGAGCTTCACCAACGGCGGCGTGAGCAACTACCACCACGCCACGTGCGGGGCGCCGCCGCCGCGCATCAGTTTCCTTCACCAACGGCATGACTTAGGTGGCATGTTTCAAAACTACCACCACCGGTCTAAAGAGAGACGTTGGCCCTCCTAGATGGGCCCGGTGTAGTCTCATGTGTTGTTATGCCGCGCGGCCGTCGCGCACCCTTCCGCCCCTGAGCCGCCCAGCGGCCCTGCCGCTGTCCCAACCCCGCAGTGCCCCACTGCAAGCGTTGCCCCGGCCGCTCCCGCCTGGTGCACCACGCCCACTGTGTCCCCGACAGAGCGCGCCCCAGGCGCCCGCCATTGAGTTGCTGCACGCTGCGCGTCGACGCGCCGGCGCGCTCGCGTCGCCGCGCTCGCTCGCTCACGCACCCGAGCCGCCTGCTCGCGGCTGATGGTGGGGCGCCGCGGCGCGCAGCGGCGGCGGCGCGGTACACCACCACCACCACCACCACAGCCTGCTGACGCGCAAGGTCAGCGCGTGGGACGTGGGCGGCGCGAAGAGCGGCGACGTGGCGCTTGAGATGGGCGAGCGCGGGTGCGCGCGCCGCCGCGCCGGGTGCCGTGCGCGGCTGCTGCGCGCGCTGCCAGGCTTCTCTCCCCGCAGCCGTTGCCGGACGCTGGCGCGGTAGCGGGCTTGTTATGGGCGGCGCCCTGCCGCCCTAAGCCCGTGTGTCTGCATGGCCTGGCTTCACGCAGGCCGAGCCGCGGTGTCTTCCCGGTGGGCCTCCGCCCGGCGCATGCCCCTGCAGACGCGCCCTTGAGGCAGCCTAGTCACACGGCCGTGCCCAGGTCCACAATGTGACCTATGCTGCGCGGCGGCAGGCGCGGGCGGATGCACACATCCATCTGCTGCCTGCCGCTGGTCAGCCCGCTGTCGCGCCTGTACATGGTCTGGTCGTCCTGGATCCTCATCCTGGACATGACCTACACTGCCTTCCTGGTCCGCCCCGCGCCCGTGACGCGCCTGCAAAACCATGGCCGCACATCCCGGTGCCTGCCAAGCTGCGAAGGTGCATTGTTGGAGGGTGCAGACGCTGCGGGCGCCCCCGGCTGCGCGTGAGCCAGGCGCAGCGTTCTGAAGCGGCTGCGCGGATGCGCGGCGCGCGCGCCTTAGCGAGTGTCTGTGCGCTCGCAGATCCCCATTTTTGTGGCTTTTGAGATCTCTGACGTGGACTGGGGCTGGGGCTGCATCATCGACTTCTGCGCCGGTGCGCCTGGCGGGCTATGCGTGCATGGGGCTTTGTGCAGGGGCCGCGCCCAGGGCCGCATGCATGACATGCCGCTGCCCCGCTGCGAGGGGGCAGAGGCGAGCGCATGCGCCGGCGCATGCGGGCGCGGATGCGCGCCTGTGCAGCACAATCGGCCGCCAGCCCCGCGGTCGGCCACTCCGCCCTGCAGGCAGCGCGCAAGTCAGACAAATGCAAGTTGCGCCGCGCCTCCTTTGAGCCCGGTGGCCCGCCCTGCCTGCACGCGCGCCCCGCCCGGCGGCCGCCCCGGCGCCCCTCCCCGGGCCCTAACCATAACTGCGGCTCGCGCGCGCCAGGCGCGTTCTACACGTTGGACCTGGTGTTCAACTTCCACGTGGGCTTCATCGGCAAGTTCAACGGCCAGAAGACGCTGGTGATGGACGGGCACGCGATCGCGCGCTACTACGTGACCAAGGGCACCTTTGTGGTGGACCTCATCACCGCCTGCTGCTGGACCGCGCAGGTCGGGCGCCCGGGGCCCCTGCGGTCAGGGTGCCGCGCGCTGTGCCTGCGTGCGCGCACGTCGTGCACGCGCCGCTGGCCCGGGACGTGGTGGCTTTTGGCGGAGCTCACGAGGCCGTGCACTGGGCAGGCGGGCCCTCCTCTATACCATACACCCATTGGTCAGGCGAGCCGTCCAGGACCCCAGGAAATGCAGCCGCCCAAGGTGGCTCGCTGTGTGGGTCCTGCTGCCCAGGGCCTGTGCCGCGGAGCACTCCCTGCCCTGCGACCAGGCGTGCGGCGCTCCGCCAGGAAGCCCCTGTCCCTCACGAAGTCAAGCGTGCAGACCCTGTGCCGCCCAGGCCTCTCCGTTTTGACTCGCGGCGTGCGGCGCATGCAGGTAGTCCTTCTCGTCCTCGTGTGGCAGCACGACGTGGGGCTCAACTCCCCGGTCGTCACCGCCTACCAGGCGCGCTCGCCCGCCCAGGGCCCTTCGCGCTGCAGCGCCCGCGCGTGCGCAGACGCGCAGCGCTCGCGGTCGATCGCGCATCACCGTTCGGCAGACACAGGCGCTGCCCGTGGCTAGTGTCACGCGCACGATACAGAGTGTTAGGCGACGTGCGCTGGATGCAAGTGCTCGCCATTCGCTACTGCCAGCCAGGCACGCGCAGACCAGCACCGCGCCTGGGCTGAGCGCTATTTTGTGCGCAACATGCGTGCAAAAGCGCACGTGTCTCTGTAACGACTCAAGCGGATGTAGTAACATACCACGAGCTGTCTATACCAGTAAACAAGCCCTCTTCTGCTATGTGCAATGGCCTTCATGTGCGCTGGGGGGTGCTCACCCTGGCAGCCGTTAGCGCTGACGCAGCCGCCGGCCGGCGCAGATCATCCGGATCGTGCGGCTGGTGCGCTTCGTGAGCCTGCTGAACCGGCTGTACGCGACGGCAATGGCCGCCAGCGCGATCATCCTGCCGGGCGTGACCGTGTCGCACAACCACGCGCACTTCTTCAACCTGCTGTTCGGCGGCGCCATGCTGCTCAACTTCCTGAGCTGCCTGTGGTGCGTCCTGCCCTACCCTAGCCCCATCCCTATCCCTATCACTCCCTGTATCGTCCCTGTTGGTGGGGGTGACGCGCGCGGTGCGCGGTGGTGCGCTCCTGGTGTGCGCGGTGGTGCGCTCCTGCTGCGCTCCTGCTGCTGCTGCCGCCTGTGGGCTGCCTGCGGGCGCTTGGCTGTTGGCCCAACTCTCTGCGTATGCAGCACGGCGCCCAGTAGAGCTGTTGCCCCAGCGTGAGGTCTGCACAACTGGCTGCAGCGTGGCGCATGGTGCGGTACGTTCCCGCAGCAGCGGGAGCCTGTGCAGCGGGCCTGCGCTGCCGGTGCTGCACCTGTTCATACTTTCAGGCGGCCGGCCGGCGCGGCCGGCGCTGCAGCGGAGCGCTGCTCCAGCAGGCCCCCAGCAGCGCCGCTGACCTGGTGCCACGGCGTGCCAGGAACTATGTCGCCATCCGGGAGGGCCTGACCACGACCTGGTGCGCATGCGCGCTGCGCCCTGTCCCCAGCGTTGTCTGTGACACTGCGGGGGTCACCCGGGGCACCTGTCCTCTCGATGTGCCCCTCCATCATTGCTGCACATGCCCACCACCCCCCTGTGCTCTTCACTCCTCGACAGGCACTCTGCCCCCTCGCGCCCGTGCTGGCATGGTGCCAAAGGCGTGCGGCGCACCGCACAAACAGCCGGCAGCGCTTGTCCACAGGGCTGGCCGCGCGCAGGGTGAACACGTACGCCGTGTTCATCAACACCTACGCCTCGGACGGCAAGACTGTGACGCAGGCGGACGCCATGGCGATCCCTGCGGCCCACAGGCGCGCCCCCGCTCCCGCTGCGGTGGCGTTGCAGGGTTGAGCGGACGGCGGCGCATCGAGTGTGCGCCGCTGTGCCAGCGCAGTGAGCCGAGCGATGTGACGAAGTCGGGCTGCTGATCTGGTGGCGCTTAGCAATGTAGCACAGCATGAGTAAGTGGCAAGCGGTGCCGGCGGAGCGTCTGTGCTGCGCACTCTGCGGTGTCAGGGAGCAGCGCTTGGCAGCACTGGGGGCGCATGGTCTTGCAGGGCTGAGTAAGAGCCGTGCCGGGGTGCTGGGACGCTCCGTGGTGCTGTGATCACCCGCCTCATGCGCGGGCTGCCTGCGCAGGTGGCTGGTCGGCGCGTACTACATGCTGGTCACCATCCTGTCGGTCGGGTGCGATACCCGCTGCCAGTGGCATGGGCGCAACCCTCTGCCAGTGGCATGGGCGACCGCGCTCGCCCCGCATGCTCGCCGCTGCCCGGCACCGCGCCTGCCGCCTGTCCTCGCTTCCCTCAGCGAGGCCGCGGCCTGTTGCCTGTGTGCCTTGTTCCAGTGGCTGCAGGCGCTGGCCTGCCGCCTGCCAGGGCCGCCGCTGAGTTTTTACCCTATTCCTATCCATATAACCGGTGTGCGGCCGCGCGCAGGTATGGCGACATCACGCCGCAGACGCAGATTGAGACAGTGGTGCGCGCGCAGCCTGCGTGTTGAAGGGGTTGCGATGTGCGTGCATGGTTGCTGCTGCGTGCGGGCGCCCCTGCGAGGTGCCAAGCCTGCGCGGTTGACGCGCTGCCCGACGACCCAAAGTCGAATGCATGGGTAGAAGGCCGCCCGCTCGGCGTGGGCCTCGGCTCTGCCTGGCCTTGCCCCTGGGCGGCGCGCTGATAGGGCACGTGTCTGATGGACAGCTGCGCAGCGGCAAACAAAGCGCTGCGCGCAAGACTGGCGCAGGCCGCCGGCCCGATGCGGGGGCGCGCCCGCCCCGGGCGCCGCGGCCCCCGGCGCCCGCCAGCGCGCGGTGGGAGCATGGTAGGGTATGGTAGGGTTTGGCCGACGCGCCCGGCGCGGTGCCGCGCAGGTCGCCATGGCCTGCATGATCCTGGGCATCATCTTCTTCGGCATCCTGCTGGGCTCCATCGCGGAGGCGCTGCAGCATATGAGCAAGGAGTCGGAGCGCGTGGCGCGCTACCGCGCGCGCATGGAGGTCGTCGACAAGTGGATGGCCAAGCGGCGGCTGCCGCTGAAGCTGCGCTCGCGCATCGGGCACTACTACGCGGAGGCGCGCGCCCGCGCCGCGCGTGGCGTGTTGGGAGGAGGGGCGGGAGGGCGGGCGGCTCCTGGTGCATGTAGTAATCAGCCCTGCTGAGTGCTGTCGGGCGCGGCGTGGTGCCGCGCCCTGGGTCGGACGCGAGCGAGTGCGTTCGTGTGCCACCACCAGCGAGGCACCTCACAGGTCTGCACGTCAGGACGCGTAGTGCACATGGGCGTGAGGAGCTTGGCACATGCGCAATGCGCAGAATAGGTCCTCGCCCGTGCCCGCCTCCCGCGCTGGGGCTGGCGTCTGTTGAAGCGTGCACGCGGGACGGCCGCCATGCATGGGGCGACCCAAGCAGGCACTGTGCCGGCGCACGACGAAGGCCGCAGCCTGCCTGCATATACCCCAAGCCTAACCAAGCATAATGCCGGCCGCGCAGAGTGTGTGAACCACGTGACGGGAAGTAAGGAGGTGGTGGTTATTGGAGCCGCACATGCTGGAGTGGTTCTAAACCTAATCCTAATGCGCAGGAGTGGGTGACGCATGTGGAGGGCAACGAGGAGGTGGTCATCATGGAGGAGCTGCCGCACACGCTGCGGCGCGAGATCGCGCTCGTGGTCAACCGCAAGATCTTCGAGCGCCTGGCGCTCTTCTCCGACTTCCCGGAGCGCGAGCTGCGCGCCGTGGCCAACATGATGGCGCCGATCAAGGCGCGCGCTCGGCGCGCATGGAGCAGGGCGCTGCAACAGCGTGGAGCAGGGCGCTGCAATGCGTTGCAGTCACCCGGTTCATGGCAGACAGTGTGGCAGACAGTGTCAGACTGCAAGGAGGGCACCCTGTGATGGCAGCTGTAGCAGAGTGGTCGTCCACGCTCTGAGCTGGGTGCAGGCAGATCGCTGCATCTATTTGTTGCTTGAGCGTCACAAGCGCCGACGGGGAACGCCCGCGCGCGCGCAGTGCCCTGCCGGCATCGACATCTGCGTCGCGGGCGACATGGCGGACTGCATCTGGGTGCTGCACGAGGGCGAGGTGCGAGGCAGCCCTGGCCAGCACGCCGGCGTGCTTCATGGCATGGCTGCTGCGCGCTGACGCTGCATGAGGGCTGATTGCAAGGGCCATGACTGGCTGGCTGCGCGCTGAACCGCGGCGCTCCCTCTGGCCAATGCAGCGCGCCCACCCCTTGCGCGCGCTTCCCGCGCGTGTGCGCCCGTAAGCAGCTGCAGGGCTGCGCCGCTCGCGCATGTCGAACATGTTGTGCTCGGGTGCGTGCGAGGGTGCCTCCCTGCCCTAACCCTAACCCTAACTTGATGACTACCGCCTTGCTCCGCAGGTGGTGGAGGTGGACTCTGACGGGCTGGAGCAGGAGCGGGGCACCAAGGCGCCGGCGCTGCTGTGCGAGACCGCGCTGCTGCAGGAGCAGGACGACAGCTTCGCGTTCGTGCAGCGCTCCTACCGGTGCGGCGCTAGCGGGGCTGCTGCCTAGATGGGGCTGCTGCCTCGCTCAGTCCTTCTGCAAGAGGCCACTGGACGAAGAAATCGGTGTGACTGGCACCAGAGCGTGTGTGACAGCTTGAAGGAGCTGATCCGCAACAGCCTCGCGCCTGCACGACCGTGCACCTGCCTCCGCGGCCGCTCCGCAGCCTGCGCCGGGCGCGCGCGCGCGGCAGCGGGCGGGCTGAGCGCCGGGCTCGCGCGCGCAGGACGCGCTGCAGCAGCCTGCTCTGGCAGCTGCCCATGCGCGACCTGCTCGGCCTGCTGCGCAAGCACCCCGACCTGTACCGCAGCGCGTGCCGCCAGGCCGTGCCGAGCGTGCACTTCGACTGGCTGGCCATCGTCAACAAGGCGCGCGGGCTGCCTGCGCGGGGGGCGTGCGCGTGTCCGCGTGTGGGGCTGCAGCTCCCGCAGTGTCAGGACGCGGCCACTGCTGTTCACTGCCAGGCTGATGGAGACTCTGCCGCCTATGACAAGGGAACAGCTGTGGCTGCCGTGCCGCGGATGTTGTTTGTGCCGTCACTGGACATCACTGTTTTTGACTCCACGACGCCTTGCAGCCAAAGTTGTTGTTTACGTCAGCTTGAGCCCAGAACGCCCAAAGTGGTGTGCACCTGCGGCGGTGAACGACTGATATGCGCCAAGCAGGGCGAAGGCCAGCAAAGTCGCCGGGCTGCGCTATGGCACCCGCGCTCGCGCGGCGCTGACGCGCAGGCTGCGGCGCGCAGTTGGATGGCCAGTCCGAGCTGCAGGCCGCCACAGCCGCGATGCGCGCGACGCCGCTGCCCGCGCCCGCCGGCGACGGCAGGGCGGGGCCGCAGGGCGGCCCCGGTGTGCCCAGCTCGCCCTTCGCGCCGCTGTCCGGCGGCCCGCGCGGCTCGGGCCCGGGCGCGGGCGCAGGCCGCGGCGCCGGCGGGGGCGCGCGGCACGTGTCCGCGAGCCAGGCACGCTTCAGCTCCAGCAAGTCCAGCCGGCGGCTGCAAACCTGAGTGCGGCGCAAGCGCGGCCCGCGGGCCTGTGCGCTGTTCCGTTTTGCGCATGTGAGCCAACGCGCTGTGCCCGGGGCTCGCTGCCTGGTGCTGCAGTGGTTGTCAGCTGGTGCGGAAGCAAGCGTGGCTGCTATGCCATGCTCTGGCCCACTAATCTGCTTGTGCGAGCGCCTGCCTGCCGCGCTTGCGCTGGCAGCATGCGAATGTGCGTTCACTGTCTGATGAGCCGCTGCCACACTCCTTTGGCAGACTGCAGCACTGCTCCCTTCTGATCACATCAAGCCATGGTCTTTGTACGTGTTAGAGCCGCGGCTCGTTGCCAGACAAACTGCAGTCTTGCAGGGTGAAACATAAGCGCGTGTACCTTGTGGCGTTGTTTGCATGGTTTTCTGTCTGCAGGCACGGGCCCTTGACTCACACTCTTCCTTTTTTAAGTATTTGCCACAGACTACAGCTGCATGAGGCGGTTCTGGGGACTATCTGCTGCCAGCCCTGGATGGTCCATGGGGTTGCGCGGTTCTGAGTCTGTTGGACTGACATGACTCTTTACCCCAGGTCTCCTATGTCATACTGATCCTGCATATGATGGCTGCCATGCAGTGAGTGATTGCTTGTGCAGACTCAAATGTGAGCTACCTTGACAGGCTTCGCCTGCACGGCCTGTCCTGTCCTGCTACATGGTTCAGAGCATGACCGGGGTTTGGCGTCAACCTTTTATTCTGACATCTGCCCGGCAACTGCTCGTGCAGAGCACACTGCCGTGTAAAGCACCCCCGTCTGCTTCAAGTTGAAGCCTTCAACATGGGTCAGCGCATGAGCTTTAGCAAGGAGGCTGTGAAATTTGCCAAGTACAGCAGAGGGGCCTTGGCTTTGCGACGCAGGCGCATGCGGTGGGAGTGCGGGTTTTGCTGCAGCTGCAGCTCTGGATTGCACCCCCACGGCGCCCCTCAACATACTGATCATTGCAATCAAGTAAATGAAAGGCCCTGATTATGAAACCTCCACAGGCTGGGAAACCAATAAAAGAACTAGTACTACTAGTGCTACATGGTGGCAAAAGGCAGGCTCGTTGGCCAGAGCTCCCTCTCGCTGTTGCGATCCGTACAAAGGACACACGGACAGACTTGCCCAGTGCTGCAGGGCCTCTGGCCTCTGCAGTAGAAAACCTGGTTTAGAAAGTGAGACAATTTGCAAGCTGAGGTGCTTGAGTCAGCGAGCACTCGCAGCGGGGGGTAATGCGCGACGACATGGCGCACGCACCGCTCATTGGCGGACGCTATGGTGCCGAGCCCGCGCCGCATGATAGCTCGCACTTACGAGCTACTTGCCTTTGCATTACTTGAGAAGTGACCCCACAAGCTCCTGGTGTGCACTCATGCTCTGACCCAAGCTCCGGGTGCTCTTTGCCCCTCAGAGAGAGTGAGGACGCTGGGCAAAGGCGCTTACGGCTTGGTAATCCTTGGAAAGGATGTGCAGACAGGCGAACAGGTGAGCCCGGTCATGTATGCCACCGTGCCACTTCTTCCTGGCTCCCCAGATACACTGCATCTCTGTCCTGCTTGTTAGACGTACATGGTGTCAACGCACGCACGCAGCGAAGCACTAGATGTGGCGTATGCATTTATCACTTGCCGTTGCCGCCGCAGGTGGCAATAAAGTTCATAGAGCGGCGCGAGGTTGTGCGCAACCAGAAGAGCATTCGCAGGGAGATTGTGAACCACTCCGCGCTCTTGCACCCGCACATCATCCAGTTCCGCAGGTACAGCACTCCTGGACTTGTGCTGGTGCAGCTAGGCAGCGCTTTGCGGTCTCTCATGCGTCCTGTGCCTGAACTGGGTGCGTGCGTGCTCCACACATGGACCTTACTCGTGCCTGATATCCCCGCAGGTGTGTGGTGACCGAGGTGAGTGGCTGTGCGCAGCGCAGCTCTGCTAGCTTCCTGCTCCCGCTACCTGCTCATGTAGCTGCTGCACTCTTCGAGCGTGCAAGTGTGCACGGCCAGCTTTCACGGGGCGGCAGGAGCATCTGGGGATTGTCATGGAGCTTGCCAATGGCGGCAACCTGTTTGACCTCGTCAGGGAACGGTGCGCTGCACCTTCCTGAATACCGATGAAGAGGGCATGCACAGCATCGGCCACTTGTCGCTGTGGCTGCGGTGCACTGAGTATCAGGGCTTCACGTGCCCCATTGTGCAGGGATGGTTTGAGCGAGAAGGACGCGCGCTGGTTTTTCAAGCAGCTGATGCTCGCGCTAGACTACTGCCACAAGCTGGGTGTCAGCAGCCGCGACATCAAGCTGGAGAACACGCTGCTCGAGAAGGCGCCGGGCCGCCGGCCCATGCTCAAGCTCTGCGGTAAGGGATGTCCAGGCAGTGGTGCACCAGGCTCTCAGAATGAATGAATGCAGGACAGCCGTGTATCAGCCAACTTTGGCTGCGTACGGGCGCAGCCCTAGAGCTGGGCTACGCATTGCAGGTCATAGCACACCGGGACTGGGGTTTCATTTGCACAGAGTTGAGCAATGCCTAGCAGGGCATTAGGTGAGGGCATGAGTAATGAGTGTTTGCACTGTCACACCTGGGTCGGGCATGGCGCAGATATGCGAGCTGCCATGCTCCTTGCAAGGAACTGGCGTGCAGGCAGGCGTGCATGTGAGCAGCTGACACCGCTGATGATAGAGTGTGCCCGGCCCTGCCACACGCTTCATACGGTGCGCTGACAGGTGTGACTCCTAAACTGCCCGCGCAGACTTTGGCCTGAGCATCAACGAGGGCCAGAGCACGCCGCGGTCGATGGAGATTGGCACGCCGGGGTACTGCGGTGCGCTGCCTGTCTTTGGCCAGATTTAGGCGCCTCACTCACTTCTCACAATGCAGACAAGGGGTCATGATGTCATGCAGGCCGTGGTTCACGGGACTTCAATAAAACGTCAGGAGTTGCAAGCTTGATGCATGTTCTGGTCAGGCCTGAGCCTCCAGTGTGCCGCTTGTGTGATCTATGGTGCATGCACCCCCGCGCATGCTGCAATGCATGCAGCAGAAGCAGCAGCTCCTGCCCCACTATGCATGCCTGTGCAGGTGAGGCTGCATTGCCATACAGGCCCCTGCGGTTGTCGGTGCCAAGCGCTCGCCCTCCCAAGCATGCACTGCAGGTGTCGTGCCCCTAACGCCGTGTGGCGGGTGCAGCGCCCGAGCTCCTGCGGATGAGCGGCGGCCAGGCAGTGCACAACTATGACAGCAAGAAAGCAGACAGTGCGGCGCAACCCCGCTTTTACCATGTGTTTCGGCTCATTGCTGGTGGAGGTGGTGGATGTAATCTGAGCTCAAAGCAGCGGCGCCGCTTGCAAGGTCCTAAGCAAGAGTAATGGCCGTCTCTTCTGGCTTGTCCCTTCTGTCGCGCCTCTCAGCTGCGACCTGGTCATGCGAGACTCCTGCGTCATCGCCAGTCATGCTGGCCCGAAGGCCGGCCAGGCGCCTCCTTGCGCTGTGAAGTGCTTCTTAGCATGTATGCTGTGGCACGAAAGGTCCTTGTGCTGAGGGTGACGAGCGCGGGGTGCTGGCAGTCTGGAGCAGCGGCGTCATGCTGTACGTCATGCTCTGCTGTCAGTACCCGGTGCGCAGGATTGCTAGGACCTGCAAGCCCGCATGACGTCATCAGCAGTGTACAGGCTTGTGCACAGTAGTTGTGAAAACCCTGTGGGGTGTCTGCCATGCTGCCTTGATCGATCTCTTAACCAGTCCTAGCAAGTCTGCAGCGCTTCCTGCTGTATCATTGAGACCTCACTGCCCATGTCTCAGCGCACCTCATGCGCAGGGCAGGGCTTGTAAGCAATGTGTGCTGGTGGGCGCAGTTTGACGACCCCCGGGATGCCGTGCTGGGGGAGAAGGCGGCGCAGGTCAGGGCGCGGAAACGGGCGGCAGCTGGTGCGCACTCAGACGCACTGCATTCCGTACTAGCTGGGCCTGACAAGCAGGAAGTGGCTGCTTGCAAACCCAGTCTGTGTCGTGCGTGTGGTATAAGCGGCGTTAGGATGTTCTGCAGAGGCCTTGCATGAGGGCGACGTGGGGCTTTTTGGGCATCTGCTACAGCATGCGCAGAACTCTGCTCACAATGTGGGGTTCATACAGCAGGCTGTGCAACGTATAAAGCGCGGGCTGAGACCTACGAGGGTGCCCCTCCACAGGCCAGTTCGCGTTCCCCGACCGCGTACCGCTGTCGGCGGAGGTGAAGGACCTGCTGGCGAAGATGATCCATGTAGATCCGCTGCGGCGCGCCAACATGGCCGACATCCAGGTACGCCGGGGCAAAGCAGTGTCATGACTTGGCTGTGGTGCTTCAACCTTCTCGTGTGCCTGCTCTGTAGTCACGCTGGACGCAGAGGCTACTCTGAGCTCATCACCTCATTTCACGCTGTCAGCACCCATGAGAGCTGCATGCGTCGGCATCTTAGAAGCCGCAACGGCGGGCTGTGCGCTCAGGCTCATGCCTGAGGGCACCGGGCTGCCCCGCACCACAGCGTGCCTCACGCATCGCCTATGGTCGGGCCTGCGAGTGCGCGCACATCGCTCGCGGACAGCGCAGACAGCCCTGCCTTTGCTCTTGCGCACAGGAAAATGATGCAGCCCGCCGAGCGGAAGTGCGCGCGCGCGCGCGCAGGCGCACCCGTGGTTCCGGCAGGACCACCCGGAGAACCTGGACCTGAACCGCGTCAACGCGGCCTACCTGGAGCTCAGCAGCTCGCGCGCGTCGCCCGAGTTCGCAGAGCGCTCGCAGGCCGTCATCGAGCGCATCATCAAGGCCGTGGCCGACCAGGTGGGCGCGCGTCCCTGCCTCACCCTGCCCACCCCCTTTGGCTCCCTTATCGTGCTCCAGCCTTGTGGCCGCGGCCGACCAGGGCGGCGCGCGCGCGGGCGTCGCCGCGCGCGTGAGCGACGCCGACCTCGACGACCTCATCCACGAGGAGTGGTGAGCGAGGCGATGCGGGCCCAGGACGCGCGCCTGCTCGCGCGCGCGCGGACGCCGCCGCGCGCGTGCGCGGCGCCGATCCGACCAATGTGACCCACGAGGACTGGTGAGAGACGATGGACGCCCGGGCCGCGGCCTGGCTTGCGCGCGCGCCGATGCTGCCGTGCGCATGAGGGACGCCGACCGGCCATCCTGACCCACGAGGAGTGGTGAACGAGATGGTGGGGGCCCAGGCCACGGTCTTGCTCGCATGCGCGCGAACGCTGCCCCGCGCGTAAGCGACGCCGATCTGGACGATCTGACCCACAAGGAATGCTAGAGTAAACAAGATTTCAGACCTGGAGTTCAAGTGCGTGCGCACAGGACGCCACTATGAGGGTGAGCTATGCCGATGTGGGCGCTCAAGTCGTCCTGAGGAGGGGTGGGAGGGCAGGGGGAGGAGTGGCACGTCGAAGGGTGGACACAAGGGAGTGAATGCATTCCACATGCCATTGCCGTGCGCGCATGGGCAGTGCCTGCCTGGACAGCAGTGCATAAGGCGGGTACTGAGCTGTTTGTTCACGGGGGTGAAAGACGCATGTCAAGAGGGAGGGCATTATTATGGTGCTCAGTCACATTGATTTAGCTAGCTTTCCGTTAAATATGATTTGGCACACTTGCCTGTGGTGTTGACACAGTGCGGCCTGTCGCTTACCTAGTACATGTTTCCAATGTCATATTGTATGCGCATGCAGCTTGAGGGTGCCTAGTCACGAAGCTCAATTGGATGCAGGCGCTGCCAAAGCTGGGGCACCTTGCTGCCTGCTTCCAGTGCATGCATGGTGTGCATGACTCCTACCTTTGTACAGGCCCTTCACATCCAGGCACATGCCTCCTGTCAGGCGTGAATTGGGTCCAGATTATGCCTGCATTGATGCAGTTCAGCCAGATGCAGTCTCCGTTTGTCTTGCTTTATTGTGGTCGGTGTGTCCTGTCTTATGCTATGCTCCATGTACTTTTTTCTGGGTTGCTGAATTTTAAGCATATTGTGACAGCCTAACTCTGGCCACTTGCGAGTTGAGCATGGCTGGAGTAGGTGATTGCTGGTGCCAACAGCCAAGACAATCCCATGAGAAGAAGAGTGAAAAGGGTAAGTAGGCCAGGTAGAGGCCGGATGCACCTAATCCACGTGTTCGATAGTTTCCTGTGACGCCAATTTGGCCTAGCTAGCTAACAAAAAAAAAGCAGTGGCCAAGTAAGCGACTTGTGCCAATTCAAGCGCAACACCGACACCTAGAATAGAATCAGCCAAGCGGCTAGCTTCAGCACAGCGCAGCGGCAGAGCACAGGGGAGGGCAGAGCAAGCTGCATTGGCCAAGAGGGGCGCGGGGTGGCGACACAGAGGGCACACGTGCAGTGGGTACGCTGCCCTAGAGCGGAGTGCCCCCCACCGCGCCATTATGAGCGGGGAGCTCCTGTCTACTGCGGAGCGCTATGAAGTGCTGAAGACGCTCGGCAAGGGCGCGTACGGCGTGGTGGCTCTGGCCAAGGACAAGGAGTCCAACGAGCTGGTGAGCTCGCGGCCAGGGGAGCATGTTGTTGGGTTCACGGCGCTGCTGCACGCCAAGGGCACAGGGGAGCAGTCTGAACGCGCTGCGGCGCAGGTCGCCATCAAGTTCATAGAGCGCAGCGAGGTCGCCAAGCACCAGAAGCACGTCAGGCGAGAGGTCGTGAACCACTCCTCGCTGCTGCACCCGCACGTGAGCGCCCGGCCGCACTCGCTCTGTTCACGCACCGGCTGCCAGAGCTGGCGTCGCGGGCCACCAAAGTGCCTGCTCGCTTAGCCGCGTTTGTGCCGGGTCCGGCAGGTCATTGGCTTCAAGCGGTGCGCCGCGAGCGCATCCGAGCGCATGCAATGCTGTGCTGCCTGTGCTCCGTGCGTGTCAACAGCAGCAGGGGCACTGCGCAGCACTCAACCTCCGGTATTTCGCGGAGCAGGTGTCTCATGACGGACAAGTACCTGGGCATCGTGATGGAGTACGCCAGCGGCGGCAACCTCTTCGACCACGTCTCCAAAGGGTGCGAGCTCCGCCACGCGCCCCTGCTTCGCCTGCAGGGCCTCGCCCCCCTCGCCGCGAACGCTCGGGCGCGGGCAGGACGCGCCACTGAGCACACACGCCTGGCATGCTCGGCGCAGGAAGGGGCTGAGCGAGAAGGACGCGCGCTGGTTCTTTAAGCAGCTGATGCTCGCGCTGGACTACTGCCACAAGATGGTGCGCTGAACATGGGCTCTGAAAATGGTTTTTGGCAAGATGGTTTATTCCGGCGCGGGCTGCCGCTCCTGGCTGCCGGCCGCCTGCCCGGCTGAGAACATTTCCGCGTGAGCGCGCGTGCTTGCCCTGCCAGGGCGTGTCCAACCGCGACATCAAGCTGGAGAACACGCTGCTGGAGGCGCAGCACGGCCGGCGGCCGATGCTAAAGCTGTGCGGTGCGCGACCCCGCGCACGCCTGGCGGCAGCGCGCCGCCTGTGCGCGTGCCCGGTCTGGCACCAGTGCCCTGCTGTCAGCATGGGTGCTCCCTGCGGGCTGCCCGGCTGCGCGATGGCAGCGTCTGCGGGCGCGCAGACTTTGGCCTGAGCATCAACGAGGGGAAGAGCGTGGCAAAGTCCATGGACGTGGGCACGCCGGGCTACTGCGCGCCCGAGCTGCTCCTGCGCACCCACATGGTCAGCTCCTATGACGGGAAGAAGGCGGACGGCGCGCCCCCTCTACCCTGCCCCACTTACCTAACCCTAAACCTGATAAGCCCTATGACAGGGGAACGGCATGGCACACAGCATGCCCCCGCTACCTATCGCCTGCGTGCCGGCCAATGGTGTGCTCCCAGGCGTGTTTGGCAGGACACCAAAGGCGCATGACTGCAGTCACGCCCCCGCGGTGCTGCATGACGGGCGAGCTGCACCTGGCTGCCTGGCCGCTGCCGGCCAGTGCTCCGGTGCCGAGCTTGTCGCGCCCGCACGCCGCCAACCACAGCGACTGACAGCCTAAGCTGCCCTGCGCAGTGTGGAGCAGCGGCGTCATGCTGTACACGATGCTGTGCTGTCAGTACCCGGTGCGTGCCGCGCAAGCAGGCCACCTGCGCGGCATAGCTGCGCCGTCTGCGCCTGTGCGCACAGGCGGCCATGCTGTGCACAGCTTGCACCGATATAAGCCATTTTGTTGCGCACCAAGGCGTGGGTGGCAGAGCAGACTGCTTGTTGCGCTGGTGGGCGGTGCACAGGTTCAAGCGAGCCGCGCTGCCCTGCGCTGACCTGGGCGCGGCGCGGCAGTTTGACGACCCGCGAGATCAGAAGCTGTCGGAGAAGGAGGCGCAGATGAGGTTCCGGCAGCGCGCTCTCCAGGGTGCGCCTCGCGGCGCCCGCCGCGGTCTGCACAAGCGCATGCTCCAACCTCCTGCAGCAGCCTGGCCGCAGAGTCTGCGCACGCGCCCTCCGATCTAGCGCCTCCTCGGCCGAGCCAGCAAGCTCCCTGCAGCAGCACAGAGCGTTTGCAGCGGCTCCCTGCTCTGCATGCGCCCGCATGGAACGGCCGCGCGTAGGGCGCAACGCCTGCCGACCGCGCAGGCGCACGTCCGCTGATGGTCAGGCGTGCCGAGCCGCGGGCGAGCGCCGCGCGGCGCAGCGCATGACCCAGGCTCACTGCGCGCGCGCGGGGAGCGCGCAGGCGCCTACTCCTTCCCGTCGCACGCGCGGCTGAGCGACGAGGCGAAGGACCTGATCTCGCGGATGCTGTGCGTGGACGTCGACAAGCGCATCACCATGGTCGAGATCCAGGCGCGCCTGGCCCACGCCGTGCGCGCTGTGTGCTGCGCCCGCCTCATGCCACGCCCCATGCGGCCGCGGCGTGGTGTGAGGTAGCTGGCCGGCGCTGCGGCCCGCAGGCTGCCCCAGGTCCTCAGCGCCCTGCCGCAGGCTCCAGGCGCGCTGCCGTGCAGCCGGGCTGCGCGCACCAGTGCTGCCCGCCCCGCGCAGGCGCACCCCTGGTTCCGGAAGGACCAGCCGATCGTGGACCTGGACAAGGTCAACGAGGTGCGCCGCCGGTCCGCAGCGCCCCGGCAAAGGGTAGGTTGGGTTGGATTTTGCTACCCTGCCCTGGTCCCGCTGCCTACCCTGCGGTCCCCTGCAGCGCGTCGCCCGCGCCCAGCCCCGCCGCCCTGCCCTGCGGCGCGCCGCCGGCGCGCCGGGCGGCCCGCGGGCGCGCCTGAGGGCGTGCGGCGCGGGCGCGCGCAGGCGTACCTGAGCCTAAGCCGCGCGCGGGGCGCGGAGGACAGCATTGCGCTGCTGGACAACGTGGCCAGCGAGGGCAGCAAGCCGTCCTGGGCATCCTCCGGCGGCGCGCACGCGGAGGACGAGGATGAGTTTGGTCATCTGGCGCGCCCCGACCGCCGACCTGCCCCCTCTCCTTGTGTGTTCTTAGCGCCTTTCTCTGGGTGCGCCATGGGAGAGTGTTTAAGAGAAAGCTGCTGTGGTTCATCGCAAGGCGCACCCCCTGCAGGCTTGGGGAGCGCCCATGGTGGGGCGTGCCGGAGGCAGGAAACACGCTCGATGGGCTGCTGCAGGTTCTGCCTGGTGCGCATGTGCGCGGAGGCCAGCGGCCTGAGTGCGCTGAAGGTAATACCAGAGAGGCATGGGGCATCAGAGCGGTTGCCCGTGCGCTGGCCGTCACCCTCTTCTAAGCGCTTGATTTTTGCACCAGCCTAAGACCAGGCATGCGTGCTGGTCATGCATGGACTTAGCGCAGGGCATTGTGAAAGCGAAACAGTACACTGAGCCAGCGCGAGGGTCGTCGGGCAGTTTTGGCTGATTCAGGCTTGTGCCCGCCTGCAGGTGGACGACATCGTGGGCGAAGAGCTGTGAGCTGTGCCAGTGGCGGCTTGGATGCGAGCTTGCTGCCCTGCACAGCAGCGCAATGTTTTGTACAGCCTTCTTCTTTTCTGGGCGGTGACCTGCATGCGCCTAGCCTAGCCCGTGCTGCAGTCAAGCAGAATAGGATGCATATCATTACATGCGACCTGCAGGAGAGTTTTCATGACACTATGTAACGGGCAAACTCCTGCAGGTGGCAGCTAGACCATGTAGTCCCGATGCGCACTTCGACCTGCGCGACCCATTTTGATCCGCGCGTGTGCTTCCACTGGTCAAAGCTGCAGCCATTGTGGCCGAGGGACAACCTGACAAAGGGCGCATCCACTCAGACAGTGCGCACCTGGCGCCAGGGGCCCCACCTTGAAAGGGCGGAGCGGGCGCGTCTGAACGCCCTAGAGTGAGTTCCAGCCATGTTAGACAGTGCACTAGCTAGTGCAGGATGGGAGGAGCATGCGCATGTAGGCATGCTTGCGCGCCGCGCGCTGCAAGCCCAGGGTCTCCTGGTCCGGCATGCCACCCTGCACTGCTGTTCTGGCTAGCGCACTGAACTCATGGCTGTGAGTCAATCCAGACCGGCCAGACGCGCCCACTCCTAGGGTGCAGGGCCTGGCGCCAGGTGCGCAGCGTGTGGCTGGTTGCGGCCATTGCCGCATTGTACCTCGGCCACCATGGCGGCAAGTTTGACCAGAGGAAGCACGCGCGCCGCCGGAGCGGGTCGCACTAGTCTAGGTGCGCGATGGGGTCAGTGTGGTCTAGCTGCCACCCAAAAGAGTTTGCTCATGACAAAGTGTCATGAAACCCTGCCCTGCAGGTGCATCACAAATGTTGGCATGTCGCACATACGCAAACCCAGCGCCTACAGAGGCTTGCAATCGAGCACGGCGCCTGCCTATCACCTGCCGTATGCGGAGTGTAGCCCGCTGCAGGACCTTGCGTGCCGCATCTGTGAAGCCGCCCCGCTGCACACGTTGCCAGGGCATCTGGGCATGCCTAGCGTTGGTGCGGCTTCCGCAGCGCCGCTTGTGGAGGCGTAGAAGTGCAGCATGATGCACTTGCATGGAGCCTCGGCAGCGGCAGCTCTACATCCGGCATCATGTACGACACAAACAGGGGCGGATGGCTCCTCTTCACATGGCATGCTACAGCACTGTGCCCGCGTGCAGGTTGGGCGCCGTGACATCTTTGAGCTCGTCCTTGCGGCTGAACCAACTTCCTGAGATGTGAGGAGCTTGGCCATGTCCTGCGTCTGCAGGAGTGACACCAGCATGCATGAGTGAGACCAGCATGTATGAGTGACACCAGCATGCATGCCCTGGGTAACTGAACTGCTCAGGACTTCTGCTGGGTCACTTCCTGCCTTCTTGTCAGCACTCACGGATCAGTTCATATGTCCTTAAGAACTGTCACCAGCAAATTCCCAGGTGACCAGACAAGCCTAATCCGCGACCGATTTGATGCTCCAGCAGAAGCACTTTCTGCTGCAGCAACTCTGCGGGTACGCGCCGGCTGCCGCAGGGCATGTACATGAGCCCGAGGCATGTACGTGAGCTGCCGGCACGTACCTGAGGCCAGCCAGAGCAGAAAGGCTTCTGTTGGAGCATAAAACGGTTGCGGTATGCGCTTGTCGCGACCGCCTGAACCTGCTGAGGACAAATTCTGAGATCGAATTGGTCGACCACTGAGGGCACATAGATGCCGTGCTTGTGGCCTGGTGTGATGCGCCCAGGCCGGCTGGACCTCCTCCGGCTTGACTTCCTTGAGAAGTCCAGGACCGGCCTTTCTGGAGTGAAGTGCGCGCCAACCTTGCCGAATGCATTGTGAACGCGCTGCAGCAGCAAGGTGGGCTCCCGTTGTCCCCATCATGTACAAAGCACTTTACACCGTGCCCCAGGGCTGCGTTACGCGCGATGTGCCCGCTGTGCAATCCCTAGTTTGTCTTGTTATCATTTCTTGCAGCCTCACTGCCAGCATGCCAGTCCACTGGCTGCTCGGCATTGCAGGCGCTGCTCGGCACTGCAGGCACCTGACACGCACCCACATCGATGCTCAAGCGCGACAGGCACGCCTGGTGAGGCTGGCGTTCGGCGGCAGCTCCAAGTACCGGGCGCTGCCATCAAGTGCATCAGTGGCCTGGACGTGTACGGCGTGGATGGCACGCAGCTGCCAGCCTGGCTCCAAATTCTTGCCCGCACTGACGACCACTGATGACCTCGTCCTGGCCCAGACGACGACGACGCACAAAAGGCCGTCCGTACCTGGCTGGCCGAGGCCGCTGGAGTCATAGGGCACTGCTCGTGCCTGCAGCGGCTGGAGGTGCGGATGACATTTGGCGCGTTGTCGTTGTCCTGGGCAAGGACCAGGTCATCCTTGGCCGTCGCGGCGGTCAGGAATCCGAGCAAGGCTGGCAGCTGCCTGGCATCCTAACCATTGCCATGGACATCCAAGCCGCGGTTGCGCTTGATGGCGGTGCCCTGTACCTGGAGCCACCGCGGGCGCCAGCCTCATCAGGCGTGCCTGCAACGCCGGAAGAGTGATGTATGTGCATGTCAGGGGGTGCCTGCAGTGCCGAGCATTTGGCGAGGCCAGCGCGCATTTTGGTCCAGACCGGCTTGTCTGTGGCCTCTTTGAACGGCCTGGGCGCATGACATAGGTCACGAGCAAAGTGTCTGTGGGCCCACGGGCAAATGTACATGCCGCGGACAAGCACCGTCACTTGTAGAGGAGATGCATGTGTAAAGGGTAGTTGGCGTGATTTTCCTTGATACGCCGGCGCGCACATGCAGACTTGTTGCGGCAGAAAGGCGTCTGTTGGAACATAAGGAGGTCGCAGTCTAGATTGCCTGGTGGCTGGTGAGGACAGTTTGTCATTACAGAGGAGTTGACCAGAGGGCCTACAGATGCTGTGCTCGTGGTGTAGTCATGCACCCAGGCCGATCAAGGAAGCAACGGACAAGCCGGCCTGGGCTGGACTGCGCGCCGGCCTTGCCGAGAGCATTCTGCCTGCCCTGCGCTCTACTGCGAGCGCGCTGTCATGCCGGCAAAGGAGGTTGTTGTGTAACGGAAGGACCAGTGAAACGTGTGCATGAAGTGCATGTAAGCACTGCTCGCAATCCCTTACAGCACCAGCATGTGTGGGCTATGTTCTCTTCAAGGTGCGCAGAGTCTGCATGCACGCAAAAAATGTCAGCCACCAAGCAGCTGCCGGGAAGAGGACACCTGCAGACGGGCGCCATTGAAAGCAACGGACAGACACGCGCTGCTTCATGCAGCACCCCGCAGCAAGGCGCCGAGGGCAAATGACACACAAAATAATGTAGGCGTACGACTGGTGATACACTCAAGCACCCCGAGGCAAGACGCGGAGGCCAATACGCTTACAAGACGGCGACGGTGACGTGGCTCGTCCGCACGCAGTACTGCGTGACAGAGCCGACAAGGAACCTCATCATGCGGCCTTTGTTGTGCGCCGCCATCGCTATCAGCGTCGCGTGCAGCTCGTCAGCCTTGACGCAGATGGAGTGGCCTATGCTGTTGCAGTCGCCGCCGGCGCCCGGCACGATGGCCACATGGTACAAGCCCTGCGCGCGTGTGGCACGGGCTCGCTCGATATTGGGGGCAGCAGCCAGCCAGCACGCGTCAGCACTTCGCACGCAGGCGGCCTGTGGCGCACCCCTGCCCGCTCAATTGCAGGCACAAAGCGCTCCTTGATCATGGTTTGCGCGTGCCCAACCTGCGCACATAGTAAAACCACTCCGTCAGCCCTGGTGCTCAAACACAACCTGGGAAGCAAGCGCGCCCGGTCGGCAGAAGGGAGATGCTGCGCGAGCGTTCACGCGGTGCTCAGGGCCTCCACCACAGTGGGCCGCGCCTGCAGGCCACGGTGGTGTTCGGGCGGCAGGTCCTCCTCGGACGCGGAGAAGTGTTCCAGCGAGCGGGACATGTCATGGGTCACCACGTGAAACAGGTGGATGACGTCGCCTGCACGACACTGCGTCAGCAGCGGACTCAGTGAACTGGGGGAGCAGGGGCGGCGCGCAGCACGCGGCGCGCCTGGCCGGTACACGTTGTCCAGCACCCACTGCACACATCGCTCGCAGTCCTGCGGGTAACAAGCTTTCAAGAGCGCAGCGGGTGCATGCTGCACTTGAACATGAAGGTTAGAGGTGAAGTACAGCTCGGGCTGCCGTGCATGCGCATGGTTATAGAAACCAGCGGGCATCACCTCCGCATCGTCTACTGGGACCAACAGGTTGCGGCCCTCCACGCCTGCTGTTGCTGCCATAACAAGCTCAGCGGCCCATCGCTCCGGCGCCTGTGTGTCTGCCGCAGGCGCCCAGGTGCGGGCAGCCGCTCACAGCAGCCGCCAAGACAACGGACACTTGCACAGCAGCAACCGCACAGTATTTGCCTGCTGGCGAAGGACCTGCCCGAGCCTTCTTCCTTGCCCACGGCCCCGAGGCCTCTCTCTCAGGCACCCGTGAACCTACTTATAAGCCTAATTAGCCCTTCAAGGAAAGCAATTGCCAAGCATGATGCAGAGCTACACTTACAGCTTGCCGCGTGGTCAGGCACCTTTGTTAGCCTGAAAACCGCTGTTGGTTCCAACAGCGGTTCCACAAGGCACTTTTCTTATTAGTTCTGGGGGAGGTTGCCTTGCGGTTGCTACTGCGAAGCACTGCGACTCACTGCAGCATCGAGCAAGCGTCACCAGCGCGGCCGTTGTTGCAACATCGCCGAGAAGTCTGGCGAAGCGACTCCGGGCGCTGCCCGGCAGCGCTGCGGACGCGGCCCACGTGATGGCGTCGTTCGCGGCCTCCACCTCTGCGGCCGCGGGCGCCGCCGGGCCACCCGGCCTGCCCTGGTGCCGCGCCTTGGCCACCGTGCCGCGCTCGCCCCGAGCCAGGCGCCGCCTAGAGGAATATTGTTAGATGGTGGAGCCGCTGCTGCACGGCAGGCTGGCTGTGCCGCGCCGTCATATGTGCTGTGGTACCGCCTCGCGCACCACGCCCTGACGCGCGCGCCTGCTCCGCAGTGTCCTGTGGTGTGTGGTGTGGCACCGCCTCGCGCGCCAAGTCTGGACGTGCACGCCTGCTCCGCGTGCCCTGTGGTGTATGCTGTGGTGCCGCCTCGCGCACCACGCCCTCACGCGCGTGCGCCTGCTCCGCAGTGCCCTGTGGCACGGCCTTGCGCACCACCGTGACGCGCACGCCTGCTCCGCGGTGCCCAGTGGTGTATGCTGTGGCGCCGCCTCGCGCGCCACGTCCTGACGCGCACGCCTGCTCTGCGGCGCGCCAGGTACGTGCGGTACACGCGCTGGAAGCCGACCTCGCGCCCCGAGGCCGTCGCGGCCGAGCAGAAGCTGCTGGCGCTGTGCCGCGCGCGGCTGGAGGTCCGCGACGTGCCGGTCGGCGCCGGGCCGCAGGACTTCATGCACACGATCAGCGGCGGCGCGCCGGGCAGCCCGCCGCTGGTGCTGGTGCCGGGCTACGGCGCCGGCGCGGGCTTTTTCTTCCGCAACCTGGACGGCCTGGCCAGGTTCTTCCGCGTGCACGCGGTCGACCTGCTGGGCACGGGCATGTCGGGCCGGCCGCGCTGGGCGGCGCGCACGCGCGAGGAGGCCGAGGACTTCTTCCTGGGCGGCCTGGCCGCCTGGCGGTCCGCGCTCGGCCTGGAGCGCGAGCGCATGGTGCTCGTGGGGCACAGCCTGGGCGGTGCGCCGTGCGCAGCGGGCGCCGCCCGTATGCGCTTCCGTCCTGTGCGGCGGCGCTGGCAAATGGTGTTTGCAACTGCTTGTTATGTACTTCCTGGCATACCGCGCTCGGCCGCGTGAGGCCGTCACACCCGGGAGCGTGAGCGCAGGGTGCTTGTGGGGCTCAGGCTGTGGAGTGCATGTCCTGGTCCAGCCGGGAAGTGCCTCTTGTGCTGTTCTGAGTCTGGCCTGGACAGCGCACCCAGCTTCGTTTCAGGCGCATCTGTTTGGGCGGAGCCACTGTATGACAGCGTCTTTTTTGCGCGAACATGTGGCTGCGCGCGCAAGCGATGCAGCACCTCGCTGCCCGGCCTGCATCGTGGCAGCATACCCGGCACCCGCACGTTGTCCGGCCCCCCACCGCCTGGCCTGTCCCGTCACAGGGTACCTGGCGGCGCAGTACGCGCTGAAGCACCCAGAGCATGTCGAGCACCTGGTCCTCGTCTGCCCAGCCGGCGTGGTGCGCTGCTTGGGCTCCCCGCTGCATACCTGCTGCACAATGCCATGCGTGCTGTCCACCCGCGCCGCTGACGTGCCCAGCAACATTGTTCTATACCTGCTGACTGTAGTGTGTGTTATAGGAGCTGTATGCAGAGCTGTCATGGCCTTTGCAAGGTCCCCGCCTGCTGACACAGTCTGACGTGGCAGCTGAGCGTGAGCGGGCGCGCCGCTCGCTGTGAGCAGCGGCTAACAGGCCGGCGCGCGCGGACCGCGCAGCCGACTGACGCCGCGCCGCGGCGGCTGCCAGACCCCTGGTCGCTGCGCGGGCTGCTCTTCAACGTGTCCACGCGGCTGTGGGACCGCGGCCTGACGCCCGGCACGGTCGTGCGCACGCTGGGCCCCATGGGCCCCGGGCTCATCTCCAAGTACGCGCGCAACCGGTGCGGCCACCGGCAGATGCACTGTAGCGGGTGACACGCACTTGTTTACATTGGCACATTGCCGTTTGAGGCGCCTGTCAGCATGGAGGGCGCCGCTAAGCTGGTGCATTAGTGCTCTAAGTGCATGTATCTGTGAGTATGCCCCCGCTCAGTGTCGAAACTGGCTGCTTGCATGCGCACCTGGACTCAGAGCTAGTCGTGACGCTAAACAGAGAGACATGTCAGCCCATGTGCCGCTCATGGCGGGCGGCCAGCACAGCGGCTCGGCGGCGTGGCAGGTTTCGGGAGGGCATGGGCCTCTCTGACGCCGAGGTGGCCGCGTTCGAGGAATACTTCTAGTGCGCCCCCATCCACACCAGCTTGCCTGCAGTGCCTGTCCGCCACGTCAAACCTAGCTAAAGTGTGGGCACAGTTTTTCGGTGGGCTGGCTGCTACAGCCAAGCACGGGCTTGGCTGTAGGCGCTCCCGTGCTGTGCTTTGCTGCTCCGACTCACAGGCGGCTTCGGGCATTTGTTCACCCGCTGTCTAGCTACGAGCTTGATCCTGGCGATGTGCATTGCATTGTCGTGTGCGTCGAGCCCGCGCGCCTGCGGTCTGAGCGCGGCAGCGCGCGGCGAGCGCAGCCACATCATGGCGGCGCGCGGCAGCGGCGAGCACGCGCTGCGGCACCTGCTGGCGCCCTTCGCGCGCGGCCGGCACCCGCTCGAGGGCCGCCTGCAGGCGCGTGCGGCCGCAGCCCGCCTGTGTCCGCCTGCTACTGGATGCTGCTGCGCGTGCTTGGCCTGTGCGCGGCGCGCCTCCCAGGACGCCGCCTTGCGCGCGGTCGCCGGCGCCGCAGGCATCCCGTGACTTGTCTGCGCCATGTCTCTGCAGTATGTGCCTGCGGGGCCAGCGCGCGGCGTGCTTTGGGCAGGCTGCCTGCTGGCCCGCTGAGCCAGCGCTGACTCACCTTAGAACAGCTCGCTGCGGCTTGCTGCAAATGCGCTGAGGCACTGCTCACGGGCTGCTTGACATGCAGCGTAGGATCGCCAAAGTGCAAGCCAGAGTGCGCCTGCACGACTGCCCCCTTGCGTGCATGATTTCCGCGCTGGTGCGCCCGTAGGAGCTGAAGGTGCCGGTGTCGTTCGTGTACGGCGAGCACGACTGGATGCAGCCGTCCGCGGGCCAGCGGGTGGCGGCGGCCACCGCGAGCGCGCGCGGCCGCCTGACGCCCTACGACTGCAAAGTGCGCGCTGCCGCGGACCCGAGGCGCATGCGCAGAGCGCGCCCGGCCGGGCTGCTCCACCGCTTCTTATGCAGCGCCTGTACGCGCGTGCGCGCCAAGGCTGGGCTTTCCCTCGCACGAGCCGGCCGCGCTGCAGGAGAGCCAGGGCGCATGACACTACCGACACTGCGCAGAGCCGGGAGTCCTCGGCGAGAGCGAGGGCAGCGCGGCGCTCCGGCGCGGCGCTCTGCCGCGGCCGGTCAGGGCGCGGTCGGGCGGCTGAGTGACGCGAGGATGCGGTTCAATCCTGGAAATAGCAGCCATTTTTGGCCATTGGTAAACCAAGTCACCATTGCGCGCGCCTGCGCAGGTGGACATCGTGCAGCAGGCCGGGCACTACCCATTCCTGGACCAGCCGCTGGTGTTCCTGGGCCAGGTGCTGCGGCAGACGGCGGGCGTGGCGGCCGGCAACGCGGCTGCGGCCGCCGAGCGCGCGGCCGCGGCGGCTGCCACGCCCGTGCGCGCGTCCTCGCCGCAGCAGATCTCCGAGTGGCTGGACCAGTGGTGCGCCGCCGCGCCGCTGCCGCGCCGCCGGCACTCGAAAGCGACGCCCTTGCGCCGTCACCTTGCGCCGCCAGTGTGGCCGGGCCCTTGTGCTTGTTGTGCTCAGCTACCTGGGTTCCTTGCGCCTAATGCTGCAGCTGTTACGCGCAACGCACGAGCTAGCAGCATGGGGTCCAAGACCTGGCGCTGCCGCAGGTCCGGCGAGCCGCAGGCGACGGAGCCCGAGGGCGCCGACCCCGCGGCTGGCGCGGGCGAGGCTGCTCGCGAGGGCGCGCCTGCGCCGCCCAGGCCTCCCGGCGCCGTGGGGCCGGACGCGCCGCTGGCGCCCGGCGGCGCTGCAAACTGAGCACCGTGACTCGAGCCTTAGCAGCGACAAAAAATTTGGGGGTTCCCTTGAGGGCGCTCATGCACCGTCCAGGTCGCTGGCATGCGTCAGCTCTGCTTGTAATTGTAATGAGTTTCTGCTGTGCGCCTCGCGCAGGTAAAGCCAGGGCTTGCAGCCGTGCAGCTTATGTTCATCATCTGCCCTTTGTGCAACACACGCTGAACTCTGATTCTGAACCCTGTGACTTCTGGACCCAGACGGAATGGCCTTGCTGTGTCCACGATGTAGAGTGCTTCATAGCTGAATTTGAAAAATGCACTGCAATATTTATTCTGACATCAACTAGGGTCTAGGTCTAGAGGGGGGAGGTTTGCTATGAGTTTGAAACGCCCTCGGCAACAGCCCAGTGAGGACGCGCGCACAGCCCTGCGCACGATCGCAGAACAGTAAGTCAGGAGGTTGTGAAATCGGCAGTTGTTGCGGCATTGTGCGCAACTGCGACTCGGCTGCAACTAGTGACACACGGCGCTTTTGCTGCACCGCTGTTGTCGGACACTGAGCGCACAGCGCCCGTGCACGTATGCTTTACGAGCTTTTGCAAGCAAGCCAGTGTCCGCGCGCTGCACTTAAAGCAGGAGTCCCATTGCGCCAGTAACACAGCTTCCATGCTTGCAGGTGGTCCGCGCCCAGCTGTGAGCGCGCCTCCAGCTGACATCGCGCCATGGAAGCGCCCTCGCGGAGCCGAGTGGTGCTGGCGGAGCTCCCGCGCCTGCCCTTTGAGACCTCGGTGGACCTGGCAGGCTCCACCATGGCCAAGCACCTGGCTGAGAGCACGGCTTCGCCCGCGAGCGGCGTGTGTGTGGCCGCCAGCCCGCAGGCGCGCGCACGCGGCGCACCTGTGGCGCCTCTGGAAGCCGCCTCCAGCACAGGCTGCACAGCGGACCGCGGGCTGCTCAGGCTTGCTGTGCTTTTTGTTACTCGACAGAAAACTGCTGTTCGTCTGTGGATTTTAGTAGCGCGCTGCGTGCGCAGGAGGCCGCCCCACAGCGAAGGACGCTGCAGCGCTTCCGGGCGCTGCAGGCTGGCACGGCACCACAAGGCTGCGCGCCCGCGCCAGGCGCTGCCGTAAAAGCTGCCGCAGCCGTGGACAGCTCCCGGTCGCAGCCCGCGTGCGGCGCAGAGCAGCAGCCGGCCAGCGCCGTGACTGCAGGGACTCGCGCGGCGGCACTGGGGGCGTCTGGGAGCAGCCCCGGGCAGCATGCACAGGCGGCCGAAGCTGCCGCGCCGGGGCAGGCCGGCGGGCACGTGCCGCAAGCGGCCCCCATGTCCGGTGCTCCCCTGCATACCAGGCAGCACCGCGGGGCAGACTTGGCAGCCCTCCAGGGCCTGGCCAGGGAGGGCTGCGGGTCGCCGCCGGTACCCCGCCTGTGCGCCCCGCGCGTCCGCCCAGACGCCCTGGGGCCCAGGGCCACCATCGCGGACGTGCAGCGGGCGGCCGCCGATGCGGCGCGCCTGGTGGCCGCGCTGGAGGGCAAGGTGAGGTCACTCGCTAAAGATGACTAAAAACATGCCTGCTAGCGCTGCGCTACGAGACACGAGCTCTGAGTGGCTGTCAAGGTACCTGGCTGTCTTGCATGCGCAGGAACGTGGGTATGTAGCAAAGCAACGACGACATTCTGTGCCGTTATCACTTTAGGCTGCAGGCTGCAGGCAGCGCAGCCAGCAAGGCCATGGCTGCGGGCCTGCATAGGTGCTGCGCATGGAGGCAGACATGCGGGAGGAGCTGCGGAGGGCCTCAGGTACCGCGCATGAGCAGGCCAGGTACAGCCCTGGTCTTGTATGCCGACATACTGACCTGCGTCACTGTCCCTTGGATTGCTGACGCCCCTGAACTCAGCCCATTTGCAGAGTGGAGTGCTGAACGCCACAGATTTGTGCAGTGCCATCTTTTCATCAATCAGACCTTGCCTTGACTTCAGTTGTAGCACCACCGCTGCTGGACTGCACTGCACATCACCGGCCGGCGGTAGGCTGTGCATGCGGTTAGGAGGGGCAGCGGCGGGACGGGGTCGACAGAGCACCATTCACGACCCAGCGTTCCACTGCCAAGCCAAGTCCCCTGCACAGGCACAGGGAGGAGCAGGAGGCGCGGCTGGCGCGGTCGGAGGGTGACAAATGGCAGACCCTGGCGGGACTCTGTGAGCGCGTGGACGCGCTGGACGCGGGGTTCAAGACCCTGACTGATGGCGACAGCCGCCGCACCCTGGCGGGCCTCTGCGGACGCGTGGACGCACTGGATGCGGGGTTAAAGACCCTTGCCGAGGGCGACGGCCGCCGCACCCTGGCGGGCCTCTGTGAGCGCTTGGACGCTCTGGATGCGGGGTTCAAAACCCTGACAGAGGGCGACAGCCGCCGCGCCCTGGCAGACGGCGACACGCGTCGCACCCTTGCCTTCCTCGGCGAGCGCATGGACGCGCTGGACGCGAACCTGGCGGCCCGGCCTGCAGGCCAGGCGGGCTCGCCTGATCAGGCCACCAGCAGCCTGCCCTCTGCAAGAGCGCTGGGCACGCTGCAAGACAATGCACTGTACGAGCCGTGCGGGCAAGCCGATGCTGCAGCCTGGGCCGAGCTGGCTGTCGTGCAGGGCCAGCACAACACTGCAATCAGGTGCGCCCTTCCACTTCCCATGGATCCGAGGTCAAAGGACGGGCGTGGCCTTGTCGCTGCGGCAGGCCGCATGCCAGGAGAGCAGCTGCAGGTGCTCTCGTGTCCTATTGCAGCGCAGCCTGCTTGCGACAGCGGTGCATGCCCCGCTGCGTCCCCTGGCAGCCTCTGGTCCCTGCGAGGCTTGAAGCTCTCACACCGGACGCGCCCGCTGCCGGCGCAGCGCGCTCGCGGCGGCCGTGGAGAGCCTCGCCGCACGCGCCGAGCATCCGCGGCCGCCCGCCAGCCCGCCGGCCCGCGCCGCCGCGCCCCCGCCCGCGCCGGCCGCGGCCTGCCCGGCAGAGCCGGCCGGCAGCCTCGGCGCAGTCGCCGGGCCGGCGGCGCAGGAGGCCGCTGCGCAGGCGAGCGCCGCGCGGCTGGCCGCGCTGGAGGCCGCACTCTCGCGCTGCGCGGCAGTGATCGGCATCGAAGTGCGCCTAGACGTGGGAGGCGAGGTGCATGTGGCAGCCGCACCGGGGCCCGCGCTCGGGCCCCACGATGCGGAAGCAGGCGGGGCGGGCGACGGCGAGGCCGGCCTGTGGGTGGGCCGCGCGCAAGACCAGGCGCCGAGCGGTGCGGCGGGCCTGACGGCTGAGCGGCTGGCTGCGCTGGAGGCTGCGCTTGCGGGGAGCCCCTTCGCCATCCCATGGAGCCCCGGAGCCGCGGGGATCGGGTGCGGCGGGGCGCCGGCGCCAGTCGCTGCAGCTGAGCCGGAGCTGATGGCAACCGCCGCGTGCGGACGCCCCATCAGGCCCAAGCCCAGCTGCCGGTCGGGAGGCGGAGTGGGAGCCGCGCCGCTCTGCATCGAGGTCGCGCCCGCCGATGGTGTGGTGTATGTCGGCTGTGCCGCGCCAGCAGCTGAGGGCAAGCCTGCCAAGCGCTCGCGCGTGACTGTAGGCCGGGGGCTCGGCTGCGGCGCCTTGCGCATTGGCGGCAGGCCGGCTTGCGGACACCTGCAAGCTGCGGGTGGGGGCCCAGGGGCGCGCGCCAGCAAGCAGGGCTGCACCTGCGTGATCTCATAGAGTGGCGCACTGCTAGCGGGCAGCCAGTGGCATGCCCAGCTCATGTGCAGCGGCATGTGCCGAGTGTGAACTTGCTTATCTATTTTTTGTTATGCATTTAAACTGTCACCATTTCGGACTTGCTTAGTTATGCATGCTTATCTTTGACTGTCAGTGTACTAAATGTTCCTTGACCGTCAATGTTGCAACGAGGCCGCACTCTCGCATGGTATCCTGCAGCGGCATACTGCGGTGCACACGCATATGCATTCCACAGATTTACAGTACAAATTTACACCGGGTCCAAAGAATGCACCACATACAACCATTGATACACCAAACCCAGCAGCCTGCTGGCAGCAGGTATGCGCTGCACGTGTGCATGTAAGAAGGGCAGTGCCCACATTTTAGTCTGGAAAACAGACCCAAAACCTGACAAATGAATAGTGCACCTCGACAGTTCTTCAAGGCGCAAGCTTTCTCAAAGTTTTTGACACCCATCATTACTGAGCAAAGCGCTGAACGCCCCATCGCATGAAGCTTCACGAGCACGTGCATACGCCATTCGGCTCCAATTTGGAGGGCTGGCAAGTGACCCGAAAGCTGCTTGGCAGAGCCTCTCCCACCCAAGGTATCCCGCCCAAGAAAAGCAATCACAGCTGTCACATTCAGCCTGCCCATGAGCCTCATGCATAACACATAGAGTGTCATAGCAGAAAGTTTGACAGTGCCAGCACCATATCACTGTAGACCTTCAGATGCATCCAGCCAAATCCCATGTTGGTTGAGTGATGCAACATCCGGATGTGCTCCCAATGCAGCTTTATGACCTTGCAGGCCTGTGCACAGACTCCAGCAGGCAAGAGAAGGCAGAAGCTGGTCCCAACTCACACGCGTGTCCCACCTCTTCACACCGCATCAGCGTGTGTGCCATGAGGGCGCTCGCTGCCGCCGGCGGCCGCACCGGGCGGCGCGCCTGGCTTGGCGCCCGGCTTCAGGCGCTTTGCCTCCTCGTCGACCTCGGCCGACACCTGCACGACACGCGCTTGGCGCCGCACGAAACACGACAGGCGAAATTGCGCTGTCGAGGCAGAGCAATGTAAAAGCTGGGTCGTACACACAGCTACCGGCCTGCTGGTACCCAACAGGCCACGCGCGACGGGCGCGGCACGACACGGCAGTCTGCATCTTGGCATTGCCAGCGCCAGACGCGCGCGCGCATGACACTTTAAGCACACCATGCCAATGAGCAGCTGGGTGCTCTCATCGTCGCGCACCGTGAGCTGGCGCCCGCTGGTCTCCATCGGCAGCGCGGCGGTGGCCACCGCGGCCGCCAGGCAGCAGCCAGCGATGATGCCCTCGGCGCCGTGCGCGGCGGCGGCGGAGCGCGAGGCCATGTCCACGGCCAGGAAGGGCGCGATCAGCGCGCCCACGCGCGACATGGCATTGTTGCAGCCCAGCGCGAACGTGCGCGCTGTGGTTGGGTACGCCTGCGCGGCGGGCCCAGGGTAGGGTAGGGTACGCCTGAGGCGGCGCAGGCGGAGCCTGGCTGCGACCGAGGGCGTCAGCGCAGGGACCAGATGCTGGGGCCACCAGGCGCTCGACCCCTGGAGTCCGACCTGTGCCTACCGCAGTGCAGCGCGACAGCTGTTTTGTGAAAGGAAAGGCGGACCTCTGGGATGCGGCCAGCAGGCAGGAGGAGCGGGTGGACGAGCATGTTCGAGAGCAGACCGAGCCCCCGCACGACGCGGTGCATGCGCAGCTTGGCTGGCTGGCCATGCTCTGCTGCGTGTACATACATGCATATATTTGAAAGATGGCCGGGCATCGCAAGACATATGGGGCCGGCCGCGCGCCTCGGGCGTGTACACGTACAGGATGGCGAAGGCGCCCATGGATGCCGCGCGCGCGCAGAATAGCAGCGCAGTCGTCAGCGTCGTGCCCGCCGCGCCCAGCAGGCTCAGCGTGAATATGCCCACGAGCAGCAGCCCACCCGTCAGCGACCTGGCGCATGCGTCCAAGGGATTATTCAGAAACCCTGCAGTGCCCTGCAGACCCAGCGTGAGCACTCCCACCAGCGGCAGCCCGGCCGCCAGCGACCCGGCACGTATGCGTGTGGCTGTGCAATAGAGCACCCCGGACTGTGTGTTTACGGGAGGAGTACGCGGCAGGACCGCTGCAGAACACCTCGCCCAACACACGCACCCGGCACCAACCACACGCCCAACACATGCACAACCAGCGCGGCCCGGCAGCAGCCCAGAAGTCTAACCTGGAGCCCTACCCCACCCTATGTCTAGCGGCCGCCGCAAGCAAGCAGCGGTCTACAGCGGACTACGCCCAGGAAGGCAGGCTGTTCAGCCAGTAGGCGAGCGCTTGTGGGTAGCTCCAAAAGCTGCTGCCGCTGCTGGGGTAAGAAAGTAGAATTCAGGGTATTGCGCGGGCCGGGCGGCGCGCCACTTGCGGCCGGCCCAGTCCATGACCAGCGCGGCGAGCAGCAGCCCCGGCAGCTCGGCGGTGGATGCGATGAAGATCTGCGCCAGGCTGCTCGATTCCAGGCGCAGGCGCCCGGACTGGCACGCGCTCGGGCTCGCCGCGTTCAGCTGCGCGCCGCATGCCCGCATCCCTCTTGCTCGAGCTGGCCGTGTGCAAGCGCGCAAGCGGCGAAGCGTGGAACATCAAATCCGGCCATCACACGAACAGCAACAGGCGGCTGTGCTTCCAATGCAGTGCGCCACCAAACACCGCAGCACTCTGCATCCGTGAACGGCTGCGTGAGCTCTGCAAACAGCACCGGCCCTGCAGGAGCCGTGGCTGAGACTGCACCTTGTGTGACATAGGGTCACAGTCAGGAAAATCGCTGCACTGCTTTCAGCTGACTGGGTTCACAGCGCTGCGCTGCGCAGCTCAACAAGCAGAGTAATGAAAATGCGGGACTGATCCAGGGCTGGTGCTAGGTCGCAGGGCGCACCGTGGTGGTGAGCAGCACCAGGCCGTAATAGTTGAGCGCGTTGGTGAACCAGATCACCAGCAGCAGCAGCGACGTGCGCCGGAGCGCCGGCGACAGCAGCCGCGCGACCGGCGCGGCCACGCGCCGCCAGGCCGCCAGCGCGGCGCCCGGGCGCTCGGGCGCGCCGCCGTTGGCGGGCGCGCCTGGCTCGGAGCGGCCAGCCTTGCCCGCCTGCGCGGCACTGACGGGCATCGCTGCGCAGGCCTTGCCGTCTGAAACAAACATTGCCAACACAGCGGACATGCAACGCATGCGCGCTTCAGCTCGGTGCTCCTGCGGCGGGTCTCCATGGAGCGCGCTGCACCACGGGACGCAGGCCATGGGCGGCGGGTGCGCCTCAGCGCGGCACCCGCAGTGCGCTGGCAGCGAACTGCTTGGAGACAGCCAGCGAGGGCAGCGCACCGCGGGCGGCGGATGCGCCTGCAGCGCGCCCGGCGGCAGCGGCCGCCCGTTGGCGCGCGCCACGCGCTGCAGCACCGCGGCGGCCGCGCCCGTGCGCCCGGTCGCGGCCAGGAAGAAGGGCGACTCGGGCAGCACGGGGTAGAGCACGGTCAGCGCGAGCAGCGGCGTGCTGGACAGCGCCAGCAGCCACCGCCAGCCCAGCCGCGTGAACACGCCCCACGCCAGCGCGGCCGGGGGTTTGCTCAGAGTTTTGCCCAGGGTGCGTATGAGGCCGGTTTTCCGGCGCTTGCTGAAGAGCAGTGCATGCAGCAGCGTGGCATGCAGAGGTGCGGAGCCCCTGAGAGCCGTTGTTGCCCACGATTCCGCCCAGAAGGGTGCGTGCCCGGCACCAAGCTCATAGGGTCAATCACGTGGCCATGCAGGCGGCGCAGAAACTAGCCGACCCCGCACCTCGACGATGCTGCCGACTGTCCAGAACGCCTGCAGCGCGACCAGCAGCGCGCCACGGTGGCGGCTGGGCACAAACTCCAGGTACAGCGCAAACGCGACGGGCGCGCCGCCCAGGCCCAGGCCGACCAGGCCGCGGAACACCAGCAGGAACTGCGGCGCGCGCTCAGCGTGGGTGACACAGCCGGCGTGGCCAGCGTGTTCAGGTGCGGGGCAGGGCGGCGGGCGCCCGCCCGGTCTCGCGCCCGCTGGCCCGCAGCGCGCGAGCAGGGCACGCGCGACGCGCAGAGCCTGGGCGAGGCATTTTTCACGCCCGCAAGCTTATAGGGTAGGGTGGTGTATACGCTATGCTTCCAGGGCACAGACTGATTATTTCAGAATACTGCGCTGTCAAAAGCACAAGCATCCATAGCCCTGGTGGACACGCCCCCACACAGGCTTGCTGTAATCTGCACCATCGTGGCCTTGATCACCATGACAGAGCAATGCCTGGCACTGTGCCATTGGAGCACAGGGGCCCGCACCGCATAGTTGGGCGACCCAGCGCTGGCAAGCCCAAACGCGAACGTGAAGACGGCCGTGCCGAAAAAGCCCACCCGCCGCCCGCACGCATCCGCCAAGCGGCCCCACAGCGTCGCGCCCGCCATGGTGCCCTGCCAAAAGGTCCAGTGACCATGTGAGCGCACTGCAGTACGCATGCAGCCTCGCATGTAAGCACGGTACGCCACTGGCACGAGCGTCAAGCAAATGACAGCATGTCAACCCTGAACATGACTCTGCTGACTTTGTTCCCGAGCACCACAGGGCGCACGCGGGCTCAGCTGGTGGCCTGATGACACGTGCAGGCGCATGGCTGGCACAGCTGGTGTGAGAACAAGGAACAAAACAGCAAGAAAGTACAAGAGCACAAGCATGGCTTCTGTGCATCTTGCCATGACCCATCCCTACAACGCGCACCCAACGCTCACTCTGAGCCTAGCATAGCCCCAGGGGGCGCGCCAGGAACACCACGGACGTGATGAGCCCCTCCTGGCTCGGCGTGAGGCCCCACTCGCAGCGCACGGCCGGGCCCAGGAACGACAGCAGCATCATCTCCATCGCGTCGGCCGCCCACGCGCACCCGCAGTACAGCAGCAGCACCACATGGAAGCGCCCGAAACCTGCGCGCGCAGGGTGCAGCGTGCACATGCGGCTAGCAGTACAGCAGCAGCACCACATGGAAGCGCCCGAAGCCTGCGCGCCATGGCCGCAGGGTGCGCGCGCGGCTGGGCGCCCCACGGCGTCTGCGCTGGGGAGCGCTCCAGCGGGACTATGCAGCACACGCTGTGGCCCTGATGCGACACTCCTCACTCTTGTTTGCTCGGCTTTGCTGCTGCCTTCCGGCGGCATGCCCTGCCAAGCACAGCCTTCCGCGTGCGCTGGAGCTTGGGCTTTCAAAGAGGGAGCAGCTGAACGCCGCACCTATGAAGTCGATGGCCTCGCCAACTGTGTATGTCTCATGATCCTCCGCGCCAGCGCCGTTGGTCAGCAGGCGCCCCACCAGCTGGTCCGCCTGCGTGACGGGCACAGATGCAGCGTGCAGCGGCGCATATCCAGCTGTGAGCCTGACAGGGACCTGCAGCAAAGGCGAGCTGCTGGCAGGATACAGCGCGGGCGAAGCCCCTGACACGTGGCCTCCCAGCTGCCTGGCTGCAGCTGCCCCTGCTGCTCACGCCACTGCTGTCCAGCCAGGCCAGTGCACGTTAGAGTATGTGAGAGAGCCGCGGCAAGGCAAAGCGCACCTCCTCCTCGCGCATGGCGAGCTGCAGCGCCGCCGGCCGCGGCTGGCTGGATGCAACGCCCTTCACTCTCGTAGGCATTGCTGCACACAGAAGGGCCAGGCGAGTCAGTGCCAGGGACAGCGCAAGTGCAGCACCGCAAGCCGCTCCTGCACTTGCACAAGCAAGCCAGGGCGTCTGCGTGCCGGCAGCCACACCGTCTCCAGCTGCATGTTGCGCCTTGCTGGCTGGAGGCCCGCAGGCCTGGCCGGTGGGCTGCGCCCCTGACGCCACGCTGGCTAGAGAGCCGAGGCTGCTTAGAAAGATTACTGCAGGGCGTCGCGCGTCTGATAGCTCAGATGCTCCGCTTCACTGGTCCTTGAAGGCTGGCGCGAGGCCGCGCAGCGTTGGCTCACACCAGGGACCAACCAGTGCCTTGCAGCAGTGTGCTTATCTGTTCACCAAGGCGCCGTGACCTGAACTGGTGCCCCCAACCAGCACGCCAATACGCTAACACGAGGTAAACGTGACACAGTTGCAAACGAGAATCCTGGTTTGAAGGTGCACAGTCAAACAGGTGCAGCAGGCAGTGCTGCAGCCAGTGCAAGCCAAGCAGGGCTGAGGGTGTATTGCGATAACCAAGTGCGGGCTGTATACGGGCTCAGTCCTGACTAGACTGCTACAGCCCTCTCAAGCCAGCAGGTCGAGCCCCACCCGTGATAGGGTCGCACGTGCGAGCACAGCTCGTCAACGGGAGAGCTCGTGGGATCCAAAGTCTAAAGTCCTTGCCTGGTATGTAATGTGACTCTGTGTAGTTTGACACCAGCTTCTTTCAGCACAGTACTACCAGCCCTGCTGGCATCAGTTGTTATGTATTCAGATAGCTATTTGCTTCAGTTTCTAAGTTAAGTTGTTGACGCCAACATTTTCAGCATGGTAGAAGCCGGCGAGGGGCTGACCTGCTATGTGGTGCGCTGTGCACCCCTGCAAGCATGCTTGCCTTTCCTGCTAGCCCGCTGGAGGGCAAGATGACTGACATGTAAGGGGACGCAGGTCTTTGTGTCTCTCATCGCGGCAAGTGGAGGCCTCCTCTTTGGCTATGACCTTGGTGAGTGCGCGGCTTTGGCGCACTTTGCGCAGTCCACGTGAAATACTGCACATCCTGCAGATTGTGAAGCGCCCTGTAGGGGTCACAGGCGGCGTGACTTCGATGCCCGACTTTCTGAGGCTGTTCTTCCCGGCCATCGCGGCCGCGCACGATGCTGGGCCCCCTTCCAGCGCGGCACACGAGGTGCAGTACTGCCTGTTCGACGATCAGGGGCTGCAGCTCTTCACCTCCAGCCTCTACCTGGCCGGCACGGCCACCACGCTCCTGGGCTCTTGGACCAGCGGGTATGAGACTGCCCCCTGCACGGGACTGCCCTGCCCTGTGCACCTGGCTCTTTCTCTGAGTGTTGTGGGAACTTCACACCCCCAGCGTGTCACAAAATACATGGTTGAGCTTGTGCGCTGCAGGGCGCTCAGGGGCTGTCCACACGCCGCTGCCGGCGCACGTATCTTGTCGGGCATGGTGCCGCCGTATGTTATTCAAGCCGTGCATGCGTCGGGCCTGTGCACTGCAGGCACTGGGGCCGGCGCGTCACCATGCTGCTGGCAGGCGCGTGCTTTCTGGCGGGCGTGGTGCTGTGCGCGGCCGCGTGCGCGCTGGGCATGCTCATCACCGGCCGCATCCTGCTGGGGTTCGGCGTGGGTTTCGCCAACCAGGCGTGCACACCCTCGGGGTTCCTGTCTGTGCTTGCCTGGTTTCATGTGGCAGGAGGAGGGGTCATGGGGAGAAATCTGCGTGAAGGCATGGATGTGCTGTGCGGATTGCACGACTGGCCAGACACCATTGGTTTTCAATTTTAGCCATAGCTCTCACACATTTACCATAAGGCTCTGCTTAAACCAAGAAGAAATGTTACGAGACAGCTGACGTGCAGGCGGTGCCTGTGTACCTGAGCGAGATGGCGCCGGCAAAGCTTCGGGGCGCTCTGAACATCATGTTTCAGCTCGCCACCTCCATAGGTGCGCCTGCAATTTCAATTCTTTCTGGGTCATGCCTAACTGCACTGGTGCTCAACTGCTATGCGTGTCGTACGCAACCAGCCTGCCTGCTCAGTCGGTAGCCGTCCGGCCCCAGTGCCTGCTGCTGCACAACGTCGTTAGGGGTTGGCGAGCCGGAGCCAAGCATGCGAGTGAACATGCGCGTTGCGCACGCGCCGCCATGCGCCAGAGCTCTCCTGACTTGCCAGGCCTGCCCAGCTGCACTCGCCTGCCACGTGGTCATCCTGGTCGCACAGCTGGTCACAATGGCACAGGGGTAGGTGGTACATGAGATAGGGGTTGGAATCAGGTTCAGGGGTATTGCCTGCCGCGTGCAGGCATCCTGGTCGCGCAGCTGGTCAACTACGGCACGCACGGCATCCCCGGCTGGGGCTGGCGCCTGTCGCTCGCGCTGGCCGGCGTGCCTGCGCTGATCCTATTTGTCGGCGCCGCCTTCCTGCCGGACAGCCCGGCCAGCCTGGCCGCGCGCGGGCAGCCGGAGCGCGCGCGCGCGGTGCTGGCGCGCGTGCGCGGGCGGCACGCCGACACCTCCAAAGAGTGGGCCGACATTGCCGCTGCTCGCGACTTTGCGCTGCAGGCGCGCCCGCGCGGCGCCGGCCCCGAGGGCGTGCCCTCTGTGCTGGCAGAGATAACTTGACGCTGCGTCTGTAAGCAGAGGGCGCGCGCGCGACCCCAAGTGTGTTTGCCTTTGCTTGCCAGGGCGACGCGACCCCCACACACGCATTTGCGTTGTAGGCGCGCAAGCGGCGCGTGTGAGTTGCGTGCCTTGCAACAGCAGGTCTGCGGTGAAGAACCTGCATGGTGCTGTCTCCGGCGCGTCAGCGCAGCCGGCTGGCAGCCTGCACAGAAGTGCCTGTCTGCTCGACAGGCGTGCAGGCAGGCGCAGCGCTGTGCTGGCCATGTGGCCATGCATGCTTGGACAGCCTGCCTACCGCCGCCGCATGGCGCAGGCTGGGGACCCCTGGCGGCTGCTGTTCTCGCGCGGCTACCGAGCCGAGCTGCTCGTGGCCTCCTGCGTCGCCTTCTTCTCCCAGATCAACGGTGCGCGGGCCATGGCAAGCAGCTCCAGCGCTCCCGAGCTTTGAGCAAGCGGGGGGCCTGTGCGGCGGGTTCCCGCTTGCTCGGTGCACGGGGCCGTGTCCCCCAGCGCACCGCTGCGCTTCTCCCTGGTCGCCTGCAGGCTCCAAGCTGGTTGACGGCGCAGAGCTGCTGCATGCCCGGCGCGCAGGGATCAACGCCGTCCTGTTCTACAGCCCCGTCATCTTCACCACGCTGGGCTCCAGCCAGCAGGCGGCGCTGCTCTCCGCCGTGGCTGTGCGCCCCAAATGCGGCCATGGCCTTCTCCTGCGTCAGCCCCTGCCCAGTGTGCGGGGTCTGGAGGTTGCCCCAGTGCTGCAGCGCTTCCATAGATTATTTTCACCGTGCTTGCAGTAGGCAAGCGTACTGAGAGACAAATTCTTGATTTCATGCGTGATCCGGTGTTGCAGCATTTGCTCACCATGCATGCAGACAGACAACGTGTTTGATTCAAGGGCCCATAGCCGGCCATGGTTCGTGTGGTAGAGCACTGATCAGGAAGCAAGCGTGCCTGCGTGCAGGTGGGCGGCACGATGGTGATTGGGACATGTGTCTCCTTACTGTTCGTGGACAGGGTGGGCCGCCGGCCGCTGCTGATTGAGGGCGGCCTCCAGGCACGACACATGGACTGTAGAGCCAGACGTAGAGCATATCTGCCGCCATCCTGTGTTCTTACAAGCGGCTGCTCTGTGCTGCTCGCATGCGTCGCAACAGTGTCGCTCGGCCGAGCTGTAGTCATTGCAGGCAAGCGGGGCCATGCCTGACCCTGCATCATCACGCTGTTGTGCTGAGAGCGACGGGACCAGTTTAAGGTGCTGCACGGCGCGCTCAGATGCTGGCCGCAGACCAGTTTAAGGTGCTGCACGGCGCGCGCAGATGCTGGCCGCAGAGGTGACGGTCGCGGGCCTGCTGGCCAGCAGCGGCGGGGGCCTGAGCCAGGCGCGCGCGGCGGCGCTGCTCGCCATGTTCTGCATCTTCGCGGCCGCCTTCGCCTGGTCCTGGGTGCGCTTCCAGCCCCACGGGCCATGCGCTTCTTGCATCGTCAACTGTCAGAGGGCTTGTTGAGTTCTCGCAAGACGTCCATCTCCAAAGTTGGTAGTCAGAATATTGCGAACTGGGCCCTGCAACTCCACTCTCCTGTGAGTGCACACTGAGCGGTATTGCGCACCCCACTACTAGGCTTGCAAGTGTGAGTGCTTGATGCCATGCTCCAACGGACCGGCCGGTGGCGTCCAGGGGCCGCTGGGATGGCTCATACCCAGCGAGATCCAGCCCTTGGAAACGCGCTCAGCCGGCCAGGTGAGCACCTTACATTTCGCAGCATCCGCATTGCCATTGCGACCGCCTTTCGCACGCGCGATATGCTTGCTCGTCCATTAATATTTTTTGCATGCCCCGTCGAGACCCCATGTGTGCTACCTTTGCCAGTATGGTCAAGACTGTGCTGCATGGCTAGCGGCATAGCAGAATTGCAGGCAAAGGCTCGTTGCAGGCAGGTGACCTGTGCTGCTGGGCTGCAGAGCTTTGCCACAGCAGTCAACTTCATGGTTGCCTTTGCGATTGGGCAGTCATTTCTGGCCACGCTTTGCGCGATGCGCTGGGGTACTTTCCTGTTTTACGGTGAGCCCCTGCCCTGCCCAAGCACACCTGTAACTTGCTATAGAAGTCCGTTCTAATGCTGTGTGCAGGTTGCTGTTCTGCCTAGTTGAAGAGAGCGTGCGTGCCTGCTTGCTCCATTACCAAGCGTGTCTGGCAAATTTGACACACAAATATCACGACTGCTCTTTGTATAGCGCGCCAAGGCTGCAATCACGCTTGCAGGGGCATTTGTTGCACTGATGACTATTTTTGCTGGTGCCTGCATGGCTGAGACACGCGGCGTGCCGCTGGAGGTGAGCACCAAATATGCGCCATGCACATTTTGTGAATAAGCACCGCATTGGCTGGCTTATGGCTGCGAGGAGAAGCCACAAGTTATGTTTTTGCCCAAATGCGGGAAAAGCGAGCTTGATGATCCTTTGCATGTGCATTGCTGGGTGATCAACGCAATGTCCCGTCTGCTTGCGAGATAATACAAGAGTGCTCTCCTGCGCCCTCTCTCGCATGTAACAGTGATTGCCACTGCGTAGAATGCAGTCACAAGCCATCTGTGAATGAATGTGCTTGAGGCTCATCAACGCATGCAGGCCATGCGTGAGCTGTGGCGGCGCCACTGGTTCTGGAAGGGCGCGCTGGTCCTGTCTGGTGCAGGACGGGAGGTCCATGACTCAGGCAGGAGAAAAGCTGGCAGTACAAATGGTTTACAGGGCCATACTGATAGTGCTGTGGAGCTCAAGGCTGGGACTCAGGCAGATGCATCTTAGCAGTCTCGGGGTGTATCTAGCTAGCTAACAAGCTCGGGCAGTGCTCAGCCTGCCATGGCTTGCACTGGTGCGCTCCAGAACGATGTGCAGGGTAGAAATGCATGGTATGAACGCATGCTCTGTAGTGATGAATCTGAAGGTGGCATGCAGTAGACACACGAAGCACATTGCATGAGGGGCACTCATTTGCTGTGGTGTTGGAGCTTGACGCCTGCTGCTCAGGGGTGTGCAATTGGCTCAGGCTGCTGCGGGCAGGCGCCAGCATCTGCATGCGCTGCTGGGCCAAGCGCCTCCATGTCAGCCAGCCAGCAAGGGTCCGAGTGCTGCTTTGGCGCCTTGCCCCTTCGTGGCGCAGGGAGTGCATGGCGCAGGTTCATGCGCGGCGCTAGCACAGGCGCAGCTCCATGCGCCTGGCGGCCGGTGATGTGGTATGTGTACAGCGGCAGCGGATCACCTGGGTAGTGCAGCTGCACGCAGCTGCGGGTCAGCAGCAGGGCATGCCTTCCCTTGAATTAGAACCACAGCACTTGCTGCCTGGCTCACCAGAGTGCCGATGCAGCTTGGGTACCGCCTTGGCATTGGTTCGGCGTCCTGATTCAAGCATCATGTCAGGCGACTGCATGCTTGCACAGTCTGCAAGGTCTGCAGCATATGCACACCGCATTGTTGAAGCGCAGCTGGCTGCTGGTGTACAAGTACATGTTAGATGACCACGGCGCCTTCAGCCGCTCACTGCAGCAATTAGCTGCGCTTCTGCGTCGCAGCATCGTGCGCAGGGCTGCCGAGCGTTCAGACACGACGCCGGTCACTCCTTCATTGACCTTTGTCCATGCACACAGCAAACACAGTGTCATGAAAACGTCCACCTGGCATGCACTAAGAGCCTAAAAACACCCAGCATGGCTCATTGTCATGGTGCGCGCGCCACAGAACCTGCGATGGATTTGCTGCTGGTGAGCGTGGTGTTCGTCTACGTAGCTGTCGGGAATTCATTGCGCCAGCTCTGGTTGGTCCTGTAGCCAGCGCTTGCTGCCTGCTCTCTTGTAATGGTTCATCTTTGGCGGGGCTGGCCACATCCAAGACACCTTGCATGCTGAGCCAGCGCTGCCAAAATTGTTTATATGTGGTCAGGGACCCTGATTGTGTATACCTTATCAGCCCTGCTCTGGTTGTATGCGATGCTCGAGATCTTGAAAGAGGACTCCAGCATCTCTGCAAATGCTTGTGCTTACAAACAGAAGCTGTGAGAAAGCAAAGCTGCTGAACGTGCTACTGGACTCACTATCTGCCCATACCAACAAGTGAGCAGCTATGTGGTCAAGCAGAAAACAGCCTCTGCAGGCAACAGACTGCATGCTGTTGCAAAGCGTTGCAGGGCCCGGACGCAGGCACACGCGCAAGGAATGCAGAGCAGCACGCCAGGACAAGGTCAGCACACTGAGCAGCCATGCCCTATGGCGAATGGCGCGAGCTGGAAAAGCAACGGCGCTTTGCCCTTCAGCAGTCCCTGGTGCATGGCCTGCCGAGCAGATGAGCACGCACACTTAACACGTCATTGGACATGAACGCAAGGTGCCTTGAAGCGCAACAGCACCGACACATACCTGAGCAGCGTGGTCAATCGTCGTCATCTTCCCGCACATCGTCTGGCGCACCGTTCCGTATCTGCTTCGCCACTACCCTGATGATCAGGTACGACCTGCACAGCATGCACACGTCAGGCACAGCAAGCATGAGCATAGCTAGGACTTGCTGCTCATCCTGGTCGCTCACCCCGTACATGACATCAATAAGGGGCAGTGCAGGCAAGGCAGGCCAGTATCATCCATGCATAACAGGTTGGAGTGGCCGGGGAGCGAGCAGCGCAAGTCGCACCAGTACAGATGCAACGCGAAGAGGAAGCAGAGCAGCCCCAGGAAGATCTCCCAGTGCGGGTGCGGGTTGATGTTGTAGACCTTGGCCACCAGCTGAACAGCAAAACAGAGGCGTGCATGTCAGCACTGGCCGTGCACAATGCCAGTGCAGGGTCAACACAACTACATGGCTGCACACGCGCCCAGGACCTTGTGACGCACCTCGATCGGCTCATAGATGACGGAGCGGATGACGTAGGCAGGAAAGTAGTAGATGCGGGATGCAAACCAGGACAGCATGAAAACTACGAAGAGCACGTTCGGCGCATGCTTCTGCTGTGCGTAGCGCGCCATCTTCGCCGCCTCCAGGAAGATGTCGTTGATGTCGTGGCACAGGAACACCATCGACCCCACCTTGACAAAGCTGCGGCCCGGCAGCACAGCACCCATGACGGACGCGCACAGATGTACGAGCGCAGTGCCGTACCAATGCCAGAGGGGGTGCGCACTTGAGCTGGTACGAATACACAATCAGTCCAAGCGTGGCAAAGTGGTGCGCCATCGACTCCCAGAAGTCTTTCCGCCGCACCTCCCAGAAAACCAACGAGGGGACCGCCTGCACGACAGTGGCTTGATGTTTGGCCGCTGGACATGTGCTGTGGCATGTGCAGTTCATACGCATGTACTTAATCGTATCTAAAAATTACACCATCCCATGCAGACCCCCATCAGCTGCTCTTGACTTTGCACGTGTCCAGGAGCACCTGAAGACAAGAGAGCGGCCCTGGCAGACATGCCACATGCAGCAGAGCTTGGCACGCACCCTAGCTATATTCTTTGAACGTGCTGCATACAGGGGGGGTACGATCTGCTCGACTCGGCAGGGTTCGCTCCATGCGCTGGTGTGACACAGCGGTGACACGTGGGCAGCGCTTGCAGGTGGTGAGATCCACCACACTTTGCCAGCAGGCGCCCATGCCTGCAGGTAGAAGCCCAGCTGCAGGCAGTACAGCAGGCGCAGGCTGCGCGACACCGGGTAGTTGCACGGCGGGAAGCGCGTGCAGCCCAGCCAGAAGTAGCGCGTGTCGGTGAAAAACCTGCGCACTTGCACCCAGATATCACAGGTGTTTCTGCCCGCCGGAGCGCGCCGTAGCTGGGCTGTTCAGACGTTGACATGGAGGCGCATGCAGCTGCTGCTTAGCCCTGACCACCCGGCGGTCAAGTGCGCCAGGTCCGACTCACACAGGTCTCGTGAGACAACATTTCCAGTCGCTCATGCGGTGAAAGACGCGCTCAGAGGTGTCTACCACCTCTTTGTTCAGCACGCGTGCATACCCTCCACCAAGCCCAGCATGGAGGGGGAAGCAGCGTGCGCACTTCTCATTGACGCTGACCTGAAGCTCCAGCGCGACCAGGCCACAGTAGACAAAAGCCTTCCACGCCGACTCTGCCGGCACCCGTGGCTGGTCTCTGTCAGGACGCACGGTAGCTAGAAGGGCAGGCTGGAGCCCACATACAAAGCAAACGTCAGCAGCAGCCACCAATAATCGAGCACGTCCCGCAAGCACCAAAGAGCGTGCTGATATAGCAAAGCTGCTGGAACTTGCAAGAGCATATGCTTGGCCGTGCTTTTGCTGGCCACAAAGTCCTATGGCGGCGCTGCCTGCTTGCCCGCTGCACCCAGGGCGGCCGCGCCTTTCCATTTGTATAGCCTGGCCAACTCCTCCTTGGTTGGCGCGTCATCGCTCTTCTTATGCGGCGGAAACAGCGTCCACCGCCCAAGTGGCTGCGGGTTTGGTAAATATGTTGGCTGATATGCCAGTTAAAAAACAGCAACATGTACACTATACAGCCTTGCGGCGGCAGGCTTGCAGGCTGCCCATGCCCTGTTTAAAACAGCTGCACCAGGCGTGACATGCTTGCATCGCATCGCCTGCACACGCTTCGCTTATCCGTAACATTGCACACACAACAGGGAGGCGCACCGTGAGCACCGCCCTGTCGAGTGCCAGGCGCAATGCAGGCAGGACTGCTGCGATGGCTATGGCCAGGAGGTAGCCGGATAGCTGTGTGTCCAGCACCCGCAGAGGATCGGAGGCTGCCCCGTTGATGTACCCCATGTTTGCGGCCTGCTCATAGAAGCCTCAAAAACAGTGGTGCTGCACCGGACCCATCGCTGCTTGCGCCAGTGCACACGCAGGAAGGTCAGAGGCTGCAGAGGCGCACGCGATTGGGCAGATGGCGCAGCTTTGCGCGGGGCTTGAATCTGGCCGAGTTCGGTGCACTCAGGCCACCAGCTAGGGCAGCCGCAAGCCCTTCTCCCACCAGAGCCTTGCTCACGAGCGCATCCCTGCTTGCCGCGTGCGAGACCTGCAGGCCCAGGAGGTGTGCATAGCATGCACCGGAAGGCCTGGCAGGCAGCCATGTGCGCAAGCATGACACGGCAATGCTTGGCTGGCCCGGCCTCGCCCTCGCCCTCCTTCTAGGCAGTGTGCTGCGGGGCACTCCGGCGACAGGCTCAGCAAGCACCAGCACGGCGGTGTGGCCGGGCGTCGGCTTTGCAACAGGGAGTGCAGGTGCACTTCTTAAAAGCAAGCGAGTGCAAAGGAGTGTGCTGCTTCATCTTACGAGACTAGAGCTTAAAGACTTCGTGCTGGCAGGCAACAAGACAAAGAGCGTCCTCTGCACTGTGCTGGATCCCAGGCAGAGCGCAACCTTGGTCGACGCATCGTCCGCACAGACGCTCACCACGACCTGCGGTGGGCACCCAGCCCTCATTGCGGTCTATTTTTGTATGATGTACAGTCATATACTATACCGCCGTGGGTGGCCTTTGACAACTTCATAAATGTATATATGCCCATGCCCCGCGCGACTCAGGCCTGCAAGTGCACCCACGGTGACGCACAAAGCTCCTGCACTCACTACAGGGCGGCGTGTCCTGGGCACGGCTGTTGTTCCTGTCGCGTCTGACTGCCGCGCGCGTGCGATGCGCAGACGTCACCAGCGTCGTGCAGGAGTTTGTGGCGGGCCTGCCAGGCGACGCGGCCGCGCTTGGCAGCTACCTGACGCGCCAGCGCGCCGTCGCCTCCGCCCTTGCGAGCGAAGCGGCCGCCGCCGCGGCCACCGCACTGCGCTCCCTGGGCGTGCTGGCCGCTGGCCTGGAGGCGCGGCGCGCGGGCCTTGGCCAGCAGCTGGCAGCCGGGGCAGCGGCGGTGGCGACGGGCGCGCAGGCGGGGCTTGCGGGCCTCGCACAGGGGCTGGAGCAGGCCAGCAGCGGCGCGCCTGCGCAGGCGTACAGCCCGGGAGGGACCTCCGCCACGGCGGGGCCCGCGGCGGGGGTGGCCGCGGCCGAGCCGCTGACCGTCAGCATCGGCCTGCCTGCGCTGCAGGGCAGCTGCGCGCCCGCCGGCGTCACTCCGGGTGCAGACGTCCCTGCGCAGTGCGTGGTGCGCCCGGCGCACTCTGGTCGGGCGGGCGTGTGGATGCATGCGGTGACATCACACTTCCCCTCCGGTGTACTCCTAAGCTCTTGGCACTGAATCTAGCACCCACTATCGTTGCGCACAAGGGCGCGTTGCCAGTGCCCTAGCTGGTTGGCAACCCGCAGCAGGTAAGGGTCATGCCGGGCTGGTCGCGTCTGGCACGAGATGCATGGCTTGCGCGCCGTCGTCCAAGCGACATGGCTGCGCGCGCTCATTGCAGCCTGTGCACTCATGACAGAATGCGTGCAGTGCCTCACCGTGCTCATCGCAGCGCAGGGGCCCGTGTACGCGCTGGAGGTGAGCGGGGGCGCGTGCACGGAGGACACGCGCAGCGGGCGCGTGACCTGCAGCCAGCCGCGCGTGGCGCTGACCAAGACCGCGGGCGGCTGCAACCTGCCCTACACCGGGCCCGCTGTCGTGCAGGCGCGGTCGCATGCAATTTGCCTGTGCGGCTGTTGATGCTCTTGCAAGTACAAGGCGCATGTGCTAGCTGTGTAGGGCCTCCTGACCCTTGCTCGGCATCTGAAAGCACCACCTGACCTTGCAGTGAACTGCTTTCCTGTGTGTGGCGGATTTGCCTCTATTGTGCTCGAAGCTCGCTCGCGCATCTGCGCACACTCGAGATGCATCGGTGCAGGACGCCTCATGCGCCTCCAGCAACGCGCTGGGCGCGCCGGCCTCCGGCACGCTGCTCAAGGCCAGGCCGCTGGACGTCCGAGCCCTGTTCGAGGCGCGTGCGTGATCAGACGGCATCGCACACTTAATCACCAGACTTTTTTTGACATGGTCACATTTGGGCCTGTCAGCACAACCATCACATGCACCGCATGTGTTCACAGCTGCACCACGTGGCTGCTGAGCACGCTACAGGTTTATTTGCATGGTGGCTCGGCGCAGGCCCCCGACCCGCTCTCGCCCGGCTTCAGCATCTTTGGCGGTACAGCCGCTGCCGCCGCCACCATTGCGCCTCCGTCGACGTCGCAGTCCGGTGCTGCAGGCAGTGGTACATCGGCTGCGGTGCCGGTAGCCGCGGATGCCGCGGTCAACACAACCACTGCTCTGTGGCCGGGCGTCGCTTTTGCCAGCGTGAGCGCAGGCGCGTTTATGACAGGGGCGTGGGTACATTGACAGTGCTGCGCCGCGCTTGTCAAGCAAAGCGAGCGGCTGCCGCGTGTGGCAGGATAGGCACTAGCATGCTGGCACTGAAGTCTCCGCCTACCGGGGATGCTGTCCACGGCCGCTGCGCTCCGGGCACGCGGCACACATACGCTGTAATGAGCACAGGCAGGCTTGCACGGGCGCTCGCAGTCCGGTTTGCTGCGTAGCCAGCGATCAGGCGCTGCACGTGGCGGGCCCTGCGTGCGCGGCCCTGCACGCCCCGACCCGGGCCGCCGCTTTCGGGCTGCAGCATGCGGGGATGACACAGCCGAGCTGCTGCTCTGCTGCGCAGCCGCGCGCCAGGGCCTGCGGCCGCAACCCGCCTGTGAGGCTACGGCGGGGCCGGCGCGCAGGCGCCGCCTCCGCGAGCGTGCTGTGCACGCCGTTGCGCCGCACCGCCGTGGCCAGCGCCATGGATGCTGCCACGAATGAGCGCCTGACCACCAGCTGCAGTGCGACCCTGCCGCCGAGCGTGGCTGGCAGCGCTGCCAGCCTCGCCACCCGCCCACATGCAGGTCCCATGAATTTTGGTGCGAGAGATGGTACTTTTCTGCGGTGCGAATATCCGCGCTGCTATGGCCTCCGGCCTCTGGCTGTGGCGTGGCGGGGATATGCGAGCGCCTGCTCTCTTTGCGTCATGCAGGACGTGCAGCACATTGTGTCCGCGGATCATGATGCGGGGCACAAGCACGCAGTCACTACCTCGCAGTAAGCCAATTCCACAGCCCTGCTGCATGCTGGGACGAACCGCGCTGCAGGAGATGACGCGTGCGTCAGCACTCGCGACGGCAGCCCCCGTTCCGCGCGGCTGCGCCCAGCCTCGCCGATGCTTTCCGGCGCGAAGCAACGCGCCGCGCGGCGGGCGCGCAGGCGTGACCGACGTGGTGCAGCAGTTCGTGGCGGGCCTGCCCGCGGACGCGGCCGCGGCGGGCGCGTACCTGCAGCGCGAGGCCGGCGCGGCGTCCGCGGTCGGCGGCGTGGCCGCGGCCGCGCTCGCGGCCGCTGCGCGCGCGCTGGCGGCCGTGGCGGGCGCGGGCGCGGCGCGCGCGGGGGCGCTGGGGACGGTCGCGACGAGCGCGCTCGCCGCTGGTGCGGCGCTACTGTCTGGATTATTCAGCTCATTAGTGCAGGCTCTGGTGCCCCACACCAGCCCACAAAATGGTAGCTTTCCTTTACGCCCAGGCATGGGCTCTGAGCTGCGCAGACGCACCTGCCTCTGCGGAGCTGCTGACAAGCGTACGAATGGGCCCCACGTCATCAGGCAAGCAAGCATTGGGGCTTGATGCATGCAAGCTGGCGCGAAACGCGGACGGGGGGCAGCGGCGGCTGCAGGGGCGGCCGAGGCGGCGGGCGCTGCAGAGGCGGCGGTGACGCGGGCGGCGGCCGGCGTGGCGCGCGCGGCGGCGCAGGGCGGGGGCGGGCAGCTTCCAAGCCCGCCAGCAAGCGCACGTGCGCGCTCCCCGCGGTGTCTTGCCAGCAAGGCTGATTGCGAGCTTCCGGCTGCACGTCGGAGGGGCCGGGTACACCGGAGCGCTTTCTCGGCCTTGTGCAGACTGTCTGCATCCGCTGCTCCCTGAGTGGGAGCCAGTGCTGTCCTCTTGGGCTGCGCCCGAGCCTGATGAGCATTTGTGACAAGACACCACGCTGTCAGCCCATGGCCGACTGCCCCACCCTCTCGCTCTGCCATTCCATGTTGAGGTCACTCCAAGCAGACGGCGTCGGCCTGGCATCCCGGCCTCACCAAGGCTCCCGCAGAGGTCCTCGCTTCACACCGTGGCACTGAGCCCGCGGCTGCGCGTGCGCTGCAGCCACGACGACGCAGCTCAGCGGCGTGCAGCCGCAGGCCGCGGTGTCCGCCAGCCTGGGCGGCGCGCGGTGGCCTGCGGCCACCAGCTGCGCCGCCGCCGCCATGCTGCCCGGCGCGGCAGTGCCGCTGCAGTGCGCGGTGCGCCCGCCACGGCGGCGCCCAGCCCCGCCCCACGCGGCAGCTCCCGCGCAACGCTCCGGCACACCCAGAGCGCAGCGCCGGCACGCGCCGGCGCCGTATGTATGTGTGGCCACGCACATGCTTGCTCAGAGGTCGAAAATGACACTCGTCAGCGGCCTCAGAGCCTGGCAGCCTGTATTACACTTTACACCAGCCTAGGGGCATCCTTCGCAGCCTTTGCCAGGGGCGCAGCGCGGCGTCGCAGGGGCCCGTGTACGTGCTGGAGGTGAGCGGGGGCGCGTGCACGGAGGACGCGCGCAGCGGGCGCGTGACCTGCAGCCAGCCGCGCGTGGCGCTCATCAAGACCGCGGGCGGCTGCAATCTGCCCTACACCGGTCCAACCGTCGTGCAGGCGCGGCCCGGCTCCTTACCTCAGCAGCAGGCCTCCGGGAGGTGGGTGCGGTGAGGGAGCCTCGCGCATGTGGCTGCGCGCCATGCACCGCCCGCCCTGTGCGCTTGCCACATGTAACTCCCATGTGCCCATGTGCCCAGCAGGCGAATCAGCCGCCAGCGCAACCATCCTCCTGCGTCTGCACTGCATGCCTCTTGCATGCTTTTGCATCACCTTCATTCACTGCATCCCCGTTCAGCCCTGGCCTGCATGCTGCAGCCCGCCGGCGCCAAGCATGCTGCTCAGCCAGGCAGCCGCACCTGCATGAGCACAGCGCTGGAACGGAGTGCTCAGCGCCTGCATGGCTTGGTCTGCTGATAAGCTCAATGGCTCCCCTTGTCAGCCATGCGGCTGAACCCACTGCTTAGCGCCTGCACAGCTTGGTCTGCTGACTGGCTCGGCGGCGCCGCCTGTTGGCCGTGCGGCGGAGGTCAGGTTGCTGCGCGCGCAGGACGCGTCATGCTCGTCTGCGGCTGTCCTGGGCACGCCCGCGGCCGGCACCTTCCTCGCCCCCGACCCGCTGGACATCTCCGCAACTTTGAGGTATGCGCGCGCCGCAAGCGTCCTGTCGCCTGCTATGACCTTGGCGGGCCTCTTCAATTTCGAGCCATAAGTGACCGCAACTTTGGGTTTTGCAGCGTGTGGGAGCCTGCTTGCTTGAGCCGTTGGCAACCCTGCTACAGTGCCCCGAATTCGCACAGGAAGGCGCGCGCGGAGTGTGGGGTGTAGAGGCTGGACAAAGGCTGGCATGTAGTGTGCGCATTGGGCCAGGCGCCAAGCCGCGCGCGCGCAGGCGCCCGACCCGCTCTCGCCAGCCTTCCAGCCCTTCAGCGTCAGCGCGTCGGCGAGCGCGGCGGCCGCGCCGGCCGCAGGCCCCGCCGGCGCCGGCACCGGCGCCGGCGCCGCGGGGGGGCGGCGCCTGGCGGCGGAGCGCGCCGGCGCGCAGCTGCTGGCGCCCGTGCACTAACCCTGCCCTGCCCTCCCGTGCTGACAGCGGCGCACGCTGGGCGGCGCCGCCTGGGTGCGGCTGCCAGAGGCGGGCCCATGGACCAGGGCGGGTAGGCACCGGAGACGCCAGCCCCGGGCCTCACAGCCCAAGCAGGGTCACCAGCTTTGCTTAGCTCAGCAACATGAAGGTCCAGCGGCCTGTGCTCGTTGGCGCGCGCCGTGGTGCTCCAAAGCATGTGGGCGCACAGCCTCAGGGCACACGCATGGCGTCAACCATGCATGTCCCGTGACTGTCAACTCAATCAGAATACAGGCATAGCCTGCACCCCGTCACTCATCAGCATCGCCGGTGGCTGCTTGTGCGAGGTGGCTGCTTGAGCGAGAGCATCGTTCCTTTCCAGCCCAGTGTGCTCTATTGTGTCTACATGTGTAGGTCAGTTGAGCTAGGTCCATGTCAGTATGTCAAAGTTCAACAGTCTGCCTTGGCAGTGCAGGCTGCAGCGCTGCTTGCGCCAGTTCGCCCATGCATCTGGGATGTCTGGAATTCAGTACTGCTGTGTAGGAGCAGGAGAGGGTTGGGCCTTCAGGGCGCTTAAATACTGCAGGGCCTTTCCTGTGGCTGCACCTGGACATGCGTGATCGCTCAGCAACTCAAAATGCCACGGCATTGGCCTGCATCTCGAAGTGAAAGCTGGCACCTGCCAACAAGCGCTCTCCAGCCAGCCTTCCCTGAGCTCGCCCGCTTGCACACGGCACGCAGCGGCCCTGCTGGCGCTCCCTGCGCCTCCTGCTGGGCGCTCAATGCGCCTCCTGCTGGGCGGTCCCTGCGCCTGCTGCTGGGCGCTCCCTGCGCCTCCTGCTGGCCCCCGACGCGGTGCCGGCGGCTTGTGCAACTCGCGTATGCCCCTAGCGCTCAAGGGCCTACCTGCCGCGCGCGGTGGGCCCGCAACGAGCGCACGCGCAGCTGCAGAGTGTCGCAGGCTGAGCCGGGCGGAGACAGCAGGCTTTGCTTTCGTGCACAAGCTCCTGCCGAGCTCCGGGTGCACGGGCGTTCCAGAGCCTGCAGGCGGCTTACAGCTTGTTTGCACACTCGCGTTCCAGGCGCGTAACTGCTGCATCAGCGCACGCGCCGCAACGCCGCGGCACACGCGGGCGCACCTAGGGACATGCAGCGACTCTCCCCTCAGCTGGAGGCACTAGCATAGGAGGGGCCAACATGGGCACCAGCCTGAAAAACCCGAACCTTATCTCGAACAGCTCAAAGCCAAGGCTCGGCCTGCCATGGCCGCCCAGCCGCCCCTGACGGATGCCTCAGGCGGAGCGGACCACCGCACGGGCCGATGGCCCCCGCCCCCGCGCCTAGTATAGCTCCTCCTCCTGGTGGGTCTCGATGGTCAGGTCGGAGGTGGGGTACGCGACGCAGGTGAGCACGAAGCCCTTCTGCTGCTGCGAGTCGTCCAGGAAGGACTGGTCGGACTGGTCCACGGTGCCGTCCACAACCTTGCCGGCGCAGGACGAGCAGGCGCCCGCGCGGCAGGAGTAGGGCAGGTCCAGGCCGGCCTCCTCGGCGGCGTCCAGGATGTAGACGTCGTCTGCGAGCACCCAGTGGGTTGGACCATGGAAAATGGCTTGCTGTCTCAAATGTGGCGTCCAGGCCAAGGCAGCACTCGGTACAGCTGCATGTCACCACCCAGCTGCACAGGCGGCTTCACCCCCTGCGGTGGCTGCAGCGCTGACCAGCGTGCGCCGCGGCGACAATGCACCAGCGCGGCGCCCGGACAGGTGTGCATTCGCGGACAGCGCGGGCACCGCACCCGCACACTCGATCTTCTGCTCGCCCTCCGGCGTCTTCAGCGTGACGGTGTACGCGCGCACGACAAACGCGCTGCGCGAGACCACCGTCGACGGCTTTGCGCTAAAGATGCGCTTGGCGCCCGGACCCTTGAAGGTCACGGGGCGGGCCTGCAGCGAGGACGCAACGGCCATCATTGTTGCAATCGAATGGGTGAGGTGCTCGGTGGGCAAGGAGAATCAATGTGCTGAGGATGAGCTCTCAGCCACTGCTTCCCTGCAGAGTGCGCTGCTAGGCAGGGTAGGGTCCGAGCTCGGATGAGCACAGGCCGAGGCACTAGTCTCCCTCTAAAGCACAGGTAAGATGGCGCAGGCTATGGCGAGCTCGATCAACCTGGCGACCACGGTCGCGCGTTCTCCCACCGCCTCGCGCCAGCCGGCGCGGGCAGCAGCGCCAGCGGTCCACGTTGCGCGCTCCGCCTGCTTCCGCAGCGCAGGCCTGCGCACACGCGCGCCGCGCGCACAGCGCAACGCGTCCCGGCTGGCGTGCCGTGCACAGGCATCGGTGCGGCGGCATGCGACCTAGAGGTTTCCATTGCGTGGCTAGTTTACGCGAGCCTCACCATGGCGCGCGAGCGCGCACAGACGCCGCTCGTGGGCAGCGAGGCGCCCGAGTTCACCGCGGAGGCTGTGTTTGACCAGGAGTTTGTGACGCTGTCGCTCTCGCAGTACCGGGTGCGCATGCGCCACAAACTGCCATTGCACCTGTCCGGCGCAACAGTTGCACCTATTGTAAGCGGTATACAGAGAACATATCGTTGTTGCGGCGTCTGTGCCTGCCTGTGGGTGTGCGATGCCTGAAGCACAATACATGCATTGGGGCTCTCCGCCTGCCGGCTATTGGAAGAAGTGCACAGTCTGAGCTTGAGAGCTGGCGCGCAGGGAAAGTATGTCATCCTGTTTTTCTACCCGCTGGACTTCACCTTTGTGTGTCCCACTGAGATTACTGCCTTCTCAGACAAACACGCTGAGTTTGCAAAGATTAACACCGAGGTGCGCCAGTCTTGTGGCTGGTCGTGGAGTGGACAGGGGACCTGCATAGGCTGTACTGCTACTCACTGCAAGTAATGGTGACCTGCGTCATGAGCACCTGCCTGCGTGTTCGGGTCATGTTGCTGGTCAGACTCAAGTGTAAGCGTCCAAGCTCTAGTAAGTGACTTGCAGCCGCAGGCGCATGCTCGCTGAAGCTGTTTTGCGGCCGGCGCAGATCCTGGGTGTGTCCGTGGACTCTCAGTTCTCGCACCTGGCCTGGTGCCAGACCGGTGTGCCCCCCCTATGCTCCTGCTCTTTTCACTGGCAAAGGTGCTACGCAGTGCCTCTCATGTATCACCACTGCGAGCAACCTCAACAGCACAGCATCCCTTGTAGCTGCACACACTGCAGGGAATGAAGTTTGGTTGTCTGGCATTGGCAAGTTGCTCAGGTCCCCGCACGAAAGTTATGTGTGCCTTGGGCGCACCTTCAGTCTGTTGCAGAAACACCTCTTTTGCTGGTGCACGCAGCCCAGAGGGCCGCAGCTCTGATTCGTGCTGTGGCCCTATGCACGCTGCAGACTTGGTTGTTTGTCACCGCGCTATGCGCGCGCCTGCCTGTGCCAGAAGATGCCTGTGCCACAAGAGAAAGCGGGGCTGATGCTAGACTGGCGCCAGGGCGGGTGTGGCTCAGCGTACCTGCAAGCGTCGTGTTGACAGATCTCTGAAACGAGCGCCCGCCGCGCGCGCCAGACCGGAACCAGGGCGGCGTGGGCGACCTGGCGTACCCGCTGGTCTCGGACCTGAAACGCGAGATCACGACGCGCTACAACGTGCTCACGCCCGACGGCGTCGCGCTGCGCGGCCTGTTTATCATCGACAAGGAGGTGCGCCCCCCCCCCCTCCCCCGCCGCATCCCCCAGCCCAGCTTGGCTTAGGGCTGATGCTGCGCAAGCGCTGTGCTCATGTTGCACCGGCATTCCATGACATGCCCCCTCCTTCGCTCGGGCGTGGGCCATCATTTACGGGCCAGGGCAGGACTGGATCACGCGTGCTGAGCTCGCAGCACAGCGGGCGCCGCTCCCAGCTGCTCAGCGGTCATAGTAGGTAACTGCGCTGCGCGCCGCTCTCCCAGGCAGGGCGTCGTCCAGCATACGAAGACGACCGACAGCCTTGTGTACGGGCCAGCCGCTCGGCGGCCACTCTGATGTGCGGCGCCGCGCGCCGCGCAGGGCGTACCCAGCACGCGACGACAAACAACCTGGCGTTCGGGCCAGCCACTCAGCAGTCACTTTGAAGTCACTCTGAAGGAGTCACGCTGACAAGGCGCGCGCTGCGGCGCGCAGGGCGTGATCCAGCACGCGACGATCAACAACCTGGCGTTCGGGCGCAACGTGGAGGAGACGCTGCGCATCCTGCAGGCCATCCAGTACGTGCAGGAGAACCCGGACGAGGTCTGCCCGGCCGGCTGGAAGCCCGGGGAGAGCACCATGAAGCCCGACCCCAAGGGCTCCAAGGAGTACTTCGCCGCGTTGTAGGCCGCACGCACTGTGCGCGGCCAGGCTCGCGCTCACCTGCGGCCGGCCAAGACTCCGCTGACTGCCTGTTGTCTTTGTATCAAGGAGTGGCGGGCTGGTGAGCATTAACGCCGGTCTGCTCTGTGGCGCTGCATTGGGAGGGGAGGGGGGGCCACTGGCGGCGGGTCTAGCCGCGGGAGCGTGTCCGGTGTTGCTGTGCCTGAGCGCCGCGCCATTGCTGCCCTTCAACCAAGGCCCTGTGCTGACCACTTGCTGGGCGAGTAGGGTTGCAGGGGATGCCTGCAAGCATGCCTCTGGCAGGTTTACATGCTGGGTGCCCAGCATCCTGCACGTGGTGCATGCTCAGATGAGGTGGTGTGCGAAGTAATGCGGAGGTGATAGGCAGCGTCGGCTGCAGCCACATGGCTGCAGCTGTGGCCCGTCCTGCATTGCCTACAGCCGCCAGGCGGCCTCAGTGACCCTAGCTCTAGTGCGCTTCTCTCTGTGTCTGGTGCAGTTGCATGTGGAAGATGCCATGCGCTTCTGAGTTGGCCACACGCAAGCCTCCCGCGTATGCTGCGACCAATGCATGCACTACGAGAGCTTTGTTCTTCAGCTCATCTCGCTCAAGGCGGCGCGCGTGCTGGCCGCCATGCACTCCTCCCGCTCCAGGCCGCCAGGCGCCGGCTCAAAGCGCTGCCCCGTGATGGTCTCATACAGCAGCACGTAGCGCCGCGCCAGCTCGACCACCAGTGCCTCTGGCGCCGCCGGCAGCTCCTGCCGCGGCTGGTCAACTCATAGGCGACTGTTCTTAATGACAGCATGCGGATGTGCACAAGTCTGTGCACATTGGCATGCCGCAGTGCACCAGCCCCAAGCAGCCTTATCCTGCAAGGGCCAGCCAGCCTCCATGCAGCAGTAAAACCGCTCAGCAATCTCCCGGGGCAGCAGCAGAGCCGCGCCAACAATACCACTCGCGCTTGGGGGAACGTGAGCTTCAGCGGCACGGATGGCTGAAACAGGTGCGGCCCTGAACCAGGCGGTGCGACTGGACCCCGACAGACAGTCTGGTACAGGCACATGGTGGCGGCCCATGGCCATGAACCCTGAGGGGGGGGCACCGCGTCTGCGTAGGGGTCGCAGTTGGCGCGGAACCACAGGCGCAGGAACTCCTTGTCGATGCTCTGCGGCTCCTGGCCGGCCGCGTGGCGCGCGGCATAGCTGTCCGCCAGCCAGTACCTGCCCAGCCGCACCGCAGGTCTCATGAGCAGGCTTGCCTCTTTGCCGAGCAGCTCACGCTACAGGCCGCTCAGCAGCCTCGCGAGCATGCACCCAACACAGGCGCAACTGCTTGGAGCAACCGCCCGACGTCACCACGCGCCGAGAAGCCGCTTTGCGGGCAGCCAGAGCTGACGTAGTGGTAACAGCTGCCGCTGCGCCCGCGGCCTGGATGGCCGGACCCTCAGGGCATGAGTGCTGTGCAACACCCTCAGAGACGCAGTACGCTCACTACGTATGTGTATGTCTTGTATTTGTTTGCACGCAGTGCGCACTCGAACGAAACGTGCGAGCATGCTTGGCGTGTCATGCTGCTCGTAAACATGCGCGCAGGGCCCCGCACGCCTGCCTGCACAAGTTCAGCAGCATCTGCGCATCCAGCGCGGCGGCGCGCCTGCTGGAGTCGGGGGTGTGGATCTCGTCGACGAGCAGGATGCGGCCGTCCGCGGCGACGCCAAACTCGTACTTGGTGTCCACCAGCAGCAGGCCGCGCTGCGCGGCCGCGCGCTGGCCGTGCTCGAACAGCGCCAGCGCCGCCGCGCTCGCCTGCGCGCGCGCGCACCGTGTCCAGCTCGCGCAGAGATCGTCCACCGCGCGAGCTGGCGCGAGCACGGCGCTGTCCCCCGGGGGGAGCGCGCTACACAGTGTAGCTCGCCGCAAGGGGACTCTTCAGCACATGCTCCGTCTAAGAGTAGGCAGTCGCGCCACATCAGCGAGGCAAGAGGGATTAGTCTTGGAAGGTCTGCTCTAGCAAGCACGAGGCGGAGAGACAACGCACGCACTGCAGTCATGTCAGCACTGCTGCAGTGACCGTATTTATATGTCTAGCATGTGCACTGCACAAGCGTTCAAGCATGCGGCACGCACCTGGTCCCACTCCGCCTGCGACATCAAGCCGCGCGCCACAATATCGCGCGGCGCGATTGGCTCGTCGTGATCTGCCGCCTTAGTGGTCGGAGTCACAACGTTTGCAGCCAACCTGCAGCGGCTGGGCCTGTTAGGCGCGCGCTCTGATGCGAGCCCATGTCCGCCATTAACGGGCCTCGAGCACCTATTTAGAGGAAAGAGCTGTAAGAGCTGCTAGGAGCTGCATTCTGTGGTGCATGTGTGATTGGTATGTCTTGACATCACCATGAGAGACTTGTGCGCGCCACAGTGTTGCTGAACTGCGAATGGGTGCGCACGTACCTCTCATTTTTTCGCATCCCATCCGGAAACGAGTTGCCGCAGTAGTCGCGCGCCCCCGCGCTGTAGTGCGTCCAGAGCGAGGTGTCTGTGCTGCCTGCAAGATGGAGCACAGTGCGGTTGCCAAGCATGCATGCTACCTGCATGCCGCATGATTGCGCAGCCTTTGCGCACCATGCAATATCAACACCATCATGCATATGTAAGTGCGGCATGGAAGTGCCAGTGAATTGTGTGGACCAGCATGAGTTTATGTTGTAGATCAAACCAAACCAAGATCAAACCAAACCAACTTGGGGAGCATTACCTGTCAAGTAACCCCTCACAACAAACTCCACAGGAAACACGCGGCAGCGCCGCATGATGGAGACGTTGGGGTCGGGCACTGCCAGCAGCGCGTTGGGCGCAATGTGCTGTGTGCTGTGCATCCACCATGCGCTGGTCTGGTTTAGCACCTGACCCTGCATGCGGTTGAGGCGCTTATTGCAGGCGTGGAATTGATTCGCACGCTCGTTTTTGTCCACTGTCCTCACCCTTCGTCATACGTCATTCATCAGCGTACAAAGCAAGCTGTGAGTGCACACCTTGTATGGTATAGACGCCAGGATGCGGTCAAAGGCAGACTGCCGGTCCGTTGTGACAATAACCAGCTTGTCGCCGACTTCATATGTGTCACGCACTTTGCCCTGACGCACACCACGCACTGTGAGCACCACAACATTTCTGTGCTTGCGCCACGGATACAAATGCCAATAGTACATTCATTGAGGAACATAACACGATGATGCACAAGGACTAGCAAGGTGTGCTGCGCCACGCTATGGAGCTGGTCCACACCACTGTGCGCGGCCCCAGGTGCAGGTCAGTCTCCGTCAAGCATGTCTGCAGGGAGGCTCTGATTGCATCCTCGACCTCTGGCCGCACGCCCGCCACCGCTTCCACGCCAGCCGCCGCACCTGACCTGCACAACTCAATTTAGCCTCATACCTACGCAGCATGCAGGCTTGCAGCACAGGTCCAGGCACACAGGAGATACACAGAGGGCGCACGTGGCCAGCGCAGAGACGTGCATCTCTCTCCTGGGCCGTTTCCTGGCCCTCCAGCTGTGGCAGGAGGCAGGCGGCAGTGCTGCACGTCTTTGAAGAAGCAGCCGGCTGCTGGAGCACCCAGACAGCTGCTGGTGGGCAACGCCCACCATCTTAGATGGTGCTCTGCTCAACAGCTGCTGAGAGGGCCAGTGCTGCAGCAGCAACGCTGCCCATGCGATGCCAAGGGGGGAAAGCGGAGGCCTTGAACAACACTGGAAAGGCGGAGCTGCTGTACTAGTTAAGGGTGTACACCTGCTCAGACACCCCACCATGGAAGTGTGCTCCATCGACAGAGCTCATTGAACCTCGAGCGACACTCAGTGGACCATCACATTCTATGCGCTATGCTGCAGAGGGTCGCGCGGCTGCGGCGAGCCTGGAATGTCCGCGCACTAAGCATGTGCGCCCCGTCCGGGAAGTGTGGCGGTCGGCCACGTGCTTGCTGTCCAGTACCAGCAGCGGCTGACGGCTGTGCGGCATGCAGGCTCGCTTCGCCAGGCTATGCGGAAAGCTTGCTACCGGGCACCACACAGAGCGCACATCAGCGCGCCTTCGCCCACGGCGTGCCCAGCCGGCACGGCGTGCACAGCCTCGCGCCTGCGGGCGCCGCGGCGGCGCCAGCTGCCGGCGCAGCCCCTGTGGCGAGCCAGGCGCTCGAGCCGGCCGGCGCCGCGCTGGACCCCGCCGCTGCGGCGCTGCAGGGCGCCTGGCCGCACGTGGCAGGCGTGATGCAGGCAGTGGATGCGCTGCACGCCGCCGCCGGGCTGCCCTGGTGGGCCACGTTGAGCCTGGCAGCTTGCGGTGAGGGCGCGCTGCCTGCACTGGCTGCGCTGCGCTGGCGCCCCGCAGTGCTCCGCCCCTGCTGGCGGCGCGTTGCACGCACTTGAAGCCTGCAAGCGGGTGAGGTGCTCTGTTGGGTGCTGCCGCGCGAGCGCGCGCTGACGCAGCGCCGCCGCAGGCGTGCGCGTCGCGATGCTGCCGCTGATGGCGGACACCGCGCGCACGTCCGCGCTCCGCGGCTACCTCTGGGGGCTGGCCGAGCAGCGAGTGCGGGCGCCGGCCGGCCCTGCGCCGGTCATGGCCACGCTGCAGGGCCGGCTGACGCAGACATACGATGAGTTCCAACGGTTGCAGCGCGAGCTCCACGTGTCGCCCAATCCCACGCTCGCCCGCCTCGCGGCCGGCGTGCTTGCGCAGGCGCGCCCTGCCCTGTCACGCGGATGGCTCATGCCGAGTCGCAGCGCCGCAGTGTAGCTCTAGAGTCTGGCCAGCTGCGCTGAGGAAAGGGTCCTGCGAGTGAGTGAACGCTCGATGCAGGGGCAAGAGCAGCGGCCGCAGGTCGTGCATGCATGACCATGAAAATGTGGCGTGCGGAGTCTGTGCGAGCACCAGACTCATGTACCGTGCACCACTGTGCTCAGGGCTTTGGCGTGCCATCGTGTGCGCGCACGCATGCATGCCGCGCGACGGCCAGGCGGCATGCTGGGGGGCGCGCCCCGGGCGCTATGCCCTTCCGGCAGCCGCAGGCGTGGCAGCGACCGAGCAGCGGGGATGGAACTGCGCAGGTGGGGGTGTGGGCGACGTGCGTGACAGCCGTGGGCCGCATGGCGCGCGCCGGCTGGCCGGGCTTTGCCAGCGGCGGCGCCCTGTGGTTCCCGGACCTGCGGCAGCCCTACTGCGTCCGGCACACCTTGGACGCGCCCCCCGCGGCCGCAAGCGCGCGCAGCGGGGCCGGCGCGGGCGGCGCGGGAGCCTCGGAGCAAGGCCCGGAGGGCTGGGGTCAGGGTCGGAGCTGGGAGGGCGCCGCTGCGCCCGAGGGTGCCGGTGAGGGCCTCGAGGGGGGCGTCGCGCCGCTCGACATGATGCTGGACCAGGCGACCCTGCTGGTGTACGAGTACCCCATGGGGCCCCAGGGCCTGCTGCTGCCGGCCGCGGTGTGCGCGGCCATGGCGCTGCAGATCCACTGGGCCGCGCCGGCGCGGCAGGCGCTGGGCCAAGCCGCTGCCGGTGCGCGCGCCGTTTCGTGTGTCCCTGGGCGCGCCCCCCCGGCTCATGCACGAGAGTGCCACAGGCGCTGGAATGTGTGCGTGTGCCAGGAGGCAGCAGTAACGCCGAGGTCAGAGTGCGCTCGCATGCCAGCGCGCAGCTCGCCGACCCGCCTTGAGATATGCCCAGCTGCCGACTTTCGCATCGGCAAGGCCGGCGCTGCTGCGCGCAGCTGACAGGCCCTTTGTGCGGCGCGCTGCAGGCGTGCATGTGCAGGATGTGGTGCAGGCCGCCATGTGGAGCTCCCTGGCAGTGATCGGGTGGCTGTCGCTGCGGCTGCCGAGCGGCGCGCTGCTGTTCTGGCTCACCTCGTCGTGCTGCGTGCTTGGCTGGGTGCGCGGCCGCCGCGGCCTGCGCCCGCGCCCTGCACGGAGGCTTGGACAGCCGCCGAGCCTACATCGCCATGCAGTAACAAGGGCGCCTGGTTTTGTCAAAGTGCCGCAGGAGAGCACATAGAAATGCAATGCTCAGCTACTTGTATTCAGGAGAGCGTCGATCAGGTTGGTGCGGTCGGGCACCGACAAAGCTCTGCAGTCATGCCGCCTGATGCGATGCGCGCGCTGCTGCGCAGAAGTACGCGCTCAAGAGCTCGCCGGCGCTGCAGCGCCGGGTGATGCGGGCGCCCGCGCCCGCCGCGCACGCGGCGCCCAGCGCGGCCGCAGCGGGAGCGCACTCGGCGAGCGGCGCGGCGGCGCCGCCAGAGGCTGCCCAGTCAGAATCTGCACTGGGGGCACCGGGGCGGCAGGCCGCTGAGAAACTGGCGCTCGTGCGCGGGCTGGACGCCCGGCTACACGCGCGCGTGGCCGCGCGCGACCTCGAGGGGCTGCTCGAGGGGGTGCGCAGGCGTCCCGAACCCGGGGCGGCCCTGATCTGGAGAGCGGTGTTGGTTTGGGCGCAAGAGGTCTGTCCATCACGCATTGGGAGCGCTTGGGCATTGCCTGGGCCGGGGCCGCACATGGCAGACCAAGGCCGTGGCAGGCTCAAGACGCTGCTCCGGCCCGGCCCGGCCTGACTGCGCGGGCGGCACCGCGCGCAGGCGCGCGCGCTGGCGGCCACGGGCATGCTGCCCGGCGCGCTGCGCTGGCTGGCCGCGGCCGAGCGGCTGGACCCGCGCAGCGCGGACGCGCGCTTCAGCGCCGGCATGCTGCACGCGCACATGCGCGCCTGGCCGGAGGCCGAGCAGGCGCTGCTGCAGGCGGCGCGGCTGCACGCCGGCGACGGCGCCCGGCTCCCGGCGGCGCTGTGCTGGCTCAGCCTGGGTGCGCCGCGCAGCACGCCGTGTTCCCAGGCCTGCACGGCGGCCCCCTCAGCGCTGCCTGCAAGATGCGCTGGTGGCGGTGGCGGTGAAGGTCAACTGGATCTGCGGGGTGCCCTGCGTGCGGCCCGCACGTGGCTCACACCCCGCATGCACGCGTGCGTCAGGCTGTGAGCCGCGGCGGCCTGCGGGCCTCTGCCGGCCCTGCGGTCAACAGCCGGGCGCGCAGTCGGCGCACCTTCCGCGCGGCCTGACGCCCGGGTGCCCGCCGCGGCAGGCGGGGCGCAGCAGCAGCAGGGCGACCAGGAGGCCGCGCTGCAGAGCTTCGAGCGCGCGGCGGCGCTAGGCCGGGAGGCCCTGGCCGGGAGCGCGCCGGGCGCTACCTCGGGCGCTGCACCTGCGGCAGCCCTCGGCGGTGACAGCCCGCGCGGCGCGGCGGAGCCCGGCCCGCCGCGCGGCGGCGCGCCGAGCGCTGCTCCCGCGCCAGGGTCCAATCATGGAGAGGCCGCGGGCGGCCGCGCTGCCGCGCTGCGCCTGGTGGCGCGCGCGCGGCTCGCGCAGGCGGGCGCGCTGCGCGCGCTCGGCCAGCCCGCCAGGGCTGCGGCCGCGGAGGAGGAAGCCCTGGCCCTGGACCCGGCCGCCCTGGACCCGGCTGCTCAACTGCGGCAAGCGCGTGCGCCTGAAGGCCCGCTCGTGCCCCGGCGGGGGGCGGACGGAGCACGACAGCGACGAAAGTGAGTTCGCAAGTGTTGGGGCACAGGAGGTCCAGGGTGCCTGCGGGCTTGAGAGCGGTTTGCCCAGGTGCTGGCAGGCACCGTGGTCGCGCGTGAGCTCTGACTTGACTTAGGGCACCATGGTAATTCAGCAGAGAAGACAGAGACAAGGGAGTTGTTGGTACGGTGCTCTGAGAGCAGCCTGTCATAAAGCACGGTGCTTGAATACTTGGTGCTACACAACCATAGTCAAGGACGTCAACCACACAGCGGGTAGCCAGCAAAACCACATACAGCACGACGCAGCTAGTTATCAATACCTTGTTCAAGAGCAGGCAGCCTGACAGATAGTACATACACGCGTACCAGAGCCTATCAATAGTAGCCTGGCTTCAATGTCCAGGCCGGGCGGCCAGGCACGGTTCAGCAGACATGCGCAGGTGAGAGTGGCTGCTGCTGGGCGCCAGCACTCATAGCCGCTGCACACACTATGATGGTGGTAATGCCCACCCCGCGGCCTTGCGCCTGGCAAGTTCTATACGGTAACAGTCTAATGGGGTTTGTGCCTGCTGCCCGTGGTAAGCAGCTGGCCGCCGGCAAAAAAGCTAGCCATGCAGAGACACCCAGGAGAGCACCCGGCCAACAAAAACTGCTTTATAATAAATCCAAGGAAATACCCCACATCTGTTCCAAGACAGGCAGCAGCCCTGCAGGCCCAGAGGCCGGGCGCGAGCAGCTCTGCCCTCGCCAGCACGCAGCGAAGGTGGCAGACCTGCGCCCTACGGCGGAGGTGGCGGTGGTGCAGCGGCGGAGGGCATGGGGTGCACGAGGCCTGCAAGCTCCCTTGCGAGCCAGCGCGTGCGCATGGGGGCGGGCAGCAGAGCGCGGCTCTGGCGGCGTGAGGGGCGCCGCAGGCGTTGGCGGGGCCCCACCGGTGTTGACCAGAGGCCTCCCCCAAAGAATCCAAAGCGCGAAAATGCGCAAATGAGATTTTGCGAGCCTGCCCGGCTACGCAGGATGATGCCTGCCGACTGGACCCACAAATGCGGAGCCCAGCGATTGCACGGGCACATGCGCAGAACGGTGAAAGACAGACGAGGGGAGTACGGGGCAGCAGGACCGCCCATGCTCTGAGCCGACCCGCCCGGCGCACTACCCGTGCTTACACAGGCGCCGCCTGCACAGACGCATGGCAATTGGCCTTGCCTGCAGGCACCACTGCAAACTGCGCAGGCGCCTGCTCGCTCGTGTCCTGGTTGCGCTCGTCCGCGGTGAGCGCGGACACCACCGTGATGAGCAGCAACAGCACGGCCAGGCCGATCACGGAGATGATGACCACCTTGCCGGCGTACCGGTTGGCATCCGGCTTCGTCGACAACGCCTGCTCCTCATTGAAGCCGGTCTGCCGCCCACACGCGGAGCGGGTGGTCAGATGCATGGGCGGAACCGCGCCAACCTGCAAATGAAAGCACGGCGGTGCAGGAACAGGCGAGACTCGGGCTTGAGTATCAGCAGAGCGCTGGCACTTGTGCGCCAATAGGGCCGCTTGCGGAGCGGGCGCGCACCAGCACGGTGGTCAGGCCCGCCACGGTGATCGCAAAGCCCAGCGGCCGGTGGATCTGGGACAGGGACGCCTTGGCTGCAGGGCTCCACCAGTAGTAGCCGATGCCCAGCCCAAACTGCGCGCAGGCGCCGCGCTCGCGTCCACAGCCACTCCTGCAGAAGCTAGAGCAGCAACTGCGCAGGCTGTGGGAGCGCGAACCTGTACGAGGGAGAGCAGGATAGTGGTGGCGCCGATGTAGGAGTGCATGGTGTACATGTGGGCGTGAGCCGGGACGTTCAGCAGCTTGGACGCCACAACGGCGGCCAGGCCCAGCAGCAGCGCGACGAGCGCGAGCGTGTGCAGGGACGCGTGCAGCGCCTTCCGCGTAGAGTGCCTGCCGCGCGGCGGGGTTGCAGTGTTCCTTGTGTGGTGCGTGGCTGGCTCCGCGCAAGAGCAGCGGTGCGTGCGAAGGCGCGCACAGCGCAGCTGCGAGCCCAGGTTGCTCACCTCCAGGCTCTCGCAATGGGATGCCGGTACTGGAGCGCCGCCAGAGGCATAGCGACGACGTAGGCCAGGGTCATGAAGAGGGGATGCAAGTTGAAAAGAGCGCCGGTATGGCCGCTCCTGCTCCTGTGCAGGCTCATGCCTTCGTCGTAATATAATATCCACACAAGCGTGAGGGCCAGCACAGCGGCTGCCAGCAGGCATGCGACGGCCTGGGCCAGCGCCATCTGTGCAAAACTGTGAAGAGGCTTGGACGGGGGTGTTTTGAAATGTTACAGCAATCCTCAGGCCGAGGCTGAGGCTGGTTGAGGAAGCAAGAGCGGCACACAGCTGGCGAGCGAAGTGTGGACCCGCGTGGCAGGGTTCCTGCGTCATGTTTTTACTAACAAGAGCTTGCCAGTGACTGCCCTGTGCAGCCAACGTGAGTGACTTTGGTGCAGGTCAGTGCTGCGCAGCCTATCCTAGTGCGGTGCGGACCCCTGGACTGGCAAGTTGACATCACTTGCATGCACTGCGCACCATATGATGTGTTGCCTGCTTGCAAGCTGTAAGAGCCTATGATGCATTTGCAAGTAAAACAGGCTACTAGGCCACTGGCGACTAGAGCGCAAGCGAACATGCCACACGAGGGACGCAGACCTGGACGGACAGTAAGGGCTGCAGACCGCTGCGCTCAGAGAGCTGTGCAGTCTGTGCAAGTGCTGTCTCGCAGGCAGCTTAGTTGCTATGTCGGCAGTGATGACTGCAGCGGCAGAGAAACCGGCGGATAGCGAGCAAGCTCGTGCAGGGACGCATGCATAAAGCTTTCCAAGGAGGCCTGCATGCCACCGCAGCAAGCTTGGACCCCCTGCACCTAAGAAGCACTGCAAAGCTGTGTGCATGCGTGTGCCCGCTGGCAGTCACGCAGGCAAACAGATGGGTGAAGGCGACTGACGCAGTGGGCATGCATATGGCAAAATGTAACAGGTATGAGCAGAGCGCGCTCTCGCCCCCCCTGGTAGTGCTGCTTCTAGAAAAGTGCCAGGAGAGGGTCTCTGCGGCAAGCACAAGCACAGAGAACTCTGGCTATTCCTTGCTGGCAGCTTCTGGCACTCCTGTATTGATGTTAGAGGCCCGGATATGTGCAAGGGGCTTGCAAGACTTTTGTACTCCGTCGCTGGAAAGAAAGCGTGTGCGACGCAGCTTTGGTGCGCTTCTGCTGCACAGACCGGTTCAATCCAAGAGGGGACCGCAGCGACGGGGGATCGGATTACGGCATTTCACGGCATTCAAGTCTGCCTGTCCATCTCCTGCGCAGCAGTTGCTAGCTGGCCGCGATGCAGGGCGTGTTCAAACGCGCCGCGGCGCTCACGCCTCACGGTGCGCCTGAACCTGGAGTAACCTGCCACATTGCGCGCACAAAGGCTTGCTACGCTGTGCCAACTGCGGACGCTGGCGGTGTCTGATGTAGGCGTAGGCGCCACGAGCACCTTGTGCTGTGCAAGCTCGCCCGGCAAAATCCAACACTGCGCTGCTGTGTGTGAGCTTGCCCGTCCGCAGGCGCAAGCGCTCCGCTCACGCACCGGGCCTGCGCGCCTCGGCCGATTTTGCCGTGCAGGCCAGTCTGCGCTGCCCGTACGGCCCAGGCTGTGACCAGACCTACCGCCCTGCGCCAGTCTGTGCGGGCTCCGGGGCCTGCGGCGCGCCCCCGGCAGGCGCGTCCCCGCTGTCCAGTGCGTTTCTGGAGGGCAGCCGCCGCAGACACCTTGCTGTAGGAGTCTACATTTGCCAAAGTGCTGACGTAGAAGACGAGCCGGTGATCTTGCTCGCCCCGCGGGGCTGCTCAGGTGGCAGTACGGGGCGCCCTCTCTGAGGTCGAGGGCACCATCGAGAAGGAGGCCGGGGCCATCCGGTGCGCTGCGCCCCCGCGCTTGCTCGCCGCGCAACCCTGCATGCCGCGGTGCGGGCGGCTGCGCCCTGCTGTCCCGGACGCGCGCGCGAGCACCGCGGGGCCGCGGCGCGCAGGCGCATCGGCTGGGTCAGCTTCTGGGCGCAGCTGGCGCTGGCGGTCGTGTCGAGCGTGGTCATCTTCTTCACGGTCACCACCAGCTCCGACCCGGCGCGCCCCGCGCGGCGCCGCAGGCGGCCCGCACGCCCGCGCCGGCTCCCCTTGCGGCCTCCGCTGCGCGCACAAGCGCTGCGCGCGATGCGCGGCCTGCCTGGCGGCGCGCGGACGCCTGCCTGCGCGCCTGCAGTTCTGTTCAGAACCGCAGGCATCCGCCGCGCAATGCCAAGAGGCTGAGGCGCGACTGGTAGGCGCGGCGGGCAGTCACCTGACGGCGCACACATGCCTGCGTGCATGTCAAGGCTGGTCCGCTGCAGTGCGCTGCCTCGGGGCGGTCATCCTGACCGGCGGCTGCGGCGCGCGCAGAGCGGCTTCCCCCCGCTGTCGATCATCTTCTGCATCTTCGGCGTGGTCACCAGCTTCGTCTCGACCTTCCTCGCCTACAGCCTCACCCGGTGCGGCACCGCGCGGGCGCGACGCCGGGCAGCCACATGGGGCTCGACGTCCGGGCAGCGGGTGCTGCGCAGGGCTAGCTAAGGAGGTCTCACGGGAGCCTGCGCCCCACTGAATAGCAGAGCAGCAGGTTGCTGCTGGCGCCTTCTCGAGCGGCTGGGCACCGGCTCGGAGCTGTGCTCGTGGCAGCCTCAGCCCCTCACGGCCTCCCTCTGTGGCGGCGCCCCCGGTGCCCGCCAGATGTGCGGTCGCCGCACCCGGCCACCAGGCCAGCACCGCGCGCGAGCATGCCCACCCCCCCCCTCCTGGAGCGGCGCATGCGGGAGCGCGGGCGCCGCGTCGCGAGCGCGCTGACGCGCGGGCGCGGGCCGGCGCGGCAGGACGGCGCGCAAGGTGCTGGAGGCGGGCCAGTCGGTCAGCAAGGCGAGCGTGGCGGGCAGCCTGCTGGCGGCCGTGCGGCTCAACCTGTGGGGCCTGGGCGCCACGCTGCTGGGCCTGCAGGCGCGCGCGGCGCCCCCCGCGGGGCTGCGCCGGCCGGGCCGGCTGCAAGCGGTGCTGGAGCGGGGAGTGGCGCAGCGGCGCGCGCGCTCGCACCGAGGGCCTGGGCCAGGGCCGGTGCAGAGGAGGGGGCAGGGGCGCCATGCTGAGTCACTGGTGCTGTCACTCGCGAGCATCGGTCAAGTGCACACAAGTCTTGGCGGTGCAGTCACATGGCTTGTCGCCATCAGAGCATGGGTGAGGCGCCTGGTGTGCGAGTTGGAGGCCGCGGTGCGGGCAGGCGAGCGTGGGTACGCTGGTCGGCAAGACGCTGCTGACCTCGACGAGTAACCCGTACGCGGCCGGCGGCGGCGGCGTGCGGCTGCAGAACACGCCCGCCGCGCTGGACGTGTTTGGCATCCAGGTGGCTGCCCCGCGGCTCCGCCTCGGCAGCCAGATGTCCCCCTATGCCCCTGTGATCCCATGCTTCTCAGCGGGCGCATGATGTGTGGGCCGCCCTGCTCTCAGCACGCCCTGCAGCCATCTTGCTGAGCACACACGCGCCAGCCGCCTGCCTGGCAGTCACTCACACAGCAAGCCGCGCCACTGGACGGAAACCCTGGCCTATATGGGGACCCCGGTCTGGCTGCAGCCGGCGCCAGCCGGCGGCGCGTGCCGGGCGACCTGAGGCCGCCGGCCTGCGCGCGCGCGCTGCAGGCCTCCACCAACACGCTGCTGGCGCACTTCGTGTCCATCGTGTTTGCAAACTGGCTGCAGAGCCTGCTGCTCAAGCGCACCGCGCCGGCCACCGCCCAGAAGGGCGGATTCTTCGGCTTTGGCGGCGGCGGCGGCCCGGGCAAGGCCGCCGAGCCGGACTACACCGTGCGCGGCCGCAAGGGGCCGACGGGCGCGGCATACTAGAGTTTAAACAAGGGGTGACACGTGACGCGGCGCGGGGCCTCACCCAGCGCGGCGGCGGGTCTCCACGCCTGCGGGGTCCAAGTCTGCTGGAATTGCACACATTGCGCAGAACTTAAAGGGGTAACTGGCATGGGCGGGGATGGGGTGTGGCGCAGCCGTGGCCAGCTTGTGATACGTGACGCGCAGCAGCCTGTGCAACCCATGAATCTGAGATTATGGCGACTGCGTCGGAGCCTGAGACGGGACAGGGTCTCTGTACCTGCTGCAGCATCTGCAAAACTCCGGGGGCGTTGTCGCTTTTGTTGGGAGAGGAGGACATGTGAGTAAGTGGGCTGCTTGTGCTGTGCTGTGCCGTTTGCGTGCATGTGAGGCTGAAAGCATGCTGCTACCATCATGTAAATTGCTGTGAGTTTCATGCAAGGCCCTGTGGCCTTGATGAATCAAGTAATTGCACCCAACCATGTGCATGCACATATCTTCTAGCGCCACTAGCTGCTGCTGTACGTGTCTGCAAGGCCTTTTGTTCATTGCCGTCGAGACGCGTGGAGCAACACATCCTGCCAGGCACGCTCGCTCGGTGCGTTACATGCATACACAAAGGCACACACACACACACACACCCGTAGATGCTCCTGGTGGGTTACTGCGTACACTACGCGCGCCCAAGCAGTCCACATGCCATGCAGGGCCTCCTCCTCCAGACAGGCTACCTTACACCGCAGGATGCCCCCCCCCCCCCCGACGGTGCTGTTTCGCAGCAGGTTCCGCGCGCCATCTCTTTTTGGGCTTTTCTCCCGGCCTTTCCAAACCCGCTGCGACAGCGCAGACCAGGGCAGCGTGCGCAGCACGGCCCTGAACCAAAGACCCCACAGAGCTGGGTGTTGCCGGATATAAGGCGCGCTCCAGCAAGAACACCCGGCTGGAAACAATGCAGTGTAGGAACTTCAGCTTACACTCCGGCTGCAAGCAGGTACAGGCTCATCGGAGTCGTCCGGCGGCTTGGCGCAAGATCATTTCAGAACGAGGCGCCCTGTCCGTCCTGTGCTCAATGCCGCAACGCCATAAAACAACCCAGCGCGGACATCAACGTCCTGCCAGCAGCCTACGATACGCGCACAGCCTCCCGCCGGCGCGCGCGCGCCTCACACGGCCACATGGCCGCCCCGGTTGGCCACGTCCGCCAGGGGCGCGGCCGGGCCCGCGCCCGCCGCGCCGCGGGCCGCAGCGCCGCCGCGCCCCACCGCCCACAGCGCGCCGACCGGCGGGCCCGCCCTGCAGCGCGCCACGACGTCCTCGGCGATGTTGGCCACCTGCCGGCCGCGCCGCGCGCGCACAGCAGCCTCTCAGCGCGCCCCCGCAAACGACAGCCAGCTTTCCCGGGCGCCATGGGGTGCGAGATGCGAGCCGCGTGCGCCCTTTGTGGACACTGCCGCCAAGGCCAATGCGCATGACCCGCCCTCTCCGCGCTCCCCGGTTGCCAGCAGACACCGCGCTTTGCCGCCCCCGGCATTGCTGGCCGCCTGGCGCCAGGGCGCCAGCGCACAACGCCGCCCGGGACTGCTGCCTTTCCGCACTGCTGCAAGCGCTGGTCGCGCGCGCGCGCGCCGGCCGCCCCATGAGGGCCGGCTCGCCACTCAGCATGCGACGCACACAGGGGCCGCCCGGCAGCGCGCCTGGGCCTGCAGCGCATCCTCTGATTGCGCCGCGTCCAGCACATGCCAGGCACCGTCGCGCATCGCCATGAACTGCCGCGCCACCTCGCGCTGCAGATCCTCCTGCGCCGCGCGCACCGGCGCCGGTCACGAGCCGAACAGCAAAATCGCGGCGCCGCTGCACGCCGCATGCTGCCAGGATGACGTGCGCGTCTGCGAGCTGCGCTCGCATGCGCCTGCACTCCACTGCACCCCGGCGCAGCCGGCGGCCCCAAACGCGCGGGCTTCCTCGGCGCGGCCGCCCATGCGCACGACGCCTCGCCCCCGCGCGGCGCCTGCTCAGCATCTCAGCCGTCGCCGCCGTGCCCATCTGGTGCACCGCACGCCACGCTCGGGCATTCTTTCAAAGAACATCATTCCTCAGCGAACACACGACTCACCCTGCCCGGGGCCCCGGAGCCGCACCCGCTCGTAGCGCTCGGCGCCAAAGCCGCCGCGCACCATCGCGTCCTCCACCGCCAGCTCCAGGTAGATGACCGCGTCGGGCGCCGGCAGGCCGCGGTCCGGCGCCTGTCGGGTCGGTGCACCGCGGGTTTGGCCGACGGCCAGCCACGGCCGACTGTTGCGTCAGCATGGAGCCCTGGTGCGACAGCAGCATCCAGCGGCACCCAGCGGCATCCATCTTCACCCCAACATATTCAACTCGGTGGTGTGCTTGACTCCTTTGACGCCGAGTGGCAGCTGCATGCTGGGCAGGTTCAGCGCCGGCACCCATGGTGCCCACGCGCAGGCCACCCGCCCGCAGCACAGGCACGCCATCCTACCACCACAGCCGCGCTTGCCATTAAAGACAATGCAGAGCTGCTGCGCCCGCCTCACATGCAGGCTGACGAGCGCCGCCCTGGGCTCTCCAGGCCTGCCTCCCATGACCTGAACCTCCCCACTTAGGCACGGGACCAACAGCCTTGATGGCAACGCATGATAAGGCATGATAAGGGTGAAGCAGGGCAGGCGCCGGAGCTGCACAGCGCGGGCGCGCGCGCGCCTGGCACCAGGCGAGGTCGAGGCCGGGCAGGCGCTTGGCGGCGGTGAATGCCGCGCCTGACAGCGCGTAGCGGTCGACCACCAGCGTGCGCCCCGCCGCGAGCGCCGCCAGCAGCGCCTCCCTGCCGCTCGTCGGCGCAAAGCTGACCGGCCTGTGCAGGGTCCACCGACCTGATGAGCAGCACGGCACAAGACCACGAGCGTGCGCCCCGCCGCCGGCGCCGCCAGCAGCGCCGCCCTGCCCGCGCAGGCGCAAGGCTTGGGGCCCTGTGCAAGGTTTGGGGCCCTAGTGGGCAGCACGGCACTGGACCAGGTTGGGGGCGCCGCGGACCGAGCCACTGCAAGCTGGCCCACACACGTGCGTAAGCAATTTAACACGAGAAGGCTGCACGCCCTCGATCTATTCGCGAAGGAGTGTGCTGCGTGAGCTCATGTAGCACTTCGGTCAAGTCATGCCAGGTGCAGTGCACTGCCTCATTGCGTCCAAGCCAAACAAGCTCTGCAGGGTCTCAGCGCGCCCGGGAAGCTTTGCAGTGCGGCCTGAGCGGCTTGCGGGCTGGCACCGCTTCTCCCACCGGTTGGCGGAGAAGAGGAGGTGCATGGCAGCATCGTCAGCTTCTGCCTTGCAGGTGAGGTAGGCGTCGATCATCCGCCCAATGGCAGTCGTCCGGTCCGGGAACCTCCAGAGCTCAGCATCCACCTGCGCGCGCGGCCAGTGCGCTTTGTCAGCCTCCCCGTGCTTTTAATTCCCACGCTGGCAGGACTCTCCTCCCTGAAGCAGGGGACGAAACGAGGCCGAGGTGCGCGAACGTGCCGTTGACCACTGCGCCTTGCCCAGCGCGCTGTTGCGAGCGCAACACGCCAGGCTGTGTTGTGTACACTTGCGCGCGGCGCTGTGGCTGCCTTGGGCGCGCCCAGGATACCCACACCCGCTCGCTTCTCCCCACATCTTCTTGATTTCCGCGTTTGCCCACCCTGTCTGCGCGCTGATGTCCGGCCCTGCTCTTGCGCGCTGATGTCTGGTCCTGCTCTTGCAAGCGCGCGCCTCGCCCGTGCATGGCAAGGGCGCGCCCGCCTGGGACTGGGCGCTCACCGACGCGTCCAAGAGTCCAGGTCAGCGCAATGTCACAATGCCCGTGCCCTGCCATAGCACGCCCATTTACAGCAGGGGCACAAGCCGGGCGCCTGGGGCGCACCCCCAGCGCACGCAGGTGCGCGACCAGGCGCCGCGATTGGGTGGTCTTGCCGCAGCGGTCCACGCCCTCGAACAGGATGAACGCGCCCCTGCGGCCAGCCTGCGCGGCGCCCCCGCTGGCCCCGCCCATGGGCCTACTGCATGCGCGCGGGCCGCTCCGGGCGTGCAGGCGCGTCGCCGCGGCTACCGCTCCAGCCAGCCGCGATGCGCTGCGCAGCATGCCATTGTCACATCGTCGGCGTGGGCCAGGACCCCGCTGCTTGCTTGGCAATACTTCACCCTCCGCGCATTGCCCATTAACCCCTACCAAGCGAGCCAGTTTGGGCCTGCGGCCTGCAAACACGAATCAAGCAGACGCGATCCGACTCGTCACGCGCAGACCAGCGCCCGCTCACGCGCGCAGCCAGGCACGCGCGGTAGTGTTGCGGGCCAGTGTGAGTAGCGGGGCTGGGGTGCGCGCCGGTGCTGGAGGGGGCACAGGGGGCCCGAGCGCGCGGAGCCCCAATGAGCCTGGCGCAGCACGTCGGCCACTTCTCGACCAGCCTGCGCGGCTTCTCCGAGCACGTCAGCGGCGGCGTGGACGAGCTGCGGCGCTGCGCGAATGCGCGCGCCTGCAACGGCCGTGCGCCCCACCCCCAGGCACATGGGTTGAGGCGCAGGAGTCTGAGGGCAGAGATCCCGCATGTGCCGGCCGCACTTACGCAACTGCGCGCGCACGCCCTCCCCTGTGCCGCAGCGCGGTCCCCTGAGGCGCCTGTGCCGCGCGCCGCAGCGGCCGTGTTCCGGGAGAGCTGCGAGGAGCTGGCGCAGCAGGCGGCGGCGATCAGCGCGCAGGTGTCGCAGCTGGAAGGGGTCACCCTGGATGCCGTGTCCCTGGAGGCGCGCCCGCGCGCCGGCCTGTGTGGGGGCGCTGCTTAGCCCACAAAGAGCGCGCAGGGTGGCGCAGCTGCGAGGGTACCTGTTCTGAGGCCAGCAGGGCACTGTCGAGCATTGGCCCGAGGTCGCGACGCGCCATGCAGGTCCCCGGGGCGCCCTGCTTGCCCGGCCTGGTGCTGTGATGTTGCGCGCCGCCTGGCACAGCAGATCTGGGCTCTGTGCTGCCAGGGGCGCTCGCTGACGGCCTTGGGTAGCCAGGGCAAAGGGGCTCAGGCCGGCCCATACATCAGCGAGCCTGCCGAGGGGCCCTGTTTTTAAGGCCCGCAGACCAGGGGCGTCGCTTCGCTGCCAGGCGCACCTCACACTGATCGCTGTCCACCCCTGCAAGGGTGTCCGCTGTGAGCTGAAGCTGTCTCGACACGGCCTTGCTCGAGCAGCTCAGCTGTGCTCCAGCCCCAGCGCTCTGGCGACTGGCCCCTAGTGCCTGATGGCCATGCCTTGCCACACCTGCTTCGGGTCCCCGCGCAGCCAACAACTGCCGTGCCCAAGGCAGGTTGGCTTCACGTCGGTGCAAGCTCACCGCGCGCGCGCCGGCCGCAGGAGCTGCTGGGGCACTGCACGGCGCTGTTCCAGGAGAACCAGCGCCGGCTCTGCGACCTCGAACGGCACCTGCGCCAGTACGGCTACAGCGCCGAGTTCCCCGCTGCGCACTGCCGCGCGCCGGGGGCGCCCGGCGCGGCGGCGGAGCCCGCCCCGGGCGCCGCGGCCACAGATGCTGGCCGGGCGCGCACGCGCCTGTGTGCAGGGCGTGTGTTGCGTGTCCGTGCCTTCCTATCTCGCTTTCTATCTCACTCTTTCTATTGTGGGCATGCAGTGGGCCTGGCAGGGCAACATGGTGGGAATTGAGTCAGAGTGGGCGCGCATACACAGCGCGCAGGTGTAGCAAACGCTGTCGACGCAGGCAGCATGTGCTTTGCGGGTCTCCTGAGCAGCTCTGCCTGATCTCTGAAGTGCAACGTGCCGCAACGGGCCGGACACCTGCATCTTTGCGCTACAGCATGAGCTCGCCCAGATACGGGGCTGTGCGCGGGGGCGCAGTGCGATGTCGAGGCTGGTTCTCAGGCGACCGGCCGCGTGAAGAGCGCCGGCGACGAGGCAGCGCGAGGCCGCTCCCAGACGCCTGGTGCGGGCGTGTGCGACCGCCACAAACAGAGTGACCTTTGAGCATATGGGTTAAACGCAGAAGCTACCTACGCTGTTCTCTCGCAAGGCTACTGGCGTGCGGATCTTGCACAGCTCCGGCCACCACCAGTTGCCTTGCATAGAGGCGCACGCGCCTGTTCTGTGTTTCATATCCCGGCAGCGGCGGTCGTGCCGGTGCAGCAGGGTGTGCTGGCGCCGCGGCCTGACGAGCGCGCGCCCCGCGCACCAGACGCGCAGGAGGCGCTGCAGGGCAAGTACGGCCTCGCGGCCGGCGCGCCGCCCGCGCAGCCCGCCGCGGGGTCGCCCGGCTCCGACCGCCGCAGCTCCGTGTCGGCCGCTTCGCTGAGCCCGTCGCTGCGGTGCGCGCGCCGCGCGCTGCGGCCCTAGCCAAGCTTCGACGCGCCGAGGTCCAGCTTCCGTGTGTCGCTGCCGCCTGCATGCATGCGATGAGGAAGAGTCTGTTTCCATACAGCCGCACTTGGTGAGCACGGGCAAACACGGACGCGATCTGCTCTGAGCTGCTCACCTGCACGCCAGCACCCCGAGGCGGAGCTCGCGGCACACGCTTGCAGTGCGCGCCCTGCAGGGAGCTGCAGCGGAAGTACGCCGGCGGGGCCGAGCCGACGGGCGCGCACTGCGAGCAGCGGGGCGCGGACGCGGCGCGCACGCCCGCGCCGCCGCAGGGCGGCGCCGCCGCCGGCGCCGGCGCGGCGGCCGAGCCTGGCGCGGCGGACAGGCTGGACAGCATCGGTGCGCGGCAGTGCGGATGCCCTGCGTCGCACCGAGCCTGTCGCAGCGCCCAGCGTGCTGGCTGTCTCTCCATGCCAGCAGCCTGAGTGACGCGCAAGCGGCCTAAACATGCGCGGGGGGGTCAGTCGGCGCTGCGAGACCATACAGGCGGGCCGGCCTGCAGCGCAGGGCCAGCCTGCTCAAGCCTGCCGCGCCTGCTGTCCGCTCATGTGCTTCCAAGCCGTGCTGTAAGGGGCCCCGCAACTCAGGGCCGGCGTGCTCACGCCTGTTGCGCCCGCTCTCGGCTCACAAGTTGTGCTGGCCGTAAAGCTGGCTGTTGGGGGCCGGCAGGGCGGCAGCTGGAGTACCTCGCGCTGGAGGCGCCCGGGCGCTCCGGCGACCTGGGCGGCGCGCCGGACCGCGCAGGTGCATGGGCGCCCAGCACGGGCAGGGGCCGGTCCGTTACAAGGAAGCCTCTCGTGTCAGGCTGCGAGCCTGGATCGCACGGCACGGCAACGGGACCTGTGAGCGTGCATATATAGCAACAGCTCAGGGCCGCGTTATGATAATGAGCACTGCTCAACTCTGTCCAGCTCATCCGTGACCGCCACACTGGAGAGCCATGTTGAGCGCTGTCGCGTCGGCAGATGTTGACTTGTGTTGACGGGTGCCCATGGGCGCGGTCTGCCGCGTGTTGGGCGCTGATGCGCATCGCGCGCCGCCCCGCGCAGGCCGCGAGCTGGACCATCTGGCGCTGGAGCACCCGCGCTTCTCGCCGACCACCCGCGGCGGCGCCGCCGGCGCCGCGCCCGCGTCTGCGCCCGCCTCCGCGCCGCCGCCCGCGCCGCTGCCGCCGCCGCTGGAGCTGCCCCCCGCCTGGGCGGGGGCGGGGCTGCCGAGCGCGGGCGCGGGGGGGCAGCCCTACCCTAGCCCTATGGCAACCCCCACCGCAGAAGGCCGCGGCTCGCCCGCGCGCAAGGGCGCGGCGGCGGCGCGCCTGGCGGCTGGCGAGCCGCCCTGGGACATGCTGAGCCTCAAGGCGGCCGTCGTGTCTGCGCGACCCGGCGCGGCCCCGGCCGGCGCCCCCCGGGCTGGCGCACCCCGGCTGGCGCCGCATCGCTGGCGGCGCCCCTGCGCATGTCTGCTGTCAACTTCGTCCTGACAATATGTTCAAGCATGGGCGTGGCGTCAGGGCGGCGTAACCACCGTGCGAACCAGCACATGCCCCTGGCCGGCAGCAGCCGCATGCGCGGCTGCTGCATGCCATTACACGCTGCTGGGCGCCCAGTGCGGGCTCTGAACTGGCAGCCCACCAGCCCTGTAGGACCAGCACGTTACCGGGGCTCCTTATGGTTACCACCCTCTGGGCGCATGTCTTGCAACCGCCGGCCGAAGCGGGCGCAGCGGCGCGCACGGCCGCAGGCGCGCCGGCCCCCGCCGGCGCCCCGGGCTGATGCGCCCGCGCGCGCGCCCGCACGCAGGCACGGGCGAGGTAGCGCGCGCGGTCGCGGGCGCGTCGTTCCAGCCGCAGGCAGCCGCCTTCACGGCGCTGCTGCACACGTGCGCCAAGGCGCGCGCGTGGCAGGCGGCGCTGGAGGTGTTTGCCGCGATGCGCGCGCACCACCCGGCCGTCGCGCCCAACACCGTGCACTTCTCCTCGCTCATCTCGGCCTGCGCCGCGGCCGGCCGCTGGCAGGAGGCCGTGCAGGCGCGCCACTTGCCCCTCCATGCCCGGCCAGCGTGCAACCAACTGCACAACCCCGCACGTCATCTGCAGGCGCACTGGGTCGCGCCTCGGCCAGGCGCGGCGGCGGCGCGCGCGGCCAGCCCGGCCCACTGGCGCTCCTCGGCCGCGGCCGCGCGCTCCTCCCCGCCCGTCAGCAGGCCGGTTGCGGCGCGGTGCTCAGCGCGCGCGGCCGCGCGCGCAGGTGTTTGGCGAGATGCAGGCGGCCGCGGCGAGCGACCCGGGCTGCGCGCCCAACGTGATCACCTACTCCGCGCTCATGACCGCCTGCTGCGCCGGCGGCCGCCCGGACGCCGCGCAGCAGGTGTTCCGCAGCATGCGCGCGGCCGGCGTGCAGCCCGACCACATCACCTACTCCACGCTGCTCGCCGGCGCGCGCCCCGCCGCCCTGGCCGCCGGTGGCGGCACCGCGCATTGCTTGAAAGGGCGCGGCTGCCGCGGCAGGCGCCGGGCGTCCCGCGTGCGGTCGACCACCTGACAGCGTGCATCTGCGCGCGTTGCATGCCGCATGTGCGCAGCCTGTGCGAGGCCATGCGCACGGCCCGCCACTCTCAAAAGGGACCGCTCCGGCTCGCATGCGCAGGGTTGGAGGTGCGCGGGCGTTCCCAGGGCCGTGCGCATCGACAATACAGCGTGTTCCCCTCCTCAGCTGAGTGCCTCGCGTGGCGCGCAAAGCGCAGGGTTTGAGCGCGCGGGCGACCTGGAGGCCGCGCGCGCGGTGCGCGCGGAGATGCAGGCGGCCGGCATGGGCGTGCGCAAGCCCGCCGGCGCGCCGGCCGCGTACAAGGCCCCCGCGCACCCAGACGCATACCACCGCCGGCACTGCAAGCAGGCGCGCCGCGCGAGATAGGGTTAATGTACATGGTTAGAGTTCTCAACCCTACACCTGTAGCGGGCGCACGCCGCGTGCCAGGCGCTGTTGTGTGCGCAGCACCTGGCTGCGTGGGGCGCCATGCAACTCCTGCAGCGCCTCCGGCCTGGCCGCAGCTCTCTCTCGGGTGCTGGTCACACACACCCCGCCTGCATCGCCCCTGAGCAGCTGTGGCCCCTCGTGCCTCGCGACCCAGCGGCGACCGCCCCATGGGCTGTGCAGCCACGCACTTTGCTCTCGCGCATGCCTCTGTCAGCTACAAGCGTAAGCGTGTGAACTTGTGCGGCCGTGCGGGGCGCCAGGGCCCGCCCGGCGGCGACGCATGCATGGACACGCCATTTGCGCGCCCGTCGCCGTTCGCGCTGCAGGGCTTGGAGGCCATGCATGGGGTGGACTCACCGGTCGGGTGGGGTTCCCCTGGCGGCGCCTCGCCGCCCGGCTCGCTCGGCTATGAGGGCGGGCCCTGGGGCGGCGGGGGCGGCGGCGGCGGCGGCGGCAGCCTCTACGGCAGCCCGCAGCGCCGCCGCAGCTCGCCCGCGCCCGCGCTCGCGGGCGGCTACGCTGGCGACCATGGCGGCGGCGGCGGCTGGGCGGCCGCGCGCAGCATAAGCGGCGCGCTCGGCGACGAGAGCACGCTGGAGCTGCGGCGCGAGATGCTGCACGCGCGGTGTGGCGCGCGCTTTCGAAGCCCGCCCTGTAAGTGTAGCCCGGCCATGGTACATGGCGCGACGTACGCATATGCGCACTGGATTCCTCAGGCAGCTCTGTGGTCTCTTGGGCAGCTCTGTGGCCTCGCATGTCATGCTGCGAGTCCCCAACAGTGCATCCCTCGCACATGCTGCACCCAGAGCTCTAGCCTGCTTTATTGTTGAGCCCGCCCGGAACGCTCAAGCAGCTGCTCGCGCCTGTTCAGCACGGAGGCCGCCGCGGCGGGCAGGCCGCCGGCGCTGCTGGCCAACGCGTTCAGCGCGCCGGTGGACGCGCTGTACCCGCCGCCACTCTACGGCTCGCCGGGCGGCGCCGGCGCCTGCACGCCGCCCTACCCCGGCGTGCACCCCGTGCGGCCGCCCACCACCGCTGAGCTGCTGCGCGCGGCGCACTCCGCCGGCGGCGGCCTCGCGCTGAGCCCCAGCCCTGGCTCTGGCCTGCCGCACGCGCTTGGCGGCGAGGCTGCGCGGCAGGCTCTAGGCCACAGCCCGCAGGGTGCGCCCATGCAAGCCTCCGGGGTGGCTGCCCCCCCTGGCGCTGCGGCGTCACCCATGCTGACTACCACCCCCGAAACTGCCAAGCTGCCTGTGTACACAGCCCACTGCATGTCCATGCAAGATGCACGGTTTTGGCAGACGCAAGCTTCAGTGCTCCCTTGGTATCAACGCGCCCGGGCTTGGCGCGACTCGTGTCTGCGTATCATGCGCCCGTGGACGCGCGGCACACGTGAAGCACATCACATGCCGCGCGTCAAAGGGCCGTTCATCGACCGGGAGTCGTGCGGCGGTAGTCCGCATGGGTGTGTGGGCTTGCATGTGCGCACATACGGGTGCGGCTGCGCCCCGCAGGCGCGCACGCGCGGCACGCGTCCTTCGAGCTGCCCCGCAGCGCCAGCCCCGCTCCGCCGACATCCAGCTTTTCATTCTTCGCCGCCAGCGGCAGCCGGCCTGCCGAGCCCGGGGGCGCCGCGCCGCCGCCGCTGTGCGGCCAGTACGCCGTCGCGCCGCCGCGACCGCCGCCGCAGGCGCCGCACCCCAGCCTCGCGCCCCGGCCGCCGCTGCCGTCCGCTTGCATCGCCGTGCCCAGCAGCCCCTTTGCAATTGCGGCGGCCGGCGCCGCGCCGATGGCCGTGATGCCGCTGGCCAGCGGGGCAGGGAGCCCCGTGCCGGACCCCACCCTGGCCGGCGGCGGCGGCGGCCGGGCACTGCTGGGCGCGCGCTCGGGCGACCCGCGCGCCGCGCCGCCGGGCAACGCGTTTGGCGTGATCGGCGCGCGCGCCAGCTCTGACGCAGCATACATGCACGACCTGCCGCCCGCCTCGGCGCCCGTGACCGCGCCCGCGCACCCCGGCGCCCAGCTCGGCGCCTGGCCGGCGGGCGGCGGCCCGACCGGGACCGGTGGGGAAGCGGGCGCGGGGGGCCTCTGGCACCCAGTGGTCGCTGCGGCGGACGCGGCGGCCGCGGGTCTGGCGCAGGCGGCGGCCGCTCAGCCGCCGGCCGCCGCCCAGGCCCCCGTTCCGGGCCCTGCGCTGCCCGCCGCGCTGGACGCGTCGGCGGCCGGCTTCGCCGCCGGGGAGCCCGCCGCGATAGCCCTGCTCCAGCCTGAGGTGCTCTGCACTTCATGACTTGCATTCAAAATCAATACATGCTACCTCGGACTGTCCCTAACAGACACACTCCAATGCGAAGCCTGTCTTGACATTCCAGTGCATCAGAGTGCAGGGCCCTGCGCTCTCATGTTGTACCCGGAAAAAGACGTGCAAATGTGAGATTGACAACTCTGCCCGGCGGCGTGCAGGAGTTTGCGACCCTGCCGCTGCGGCTGTCGCGGCAGCTGACACTGGACACTGTGAACGCGGCCGCTGTGGCTTTGGGGCGCCTGCTTGGCGCGCGCCGGGCGGCCGGCGGTCCAAACAGCGCGGCGGGCGAGGCTGCCGGTGCTGCCCATGTCGCTGCCGGGCCTCCGCTTACAGGCCATGCGAGCTTGCGCGCATGAGGCATGGCTGCTACAGTGTGTGGACGTGTCGATGTCCCTGTGCATCCAGATCATTGTGTGTGGTCTTCAAAACCTAGTCCTGGTGCAGGGGCTGCACTGGCGGCACCGTCATGTGCAGTAGGGCAGCCTCACGGGCAATGCAAGCATGCGCACGTCTCCCCCTGGCAGCGGTTGCGCATGCCGTAGGTCGGGGGTCCCAACCCTTGCACTCCTTGCTCTCATCTGCGCGCCCAGGCTCGATTCTCAAGTCTGGCGCCGCGCATTCCTGAGATTTGCGCAAGCAGGCGTGACGCACAAGCGTCGCACATCGCAAATATACCCATACCCATGCCAAGAATACCCCCTAAACCAGGCGCGCGCGCAGGCATGACGCAGGACGACCTGGACGCGCTGGGGCTGGGGCAGGCGCGCACGACCGCACTGGTGCAGTGCCTGGTACATGCGGGGCGCCTGGCGCTGTGCATGCGCAGCGGCCAGCGCGTTTACCTGCCCGCGCCCTAGGCAGGCATGGGTCCTGGCTTCTGTTGGCAACATGAGGGGAAGAGAAGGGTGAGGGGGGGCAGGTTTGAAGGTGGAAGCAGGGTTAGCACGGGGGAGGGGGGGACACAGGTAGGCTATGCGAGGCAGAATCTGCATCCAGGTGCGCGTGCTGAGACAGGACGTGGGGTTCAGACTCCCTGCTGATGGGGACGCGGTTGGACTGGCAGCAACTTGCAGGAGCATTGCCTTGCATGGCTAGGGGTAGGGTAGGATATGCGCTCTGTCCATACAGGCTCCATAGTCATGCCAGGGCCAGGAGCACACCAGGCCACCCCAGGGTGCATGCATGCATGCAACACAGGTACATGTTTATGCGGAGCATGTCATGTGCTGGGCTCTGCCAGAAGTGTTCTTTGGAGCCTTGATGGGTTGTGTTTACGCTCTGATGGGAGCAGCCTGCGCGCGCGCCTGCCTAGGCGTATCCCCACTGTGGCTGTGTCATGCGGGTAGGTGACAAAGAGGGCGTGTTTTGTTCAGAACGTTCATGAGCCCATGGGTGCGGGTGAATGGGGGCGTTCGCATAGAACCGAGCAGAGCCGCTGGGCTGAGGCGCGGTCACTCTGGAATGCTTGGCATGCGAGCCAGGTGGCGTGTGTGGTAAGGGCACGGGCATGCGGCAAGCGCCGGCACTGAAGCCAGACTGGGTGCTGCTGGCCACGCAGCAGCAGCCCGCGTCACGTAGACCTCAGCATGGCAGCTATGCCCCTGGGGCCTGCTGCCGGACAATCCGGAGCGACCCCGGCTAATTGGGCATTCTGTCCTGGCGCTGTTGGCAGGGGCCGCGCCTGCCAAGAGGTGTGGCCAGGGCTTTGCGCAAGGTAGAGGCCAGAGGGTGTCAAAGAAGGTTGTACCCATTCACGAGACAGGCTAGGTAGAGCAATGACAGGGGATGTCTAAGTTGAGGGTGCAATTTTCTTTTCAATGGCCTTGCTGACAACGCAGGCTCAGGCAACTACGAGCGAGGGCATGCCTCAAGTACGCCGCTGGTAGGGAGAGGTCGTGCGGTCAGCGGACGGGGCGGGCATGCGTTTGGCCGTGCCTTTGAACTCTGGAGCAAACCAAGACTCAAGCTCTCCCGTGCACACTGTGGGCCTCAGGCGTGGGTTGAGATAGCACAAGCGCCGGCGCTGCTGCTTATGCGTGCCGCTGTGGTGGTTGTGCGGCCTCTGGTGTGGGATCGCAGATGGGCTTGCAGAAATTCAAGACGCCCGGCGATGAGCCTGGTATTCTTTACGGGAGGCCTGGGATGAAGGGTGTCTTGCAGGTGCACAAGCAACCCTGCCAGCTCTTCTGTGTCTGGCCGATACATGCGCCATGTATCAAACGCTGTGCCTTCACGTGCGGGTAGAAGTCATCAAGAAAGGTACCGCACTCCTACTACAGCAAGGCACTGCAAAAGCGGTGCACTCTAGCATACAACATACAGAGTCCAACTAGTCACACACATGAAGCCTTCTACACACATGTTGACAGGGAACGCAGTGCGGGCAAAAGCTATGCAGGACTTCCACTTCTAATGCACATGTTACATGCAGAGCTCACATGCGCACAACCATCCGGCCGGACAGTATGCTAGCCGCATGAGCACGGCCCCACTTGCCAAGGCCGCGCGCCCACACTAGCCTGCACGGCGCGCGCAGACCAGCGCAGCATGGGCGCATGCTCCAGCGCGCAGCATGCGCCCGGGCGGCCACGGTGGCTGCAAAGCACACTCACGGCCACACGATGTCCACGTTGTTGTAGCTGCCGAGCGTTTCAAAGGAGCGCAGCGGCGAAGCGGCCGCGCGCGGCGGCGGCAGCGGCTTGCCAGCCGCGAGCAGGTCCGTCTTGAGCTTGAGCAGCTCATCGTCCACGGAGGAGCCCTCCAGCAGCGCGAAGCGACCCTCCAACGAGTCGCTGCTGGCCACCTGCGCGCGCCTCCACCCCTGTTTACCGCCCGTGCTGCGCCGACCACCCACCCTGTGCTGGTCTGCTCACCTGCGCGCGCGGCGCGGTTAGCCGCTGCCATGCATTTTTGCAAACAAATTGCAACCATTGCCACCTATCTTTGCAACCAAACTGTGCGTCATTACCCGGGCGCGTGCGGGCGCGCGCACCCCGCCGAGCTGGCTGCTGGCCTCCGCCTCGGCCTCCATGGCCAGCACGCGCTCCTCCATGCGCCCGAACGCCGCCAGCGAGGACCCGCTGGTGGAGCGCAGCCCGCTCACCAGGCCGGCGACCTCCTCGTTCAGCATCTTAGTCGCCTGCCGGGCGCGCGCGGCAGGCATCACTGTGAGTGCTTGGCCGCCATGCATGTGCAAGTAATGACGCTGTTTTTTGGACGACGCCTAATAGCTATTGTACTGTGAGGCACCTGGGTGAGGATGTGAAAGTATCAGTAGGTTGCTTATCGTCAGTGACAATGTGAAAACAGAGAAATACTCCAAGTCCGGAAAGTATGTCATGCATGTTTCGGAGAGCACTTCCAGGTGTGCCGTGCGAAAGAGGAATGGCCAGCTCGCTAGCAGAAGCAAGGCGGGCGGCGGCGACGGGGGGCGCCACCTGCGCCAATGCGGCGCGTGCCTTCAGCGTCTCCTTCTTGGACAGCGCCTCGGCTACCTTGGCCTCCAGCCGCCGGGGAGGGAGGCGGGGGGTCACGGTAGGGTGAGGTTGGGGGGCTCACCTGCGCCGACGCCGCGCGCGCCTTGAGCGTCTCCTTCTTGGACAGCGCCTCGGCTACCTTGGCCTCCAGCGCACGGATGCTGCCGAAGAGCGCCTCAGACGCCTTGGTGTGCGGCTCCAGCTGCTTGCTGAGCGAGTCTGCCGCCGTCTGCCGCCCCAAGCGGCGCAGGCACCATGAGTGCTTGCGAGGCGAGCATGCTCAGGCGCAGCGAATGCTGCTGTATTTTTTGCAGGTCCCCGCGTCATGTTGCTTCTGCCATGCATGCCCGCATGTCATGACAGCCCTCAAATGAATGTGAAGGTGCGCCACTGACAAGGACACACTAACACCCATCTGCAGCTCGCAGCTGAGCTGCTGCATGCATTTCACGCACTTGCCGCCTTGCAGCCGGACCTGCTTCCACGATCATGCGCCAAGCACCCCGCCAGACACCAATATTTAAAAACACCATCACAAAAAATAATGAGCAGCCGGGGCCCAGAAGCACCTGGTAGCTCTTGCGGCGCGTCAGCGCGGCGCGCGCCAGGTCCTCGTCGCCGGCGCGCAGCGCCAGCTCGGCGCGCCGCTGCCACTCGTCCGCCGCGCTGGCCGCGCCGCGCTGGCGGTTCTCCATCAGCCGCTGCGTCGCGACGATCTGCGCCCGGGGCCGCATGCAGGCGTCAAGCCCGGCGCGGCACAGCCGGGCGAAGGCAGGCCGCAGGCTCCTGTGTCCATCAGGTGGCATACACGCTGTTGCTTCCCGTCACGCACGCAACAAGAGGGGCGCCGTGTTGAGCTCGGCCTCTCCACGACAAGAGACAGCAGGCAGACCTGACGGTAAGCCTGGGCTCTGTGAGCGCGCCTGTGCGGCAGCCTGGCGCATCTTTATGAGGTCGGCCTGCATGTCCGCCACCGCCTGGTCCAGCATCTTTCGCGGGTCCTCAAGCTCGCGCACTACGCAGCGCAGGACACGAGGTTGCGGCTCAGCGTCTGCTTGTACATACTTGAGCAAGAGCAGGTGCCTCAGCATCTGCTTGCAGACTAACTTAGCAACAGCAGGTGGCTGGCCGGCATGCGCCTTGCTGAGTCTGCTAGCTCAATAACTGCTTGGCTGCTTGGGCAAGCAGTGACACTCCGTCACTGAGAGCCACGCTGTGGAACATGTGGGTGTCTTCCACGCCGCACAATCACTGCCTGGCTGCTTGGGCAAGCAGTGACACTCTCTCAATGCGTGCCACACTGTGGAACATATGGGTGTCTTTCACGCCGCAGCAAGCACCTGCTGAGTCGCCGTAGAAGAACGTGTACGAGCGCGCGACCCGCGTCAGGCGCCCGAACAGGTTGGCCTGCACAGCGAGCGCGCTCCGGCCGCTGGCGCGCGGCGCGGCAGCGGGTGCGCGCTGGCGCATGGACAGCGGCGTGCCTGCGCCAAGTAGAGGCACTGTTGCGCCGCAGCAGTGACATGGCACCAGGCTCCAGGCACAAGCCAGGCTCCAGGTACAGTGCAATGCACACACTCAAGTGTGTAGCACAACCCAGGCTCCCAAGGCACAGTGCAACGCTCACAACATCTGACAGCACACAGAGCACGCAGTGCAGCTGTTGCCAGGCATACAGTCTTGGATAGCTTTGGCAACGCGCCGGCAAGGTGCGCAGGTGATCCCAGAACCTTCCTCCTGGCCGGCATGCTGCTGGCAGGGCAGCCTGTCACTCCTGGCGCACTGCAGTGCGCTGCATGCTTGGACCTTAGGCCGGCAGCGGCTGGTGCTTGCAGCATAGCGCTCGCCATAACAGCTCACAGGGGACTGCTGCGAAGCCTGAAGATAAGCTTTTGCCTGCTTCTGGGCGCTCCCGTCTTTGCTGTTTGTTTTCGGGGAACAGGAAGCTTCAAACGAGGGACAGCGCTCCGCTTTCCTCGGGTAGCAGTTCCATTAGGGTGGCACAGGGTGAATGAGTGCAGGGTTACTGAGTCAGCCTTGCCCAGGAGATTGACAGCAGTCTTTTTGCTGCGCCCTGTACAAAGACTGCTGTGTGTATATCCAGCTTGTCGTACGCGGCCGTGCTCTTCCAGACGCATGCCAATGTTGCTGTGATTCTGCATAACGTCATGACATATTGCCAAGCTTCACAGCGCACGCACTTGATTTATTGCACCACCCTCAAGCATGCGCAGTTCACCAAGTACCTTTTATGCAAGCCATAAAGCCCGAAGCAGGTGTGCTAGATGTGCCAAAACTTCTGGAGCTGCTCGCAGCTCCCCCGCTACCTTAGCCTCGGCCATGCACGTCCTCAGGCTCTCACAGGTCACCGCATACACTGCCTGCCCTCACACCGCGGGTGAACCACACAGCAGCCAGCGGCTCAGGCCATCAGGCGCGTGAGCGGCATGCGCGGCGTGTCGGAGCGCCATACCATGCACTCACAGAACTCGCGATACTCGCGCGCCAGCTCCGGGCGCACGCGCATGTCCGCCAGCCAGCGCCGGAACTGCGAAATGCTGCACGGGCCGCGCGTCTGGCCCTGCGCGCCGCCGGCACGCTTGCTCATACGGGCCTGACCAGATCAAGCATGCGACAGCATAACAAACACACAGGAGACGACCACCGGACCCGTAACCAAGCACAGCAGGCCAATGCGCTACGGCATGAAATTTCTACCGCCACCGCTGTCACAACTCGCGCAAAGCCAGCTTACAGTCACTCGCCAGGAGGTAGTGCGCGGTCGGCACTCCAGAGTACTTGGAGCGGCAGCAACCACTCCAGTCACTGGAGTCCAGTGCCCACCTCCCTCATCATGTCAATAAAGAGCACAGTGCATCAAAGTCGTGCGGGATGCAACATCAGTTGCGTGCACTTCTGCCTGGGGCCGCGCACCGACGGGTCGCAGTAGTGCCACTCCTTGCGCGACTCGGCATCGTTCACGCGCTCGGCGACCGGCCTGGCTGCCACCGCGGGCGCCCTGGCCGCCACCGCGGGCGCCGGAGGCGGCGGCGGCAGCGCTGGCGGCAACGGCAGCTCCCTCGCCTCGACGGCCCTGCACCCCAGCAATCGATTCAAGCGCAAGCCGCAGGCATGGCGTTACCACTTCGCCTCAAGCGCAAGCCGCAGGTATGGCGTCACCAAACGTGATCTGCACGCTCGCCACCACTCAATCTCTGCAAATGACAACACACATGCAGGGCACAGCAGCACAAGACAAGGTGCATACCTAAGCAGCCCAGCTCTCTTGGCTGCAACCAGCGCACACACTTTTTTCGTGCAACATCCCAGACATCCAGCAGGCATCCAAGCATGTGACGGACAGAGCGACCGCAGCGGGGCAGCGCGGGGCGCGCCGGCCCGCTCGCTCCACGCGCGCGCGCTTATCAGAGCCCTGCGGCGGCAGCGCCTCCGCGCGCCGCCCGAAGCCATCCCCGTAGCCCCGGCCCGGCGAGCGGGCCGCCTCCCGCACGGGCGATGCCCGGCGCCGCTTCGGCGGCGGCGGCAGCGGCGAGCGCAGCTGCGGCCAGCGCCTTTCATCGGGGTCAGGGCCAGGGTCACCGTAGCCCCCGATCCCCTGCTGCGGCTCCGACCGCGCGAGGCGCGGACCGCCGCCGCGCGGCATGTCGCCCGGCGCGCACCAGTCGGGCGCGCGCGGCTCGCCCCGCCAGGCGCCCGGGTAGCCCTCCGCGTCAGCGCCGTCGTAGCGGGCGTCACGCGGCGGGTACGCCTCGCGCGCGCCGCGGGGCGCGTACTCGCTTGGGGCGTAGCGGCCGCCGGGGTCCTCGCCGTGCAGGGGCCGCTGCGCGTAGCCCTCGCGCGGCGGGAAGGGCTCGCGGGCGGGCCGCGCGAGCGGTGCGTCGCGCGGGTGCATTGCGGTGTAGGCGTCGGGGTAGGTGTCGGGGCGGGCTGGCAGGCCAGGGTACCCGCCGTCAGCGCGGAATACCCTGCGCGGCGGCTCCTCGTGCCGGCCCGCAAAGCCGTTGGAGCGGCGCTGCTCGGCCGGGTTGTCGAACGCCTGCTCGCGCGGCCACGCGGCCGGCGGCGGCGGCAGGCGGGGGCCATCGTCGCGACGCGCGCCAAAGTCCGGCGCTGCGGAGCGCGGCGGCGGCCGCAGCGGCGCGCCGTAGCCCGGGGGCGGCGAGTGGCTGCGGCCGCGCGCGGGGCGCCGCAGCTCGGTGCCGCCAGCGTGCCCGTCAGCGCGCGGGTCGTGCCGGAGCACGCCGCCGCCATGCGCGCCGCGCGGCGGCGACAGCGGCCGCGCCGCCCGCTCGACCGGCATCACATCAAAGCCGGACGCCCGCGCGGCGGCGGGCCCGGGCCAGGCGTCGCGCTCGCGCCCGGCAACCTCGGGGATCGCCCGCGGCCGAGTTGCCAGGGCGCGCGCGGGAGCCGGCTCTCGCGCAGCAGGCCCAGCGCCAACACCGGGCGCCCATGCCCGCGCTGCGCCAGGGCCCGGCGGCAGGGGCAGCACGCCCCGGCTGCTGCGGCCGGGGAAGGGCGGGCGCGCGTCGGCGAGCGCGGGGTCGGGCGGCGCGGTGTCGCGCGCGCCAATGGGCACGGCGATGCGGCGTGGCCGCGGCGGGGAGCGCCGGCGCGGCGGCGGGGACGGCGAGCGGCGGCGGCGCGGCTCGTCGCGGACCGGCGCCGCGCGGGGGCTGCGCAGGCGCGCGCCCGCTGTAAGCGCTGCTGGGCAAGGCACGCTGCTCGCAGGCCAGACGGCCCCACTTGGATGACAGAAGCACACACCGCAAGTGCTAGATTCTGAACTTGAGATGTCGCACAATGTCGAACACACGACAGGCCTGACCTAATAACAACCTGTGCGCATGCATGCCGAAAGCGTATCAACACCACATGAAAAGCCAGACAAGGCACAGGAGCTGTCACAAATATATGCACAGTCACAAATGTATGCACAGTTGGGTGGTTGGCTGATTGTACACCTACCAACTGTGGCAAGGCGGTGGCAGAGTTCGAGCGTTACCTTTAGCACCGGCTCCAAGGTAATGTCAGGCTCTGTGCCAGCTGGGAGGTCCGCATACATGAACGCAGACCTGCCAGCTGGCGCAGATCCAGGTATGCTCTCTGGCAAGTGCTGAAGGTAACGCTCGGACTCGGCCACCACCGTGTCACAGATGGTAGGTGTACAGCGCCGCTGCTGGCTGTCCAAGGCGATGAGATAGTGCGCGGGAGGCCCACCTCGGTCTGCCGACGGGCTCCGGTCCCCGTGGGCGCCCGCGGTCGGCGTCCGCAGCCTCTCGCCCGGCGGCGCGCTCCCGCGCTGCCTCAGGCCTCCGCTGGCCAGTGCCCTTGTCTCCCTCGTCCGCTCCGCGCAGGGTCCTGCCGCCCTCGGCGCTGCGCGGGCCGGCCTCGCGGCCCCTGGCCTCGGCCGCAGGCATGGCGCCTCCCTCGGCCCTGCCGCTCACCTCCGCGGCTGCAGCCCGACCCTTGCTGCCGCTGCCGCCGCCGCTGCCGCGCGCGGCGCCCGCTGCAGGCTCCGGGCTCGCAGGCCTGCCGCTCGGGCGGGCAGCGGCCGCCGGGGACCCGTCACCGCCTGCGACTGCCTTGGCACGTCGGCGCGCTGGCTCCACGGGAGAGCGCCCAGCGCCCCCGCTCCCAACGCGCGCCTTGTCGCCAGCGTCCCCGGCGCCACGCTCCCTGCAGAGCGCCCGGCGGCGCCAGCTTGGCGGCGCGCGCGAGCTGTTGGCGGGGGCTGCACAGGAGCGCGGGTGCAATCATGCCGAGCAGCGTCTGCTGTGAGTTAGTTCATATGCAACACCATGGTGCAGCGCAAGCCCCAGAGCAAAGTGGTGCTGCACTGTTTGTTGAGCGTGCGCTGCAGGCTGTCTGCCTTAAGCAACCTCACGCGACCCCGTCGGGCCCAGCAGGCGCACTTGCTCGAGTGCCGCGCCCCGCGCGCCCGGGCCTGCGCCTCGCGCTCCTGCCGCCGGCGCTCAAAGAGCGCGGTGGCCGGGCCCATGACCTTTGCCTCCGCGCTGCCCGCACGGCCGCCACGGGGCTTGCCGTCAGCGTCGTGCCGCGCCGCCGCGTCAGAATCGCGCCTGCGTGCAGGGCGGCTGCCGCCTGCATCCTGCTGGCCTTCGCGCCGCCCGGCTCTGCCCTCGCCCCCCCGCCCGGCATCCCCACTCGCGGCTGCACCACGGCCGCCGCCGCTGCCGCTGCTGTCATTGCCGCCGCCGCCGCCGCCGCCGCCGCCGCCGCCGCCGCCGCCGCCGCCGCCGCCGCCGCCAGCCTCGCCGCCGCCGCCGTTGCCGCCGCTGTTCGAGGTGCGCATGGTCGCCTGCCAGGAGATGGGCGCGCGCGGCGGCTCGGCGCCCAGCTCCTCGCCGCCGCCGCCGCCGCCGCCAGCAGCCTCGGCGGGCTGCGAGCTGGCGCGGGCAAAGCGATGCACGCCGTCAGGGCACGCATAGCGCATGCGTGGCGTTCAACCGAGGACACAGCGACGGAGGGGCGCGACGCCGCGCGGCCGCGCAGCGTGGGGTTGCCGGGCGCCTGCAAGACGGGGTGGAGCCTGGGCGCGGCCGCGGCTGCAGCGGCGCATGGTGTGCCTGCCGGCCACAGCCGGCGTGCACGTCCAGCACCCAGGGGGGATCCCACAGCTCACGCTCATCGCGCCTCCCTGCGAGCGCCCTCAAGGGCGCAGGTGCTAGGCGGCGCGCTGACGGCGAGGCCGCTTGCGCCCCCGGCGTGCCCCAACTGCCCCGCCGCTGTCCTCACACGCGCCAGCACAGACTGTAGGCAGAGGCGCAGCGCCTCCGCAGGCGAGCAGCCGCCAGCGGCAGGCTGCAAGTGCTAGCGCCTGGCTGGTCGCCTGGCACCCTGGCAGCCTGACCGAGCCCGCAACAGGCCTGTGGGAGAAAACCCCTAGCGTCATCGCCGGGCGTGGGAGCAGCAGCAGCTGGCGCGGGAGCCGGGCGCGCAAGCAGGGACGCAGCCAGCGCGCGCAGCAGCGCGCGGCCGCGCTACGCTCCCGGCAGCTGCGCCTTTCGGGCGCCTTCACGGCTTGTCCACGCTAGCAGCCGCGTGTGCCACGCAGATCCAGCCTAGGTGCAGCAAGGCTCCTGTGCTGCTCTGCCTACCAGCTGCGTACAGCTGCTGATCCTCCGCGCCGGGGGCCAAGCGCGCAACTGCTGGCTGCGGCGTCGGCGCCTGGCGCCCTGCCGCGCCACAGACAGGCCCAGGGTGTGTGCCGCAGGCTTGCTGCCCACCCACCTGGAGCGGCGCGGCTGCGGGGCTGCCTCCCCACGCAGCGAACCCAGCGCGTCGCTGCGGCTGGGCGGCTGCTGGCTGCTCGCAGGCGCCAACGGTTCTGCGTCCAGGCCGTCGTCATCGCTCTCGTACAGCACAGCCTCGTCGTCGTCGGTGCCTGACAGCATCTGCACCACATCTGTGCTCTCTGCGCCCGGCAGCAGCTGCGCAACAGCCGCGTCGTCCAGGTGAGCTGCTGTCGCCTCTGTTGGCGGCTCCACCGCTTGCTCGTTGGGCATCGCAGCGGAGGGAGTCGCGCCCTGCATCACAACGGCGGCTGCGTCACTGGCGGCGTTGGTGAGCCCCCCAGCAGACTGCTGCTCGGCGGCCAGCAGCCTTGAAGTGGTCACGCGGAGCAGGGCCCCAAGCGCCTTGAGCGCATCCAAACGTGCTTTGACTGCAGACTCAAGTCAAAACCAGCAGCAGCGCTGCGCGGCTGCAGACTCGCATCACGCAGAATCGTGGAGTGTAAGGTTTGCCGGCGGGGAGCCTGAGCTGTTCAGCGCACCTGCACGCGCGCCTCTGCCACGCGCGCTGAGCCCTGCTCAGGCGACCAAGCGCTTGGTCCGCCAAAAGCCTCGTATCTCCAGACGACGCCCCTGCTTCAAGCCTCGCGCGGATATGGTCTCCTCACGCCGCAAGCAGGCCACCAGCTATGGGTTTACCCTAGTTGAGAGCGTGATGGCGCATGCGCGCCAGGCTGGCCTGGCCAGGCGGAGGAGCTGCAGTATTGCATTCCTAGCGGTGCAGCGCATGGTGCCTGCGCTGCACAGGGGCGTCGCAGCATTGGCAGGCGCTGCCGTGCTTGCTGATTGACATTGTCCGGCCAAGGTGCGCAACATGTAAGCCGTGACTTTCAGCGAGCAGTGCGTGCTCAAAGGAGCACTGGCTACAGCGAGCGTGCAGTGTCTGCTTTGTGCATACAGTCCTGTGTCTGCGCTTGAAAGTTGCCGCTCTGCACTTTGCGGCCTGCCCTCACAGTGCCTCTCGTCCGCACTTTGCAGAACTGCAGGGGCGCAGCAGTGAGCCTGGTCTCTAGGAGGGCTGGATGTCCCTGCAGCCTTGTGCCAAACACCACGGCCGGCAGAGCCGACGCGGCGGTGAGCAGAGCACGGCCAGGCCGTGCAGGAGGTGAGAGTTGGCGTTTTTGCTTGCAGGTGCATACAGTCTTCCACGTAAAGACGGCCGCCTGCCTGGCGCCCGCGCTTGGCGGCTTCCCGACGCCGCTCCCAGGCGCGCTTGTGCACATGCGCTTCCAGAGGTGTCCCGCACGCAACGAGGTGGCCGCTCAGCCTCCCTGTGGTGGCAGGGGAGCGCAGCAGCGATGGCCGGCGAGGCTGCAGGCGGCGGGCGAGGCGGCGCACCAGGCGCTGCCTCCACACATGACCACTTGGCGGAGGGCGGAGGCGCGGAGCGCAGTGCCGCGCGGGGAGCCTCTGGCGAGCAGGAGTCCGGCGCAAGTGCGCTGCCGCCACCGGCAGCCAAGCCGGCTGCCCTGCCGAACGGCGGGGCTCACCCCCACGTGTCCGCAGCCAGCCTTGCGCACGAGGAGGAGCCGACAGAAGGGAGCGCGGCAGTCGGCGTTGTGCTGAAGGGCGCTGGTCAGGCAGACCCGCCGGCAGCGCCCTGCGCGGACGGCGCACAGCCAGCACCTGCGGACGGCAGCGACGGCGGCGTCAGCCGTGCTGCCGTGAACGGGGACCGGGACGCGGCGGCGGCTGCTCCCGAGGCAGCCAGCACGGATGCAAAAGGAGCAGACGCGCCGAAGCGGGCGCCCGCAGCAGCTGAGACAGCCAACGGCGGCGCTCGCAGCGAGCCTGCCGCGCCTGCTGCGCCTGACGCAGGCGCCGCTGACGGCGGGCAGCGGCGCAGCAAGGAGCGGCAGAGCGAGCACGCGCGGGAGGGCTCGCGCGGCAGGCGCGAGCGCAGCCGCGCACTGCCCGAGGGCGCCGCGGCGGGCGCCGCGGGCGACAAGGCGGGCGCCAAGGAGAGCAGGGAGCGCAGCCGGGGCGGCAAGGACAAGGCGAAGCGCAGGGAGAAGGACAGGGACAAGGAGCGCGAGCGCGACAAGGAGCGCGGCCGCAAGGCCAAGCACAGGAAGCGCAGCCGCAGCGCCTCGCGCAGCCGCTCGCGCAGCAAGAAGCGCGGCCGCGGCGAGCGCGGCGAGCGCGGCGAGCGCGACAAGGCGGCCGGCCGGCGCCGCTCGGGCTCGGGCTCGCCGCGCCGCCGCCGCGGCAGCCGCTCCAGGTCGCCGCAGCCGCGCTTCGGCCTGCACGGCGCGCCGCTGTCGCCGCCGTGCCGGCGCGGCGTGCACTCGCCCGGGCCGCTGCGCTCGTACGGCGGCGCGCTGCGCGCGGTGCCCGTCGGGCCGGCGGGCGAGCCCTGGGGCGGCCCGCGCGCGCGCTCGCCGCCGTTCGGCGCCCCTGCGCACTTCCGCGGCCGCTCGCCGGCGCCCTTCCGCGACGGCCACGGCTACCGGCCCGCGCGCGGCTTCTCGCCGCCGCGCCGCGCGCGCGCGCAGCCGGGCTCGCCGGGCTTCCCCGCGCCGGCCACCTGGGAGGCCTACCCCGCGCGGCCCGCCAGCCGCTCGCCGCCGCCGCCCGCCGCGGCGGCGCCGGGCGGCTTCGGCCGCCGCGCGGCGTCCCCGGGCTGGCCGGCGGGCCGCGACGGCGCGCCCGCGGCGCCGGCCGCGGACGCCGCGCCGCGGGCGGCGCGCCCGGCGGCGGGCGGCGGCGCGGCGGCCGCGCCTGCGCCCGCGCGTGACAACGTGTGGAGCGCCAAGAGCGGCTGGGACAAGCAAGCGCCGGCGGCGCAGGTGAGGTTAGGGCTTAGGCCGCCACCCGACGTGGTCATGCATGCGGCCCATGTTTGGTTGCTCGGTGCACGCTGACTCAAGGCGCTCCTGGCTGGCTGCCTGGCGCTGGGCCTGCCCAGAGCGCGAGCGTCCCCCTCGGCGCGCAGGCGCCAAGCGCAGCGACGCTGCGCAGCCCTGCCGCGCCAGTCCTGGGCGAGCCGGATGCGCGGCTGGCGCCGGCAACCGCCGCGCTCCCGCGCGCGCGTGACGAGCGGCGCAGCCAGTGGTCGCCGCCGCCGGACAGCCCCGGCCAGGCGAGCGGACGGGGGGCGCCCTCGGCGCGGGGCGCCGCGGCGCTGCCGAACGGCGCCGCCGCCGCCAATGGGCCGGCGCCCAGCGGCGGCGGCCCGGATGCGGCGGCGGCGGGCCTGGCGGCGGCGGCGGCCGCGGCCGCGGCCGCGCAGGGCGGCGGCGGCGATGCCGGCGAGGCGATGGCGGCGGTGGAGGCGAGCCTGGCGCGGCTGGTGGACGCGATCGGGCCGGAGCAGGAGGTCTGGTACTACCTGGACCCGCAGGCGCGCCGCCGCGGGGGACGGCCCTTTCCTACCCTACCCTCACCCTGGTCTTAAACATGCACGCGGTGACCAGCCTTGACCTTCTGTGTCTCAGGCTGCTCTCCTGGGTTTTTCTCATTGCAGGACCTCTGCTTTGCTGCTGAGCTATATATCAGCTTGCCCCCCTCTGGCAGAGACCTCTGGCTTGCCAAAGACTTCTCTGTCCTGACAACATGGCATACCTCATTCCGTGCAGCGCATGACTCACGCTCGGGCGGCGCGCGCGCAGAACGAGACGCAGGGCCCGTGCTCGCTGACACAGTTCCGGGGCTGGGTGCGCAACCTGCGCGCGGAGCCGCGCTTCAAGGCGCAGCTGGCCGAGTTCAGCAGCGTGTCCGTCTGGAAGGCGCGCCCGCGCCCCCCGCTGCCGGCAGCTTGGCGCGCGAGCTCGTGAGCTGCAGGCCTGTCGGCGGGCAGTGCGCTTCTGGCCGTGGCGCTGGTTTGTGTCGTGCACTGCAAAACGTGCTGTCATGCACGCAAGCGTGGTGTCGCTGCTGCAATGGGCCTACAAGCCTGCTTGGCGTTTTTGTAGCGCCGGCCAGACGCAGCAACCCAGCGTTTGCAGGCGCCTCTCTCGCGTCACCTGTCGGGCATGCTCACGTACTGTCGGCGCTTTTGCGTGCCGAGCGCGGTCAGCGCGCGTCACGCGCGCCCCTCGCGACGCGCAGGAGCACATGCCCTTCCGCGTGAAGCTGTCTGTGCTGCTGGGCATCGCCGCGCGCTCCTCGCCCTCGCCGCCCTACACGCCGCCCACCGAGGGCGCCGCCTCTCCTGTACCGGTCTGAGGCTGCCGGGGCTGCTTGTGCGCGCTCGCTACGGTACCAACTATGCCAGGATATCGCCCGGGCGCTTTCATGCGGCCATGGGAAGCGTGTTCTGGCCCGGCAGCCGCGAGTGGCCAGGCGGGGCTGGGCGTGACGGTGCATAGTCTGGCACGCGCACGTTCAGCGAGAGGAAGAGGGGCGCCCCCTGCATTCTGGAGAGAGGAGGGGTCTGTCAGAAGGCGCATGCTCGAGCTCCTTGTCCCACCTGCGGCGGGCCTGGGCCTGGGTTTCCAGGCTTGGCTGTCTCACTCCACCCGCACCAAGGCCCCCTGCGCGCATCGCGGGCCCGGCGCTGCAGGGCGTGGCGGCGCACGCCCTTCCCCATGTCCACAGGATCAAGAGGCGGCCCTGTGTGTGACTGTAGATCAGGCGGGTCTGTAGGGTGGCCCTGGTCTACCGCCGCATGAGCCCCCCTTGTAGCGCCCACGCCTGTGCGTAGCGGGTGACAACCCGCCTGTTCCCCCATCTGCCCCCATGCATGCCTGTCACAGGGCATGCTGCGGCAGACCTGCCCCCCTTGCGCTGGATGTAGTGTGATGCTGTGCGTGCTAGCTTATGATGGCTGTATGCGTGTGCGAGGGGAGCCTGCTGGCAGGCAGCACGCCCCCATTTTCCAAGCATATCGGTAGGCAGGAGCCGTGCAGGGCGCACGTGTCGAGAGCATGTCCCTGCCTGAAGAGACTGAGGAGCCCAGTGCAACATGAGGTTCTGCGCGCAGCCTGTGCTTTGTAAGGAGCGAGGTGCAGGCTGCTGATCCAAGCGCAAGGTTGAGCAAACAGCCCAAGTGGCCACATGCAAGACCACAACCCTCATGAGAAGCATGCGGATGCACGTGCACCCCTCCAAACTTCCCCTGGCCTCCCTCGTCAATGCCACTCGCGTCGTGTAGACAGAGGCAGACCAGGTTCACAGCTAGCAAGCGCTCACCTATGCAGTGTACACTGCACTAAGGACTCTCACACGGAGCGCAAATAACGCGCCCGGATGGTGGTCGCTGCAAGCGCCTGGCCGCCTGCTGCGCCTGGTGTCCCAGCTGAGCGAGCAGCACGGACGTGCAGGCGACAGACGCCGGACAGCAGGTCCGAGAGCCTCACGGAGTCCACCTACACTGCAATGCATGGCCTGCCATTGGCGTGTTTGCAGCAGCACTGCACTCTGCGCCCGCCGGTCCAAGCAGCCCTTGCACCGCCGCACAGGCCAGGACTGGTTCGTGCCGCGCGGAAGGGGTTTGGCAAGGAGCAGGCGCCGCCTGCGCGGGCCGAAGGCGCGCAAGGCGGCGCGGGCAGCGCCGGGAGCTCCCGGCCGGGCAGGAAGGGCGCGGCCAGGCCGGCGCCGGCGGGGGCGGACAGCAAGGTGCGGGCCTGCAGTGCTGCAGCCTGCCGGCCCCGGGCTCGGGCGGCGCGCGCTGCGGGCGTCCGCACGACGGCCCGCGCACGCGCGCAGGCAGTGCGGCGGGCAGTGGAGGTGGTAGAAGGGCGCGACGTGCGGCCCGTGCAGCCGCAGGAGGCCGCCCAGGGCCGCATAGACTATGTGCAGGCGCGCCGCCTCGCCGGGGCTGCCGCGCCTGCGGCCCGGCCGCTCCATGCTGCGCTGCTCCGGCGTCCGCCCCCAACGGGGTGCAGCCCGGCGCGGCGGTCTTCTGAGGAAGCCAGGGGCGCCCGGGGTCGCAGGTGCGCGGTTGGGGCTCAGGGGAGCCCGAGGACCTGGGGAGCTTGGAGGTCAAATCCTTCACGCCGGGCACGGCGCCTGGCGGTTCTGCAGAGCCGGCGCGCCGCGCCGGCACGCCGCAGCACGAGGAGCTCTTCCACGCGCAGCTGGCGCGGCGCCTGGGAGAGCTTGAGGTCCGCGGCGCCCCTGAGTTATCAAGGCTCAGGGTATTGGGCAGCAGCGCGCATGCCAGTCACACGGCGTTGGGCAGCAGCGCGCCCCCAGCGTATCGTTGCCTCACGGCTACCGTGCAGTGGGATGCAAACCCGCGTGGGCTGGCAGCGCTCCGCCAAGCAGATTGCGCATAGCCGCTCAGGCCCGCACACAAGGGCTCAGGCCCGCACACACGGACTAGGAAGCTGCACTGCTGTGACGCCACTATATTTCATCAAAGTACTGCTCGGCCACCCTGTAGCAGCATCACAAAATGCCGCGCAGGCGGCCGGGGAGCTGGCAGTCGCGCAGCCGGAGGGCGCGGCGCCGCTGCCGCCGTTCGAGCGCTGGGGCTTTCGCGAGGAGCGCTACATCCAGTGGCTGGCTGACATGCAGGCCGCGCATCTGAGCCTGGAGGCGGCGGTCGCCGACGCGACCACGGTCGCCAGCACCGAGCACTACGGCGCGCCGCCGCGCCGGCCGCCGCGGCGCTCGCTGTGGCTCACGTGTTTCTGTGTTCGTGGCGCACCTGGCCCAACTACACTGGTGCACCGGTGGCGCCGCGGCGGTGGGTGCTGACTGTGTTTTCCCGGACGTGATAGGGCTGATGCCAATCCCAGAAACCTCAATGTGTGGGTGTCACAATGCATACGAATATACGCTCCCAGCATGCAGCAGGCACAAGCAATGCTCGTTTGTGCATATGAGCGCGGAGCGACCGCGCGCGCAGGCGAGTGCGAGACCGGCGCGGGCGTGTTTGCGGCGCTGGAGCGCTTTGGCGAGGAGGCCGGGCTGGCGCGCTCGCTGGAGATCGCGGCCGACCTGAACAACATCGCGCGCTCCAGCACGCTGTCCGGGCCCATCCACCTGGTGCGTCTGCTAACTCTACCCTAATCGCGCCCCGGCCCCCGGCGCCTGGGAGTGCATACCTGCCGCGCGGCCGGGCGCCGGGACGCCACGCGGGCGCGCTGCCGCCCGCGTGCACAGCAGCGCGTGCAGGCAGGGGCCCTTGGGGCCGGGCAGCGCTGCCTGCGCGGGTGCGCGCATGCCGTCGTCAGCGGTCGTGCCAGGCCTCAACCCTGGCAGCCCTGACCATAGAAACCCTGATATATGCGACCCGACGTGCGCTGGAGGAGCCCATGCCAGTGAGCATGACAGGCTGCGGGTACATGGGCCAGCTGGCCTCAACCTGACCTCAAGCCTAGCAGCCCTGACCCTAAAGTGCGCCGCCCGCCGTGCACAGGAGCCCACGCCCAACGCAGCGGCATACTGCGGGTACCTGGACGAGCTGGCGGCGCAGGCCGTGGAGGCCGGCACGCTGGAGGAGCGCCGCGAGGGCGCGCTGCGGTAAGGGCCCGTGGTGGGCGCGCGCAAGGGGGTGCTGAATGCATTGGGGGCCCCCACTCTGCGCTGCTGTACCTTCAACCGACAGGCCGTGCACGGTATTGCACTTTTTCATCGTGCATCACAGTTGCAGCCGGTCACCCGATTTGCGCCTCCGCGACGGCGATTCCACAGCTGTCACCCTCCGACATGCACTGCCGTGCGCCACGCTGGCCCCCGTGCGTCGTAGGAAGGCTGCGTTTGCGTGTCAGGAGACAGAGCCAGGCAGGCGCGCCAGCAGCGCGCCCGCGCGGCCGCGTCACCCTGCATTGCGCTCTGGACATTGACCTTGTCGAAGTGGCAGACCTTGTTGGGCGCAGGCTGCTCGCCAACGCATACTCCGTGCACATCGCGCACCTGACCACGGGCATGCGCATCGGCGCCGCGGCCGCGGAGAAGCTGGACCTCTTCCCGGTGCGCCGCCTTATTTTGGGCGCATGCGCTACCCTATCTTTACCCTATCCTGGGGTGCCTGCAGCGCAACACAGATGGCTCGCCGCTAAATGTCAGGGCGCAACTCGGGTGTCATGGTGTGCAGCCGCCGTGAGGCGCTGCCAAAATTTGTGGCCACTTGCCACGTGGTCGAGCCTGAGGACTGCCCTGTGACTGCGCCTGAATGTGGTGGGTTAGTCCAGCCAACCCTGCATGCACAGTCAGCTTTCCCCCTGTCCCACCAGGCTCCCTGCCAGAGGCAGTCCTGCTGTCCGATGCTAACATTACGTGTAAGATCACATGCTTTTTTCAAAAAACAGCAATGATTGACATTGCGGGGGCAGGGTGCGCATGCTGAACTTCTGTACGTATAAGAACGTGTGCAAGTGTCGAGGATCGGCAACGAATGACATTATGGTGCAGGTGCGCGCGCTGAACTTCTACCGCACCTGGCCGCCGGCGGTGGGCAAGGACCCGCTCGCGCTGCTGCTGCGCAACGTCAACGCGGCTGGCGCCGCGCTCGACGCCGCGCAGCGGGAGGGCGTGATGGCGGAGCTCAAGTCCGCGTTCCCGCGCGTGTCATTGCTGCTGAGCGCGCTCGCGCACGAGCGATGACGCGGCTGGCGAGCGAACGCGCGCGCGCGCGTAAGCGGTCACGCAGATGAAGGCGTGCAGCCTGAGGTCATGCGTCCAGTGCTTGGGCGCATTATGGGCATTTTGTCATGCTGTCGGAAAGTCCTATTGGTTGCATATTTGCAAGGGGTGTGAAACCTGAAACTCCACCCAGTGCTGCTGTGGAGGCCAACGGATCATCAACACGGTGGCTAATGTGACTGATTTGGCTGTGCGTGAAGGCATAGTCCAGTGCTATGAGCCGAGGAGGAGTGCCAGCCTCAGGGGATGCATGGCACTGCATTGCGCATGATGCTGCTTCTTTCTCGCAAAGTCCGCTGTAGGAATCGACCGAATGATTGAATCCACACAGCAGGGTCCCAAACGTCTCTGGGTGTGCATGTAGAGCCTCACCAGCACTGCAAGGCTTCAAAGACGGAGTGTGGCAACTCGCAGCACTTGCACAGCCAGGACAAGACCGAGCGCGCCCGCGCCCAGCCGTGGCAGCCACCTGCGCACTGCCTGGAGCGCGCGCCTTACAGCCCTGCCTCTCACCTGAAGCCCGCGCGCGCCGCCCCATGGCAAGGCCGCGTGTGGCCCGTGCCCGCCGCCCCCGCCGCTGCCATTGCCTTCAGCGCCGCTGCCCGCATCAGCGGAGCGCGGAAGCCCCTGGGGTTGCAGCAGCGACAGCAGCGCCCCCAGCGCCGCATCGCCGTCCTGCGCAACGCGAGAGTCAGGTCTCGCAATCAAGATACATAGAAATATGATGGCCAACAGCGGATGTGCGGGGGGCATGCATGTCTGCGCTAGCGGTACATGGGCCGCCCGCACGCCAAGCAACCAACTCAGCAGCGTCTGAGTGGCCGGGACCGCCTCGGCTGTCCGCCTTTCACCTGCCAGCGTAAGCGCCGCCAGCCATGGTGCAGCAAGACTGCACGCATCGGGCTAGCCGCGCTGTGCACCAGTGGGGGTGCTGTGCGCCCCAGAAACCCGCCGCGGCTGGCGGGGCGCGCCAGGAACAGGATGGGCGCCGCGTTGAGCAGCGCGACCGCCGCTGAAACGGAAAACGCGTATGACAGCGCGCGGGCAGCGGCCGCGGGCGCGCCGGGCGGCGCCAGCCACGCACGGGCTGCCCAGCGCCGCGGCAGATAGTCCTCTACCTGCATGCATGCCAAGCGGGGGGGCCTCGCACCCTGCCCTTGCCACGCATGCAGTGCCTGGCTCTCACGCACGGAGCTGCATCGCCGCTGACACATCGCTGACATATCAACAGGTGTGGCTCAAAACAGGGACTGCAGACTCACAATAGTAGCTGGGAGCAGGGGTGCGCGTGCTCGTCAGACATGTGATGCATGAGCCGCAGGATGCATGGCTGGCCGCTCCGCAGGACGTAGACAGACATGCTGCAGGACAGGCGTCCTTCGTCTGCGGCCGACGCCATGTTGTGCTCCTGGGCGGTGGCTGGTGTCATGTGGTGGCTGGACGCCGATGCTTGTGCGAGACGCCGCGAGCTGCTGGGCCCTGCCTTGCAGCAGCACGCCAGCAGCCCCCGCGCACGGAGCATGGATGTGGGTGCTCGCAGGAGCATGCCAAAACAGGCCGGTACATCGGCGAGCCCCGCTGCAGCAATGGCGCGCGCCCCGGGCGCACGCCTGGACGTCTGCGGCCAGCGCAGCCGCGCTGCCCGCAAACACGAGCGACGCGCGGCAGTCTTGCGCAGCCCCGGGCCATGTGGCCGTGCCGCCTCCGCGGGCGGGCTGGCGCGCGCGCGCAGCGGCGGGGGCGCCCGCAGGGCCGCCGGCGCGCGCGTAGCACACCCGCCACAGCTGCTCCCCGGCCGGCAGGCGCGGCCGCAGGCCCGTCGGGCCGTTGCCGCACTCCTCCGCGCGGCTGGGCGGCTGCGCCGCCGCGCTCAGCGCCTGCGCATGTGCCCGCCATGACATGCCCACACTTTCTAAATCGGCGCAGTGAGGCGCTCTGCTGACAGCGCGCCAGCGGCGCCCCGCTCCAGGCTGCTCGGTAGGGGCTGCTGGCCACTCCTGCTGCACAGCAGGCCGGTCGAGCCAACATGTGGCAGGCGCTGTCAGTCAGCCAGCGCTGCTCAGGCGCGGGTACAAAAGAGGCAGGCGCATGCAGAGCAATGCGATGGGAAATGCATGCGGACTGGTGCGGGGCTGCCTCGCGCCTGCAGGCAATACCCCTGCTCGCTTACAAGCGCTTCGCCGGGACGGCGGGCCTGCTGGTTGGCTGCGCCCTCTGCTGCCGCGCTGCCTGCGCCGCCGGCAGCGCCCCAGCTCACTGGCGTCCTGCCAGCACTCCAAAGACACGCCCGCCCGCCGCGTGTGCTTGCAGAGTCTGGAGGCCAGACAGGCTCAGGGTCCTGTGCTGGCATAAACACTGCACCGTCTCAGGAACTCCGGCACCATGTGTGCACATCATCGTCGCACATGCAGCTGTCATAATCAAGCAGAAAGACACGCCGGGGCCACGCGCGTTCGGCTGGTGTCCAACACAGCTCGTCAGCAGCGCAGCCATCCGTGCCGGCGGCTGCGGCCGCCGTGGCGCAGCGCAACGCCGGCTGCACCACCGCGTCGGGAACGCAGTACGCCAGCCCGGCGCCGGCAGCGGCTGCCCCTGCGCCCAGACACGCGCGCCAGTCGGCGGCGCCGGCGACGGGGCAGCCGTTGACGACCACGATGGCGTCGCCGGGCGCCAGGTGGCCCGCCAGCGGGCTGCCGGCCGGGAGGCGCCTGTTTCAGCGGCGCAGCAGCCAGGTGTCAAGGCGCCAGGGTTGCATGAGCTGATGCATGCAAGCGTGGCGCACAGGGACCAACGGATGGCGCTCAGCAAGATGTGCAAACCCCTTGGGATGCTCACTAGGGACAGCTGAAGATTCGGAGCTTACTCTGGCTATGCCATGGCCGCCATGCAATGAACTGCATGACTCACAAAGCACAATTAACAGGAAGAGCAATTGTTGCATGTGCACATGCATTGAACCTGCACAACAGGCTCTCTGAGGCCTCACATGCAGCATGCGCGGAGGAGGGCCCCCAGGCTCAACACGCTCCTCGAGACACCAGACTGTCTCCTGAGCGCTTAATCTTGCAGCCAATCTCTGTGCTCTAGCACAGGGCTTGGGAGGGCGACGCAGCCATGCGCAAATTGGGCTGGTCGGCCCTGAGATGAGCGCGCGCCTGACAGCCGCGCCGCCGCCGGTCGAGTAGAAGGGCGCGAGCGCGGCCGGCATCGCCGCCGCGGCGGCCCAGCAGCCCACGCACAGCACGCAGTTGTGCCACACGCCCGCGCACACGACCTGCGCCCCCCGTGCACGCCCGCCGCGTTCAGGCCCGCGAGCGCCGCGGCCGCCGCGCGCTGCACGCGCCCGCCTGCGTCGCAGTGCGGCAGCCGGGCAGCGCTGCGGGAGGCAGGCGACATGGGGGGATGTGGGGTTACCCGCAGCAAGCGCCAGGGCGGCAGCGCGGCGAGCGCGCCCTCCTCCAGCGCCACCCATGCGCCCGGCAGGAGCAGCAGCAGGAAGGCCGCTGCGTGGAGCACGGGCACGCCCTCCGCGGCGGCGGCCGCCGCGTGGCCCGCCTGCATCCCGGCGCCAGCCTGTCTGCGCTTGCGGTCGGGCGGAGTGCTGTCCCATGACTTGTGGGCACTTCCGGCCGGCCATCATTACTGGTGAGTCTGCTGGCCAGGCAGTGGGGCGGCCACAATGCGCGTCCGCACATGCATGCATGGAGCTGGCAGCTCCGCATGCATGCACAAGGAGGTGGCCATGGGCGCGCAGCTCTGTGCAGGACGCCTCGAGGAGCACTGCTACCACGGAAAGATGCAGAGGCGGAGGCATATGAGCACGCATGCCCGGCAGGTGCTGGATACCGCCTCAAGGCATGCTTCTGCAGACACTCAGTGCGCAGAGCAGTAGACATTCAACCCGCCTGGAAGTCTGCAACAGGGAAGCGGGTAGGAACAACGGTGCATAGACAAATACAGGTGGCCACCTTTTCGCACCTCGTGGACGGCCAACGCGGCGGCCGTAGCCAACCACAGTGGCACGGCGTCGCTGGCAGGCACCGTCAGACCGGGCAGCGCAAGGCCCAGGCGCCACTCTGGCGCGCCCTGACTCCCTGCCTGTGCACCCTGCCCTGACTCGGTGCCGGCTGCCCCCCGCAGCCCCTGCGCGCCCCGCTTGGCCCTTGGTGGCACGCACAACGCCTGCTCTTGGTCCTTGCGGGCGGGTGCTCTGCTCTTCCGCTGAGCAACTGAGTGAGTGGGGGAGAAATGAAAACCAGACAAGCATGTGGCAGACAGGTGAGTGGGGTAAGAGGCCGTGCCTGGAGGAGCCAGCGCGCCGACTGCCACGTCTCCAGTGCCAGCAGCACCGCAGCAGTGACGCTCAGCAGCAGGAAGGCGGCCACGCCGCAGGCGAACCAGGCCCTCATGCCCCTCAAACAGCGACGCGGCAGCGCATGCAGCGCCCTGTCATGTCACACAGTGCACCACAGTAAGTGCATAAAGAGCGAGACAACCTGCCTGCAGCCAGGCAAAGTCAGGCAAGCCTGCTCACCTGTTCAGTGCCTCCGTGTCGACATAGACTGTGACCATGTGCGGCCAGCGTACATGAACATCCATATCAGGCAGGATACGTGTCATCAGCAGGGCAGTCAGACACAGCAGCGTCCACAAGAGCCCGGCACTGAGCACTAGGAGCACCATGGCTGCTGCGTAGCGCCGCAGCTGAGAGCATGCAGTATGCTGGGATGTGGCCAGGACACCGCACAGCACACGCCAGCAGCAACCTCATGGCCTGCACGGGTCCAGGCTGGAGCGCTTGAGGCTCAGGCGCACTCCGCCTTTCCAAGTGCCGTGCACTTATGACGTGACATTGTGAGACTATCCAACGAGCTACGAGCACGGGAGTGAGAGCTACTGATTGACGACTGCAGGCCAGGTGGAGAATGGGAGCACTGCAGAGGAAGCGGCCGCGGGCACCGGCTGCGGCCGCGGCTGCAGAGGTGGAGGAGCAGGCAGCCAAGCGCCTTGCCGCTCACGGTGCGCTGCTGCCTGCTGAGCTGCAGTGCTCTGCCTGGATGCTCCAGTTCTGAACACGCTGTGCTGCAGGCGAGGCTTTTTTGCGGCTGTTCGGGGAGGATGCCGGCCCGGTGGAGCGGGCTGCTCCGCGTGCGGCGGCGCCCCAGGCCCCTGCGCTGGCCAGCACACCAGAGGCGGCGACCACCGACGAGGACCCAGCTGACGACAGCGACTCTGGCGTGTCTGACGCCCCTGGCACAGTGGTGGTCTTCCACCAGCCCTGGACGCGCAAACGCACCGCGCCCGCTCGTGGGTGAGTGCCGGTCCCGTCTTGGCTCTGTCTCACACCTGTCCTTGCACCCTGTGTGGCAGCTGTAAAAGCTGCCTGGCGCCGGGGCGTGCAGGAGCACAGACGCCGGCGAGCGCGTCCAGCGAGCAGGCGTGGGCAGCGAACGGCGGCGCTTCTTGTCAGGCCGCGCAGAGCACGTGCACGCTGCCGCCACTGGGCCTGCGTTGCGTGCTGCCACCGGCGCCCGGACCGCGGCCGTGGAGGAGCTCAAAGACTTTGAGAAGATGCGGCAGGAGGTGCACCTGTACGGTGCGGCGGCCTGCCAGCCATGCGCCTGGGGCACAGGGAGATGAGAACAGGCGGCGTGTCCCGCACTGCACAGCGGCGCTGTTGACTCGCTGTGGCGCCTGCCACAGGCGCTGGGGCGCTGGACAAGCGGCAGCGCAAGGCATTTGAGGCCGCGCGGCTGCAGAGCCTGAACGCGCGTGCGGACAAGGCGCCGCGCACGACTGCCGCCATCGGCCTCGGTCCGCGCCAGCCCCCTCTGGACCCCTGTGGTTGCCTCTATGTCGTGCTGCCTCACGTGGGCGGAGGCAAACAAGAAGGCGTCGAAGGCAGCTCGTGTGTTGGCTGGCATGCATGCGCTGCCCATGAGCTCAGCTATATCCGTCTCTGACATGCAAGGCGCCCCACATGGCGCCTGCTTCCAGTGCCTGCTCCAAGAAGTACGCGCCGTCAGGCCTGCGCTTCCCGCGGCAGGGCCAGGCTTGTGCCAGCCACTAGGAGCTTACATTTGGTCCGTTCTGAGGCACCAGCCTCGTCGCCCTGGCGCGCCGCGCCGCAGCGTGCAAACTGGGAGCCGCGACGCCTTTCGTGTGTGCCGGCAGGCATGGCGAGGAAGCGCGCGCAGCGCGAGCGCGACGCGCAGGAGGCCGCCATCGACGCCGGGCTGCTCCAGCGCAAGGGCCTCGGCAAGAAGCGCGAGCGTGCGACGCGCGCGGCGCTCGCGGCGCGCGGCGCGCGCGGCGCCAAAACAGGCCGCGCTGGCCTGCGCGAGGACAACGGCGCGTTCCGCGCCGGCGTGCTGCGCGTGCGCGTGGGCGCGGGCGAGCGCGGGCGCGGGCGCGGGCGCGGCAGGGCTGCGCGCGGCGGCGGCGCGCGCGGGGCGCGGCGCGGCGGCGGCAGGGGCGGCGGCAGGGGGGGCAGGGAGTAGCTCGGGCTGCGCGACGTGCCGGGCCTCTGCAGCACCGCCTATGTGACGGTCAGAGACTATTACAGAATCACCTTAATGAGTGAATGACTTGCATCCTCTTGTATAACCAGCCGTTTAAAGCAGCAGATGTGATTAGTTATTAGAGCCTGCCCAAGGCCTGCGTGTTTTCAAGTTGCGCCTGTGAGAGTCAGCGTGAGTGCAGATCTCCGAGTCTCGACAGCCCCAAGAGCTCTTGCCGGAGGTTTGACGCACAACCCGCAGCCGCAGTTGCGCCAGGTCAAGAAACCCGCCGCGCTGCAGCTGGGCCGCAATGCCGAAGCCAAAGGCCGGCGGACGCGGCAGCAAGCTGGGCCCCCGCAAGGGCAAGGCAGCAGCCAAGGCGTCTAAGGGCGCACAGAAGCTAAGCAAGACCGCAGGCAGCAAGGCGGCCAAGCCAGTGAAGGGGCAGCACCTGATTGTTGCGAAGCAGGTGCGCCAGCCCCTGCGCTTCCACGGTGTAGGGATAGCCTGGCAAGCGGCGCCGCGAGGGGAGTCAACAAGACTGTGCCGTGGGCGCCAGGTCGTGCTGGAGGCGCCAGTGGAGCAGCTGAAGGCGCCGACGGAGGAGCTGAGCAAGAGCTCGGCGGAGACGCAGCTTGCGGGCGCCGCGTCGCAGCCCGGGCCCTCGGCCACGGTGCCGGGCGCGCCGCTCTGGAACGCGCACGTGGGCAACAACCTGGACTGGGCTGCCGAGGTGTTCCGGCGCGCCAAGGCCGGCGCGGCCGCCCGCGTCTCGGCGGCAGTACACAAGATCTGGGCGCCCAGGCGCGCCTGACGGGGCGTGCGCCACGCTCGCGCTGGGGCACTGGCAGGGCGCGGCTGTCGCGCGGGGGCGCTTGGGTGTGAGCGTGCTGACCTGCTCTTTTTGGTCTGCCCGGGCGAGAAGGCAAGGTGCTGGGTCGCAGCTGGGACCTGCGAGTTGCTGTGCAGCAGTTGGGACCTGCGCGTTGCCATACAGGCGCAAGCGTGGCGCCGGCTTGGCGCTGTGCTCACAGGTGTGCATGTGGATGCCAGATCTCGCAAAGGCCTCCTTAGGCCACCTTGGACGCGCTGCTTCTGCTTGCCTTGCACTGCAACAAATCCGCGTTGATTGTACAGGGTGCTTGTGTGCTTGCTTGACAGTGATGAAAGTTGGTGCTCGCGAGCGCGAGTTGCGGGCGAACTGGGCTGCCAAAGTGCGAGTTGCTGAACTGCTTGACGTGGAAGCAAGTGATGTGCAAGTGCTGCGTAAGTGGCAGTGTTGCAGCCGGGCTCATGCCTGCCTCCTCAGGAGCAAGGGCCTTGCTCCTCACTTGCACACCCCCGTGGTGGAGCTCGCAAGCCAAGGGTGGTTGGCCAGACCCTCACCCTCGCAGCCCGGCAAGGGCAAACACTAGCTGTGTAACAGCACCGGTCGAGCTCACTCCGCGTCTGTGACTTTACAAGGCGCCAGCGTGAGGCAGTAGCTGTTGACACACTTGCCTGGCTGCCCCTGCTTACATAAACCCGCGGGCGTTGGCAGCGCGACACACCTTGCAGACCTGCTTTTAGCAGGCCTCTGCGCGCGCGAGTGGCGCGCCACGCCATGGCGGAGGTGGCCAGCCCGCGGCGGGCAGATGCAGCGGCCCTGGGGAACGGGGCGCAGCTGGCGGAGGAGGAGAGCTCGGCGTTCGAGTGCAACATTTGCTATGAGATTGCGCAGTCGCCTGTGGTGACGCTCTGCGGCCACCTCTACTGCTGGCCGTGCCTGTACAGGTGCGGCTCTGCAGTGCGCCACGCGCAAGTCGCGTTAATTCTGAGCGCTTGTGCGCTCACCGGGGTCCAACGCGCAGGTGGATGCAGGTGCAGAGCCACTGCCGGGTGTGTCCTGTGTGCAAGGCGGGCATCGAGCAGGACAAGGCACGCCCTCAGTCCGATGGGTTGCCGAGTACCTGCTGCCCTTGGCCACGGCCAGAGGGCGTGAAGGCGCTGGCCGCTTACGTGCCCGGCCGGCTCGCAGGTCGTGCCTATCTACGGCCGCGGGGGCGAGAATACGGACCCGCGGCAGAAGGTCCTGTCCAGGAGGAAGGATGCGGAGGACGAGAGCGTCCCCAGGCGACCAGCTGGGCAGCGAGTCGAGCCCGTGCAGGTGCTGGCAGTCTTATACAGTCAGGCGGCGCCCGCTCCTGCGTGTGTCAGGGCGTGCATTCTGGGTGCCACCCCGCAAAGCGCGCTCACACGGCCGCTGCATGGTGGGCCGCGCAGCGGACGCAGCTCTTGCAGCCGGGCAACGGCAACCTGCAGCCCGGTTTGGGGATCATCCCTACGCTGTTCGGCCTGCAGCATGCGCCAGGTGCAACCCGCGCACACTGCAGCCGCCTGGCCTCCCTCGCGCCCGCGCGGCCTGCTAACGCTGCGGCGTACCCATGTTGCAGGCCAGGGCGGCTTTCCGGAGCCTCTGACGCCAGAGCAGCAGCACCAGGTGCGCTGCACGGCTACTTGCAGGACCGCAAGCTGCAGCCTCAACCAGAGCGTGTGATGAGGCTGCTGCCTGTGTGGCGGCGCACGCGTGGTTAACGCGAGCGCCCTGTGCGCAGGCGTTCCTGTCGCGGCTGCTGCTGATGCTGGGCAGCTTTGTGATAATGTGCGGGCCCCCTCTCCAACGCGGCGAGGCTCAGTGTATATGACATGTGTTCTTATCATGGTTTTCAAAGCAGTGGTGTGTTTTAGGCCTCTCGTGCTTGCCGCACAAGGAGGTAGGTAGAGGACAGAGCCGGAGGGCGTGTGTCGCAGGTGCCTGCTGCTGTTTTAGCCACCCGTGTGGGGCTACGGTCTGCGCTCACTGTGGCGCGGTCGTCTTCCGCCGGTCCTCGCGCTCTGCCGCTCGCAAGCATCAGCTTGGGGGACTTGGGGGCCCGTGCACCAAGGCACCCCTGCGGCGGCGAAATCCCCAGCAGGTGCACAGCAGAGCTGGAGGTCTGCCCGAGTGTCTTTCCTCAAAAGGACACTGGGCGGCCCCTGGCATGCGTGAGCTTGTGCAGTCCCCAGGCAGGACACGGCGAGAGCGGTTGGTCGTTGGCCTGTTGTGCACGGTGTGTGGTTTGTGCGGGCGGGCGACGAATGGTCAACCGCTGAGTAGCTCCCCAGCCCTGTTCCTCCTGGGCGCGGCACTTGGGCGCTTGTGGTTGTTGTGGTTGCGCCCTGTTGTGCGCGACCTTGCAGGGCGTCTCAGGCAGCCCATGTGCACCTTTGTTAGCGTCTGTGGCGTGGCTGCGCGGCGTCCCTGCTTGGCCCAGAGTAGTGGGGGCTTGTGATGGTGCCTAACCTGGCGTTCATCTGTGTCCATGTGCAAGCAGCTGCGGCGCAGCCCCGCTGACTTGGAGGTTGTGCGTGACTTGCTTTGCTCCCAGTGAAGGGGTTGCAGCAGCTAGGGTTACAAGAGTAGCGTGTTTTGAAGGATTGTGCATGTAATGGCTCTGGCTGGTGTGGATGTCACGCGTCCGCATGATCGGTGATCATATTTCTTTTCTTGACCTGTCCACATCATAACAGCAAATGAAGCCTGGGCAGGAAGAGAAAGGCAGTCAAGGTTGCATACACATTGAGGAAGTACACTGCTCACATCAGGTCGGCGCAATCTCTCAGCAGCCATGGTTTGGTCGTTCATCATAGAAAGGCAATGACACAGCCTGATGATCATCCTAGCCCGCTGACGCTATCTCAAATAAAAGCTGAGCTGGGAAACACAGACAGCCTGACAGTGCACATGAGGTGCACTCGCTCACCCAGCTGCTGCACAAATCCAAACATGTAGACTCTGGACACGGATCCCTCGAAAAAGTGATGGCAGATGCTTTGATGGAGCACTCTGCTAACTAAATACTGCGGGTTCTCATCACATCGCCCATGTGCGCCACTTCAAGTGGCCCCAGCATCATAGCTCGCACCCCCGGCATTCCAATTTCTACTACTCATATCAGCCGAACACATGTGCGCAGCACTGCGCGATAGTGAAGCAGGGGCCATTATGCAAGACGCTCACCTGCTGCTTTCTGCAGCGGCAAGCACAATGGGTGTTTTGCTAGCACCTCTGCCTGAGCTGCCAGGCCAGGTAACAGTGCCCACTCTGCATACAGCAGTTCACATCTGAATGCAGACACGCCAGGTGACCCAGATTGGTGAATGCTCGCACTCGGGAAGGGCACTCTCGCACTGCAAGGGCGTGCTGCATCCAAGCCGACGCGGCGCCTGCTCCTCAGGCACCGCACTAGGACAGAGCGGGTGCTAGCGCATAACTATTGCTCTGTGCCAAATGCTGCGCTCCAGCGTCCGTTGCCGCAGCGCGCTGGCAGAGGAGGGCCGCTCAGCACTCTGCAAAGAGCTGTAGCTTAAAGGCGCCGCCGCCGACACACGCCGACTTAATGGGCACGATCACCGGGCCCTCGCCGTCGCAGGATGCGGGGGAGCCCGGGGAGCCTGGCTCGCCCTCCACCCAGGCCGACATGGGCAGCGCAGCGCGCTCCACCGCGTAGGCCACCACTTCAAAGGTGCAGCCTGCGGCGCGCAGCAGGGGCGCGTGAGGGACCCATGCGCAGCCCGGGGCACCGGTTCCGCAAGTGCTGCTTCAGTGGCTTGGCCCGCAGCGCATCACACGTTCCAGGGCGCAGGGCGCAGCAACTGCTGACATAGTGACAAGCCTGGCATCGGCACACAGGCGGCGACTGCGAGCAGGAGGGGCGCGTGCGCACAAAGGCAGACGGAGGCGGTGCTCGAGAAAGGAAGCGCTGCGGGCCAGCCATGGCTGCGCACCCTTGCGCGCGGGCTTGAGGCAGGCGTCCGCAAACTGCAGCTTCAGCAGGCAGCTGCGCAGCGCGGCCTCGACGTCCTCAAAGTCCAGGGACGCCAGGATCTCCATGTGGCACTGCCGCGACGCGCGCGCTGCGTGTCAGCAACCGGTTTCCCAGGCCTGGAGACACTGTGGGTGTGCTGTTTGCGGCCTTGTGTCGCCGGCAAGGCACAGAGCTTGCAGCACGGCTTAGGCAGCTCGTGCAGTCAAGCGTGCATGGCTAGCTCGGGCGCGCGCCCGAATTTGCACCACATACTTCTCCACCACGCAGCCGCAGCTGTCCAGTATCAGCACGGCCACGCGCTCCAGCACGCCCTGGACGAGCGGGACCTGCGCGGCGCGCCCGTCAGTTGCCTGGTCAATGCTGCGCCAGGTCGGCATGCCACACCAGCGCTCCCGAAACCGCCGCGGCGCGTGCAGCCGGGCAGGAAGGCAGCGCGTGACAGCGCGACCGAGCAGGGCTGCGGGACAGGCGCGGGCCGCGCCTGCAAGCTCTGCACGACGCTGTGGATGTGGTCGTTCAGCTGCGGGTGCCGCGCCTTGCGCACCATGATGCCATACAGGCGATGCCGCGTGAACAGCTCTGAGCTATACACGCCGCGCTGGTGCAGTATCTCGTGCACTGTGGCCTCCACAAATGTGCCGCACAGCTCAGCAAAGTACTGGGCGGCAGCCAGGTCGGTCATGCTGCAGCAGCACGGCCGGCAGGCCCGGCACTAGCACCGCCGCGGGCCCCGCCCAGCCGTGTGACCTAGCAGCGGCCGTTGCAGCTCAAGCCATGCGTACCCCAGCAATCGTGATGTCAGCGACGCTCTTATAGCCGCCCTGTGCTGGACAAAGCAACAGACAGTATTTAGGTGCCGGTATCGAACGAGTGCAGGCCGACCTCCAAAAAAGCTGACATCAGTACTTTAAGGGTTACATCTGAAGCCCTAAGAGCCCACATGCACATCCGCAAAAGCGACATATGGACAACTTTTTGGCCGGCTCTCCGTCCAGGCTGGCCGCGGCCCCCGCTCAGCCCCGCGCTCCGCGCGCGCGCACAGGCAGCGCGCACTCCCGCCCGGACCCGCGGCCTCAGGCCTCCGGCTGCGCGCAGAGCCAGGCGCCGCCGTCGGCCGGCGGCAGCAGCCAGGCGCGCGGGCCGGGCAGGTGCTGCACGCAGGTGGTGAACGGCGCGGGGTACTGGAACTGCGCGGCGCCGGCGCCGTCAAAGGCGTAGCGCAGCTGGTGCCGCTGCTGCCACTTGCCAAAGTACTTGGGGGCGAGCAGCTGGAACAGGTGGTCGCGCATCTCGTCGTTGCTCAGCAGCAGGCCGCCGCCGCCTGCGCGGCCGCGCGCAGGGTATCTTACCTCACAGCTTGGCGACGATCTGAGGGTCGGCAAGGGGCCCCCGGCGTCCTGAACAGCAGCGCCGCAGGGTATCCCAGATTGGCAGGCACAGAAGAAGCAGGCCGGCGGCGGAGGCTGTGAGTCAGTTGACAGGCCCAAACAGACGAGCGCTCATGCCGTGCATACAATCACAAAAAGCATATGGTTTAGGCCCCGGCATGAAGCCCTGCCCGCGCACCAGCCCGGACGGCATACATCCATCCGCACAAGTGCAGCCCTGCGGGGGGGGGGGGGGGGGGGGGGCCGGGGCGCGCAGAAACCTGTCCGCGCACCGGCCCGGACGGCGGCGTACATCCAGTACCAGTCGTCGTTGGAGCCGTGCGGCGCGACGTACAGGCTGTGCGCGTCCGCCAGGCGCCGCAGCGCCGCCGCGGCGGCCGGCTGCTTGGCCCAGGGCGCGCGCGTGCGCGACTCGTGCAGCACCTGTGCCCACATACGGCTGCCTCACCCGGCTCGCAGCGCTAGACATCAGGCCGCGGGCATACACACGCGCGCTGCGAAGTCTCCATGCCCTCGCCGCTAGCTGTGTGGCACCGCTAGATTTCAGGTCATTCACACACTGGGCAAACACAGGCACCGCGGTGGGAGGCTGTCCGGCAACCTCACGCCGCCTGACCTGTCCGACACGCTCCCCGTTGCGCCCAAGCATCCATTCGCACGGACTCTCCCCATTGCCATGTCACCCTGGGACGTCATTCTGCGCAGCAACGTCCGCCCCGCCGCGACCCTGCAGCGCGCCGATGGCCGCGCAACCAAGAGAGCCGGCCCCCGCCCCGGGTTACCGCCGCGCACCAGCAGCGGGCGCATGCCCGTGCCGTCGGCGCGCAGCTGCGCGAGCGCGGCGCGCACTTGCGCGAAGCACCACGCACCCGCCTCCACGTTCTGGCCCCACAGCGCCAGGTTGGCGCCGTCCAGCACCGCGTCGAACGGCCCATGCTGCTGCAGCCAGTCCTGCGCGCGGGCGCGCACGGCCGCATCAGCGTTGGTGAACCCTGACCCTATACCCTACAACATACCCGTCGCGCGGCAGGCGCGCGCTGCGCGAGCGGCACGCAGCAAGGGCCAGACGCGCAGACGGCACCGGTCTGTTGGCCCCCGGCTGCGCGGGAGGCTCTGCGCCAGCAAGCATGCGCCGCATCCGTCCCGGGACGCGCCGCCCGGCGCGGGCCGGGACCTGGAAGGGCCGGAAGTGCTGGCTCCGCTCCTTCTGCAGCGCGAGCCGCTCGATGCCGCTCGCGAACGCGGCCCACTCGTCATCGTCGAGGTCGATGCCCTGCAGGCGCGCGCCCGCGCTCGGTGGCACATCCCTTGCGTGCAGCGCCCCCGGCTCATGCAACCCCTGCCGCCTGGTGCGCGCGCGACATACGCCGGTCTAAACAGACATGCTCCATGTCAGAGCGCTGGACACATGCCAGCACGCACGGCTGCAGCCGGCCGCTCAGTTGGTTTCCAAGTGCCCGTCTACGCTGGCGGCCCCACACCCCCAGCGCCCGCAGCGCCGCGCTAGCGCGGGCGCGCAGCGCACCTGCAGCCGGCCGCTCGGGCAGGCGTCGGGGACGCCCGCGTCGCTGACGCTGCAGCGCTCGACGCGCCAGCGCGCGCCGCCGCCGCTCGCCGCCAGCGCGCCCGCCGCCTCCGCCGACCTGCGCCGTGCATGGCACGTTAGAATCCTCCCGCGCCCCCCGCAGATAATATGCATGTGCATGTAAGCACGCCAAATGGCTGGGATCGCGCGCGCCGCGCTCTACTTGCAGGCAGAGCGGTCTGTTGGTGGCAATGAGGGCGGGACAGGCGTCAACGCAGTGCTGTCCAGGACCACCGCTGCCATCAAATCGGCGAGAGCAGCGCTAATAAAGAAAAGGCGCGCAGGAGGGAGCGGGGCCGCTAGGTCGCGCGCCGGAAGTAGGCCTCTGCGGCAACGAGCGTCGGCGGCGCCAGCCGCGTGAGCTCGCGCCCGATGCGCGCCAGCAGCGCGGGCGCGCGCGCGGCGCCGCCGCGCGCCGCGCACGCGCGCAGCAGCGCGGGCGCGCGCGCGGCGCCGCCGCGCGCCGCGCACGCGCGCAGCAGCGCGGCGAACTCGTCCTCGGTCAGGTCCAGGCCCGCAGCCGCGATGTCGGCCTCCACCTGCGCGGCCCGCCGCGGTTCAGGGTTGGGGTCGCGGCGAGGTTGCTCCGCCGGCTTTGCTGACGCGCGAGCCTGCGTGCCGCCGGTCGCGGGCTGCTCAGGCACGCCAGCGCGGCAGCCGCCCTGCACATGGAACCGAAGAGGCCGATGAGCCTGGCTGTGCGCGCGCGCGCGCGCAGAGGCGCGGCGGGATGCGCAGCGGCGGCACCCAGCGAGCCAGCACAGGGCCGGGGCGCCGAGCGCGGCGCGCGCCTGGAAGGCGCTCTCCACGTCGCCGGCCGCGCAGTAGGCCTGCAGCGCGGGCACAAAGGTGCGCAGGCGCACGGGCAGCGGCGGCGCCGCGGCGAGCGCGCGCGCCGCCGCATGCGCCTCCGCCGGCCGCCCCGCGGCCGCCGCCATGCGCGCGAGCGCCGTGTACACCATCTGGCCGGCGCCGGGCGCCGCGTCAGCGGGCCCGCCACCTTGCTGATGGGGAGAGGGTAGGAGCTAGGATAGACGCCTCGCCCGGCCTCGCCCCGAGCCCCTGTTGGTATCTGGCATGCGTGCGGGCGCGCTGCAGGCCACCAGCCCGAGCTCTTGGTACAAAACAGACCCTCCTGGCACAGGTCTCCAGCACGGCTCAGGTCACACGAGCGGCTCGTCACTGCAGGGCGCGCCGGCGCCGGGTGCGTGCGCGCGCGGCCGCACGCCGCGCGGAGCACTGCGGTGGCACCCGCCAGGGGCGCCGCGTCGCTGCTACCGTCCGCACCTCCGAGCCCGGGAGCCTGGCGGCGTGCATGGACGCAATGAGCTGCTGCCCCCGCTGCAGCATCGCCTCGGCGTGCGCGCATGGCCCCGCGCCGTCCGCCGTTGCCGGGCCCCCCGACGTCCCGCCTCCGCCACGTTCCCCAGGTCCGGCGCCCGCGGACCCGCCGACCGCTGGCTCCGCCTCGGGCGGCCGCCCGCCGCCGCTATCTCTCGCGGCCGCGCCCGGGCCCGCCCCGCCTGTGCCAGCGGTTCCATGGCGCAAGGGCGGCGCTGCCATCGCCGCAGCGAGCAGGCCGCCGTCAAGGACGGGCGCGCCGCCACCGCTCTCCACGCCGCCCTCCGCGCCGTCCGGGTCCCCCCGCGGTTGCTTGCCAGCTGCAGCAGGCTGCGCGCCGCGAGCGGCCGCGTCGCCGTCGAGCCCGCGCGGCTGCGCCTGTTCTGCGGCGCCCGCGCGCTCAGGCGCGCTGGCGTGCACTGGGCCGGCGCCGCTTGCGTCGGGCGCAGCGTGCCCATCGGCGCCGGCCTTGGACGGGGCCGTGCGCGCGCCGCCGCTTGCCAGCAGCGACGCATCCCACTCCTCGCCGCCCGCGCACACGAAAAGCAGGGTGTCGTACACGTCCTGGCTGACCGGCGTGCCTGCCGGGCGCGCCTGCCTGGTTAAGCGCCGCGCGCTGCGCTCGCGCCCGCGCCTGTGCAGCGGAGCGCCGCCGCCGGCCTGCCTGCGCCCTCATGTCAGCCCCACCCTGCTTATCTCACGACCCCGCACGGAAGCAAACACCTCGCACGTGCCCCTGCTGCGGAGTGGGCGCGCGTGACCGATGCGCCGCGCCTGCGCCGCGCCTGCGCCGCGCCTGCCCTGCGGCGCGGAGATGCACAGGCCGGGGGTGCGGCCAGGGCGCGGCGAGCGGCGCACCCTGGGCGACGGCCGTGTCATACGCGGCCAGCGCGGCCGCGGGGTCCCGCGCGCGCACGGCCTCCACCACCGCCAGGCGCAGCTGGTACGCGGGGGTCTCGCGCTTCTTCTGCCGCTTGGTCTGCCGGCCCGCGCGCCCCAGCGGCGCGTGCGCGCCCTTGCCTGCCGCAGGCGCCCCCGCGTCACGTGCGCGCGCAGCGCCGTAGCGCAAACGGGCTGACCCGCCGCTTGCGGCAGGGAGCGCGCCGGGCGCTGCTGCACGCTGCGGCAAGGGAAGCCCAGTGCATGCAAGGCAGTGCCAGCAGCAGACTTTCCGCGGCTGCTGCCAGCCTTGTGAGCCTGACAGCGACTGTGCTGTGCTCGGTGCCAGCGCTTGGAGAGTGGTGCTTCCTGTCGTGGACGCCGCGCACCTCCTTGCATGTCCGTGCAGGACCGCTTGTCGGCGGACGCGCTGGTCATCAGCGGCGCAGCTGCTTGCAGGCTGGCGCGCGGCAGGCACGCGCAGTGTGCGGCTGTAGGGGCTGGCTCAGCCCTGGCCAGGGCGAGGAGGAGGCCACGCGCAAAGCCGCAGCGGGCGCTGCGGGGCGCGCACAGCCTCAGTCGCCAGCAGTGCTTTTCAAGGATAAGAATTAGTGCTGTTCAAGCATAACAAAAACAAGAACAGCACAGAAACCTGCCGCTTTACCGCCACGGCGCACCTAATGCAGGGCGGCCTGAGTGCGTGCTGCGCAAGCTGGGGCATGAGTGCGCATGCAGTCCACCCGCGGCACGCCCACAGCATCCACAGCTCCCCTGCTTCCCCGCAGGACAGCCCATTGGCATCGCCGGCTGCCTAGCCCCGGACTGTGAAAGCCAGGGCCAGCAAGGCCCTAGGCCCTAGAGTCGTTTGAAAGTTTAACCGAATTGGTGATCTCACGCATACGCAAGCACGGGGTGCGCGGTCGCTGGGGCGAAGCGCACCCCCCAGCCGTCTGTTGGGGTGGCGAGGCAGCCGCGGCACATTTACCCCGGGATCAGCCCGATCACGCTCAACCCAGCACCAGAGGCCACAGCAGGCGAGCAGGCAGCTCCCGTGTGGCAGCACTACCTGCCGGGACGCCGAGCAACAGCCTCTGGTACTTCCCTGCCCTGCCGGGCGGGATAGACATGCATGCACGCGTGTCGTATTCAGGGCCTGGTGGAACAGCAACGCTCATGATGTCGCCGAAAGTGCCCGTGAACCGACTGGTCTGCGAACGCTGGCAATGCAGGCGATGCGGGGCAAGTATTGGCGGGCCTGTATGAGCTGCTGTGAGGGGGCCCGTGGCTCCGCGCGGAGGGGCGCCTGAGGCCTGCGCACCGACAGAGCTGGTGTCAGGTGCGTGCCAGCCCCGCACCCAGCAGCCCCTGGTGGAAACCCGCTGCGTGCAGGTCCGCTGCAGCGCATTGATGCTGGTGCGGAAGTCAGCGGTGTGCGTGCGGTATCTTGCGCCTGTGCCCCTGGATAGGAGCAGGGCAGCTGGCGTGCACGCGCAAGACGTCTGCTTTGCCCGCCAGTGCCTGATGCCTGCGAGTGTGCTCGCCGCGCAGGATGACGCCCGAACGAAGCATAGGAGGCCAGGGAAGGCTGGGCAGGGCGATGTCTGCAAGTTCACGCCATCGCGTTCAGAGTTCGAAGCGGTGGACACCCACAGATCACACGTGGCGCCTACCTGGCCCCTGGCCTCAACTGAATGGCAGGACAGTGCCTCGCCAGCGCTGCCCCCGGGCGCGCCCCCGGTGAGCGAGGTCAGGGCGCGCTGCTACTGCACGGTGGATAGAGGGGGGGTGGCGCGGGCGCACCCTGCCTGTTTGGGGAAAACGGTGCAGCGAGGTTGCCAGCCGGTGCGCCCCAGCCGCGCTGCGGCGGCGCCCGATCACTGGCTGCTCTGGCACCTCAGTGTTGAGCAGAGCTCTGTTGACCGCAGCGTGTTGATTCTCGGGCTGCTTTTGCACAATAGCTTCGTGGTACCGCCTGTGCAGTCAGTTATGCTCATCCTATGATAGCTGCTCCTGGGGTCGCTCGCAGCGCGGGCGAGCGCGCGCCTGCGAGCGCCCCGCGCAGCAGCCTTGCTGCCCTAAGTGGCGAGCACGTGATACACTGCCTTGCACTGCATGGCAAGCTATTTAGATAGCGCTAGCTGCCCCTTGTATGATCCAGCCTGCCTTTTTGCAGGCGCGCGTGCGCTGCGCCACGGCGCACGGCCCCGCTCGCGGGGTCGCGCCTCGGAGCGTCCCCAGCGCCGCGGCCCCAGTTTGTGAACACGCTTCACACATGCGTCGCACTTTCGTGCAGTAGGGCCGCCACCGGGCGTGCAGCGTTTCCTGCTGCCGCCAGCTGCTTTTCGGGCGCCCTATTTTTTACTTTTCGCGGGTGTTCCGCCCCCGGGCGCTGCAGCGCGGGCCGTGGCGCGCCCCGCGCGGCGCGGGGCTGCGCACGGCGCAGCGCCCCGGGGGCGAGGCATACACCTTCCAGCCGCGCTCGACGCGAGGCGGGGGACCGGGCCCCCGCGCGCGGCGACCGCGGCTGGCAGAAACCCAATGTATGACGCGTCCCAGGAACCTGCTGGTGGGCTGCGGGGCTCGCGGGCGAGCGCCGCATGCGCACCGGGTGTTGCTGTCTAGGCGGTCAGTCCGAGCGCCTCCCAACGGAATGGCGTCCTGCTCGTGGGAGCTGTGGCCTGCCTGGCACAGGCGGCAGCTCTCGACCTGGTTTTGCTAGACGAGGTTTTGCTAGACGACATGCCAGAGTCGCCTAGTTGCTGTGCGCGTACGGGGTAGCATGCAAGTGTAAGTGTGCAGGTGCTCCTCACCGCCCTGACACATCCCGCGGCAGGCGAAGGCACCAGGCCCGCAACCATCGCCTTGCCACCTCATATGCCACTTTATACTGGTGCTGTCTGAAGAGAATGCAGCACAGCGCGCTGCACACGTAAAGGCCAACTGCCAGGGGCACCCTCTTGCCACCTTCGCAGCATATGTGAGGCTCGTGAGGCTTTTGGGTGGTGGGTAAAGTGCGCCAGCTGCTTGACGAGCATGCGCTGCCCTCCATGACACCAGTGAAGCGCGGCACCAAGGATGACGAGCTGACTGCTTGCCATGCAGGCCTTGCATTACACTACTCTGCCACATGCAGGCACTGCAAGGGCAAACAGGCACCAAGTCCCAGAGGGTAAGCCCAGCGCACGCCTCTCACAATTCGGACGGCCAGCGCCAACCGGCCAGGGCCCGCCACACAAGCCAAGGGCAGCACCATCACCCCCACGGCACCACTATGAGCATCTAAGACCCTCACACACCATGAGGTCGAAATCAGGTGGTGTGTTTGCAGGGCGATATCAGCGCGCCCTGTGAGCGGTTCAGACCTGCAGCGAGCGCCAGGAAAGCACACATGTTTCAGAAACGCTGGGTTCTCTTGAGGCGCCACGGCCGCGCCGCGCGCGGTCCTGGCCCCTCCGACATCTGCAAGGAATTCTGAGCAAAGCGGGAAGCAGTGCTAAACCCAATAAAAGCCCGGCTGGCGAGACGCGCCGCCCCCTCTAGCCTAGACCCCGGCCCAAACGCACAGCCGGCCCCAGCGGTCACCGCACGCCCTAAGCAGGGCCCTCACACGCCACTCTGCCCTAACCCCTCGCCGCCGTACCTCACACTCTGCCCCACGGCGCCTGCAGCCGGCGCTCGCAGCTCGCCCCGGTCATGGGCAGCCCAGCCGGCCAGCCGCGCGGTCGGCGGCGCGCAGCGCGCTCAGGCGATGATGGCCTTGTGGGCGCGCAGACGCGGGCGGCACGCGCCGGCACCAACATTGGTCACGTCCGCGAACGCACCGGGCGCGTGCGTGCGCGCGGCACGCGCCTTGGCCGCGCCGGCGGGCGAGTCCGCGGGCGCCTGCGCGGCTGCCAGGCGCGCGGCCAGCGCGCGGCAGGGCGGCGGGCTCGCCGGCGCCTGCGCCGCGCCGCGCCAAACAAGCTCGGCGGCCTGGCCTGGACACGGCTCTGGGCTACAACAGTGCAGCCCACCTGGCATGCTCACGTTTGCCACCCGCTCAGCTTTGCTAAATTTGCTCAACTTTGCTCAGCTTTGCTCAACTTTGCTCAACTTTGCTCAACTTTTCCAATCTCCGAGCCACTCATCGGCCTCTTCGCAACGATGCCGCCTCCTTATTCTTGCGCAAAGGGAGCCTGCAGCCGCACACCTGCACGGCAGGCGCCAGAACGGCAGCCGCCGCCTGCACCGGCGCGGCAACTGCCTCGGCCGCCACCGCCGCCGCCTGCTGCACGGCCACAGACGCCTGCTGCGCGGCAACTGACGCCCGCTCGCCCGCCAGCACGGCCGCCGGCGCCGAGGCCGGCACGACCGCCGGCGGCGCGTCGCCGCCGCGCTGGCGCCGGCGCACGCGCGTCCAGGGCCCGACCTCGGGGTCTGTCAGGAACGTCCAGGTGACCCACGCCCACGACGTGTGGAACGCCAGGCCGCTGTAGAACTCCGGCGCAATCGCGTGCAGCTGCGCGCCGCCGCAGCTGAACTCACGACTGCTCAAGCCTTCCAGATCATCGCCACACCCTTTTTTTCCCCCTTTTTTTGGGGGGGGGCGTTTAAACCTCTGTCACGATCAGCACGAAAAGCATGTCATGGTGTCCGGCTCACACTGCCTTGCCTGGCAGGGCAGGGCGAGGGCTAACCCTAACCTATGCGACCCTATGCAACCCGCTCGGCAATACGGACGGCGCTCTCACCAGAGTCGCGCTCACTGGCAGTGTCCCGGCCAGCTGTAAGACCGCCCCTTGCATGGCAGCGGCGCCTGGCGACCCCCCTAAAGCCCAAACAGGCATGCACGCTGCACAGCAAAATACGCACGCCGCATCCCCGAGCACAGCCGACTGTGTGTCCTCAAGCAGCAGGCGCCTGCTGACGCACAGACCACCTGGCTGCACGCGGCACAGTGTGCAGGGGCCGCTGCCACCCCGCCATGCCTTGGCAGCCCTTCGTGACTGTAGATGAAGATTAAAGTCCACCCTACAGGACGAACTGTAGGATCCATACTTCCTGTGATCTCCCGAGAGACGAAGAGCGGAACAGATGGCGTGCCTTTTTACTGCAGGGCACCCACCTTGTGCAGGCGCGTGTGCGGGATCTGCGGGAAGTCGTGGTGCTCGTTGTGGAAGCCCACGTTGTACGTCAGCGCGTTCAGCGGGCCGTAGTACGAGTACGTCTCCTGGCCCTGCAGCCCGCGCGCGCCGCCGTCAGCGCCCTGTGGGGCATGCGATCCCTCTGGACTCACAGGGCTAGGACAGGGCTGTAGTACGAGCACGCCTCCTGGCCCTGCACCCCGGCGCACGGCCGTCAGCGTCCTGTGGGGCAGCACATCTCCTGCCCCTGCACCCGCGCGCGCTGCCATCAGCACCCTGCAGGGCATGCGCCGCCCTCGTCTGGTGGGCGGCCCGCCCCGCCGCTTCATGGCCGGGCGCGGCGGCGGCCTGCCGCCAGCGCCGGCCCCACGGCCCGCGCCACGGGGCAGAGCAGCGGCCTGCCGGGAGCGCCGGCCCGGCGGCGCGGCCGCGCACCGTGAGGAACATGTAGTGCTCGGCGATCAGGTGGCCGGCCATGGGGTGCAGGCCGCCGCCCAGCAGCGTGCCCAGCAGCAGGTACGCGAGCGCCTTGGCGCCCGCCAGGTACAGCACCGCCGCGTCAAAGCCCAGCACCACGGCCAGGTTCACCAGGTCCGCCGCGCCTGCGCGCCGCGTGCGCGGCGTCGCCTCGCCAGGCTCGCCCAGGACAGCCCGCCAGGGTAGGCTGACCCACCTCCCCCCCCCCCACCAAGAACAACCCCACCCCACCTGCACCTCCACCTCCAGCCTCGCAGCCACGCCCCTCTGCGCGACGCTCCGTAACGGGCGCAGGGTCGCACTCTGTGCGCTCAGCGCCAGCACACCGTTGATCGGAGGCGGCCTCGCCGTATGCGCAGCGCAGCCCGAGTGTGAGCACAAACCAATTGGTCGCAGGGTAAGGCTGCGGCTGCACGCCAACGGAACCCATCCGCCCCGCGCTCCTCGCCCCAGCGCGAGACGCGCCAACACCACGCCACGCCACGCCAACGCCACGTCAACGAGCATGCGGGCCGCGCGCAGGACCGCACCCACGGGCTTCGGCTTGATGATGATCGGCCGCAGGCCGTACACGGCGATGTACACCGCCGTCCACGCCACCTTTGCAGCTAGGTTGCACACATAGTTGGCCTCCAGGCGCGTGGGCAGGTCCACGTCCCAGCCGTCCACGCCCTGCGCGGCGGCCGCTCAGCGGACAAGCCCGCCGCGCAGGCTGGCAGCAGCGACGCAGGGTCCACTATTCGAGCGCTGGCACGGCACACAGTTGACAGCCCGCCGAGCACGCGCAGGGCAGGAGCGAGCACCGCCCCGCTCCTCAGCAGCTGCGATGGCCGTTAGCTGGCGCCGTCCGGCGCAGGCCGGCCCGACGCACGCCGCAGCGCCGCTCTCCCGAAACAACCACACAGCAGCCGGCAGCGCAGGAAGGGCCCGGCAACACCGAGGCTGCCAAACAGGCCTTGCCCCCAGCAGACTCGCGAGCCTGCAAGCCTGGAAGCAGCGCCAAGGACTGACGAGACAGCTTGTGTTCTGAGAAGAGGAGGGGCAGGGAGGCGGACTGTGGCTGGAGGGGCGCGGGCGCGCGCGCGCGCACCAGGTGCGAGTGGTGCTCCTGGTGGTACTTGCGGAAGGCGGTGGCCATGGGCACGACCAGCGGGCAGTTGGACAGCAGGCTCAGCGCGCGGTTCACGCCCAGCCGCCGGTGCGCCAGGAAGTGGCTGAGCTCGTGCTGCGCGCAGAACAGGTTCTGGCTGGCGCTGCCGCCGACCAGGTACGCCAGCGCGACGACCTTCCACCACGCCATGTCGCGCACGAGCCAGGCCATCAGGCACTGGAACGCCACCACGCCGACCACCTGCGCGGCCGCGCGCCGGCGCCGCGTCAGCGCCCCCCGCGCCCGCGGCGGCATGCTCGGCGGCGCCCGGGCGGCTCCCCTCCGCAGACGCCTCGCCAGGCGCTGGCTCCGAGCCGCGGCTGTGCTGCGCGGGCGATCGAGCCCGCTGAGGCCCCAAAGTCAGACGGCACACACCCAGATTTAGACTGTTGGGCACTCGCGGCCACTCGGCGCGCGAGCGCCCTAGCCGGGCGCCCTACTTCGCAGCCCCGCGCGGTAGCACTCTGGACCGCAGCGTCCCGCCCCTGATCTGCCCCAGCTCACTCGCCACATACCCAGCGTGGGGTTGACACACAATGTGCACAGCGCATGAGCGCTTCAGCAACGCGCAGGTTCCTGCGCCGCCCGCCGCCAGGCGCGCGAGCTCCGCTGCACGCCTGGCCAGACTGCGGGCTCGCTTGCGGCCCCGCCTCCACACACAGCCAGCTCACAAGGAATCAAGCAGGCCCCGAAGGGGTCCCTGGCCAGCAAGGTGGCTGCCTCTATCCCAGCTCCCGGCGTGCAAGAGCCTCCAGGCGGTGGTGCTGCCCTCTCACGCAGGGCCGGAGCCCGCTTGCTGAGGAAGCTGCAGCAGTCACATCTGGGCGGAGCAACGGTTGTCTACACGAGGCGGGCTCCCTTGCCCTGCTCCGGTGCCCGGGCGCGCCTGGTAGGCGGTGGAGACGTCGTAGCCATACAACGCCCTGACCTGGTCGCCATACTTGGCGAGCATCTGCTTCCTCCGCCGGGAGTGAGGCTCGGCGTCAGACACCCAGTAAAAGTCATTCTCCTCCGCAGCAGCCCCCATGCCCGGCTGCTGCGGCACTGCACGCCCGCTCAGCGCTGCGGCCGGCGCAGACGGCGCCCGCGCTCAGTCAACACCTGCGGTCCGCTGCGTACGGCAGTCTACTGTGCCCAAGAACGCCGCACAACCGTCCTGCTAAGCTCCTGCAAACGCCAGTATATGTGAACACGTTCTTGTCTCCGCTCCGTTTTTGAGCAGCCATCACTAAGGGAGGGTTTCAGCAAACCTTGTTTGCTCTTCAAGACTTGCTCTTGGAAAAACCAGTGAAAGGCATGATGCGAGCTTGGGCGTTGTCCGGAAATTTCAATTCTCCTCAGCCTTGGGTGTGAAGCTGTTCTACCCTCATGCGTTGGAGGGCGCTTCCATGGCTAGCAAGGACTGAGAAGGCTGATGCATATGCACAACCGTGAGCGCAGCGACGGTGTCACATTTGGCTGCATAAGCACATGCAGAGGTGTTCTGTCTCAGCCTTTAGTACGGCTCATGGCCAGCACACAATAGTTTCAGGCGCCTAAGGCTCAGCCCAGTCGGCACTGGCGTGGTGCTCCTCGCGCGCGGCGGCCACCGCCTGCGCGGCGGCCTGCATGCCGTCGCTGTGCAGCGCGCGCTCCAGCGCGGCCACCTCCGCGTCCGCTATGCGGTAGGGCGAGAACGCGGCACCCGGGAACTCCCGCGCCCCCACCTGCCGCGCGGCACAAGCGCTATGCTTGTGCCGCACTCTGGTGTGTGTGCATCTCACTTCTCCCACACAGGCAGGAGGCAAGCACGCGCGCAGGCCTCGCCAGCGAGGCACGGAGCCTAAGCGTGGCAGTGGTCCGCGCCTACACAGCTGTGCCGGGTGATCTGTGAGATGCAGCACACAGCATCGCACAGAAACCAACCCTCGCGGGCAGCACACTGGCTTGGCCCCGGAGCGTCCTGGACAGCTCCGCGCCAGCCCTCCGCGGCGCGCGCACCTCGTCCCGGTACTGCTGCAGCGCGCCCTGGATGGCCGTGCCGATCGCCCCGTACTGCTTGCAGAACTTGGGCGTGACCTTGGCGTGGTGCGGGTGCTGCATCATGCCCAGCAGGTCGTGGTACACCAGCACCTGCAGCCGCGCGCGCGCGCTGGTCATCATGCCCAGCAGGTCGTGGGACACCAGCACCTGCGCACGCGCGCGGCTGCAGGCACCCGAGGCAGCCTGTGCGGCGCCGCTGCAACCACACTGGTAGTCCCAGGGGCGGCGTCCACCTGTACTGCAACACGATGGGGTTTGGCTGTAGCCAGTGCTTTAATAGCGTTCAGGTGTGCATGTCACACATAACCCGTTTGCACGGGCGTGGAAACCCGTCGACGCCGCCCGTTTGCAGTCCGCCCCGCGATAAAAAAGAGTCACGGCTCCCCAGACAAAGCTCTGGCTTCGAGGATCGGGAGCAGCGCGCGGGTGGGGCCGCGGCAGCGCGCCTGGCCGCTGCAGTGCGGGCCGGCGCCGATGCCAATCGTGGGGATGTCCAGCTGGCTGGTGGCCGCGGCCGCGACCACCGCCGGCAGGCACTCCAGGACCACCGCAAAGCAGCCTGCGTCCTGCAGCGCCTGCCGCGCGCGCGCACGCGCGCTTCTGCCCACACGTCCAGCACACGCCGCTCGGCGCTCGGCCGCGCACACACTCCGGCGAGGCACACTCGCAGGCAGCAGTGTGGGGCGGCCGGCGGGTGCCTGCCGCGCAGCGCTCCCCGGTGGCTCTTCACTGGTGCGCCTCCCCGCATGCCCTCCAGCGCGCACAGGTCGGCGCAGGAGGAAGAGGAACCCTGGCCTGACCCCACCCTAACACTGACCCTGTCTGCCCTGAACGCACCCGCGCCTCCTGCACCACGCGCAGCGCCTCCGCCGCCGACTGGCCCTGCGGCCGGAAGCCGCCCAGCACGGAGATGCTCTGCGGCAGCAGGCCGCAGTGGCCCATCACCGCGATGCCGGCCGCCACCACCGCCTTGGCGGCCGCCTCCCGCGCGCCGCCGCCGCCTGCGCGCACGCTGCGCCGGCTCAGCCCACACACAGGTGCGACAGAGGCGTGCTGCATCAGGTGGGCTGGGGCTGGTGCCAAGGTCGCCAGCACCAACCCGAGCTTGCCAGAAAAGTCAGGCCATGCACAGGTACAGCAGAGTCATGTCTGTCAGGTGATGGGGGGCCAGTGCGACGGCCGCCAGGCTAGACAAGCCCTGCCCCTGTGAGTGCTGCACAGCTCTGGCCGTCCCTGCACACGGCGGGTTGAGGGGCATGCGCGCCTTCCAGCTTCACGGCGTCCATGGTGCCCTCCTTCAGCAGGCGCACGGCGGAGCGCACCGCCGTCTCCGGCGACGCCTCATACGTCCCGAACGGCAGGTCGCCCACCAGCAGCGGCCTGCGCGCCGCGGGCCGCTCACCACAGGGCTATACGGCACAGCACGCTCATCAACCTGCCTGTCAAGCGCTCGCAGTCCTCCCAGAAGCTAGGGGAATGGACCACGGCCGCCGCGCTCGCACACGTTCTGGCTGCCTGTTTTGCAGCCAGGCAGTGCACAACGTCCAGGCATGCCAGCGCGCGCCGCGGCGAGCGACAGCGCAGCTGGGCGGCCGGAGAGCCGCCAGAACTCAGCAGCGCTGCAGGTCTGCATCCAGGATGTGGCGCGCGCGCAGGCGCGACGCGTATGGCGCGCGCTGTGCACCGCGGCGCTGCAATGCGGCAGCACATCCCCGGCGTGGCGGGCATTAGCGCGCGCGTCCCTCAGTGCCACGCCAGGCCGGGGGCAGGGCGGGGCCGCGCCGGCGCGCGCCGCGCGAGACCGCGCGGCAGTGCAGCAGCATGTCCTCAAGCGTCACTGGCAGCGTGGTATCGTGCCCGTGCACGACCATGCCCACGCTGTCGCCCACCAGCAGGATGTCGATCCCGGCCGCGTCCACCTGGCCCGCGCCCCCTCACCGCACTCAGCGTTTTCAAGGTCTTGACCGTGTGCAGCTGACGGCCCTACAGCTGCAGCTGGTTGGAGCCCGGCGCGCTGCGCAGCTTGTGCGTGCATGTGAGAGTCTCGCCAGCGCGGGCATGCATGTGTGGGCAGCCCATGAGGCAGCCACCAGCCGGGCGGGCGCCAGCTGCAGCACGGCCAGACGCCCGCCCATGCACGACGAGCCTGCAGCCAGAGCGGTGCCTGGCAGGGCCGGACAGGGCTGGGTCGCGAGCAATAGTCCATGCTTGTCCTCCGCGTGTCCCGCCCACGCATGTCGTGCCCAAGCAACGGGGAAGGCACGGGGGGGCTGGGGCGGCTTGGGGCGGCACGTGCACGGCCGAGGGGTAGTCGTACGCAGTGACCATGGTGAGCGGCTCGCCGCGCGCGTGCTTCGCGCGCACCGTGCGCAGCGTGACGCGCCGCGCCGGCCCCGCCTGCGGCCCGGTGTACACCGTGTGCTCCGGCTGCACCGATGCCAGGCCGCGCGCCTGCCCGGCCGCGCCGCCGGCGGCACCGGGCGCCGGCAGGCCGCGGCGCGCTTGCCCGGCGCGGGGCCTGCCACACACGGCGGGGTCCTGCTGCCACAGTGCCCAGCCCCGCATCCCGGCCCCGCTGCTGCTGGCGGTTTGAGACGCGGGCAGACCGCGCCATGCTGGCCCCACCTGCAGCACCGCCTGCGCGCCTCTGGGTGCTGCCCCTTCCGGCGCCGCTGCTGCTGCACAAGCAGCCTGTGCGTGCGCTCGCCGCGAGTCAGGGTCCTGGGATCCGATCGCCTGCAACGGAGCAGGAGCGGCTGCGCGGGCTGCGGGGGCGGAGTGGGCTGCAGAGGCGGGGTCTATGGTATACCCCCTCAACCACGTCCACCACAGACCACGGCGTGACTCGGCAGCGGCCGCGCAAGGGGCGCCTGCGCGCAGATTCACTGTGTTAGTACATGTTTAGTAACGCACATACGTGATTCAGCTGCACCAGCATATGCATTTGCTTGATACCAGATGCTCGTGTTGTCCCGCGTCACGAGATAGGCTGACAGGTGGCAGCGAGGACGTGCCTGTATACGCAGCATGCAGCAGGCGCCGGTACGCCCTGGCGCTTCCTAGGGACATTGTTGAGGTTCGCGCTCAGGGATCGTGCTCAGGGAGGCGCGTCAGGCCGCTAGTGGTCACAACCAGGACTGGGGAGAGTGGATTGATCAAGCAGTGTGCAACTGGAGCATATGCACACAGACGCCGCAGTGGGGCTGCCGATTACATGAGCACGCACAGTGGGGCTGCCAGGCACCTCCGCTTGCAAGGTTACATGAGGTTGCATTTGCTGCGCTGGCAACAAGCACCCTAAAGATAACCGCGCCACAAGGTCGAAGCCTTCGGAGCAAAGCTGTGAGTGTAGTATTTTAGCATCAGCTCGACTGCCGCTCGCGTGGTTGTAGGCAGCACGGAGTCCCTGACGCTGCCATGGAGCAGGTGCGGCAAGCGGCAGAGGCGCAGGCGCGGCGCAGCGCGCCAGACCGCCAGGACGTCAAGCGGCGCCGGGTTGATGCGCCAGCTGACGAAGTAAAATACAAGGAGCTGCTGCGGTATGAGTATGAGGGCGCCGACGCGCTGGTGGACGGCGGGCGGGGCTTCGTCGTGCTGTGCGGCTTCCGCAGGTGCGCGTGCACTCCGTGGGCCCGTGCTCCCGCACACACTGTGCGCCCCTCGTACCTCCACTCAATGCTAGCCGGGCAGCGTCAAGGCCCGCGTTGCGCAGAGAGAAGAGCGCGACGCGCGAGGCCACAGCCGTGCTGGGCGAGTACTTGAGCGCTCCGGGCCCCGGGCCGGCTGCCGCGCTCGAGACGGGCCAGCCCGCTCCGGCCCCCGGCGAGCAGTGCCCCGCAGCCGCACCCGGGGCGCAGCCCGGGCCCCGGCTCGCGCTGGTGAAGCTGGCGTGTAAGGGCGCGGTCTGCCTGCTGCTCCAAGGGCCGGGCAGCCCGGGCGAGGCCGTGGAGCGCCTGGTGCGCGACGTGGAGCAGCGCAAGCGGCCCCAGCTGCAGTGCGCGCCCCCCTTGCTCTGGCAAGAGGCAGTAAGTGGCCCCCCTGCTCTGGCAACAGGGGGCGCGGTGCTTCCTGCGCCCGGAGTGAGCAGCCCGGCGGCCGACACGTAGCAGCCCCAGCTGCACTGTGCCCTGCGTCCCTGTCCTCTGATGCGTGTGCGCTCTTGGCAAGGCGCCTGAACGCGTCTGCAGGCGCCAAGCATGTGCCTTGGACAGGATCGGTGCACCGCACGTGGTTCAATACAGAAGAAAAGCGTTTCCAGCATTTAGCGTGGCGTTTTGGCTGCCACAGGCCCAACTCTCTGTACAAGACATGGCGGCGGCTTGCAAGTGGAGGGTCTGGACAGCACGCCGCAGATAATGAGAGAGGCTTGTTTGTGAGCAGCACATCGCGGGTGCTGATACGATTTACTCTGTGCCAGGTTTGTATCTCGCATCATGCCGGTCGAAGCGGCCTGCGAGCTGTCGGCGCCGGCGCTGCACGCCGCTGCGAAGTCGCTGACGCAACGCTCGCGGCCGCGCCTGCGGGCGGCGGCGCAGGAGGCCGGCGGCGCGCTGATCCAGTTCGCGGTCGCATACAAGGGCCGCTCCGCCGAGCGCCCCGCGGCGCCGCACGCGCCGGAGAGCCGAGCGCCGGCGCCGACCGCGGCCGCCTCGCGGCGCTGCGCCGCCGCGCCGCAGCGTGCGCCGTGCGGCCCGCTCAACGGACACGCACAGGCGGGCGCTGCGGCGGGAACGAGCTGCGTCAGCAGCGCTGACCACGATCGGCAGGCAGGCGGTGCCGCGTCCGGCGCGCCAGCAGCAGCATCGGCACAGCAGGGGGCCGGGGATGCGCAGGTCGATTTACCAGCACAGCGGCCGGGCGACGCGGACACGGCCGTGGGGGCCGCCCGGGCGGCCGGCGGCAATGAGAGTGCGGCGCCGCCTGCTGCGGCGGCGCCCGACGGTGCGCGATGCGCTGCAGCCGCATGCGCGAGTGCCCCCTCCTCGACCGAGGCGCCGGGCGGCCGGGACGGCTCCCTGGAGCAGGCACTGTGCGGCGGCTGTCCGGAACGAGTCCAGGAGCCGCCGGGGGCCACCGTGAGCGGCACACGCCCCAGCTCGGACCATGCCGGTATGCCGGCCGCACAGCGCTTGCCATGCGCGCCAGAGGCTGGCAGCGTGCGAGGCGGCGGCAGCGCGGACGGCGGGACGCCGGATCGCGCGGCGGTGCTGGCCGCCCTGGCGGCCGGCCTGGCGGCAGGGGCCCTGCCCGCCGAGCTGCGCGTCAACCTGGGCGCTCCCCAGGCGCGCCTGCAGCGCTAGGCTGCGCCTGTCACCCTACCCTACCCTAGTGAGGGCCTGGCACACGCATGCCAGCGGTTGCACAGCATGCATCGCCACATCTACAGGTGTCCATGTGTTTTCTCATGGGCAAGCGCCAGTGCTCCCGAGAGCGGCACGCCTTCATCATGGTCGCAAACAGGCCGCCCCCTCGGCACGCGGGGCCTTGCCTCTGGTCACGCGCCCTGTGACGCGCGCGGCGTGGTGCCCTGCTGCCTGCTGGCGCGGATTCCCTGCACGGAAGCCTGTGAGGATGCTTAAGCCTGACCCTAGTCCTACGCCGTAACACAGCTCGGGACTCCCGCAGGTGGTGCTGGCGGCCGAGGCGCTGCCGCTGGGCGGCGGGCGGCTGCTGTGCGCGCTGGGCCTGCTGGGCGCCGACGCGGTGGTGACCAAGCCCCGCCTGCAGGCGAAGCCTGTCGGCAAGGGCGGCGGCTGACGGCCTGCAGGCCTGTCCGGCGCGGCGCATGCCCTGGCAGCGGAGGGGGCAGGGGAACCAGGCAGGCCCGCTGTTGTGCTTGTGGTTTAGGATTTTTTAATAAGCGTTTGAGCATGCCTCGTTGTGGTTCTCGCAGCGCGGCCGCCCCGCCACAGCTGCCTCACAGCGCTGACCTATTTGATGTAAAAAAATGAATTCTAGAGCACAAGTCCTGTGCCAAAATCTTGCATGGAACCCTGAGACGTCCAGGTCTTCGGCAGGCACAGCCGCTTCTGCTCATTCATTCATTCATCAGCGACCCGCCCGCCCGCCTCCTGCTGCCTGCCTGCCTGGGCAAGCCTGCCAAAGCCCGCCTGCTACAGCACGCGCGCCCGGGCGCTATGGTGTTCCAGGCGCAGAAAGGCAGGATTGCTGAGGAGCCGCTAAAGAACACAGGTTGGGACACTGAAGACCCCCCCGGGCACTGCCGTTGTGAACAGCGCAAGGCTGCTGCCTGCGGGTTTGCCCGCGCACGCACCCACTCTGGCCTGACGTCCCTGTGCTGCGCCTGCCAGACTACAGGTGGCGGCGCAAGCTGGGTGAGGAGGCGTACGGCAGCGTGGTTGCAGCGGAGGAGCGGGCGACCGGGAGGTTGGTGAGCTTGTGGGGCAAGCGGCAGCTACTGCCGAGGCTGTATGTGTGTGGAGCGGTGTGCAGTGTGCGGTGTGGCAGCACTGTGCGCGCCTGCATCAGTTAGGCCCGTCCTGCCCGTGAAGTTGCGCGGGATGTACACGCGTGCATGCCCATGTTGGGGTAGCCACCTGTGAGTTCCAGCCGTAGCGCGGCTGGGGCTGGGCAGGGGATTGACCGAGACTGGCCTGTGCGCGCAGGTCGCAATTAAGCTAATGGATGTCCAGCAGGTGCGCGTGACGGTGCAGTCCCGCGTGCTGCTTTCGCGGCCGCGTGTGCTGGTGTTTGCCAGGGGGACGGCCTGGCTTCTGGTGGGGCGTCCCACACACAGGGGGATCTGCCTGAGGCGCCGCTGCACCCCGCCGCAGGTTGCGCTGATGAAAAACTACGTCGTGCGGGACGTAACAGAGCACGCAAAGTGCGGCGCGCATCCGAACGTCATCCAGTACTTCACGTGCTTTGCGACAGACAAGCACCTGGGGGTGGTGACCCAGTACGCGGCCGGCGGCGACCTGATGAGCGTCATCAACGCCAGGTGCGAGTGCAAGCTCAGCTGGGCGCTGGTGCTCTGGCCCTGTGTGACACGGAAAATAGGCTGTTATTGAGCTCAGGCAGGACTGCATTTGTGACAGTCCTGGGTTGTGCACCACGTATTTTTGCAAGCGAAAGGAGCTCTCACTGGCTCACCGCACGCCGCGCTTGCAAGGCTGGGCCTTAGCAAACTTGCTTCAAGCAGAACGTTGAGTGTGCGGCCGCACAGGTTGTGTAAGCAGCCGTCAAGCCCACGCGGTCAAGGCACGGCTGTGCTGAAGGCGCCAGCAAGGGGCGCGGCGCGGCGCGCATCCATGCCCTCGCAGCACCGCCTCTCTCTTGAGCGCGTCTGACTGGGCGGCCCCCGCCGCGCGCGCAGGAAGGGCCTGAGCGAGGAGCGCGCGCGGCCCCTGTTCCGGCAGCTGCTGGTGGGCCTCGACTTTTGCACGCGCATGGGCCTCAGCAACCTGGACGTGCGGCTGGAGAACACGCTGCTGGACCGCGCGCGGCCGGCCGGCGCCGCGGGCGCGGCGCGCGCGCCGAACGGCGCCGCCGCAGGCGTGCCGCGCCCCCCGCCAGGGCCGCCTGCTTCTGGCCTGCACGCTGCCGCGACACCACAGCTCCTGCGGCGGCCTGGCCGACGCATGCCAGTGTCATGCTGTCTGCCACCTGCGCGCTCCTCATGCTGCAGCCAGCCCGGCCAAGGCCTCAGCTCGCAGCGCGCCACCAGACTTCTTTTCTTGCAGAGCGCGCGTCAGACGTGTTGGCAACATCCGCTCGAACCCCTGCCTCGGCGGCCCGCCTGGTGCGTCCTGACCGCCTGTCGGCCACCGCGCAGGTGCTCCCGCGGGCGGCGCGGAGCCCGCGACCGAGAGCGCGGCGGGCAGCAGCGGGCGGGCGGACGGGGAGCCCGGCGCGCCGGCGAGCGCCGGCGCCGCGGCGCCCGGCGCGGGGGCCGCGCGCGAGGGCGGCGCCGCCGACGCGGGGCCCGGCGCCGCGGGCAAGCCCGGCTGCCGGGAAGACGAGGCGGTGCTGAAGCTGTGCGCGTTCGGGCCGAGCATCCGCGCGCACCACAGCCAGCCGTGGCGCCAGGACGGCGGCAGCCTGTGCTACAACCGTGCGCGCTCAGCCCCCTCGCCCATGCGCGCTCCTGGCGCCCTGGCGCCCATGCTCGCCCTGGCGCTCCGTGCAGCGCTGCGCTCACAGGCAGCTTTGGTCCGCTGCGACGCAGCCTGCCACCAGCAGCTGCCTCAGGCCAGACTCGCCAGCCGGCGGTGACCCAGACCTCGCGTTTCCGTGTGTGATGCGTGAAGCAATAACTCTTCGACAATGCTTGGCGCTCTCCACCAGGCGGGCTTGCCATGCTCTGCAGCTACATGTTAGAGGCACGCGGCGTTGCGCGGGCCGGCCCCTGTGGTACCCGCGGCGCCCTGTGCGTGAGACGCGCTCGCGCGGCGCAGCGCCGGAGGCGCTCATTAGCCGGCGCTTTGAGGCTACTGCGGACGAGGCGGCCACCGTCTGGATCTGCGGCGTCTTCCTGTACGCCATGCTGTGCAACCAGTACCCGGTGCGCGCGCGCGCCGCGCCCGCCCTGCGCTGGCTGCTGCCGCGACGCGCCGCGTGCCGGCACACCGAAACGCTTTCCAGAACCCTGGCAGCACGACTCCATGGGTGCCTGCTGACCGGCGGGCGCCTGCCTGGCCTGCCCCAGAGCGGCCGGGCAAGGTGCTGGGAAGGCCCCAGCAGGCTGCCCATCTGAGAGGCGGCGCAGCTGGCTGCAGCGGGGCTGACAAGGCCTGCGCTGCGGGACAGTTTGGCGACGCGAGCAACGTGCGGGCCGTACTGGACGTGCGGGAGCGGATGATGAAAGGTGGGAAGCCTGCGTCGGCCTTTGTGCCACCACCATGGAGTGTGAGAGAGCTCAGGGAGGGGGCAGCAGTGAGCTGATGCCGTGCTGCGTGCTGCTGCATGCCTCCCCCTCTTATGCACCCACTTTCGGTATGGCAATCAATACATCGGCAGAGGTCGTCCCATCTGTGACCCTGGACCCTTCGGATTGTTTGGAATTGAAAAGCGCATGCACTGGCCCCCGCGCTCTGCGCCTGCAAGGTCGCAAGCAAGGATGGCGTTGTGATGCGCGTGCGTGTGAACCTGCTTCCCTGCAACGCGTGCAGCGTCCCCGATTGCTTGAGGGCGGGGCCTGGCAGACTGGGCTGAGCGGGCGGAGCGCGCGCAGCGGACTTTGGGCGGCCGACGGACCGGGAGCTGTCGGAGGAGGCGCTCGACCTGCTGGCGCGCATCTTCGTCGCGGACCCCAAGCAGCGCATCACGCTGGCCGGCATCCAGGTCGCGCCCCGCGCGCATCCTCGCGCGCCGCACGCCGCGCGCGAGCCCTGCATGCCGCGCATGCATGATGTGCGTGCGCAAGCCCGCGCGCCCGCAGGTCCGACCTGTGCAGCAGCGGCCCGTGAAGGGCCTGCCCGCTCACGTCGCGGCCCGCTGATGTCGCCGACCCAGGCGGCATGCCGTGCGCGCTTGGACGCGCCCGGCCGAGCGCGCAGTGCGCGGCGGCCGGCCGCCCCGCGCTGACCCTGACCGCCCACGCGCTGCGCCGCGCAGGCGCACGCCTGGCTGACGGCCGGCGAGCCCGAGCCGCTGGACCTGGAGGCGGTGAACGGGCCGCTCGCGGCGCGCTGCCAGGCCGGCTGGGCGCCCGAGGACGAGCAGGCGGTCGTGGGCGTGGTGGCCCAGGCGGCCGCGTCCGCCATGGAGGCCATGGGCAGCGGCGACTTGAACGAGCAGGCGCGCGCCTGCCGCCCGCGCGCCCGCCCGCGGGCCCATGCGCGGTCGGCAGCCGCGCCGAGCGCAGCGCCAGCATGCATGCAGCAGTGGACGAGCTCATTGCGTTTGAAAGGGGCATAATGACCCGGCTGATTGACTCATGACCGTGAGCTCTCCGGATGCTTTGAGACAGATCAGACAAATGCCAGATGTGCGGGCGTGTGTCTGACTGGCATCGGTGGCGGCTCGGCCCCGGGCAGGAGCTGGATGACCTGCTAGATGAGGACGAGGAGTACGACTTCTAGGCGCGCGGGAGCCCGGGGTGCCAGGCAGGGCCGGCGCAGGGCCTGCACCTGAGTTGGCTCTGCGCCGGGCGAGCCGCGCGCTCGAGCGCTGGGCGGCCGCCGAGCTTGCAGCGGGCCGGACTGCGCGCGGTGGACTGCAGGCGGCCAGCTGTAGGCCAGGCAGGCGCCCGGGTTGTCACCCCAGCAGCGCGGGCGGTGGGCTTTGAGTACCTGGGGTGGAGGGGGCCATGTGGCTTTTAGAGTCAACACTCTGGGCAGTGGGAGGCCGGGCAGCCAGAGGAGCGAGCATGTGACGCGACCCGGGCACAATCGACAGTCTGGGCAAAGGGAGGCTGGGCAGCCAGACCGGCGTGGGAGGCTGCTGCTGGGTCCTATGTACGGGCGCGGCACATGTGCGCTTTAATGCGCACACAACTCACATGCTTGGAGGCATGCAAACGGCAACCAGTGGTGCCCGGCGTCAGGGTCCCTCAGGGCGTTGTCATATGACGCGGTCTTACCTGGCCGCTCCTGTCTCAGGTTGCGCAGGCGCTGCAGCTGTGTCTGTTGCGACGCAGCCCCTCGCATGCCTGCTTTAAGGGCGAGGTTCTTGACACAATGCTGTACACTGCCTTGACCAGGTATTTTGGGCGGCGGCGGCGCTCAGCCTGTTTGGTGACCCCTAGTCCAGACGTGACAATTCTAATGGGGTCCTGCCGCAGAGGCTGCTACAAGGACATGGGCGTGACAGAGCAGCGTCTGGTTAAGGAGTCGTCCGGCTGACCACCAGGGAGCTGTACCGTTGGCAGGTGCTGCATCGCGCACCAGTGGGGTGCAGCGCCGTTTGCAGAGTCGGCAGGAGCGGTACATACGTGAGTGTGACTGTCGCATTTTCCATCATCGCTCCGGGTGCCAGCATCTGCGAGTTTTTCAGACTGCTCGGCAGTGCGTCCAGCACCTTATCATGACCGAGGTCGTACCCGAAAGACGCTCGCACCAGATGCGGCACAGGGTGGTGCTGTAAGCACGGGCATCATCTCTGACCTAGGCCCTTGCGCCGCTTGCTGCTGCCACCCTGCGTATGAACAGGGCTTGAGGTCCCGTCTTCACACACATTGCACTGAAGCCAACACCGCCGCATGGTGTGCGCCGCATGCGGGTGCTGTGCCCCCCATGTAAAATACACAGCCCTCGTCCAAGAGCGTGGGCTTCCCACACCGCATTGTGCGCTGGTCATGAAAACGTGTGTCTCGCCACCGCTCCTCTGCACAATGCCGCTTGCCATCCCGCCCTGTTATGTGGAGCCACGCTCGCTGCCCTACTCTGCACACAGCACGCCGTCCTTTTCCCACCATGCGCTCTACGCCCTTGAAGCACGCGCCCAAGCGCCCGACCGCCACCCGCCGCCCGAGAGCGCCAGCACGGGGTAGGCCAACCCCTGACCGCACGCGTGTGGGTGGCGAACGCTGAGCGGAGCGGCCGCCGCGAGCAGCGGCAGACACAGACACAGCTCCGGCGCCAGCGCCTGCCCCGCTCTACCCCTGCCCCTACCCCACGATAGCCAGCACCTGCCGGGGCCCGGCCGGCAGAGCCGCGGGGAGCGGGCGGCCGCCGCGGTCAGCGCGGGTCGTGGCGCATGCGCTTGCTGGGGCTGCCCGGCAGCGGGGCCGCGCGCTCGCGGCCGGCGGACCCGGACGACCCTGCTGCGGGCGCCGGCCGCGGCGCGCAGCGCGCGGCGGCGCGCGCGCCGGCGGCCGCGCTGGCGGCCTGCACAGGCGGCGAGGGCGGGCGCGTGGGGTCCGCGTCCTGCGCGGCGCCCGCGCCCGCGCGCGACTCGCGGGCGCCACGCGGGCTCCCCAGCAGCCCTGCGGCCGGCTTGGGCCCCCCGGCCCCCATGCGCAGCCGGGACTGCCCCTGCGCGCCGCGCAAGCCAGCTGGTAGATTAGTCAAGGGCCAAAACATAGCTCCTGCACGCCAGCCTGCCCTTGCTGGACGCACCCCCCCTGGCGTAAGGGCAACGGCACCCTGCACTACCCGCGTGACATGTCCAGCACATGCATGCAGATCTTGAGCACATGCCTGGGTGTCAGGGGCAGGGACAGGTGACACGCTTCGAAGCGTTCCCTTGCAAGTGAGTCCCAGGACGCCCAGGTAGCCTCCGGGAGCTCCCACGGGCGCGGCAGAGACCGGGGCGCTCCTTGTAGGGCGAGATGTAGTGCGAGCTGAGCGCCAGCGCGCCCAGCAGGTCATTCTCGACCAGCTCGTACAGCTTGACCAGGCGCGTGTCGATGTTGACGGTGGAATTGATGACGTCCAGGCGCAGCGCGGTCTCGGCGGCCAGGATGCGGTCGGGCGTCATCTCGGTCATCATGCTCAGCCGCTCCACCTGCGGCCCGTGGGGGGGCCGGCTGAGCGTTTGGGTTTCTGAGAGGCGAGGGACTGCGGCCAGCGCACACGCTGCTGCAGAGACGGAGCCTGGCGCTCGCGCCACCATGCGCAGGTCACACAGGCTGCGCTTCCGGGCCTCTGGCAAGCGCGGCGCCGCGCAAGGCTCGCTGGTGCCGCCGCGCGCGCCCGCGCCGCTGCACATGCACGCTCATCGGCCGCGCCGTATCGGACCGACCGCGCGCGCGGCCCTGCCGCAGGCCCGACCCTGCGAGTGCCGGGGCGCAGGGCGCGAGCGCGGACGCGCACCTCGCCCTCCAGCTGCTGCTGCTGGTCCTCGAACAGGTTCTGGTTGAGCGCGTTGCGCGCGGGCGTGACCTCCTCGCGGAACAGCTCGTTGCCGAACATGTAGAACGCAAACACGTAGCTGTAGCCCAGGATGCGCCGCGCGTGGAACAGCTGCTCCAGCGCCTGCCGCGGCGGTCGCAGGGCTCGCTCGCGCCTGAACCCAACCATAGGCCCCAGGGTTCCCCTCCGTGCAGCTGTGAGCCGCGCGCAGAACGTGGCAAACCCTACCTTGAAAGGGTATTCAACATGCCCTGGAAGGGGCCCGCAACATGCCCCCGGGGGCAGCCTGCCGGCGACCGACGGCAAGCCTGCGCCGCCTGCTGGGCGGGCGCCTGCGCCGGGCGCGGGCCGGGCGCGGCGGGGGCCGCGCCAGCGAGAGCCAGGAGTAGTCCTTCAGCGTGGACTGCGTGCGCTCCAGCGCGTCGATGCTGGCCTGCAGCCGCGCCTTGCCCTGCGCCTCCAGCTTCTGCGAGCTCATGTGCGCCTCCCAGCGCAGGTGGTAGTGCTGCGCGCGCGCGCCGCAGCCGCCCGGGCGTCAGCTCATCGGCACATCCGTCGCGCGCGCGCGCGCGGCCGGAGGCTTGGGGAGCGTGGGTACGTGCTGCTCTTTTTTTTACAAAAAAGAGTGATCAGACACCCCCGACGCCAACGCGTGGATGCCTAAGCACCGCCTAGGGATTTGATGAGGCGCAAGCTCTGGCTGTGCGCGGCGGCCTTGGCCAGAGAGGCGCGCGCGGCGGGCGTGCGCACCGTGTACCGCTTGACGTTGCGCTGCGCCTCGTCAATGCGCTGGCTCGTCTCCTCGCTGTACCGCCCGCATGAGTGCCCCGAGATTGTCATCCACGTGTGCTCGCGCCCCGTGCGCTCCCCGCACAGCCAGCAGAACGCCTGCGCGGCGGCCGCAGCCGCCCCCGCTCAGCGAGTGTTCCGGCGCCAGCAGGCGCAGAGCGGACCGGCGTGCACGGCCGCCGCGCCGCCCACGAGGCTGGGCGCAGCAGCCGCGGCGCCGTGGCCACAGCGCCTCTGTGGCGGAGCGCGGCGGCGCAGCGCAGGGCAGCGGGGCCTGGCGCCGCCCGGCGCGCTTTGGTGGTTTGTACAGGGATAGGGTTAGGGTTAGGCGGCTCGGCGGACCCGGCTCCGCGGGCGGCGCGGGGGTAGGGGGGGAAGGGCCGGGCGCGCGCCTGGCCGCACATGCAGACGACCAGGTTGCAGCCGCCGTTCTTCTCCACCAGCTTGCCGCACTTGGGGCAGGGCTTGGTGTTGGCGGTCAGCCAGTTCTTGGTCTCGCTGTCGTCCTGGCACTTTACCTTCCAGCGCCGCCACCTGCGCACTCGCCTTGTTCAATTGATTGAGTCTTTTCAACCATTATCGGTTCCTCAATTCCTCACTGCTTAGATATTGACTGGTTACTGAAGTCAAAAAGGCAATATGCCGAGTGGAAACATGCCGGGATGTCAGCGGGCCGCCAGGTGCAGGGTGACGCGGCCTGAGAGCCGCTGCACACACCAGGCACCGCGCAGGCACAGCGGGACAGACGGGCGCGGCCTGCCGGCACCTGTGACGCGCCCGACCGCGCTCGGCCACCGGGTGCGCGCGGGACACTCAGCATGAACACAGGGTGCTTGGGTTTGCACCCGGGCTGGACTGTGCCATGCCGCATCCAAGCACCTTGGTCGTCGGGGTGCGCGGACGACAGGCGTCACGTCAGTCACGCACGATGCCCTGCTATTCTAAAAAGGGTGTGCGCGCGCGCACATGTCGCAGGTGCATGGTGAGTGCGGCTCCTCGGTACAGTTGAAGCAGAAGCGCAGCCCGCACGTGCACTCCGGCTCGCAGAAGGGCTCGCCGTCCACGCGCACGGCGCCGCCGCAGTGCGGCACGCTGCGCGCCCCCCGCCTCGCACTCACACGACCGCCGCACCCACTGCTATGAGCTTGGGTAGGGTAGGATTGGACAAACACAGATCGGCACACTTCTTGCGCACGGCGCTGCCGCAGGGCGGCACGCTGCGCGTCACCGCGCCCGCCCTCGTATGTCCGCTGCGTCTGCTCTTTACCGCTATGGGTGTGCTGTGTCGGCCATGCTCTGCGCAGTGCAGCAGCTGTCGCGCCACGGCGCGTGGCAGGGGCAGCGATGCATGCCGGGACACGCACGGGCTGCTGCCGCGCGCGCACCCATCGCAGGCACGCCAGCACGGCGTGAAAGGCTGCCAGCGGTGAGGGCAGGATTCGGGGTTAGGGTCGGGAGTAAGGGGAGAGGGGCACCTGGGGCACCAGCGCGTCATGGCATTGTCCTCGACGTACGACTCGAGCAGGCTGCGCTCGTACCTGGTGAGCAGCCGCGCCTCCGCCGCCAGCAGCCTCCGCACCTGCAGGGTAAGGTAGATTATACCCTACCCTGTGACCGGCGCGGCGCCCCTGCCATGCCACCAGCCCGCTGGGGCGAGCTTGCACATGCGGCGTGCAGGTGAGGTCCTGCGGCAGGTAGGCACACTCTGCTGGGTGACTGGCAAACCCAATGCGCTGGCACGCAGGCGCCTGACCATTGATCAGGCCTCAAAAAATGCGAGACGGCTCTGAGCCTGCCATCAGCTCTGTTTCGCCTGCCGGCGCGCCGCCGCTGCTCGGCGGCTCGACCGCAGGGCGCCTGCGGGCGCGCCTGCTCCTCGTCGCAGACCGCGCCGCAGCGCACGCCCATGCACACGAGCCGGCGGCTGCGGCCCTCGCGGATCTGCACGCCCAGGTGTTGCCGCCAGCACTCGTCGCAGAACGCGTGCCCGCACGCCATGCGCGTCGCCACCTCCGCCGACACGTCGCACAGGCACGCGGCGCACGCCAGCTCCGCGGCGCCGCCTGCCGGCGCGCGCGCGGTCGGGCCCGCCGGCGCGCAGACGGGCGCGCACGATGTGCCGCCCCACAGGCACAAACCGGCGGCGGCGCAGCCCAGCGGGGGGCAGCACGGCGATCGCACGCCGCCCCAACTCGCATGCGGAGCCTGGCCGCGGGGCGAGCGCCGCGCCGGCGCGGGCGCCTCGAGGCAGCGGCGCGGCCGGGGCGCGGGGGGTCGTGCTCACGGGCGCGCGCCTGGCGCCAGGGGCGTCTCGTCCGAGCGGGACGTGATGCGCGCCGCACGGTACACCGCGTCCATGCCGCGCTCCGCCATGGTGCCTGCATATTGACGGCCTAGATTGGCTCCCTGGAGTAATTGCGTGACGGCTTGCTCCCTTGGCCTCGGTAGCCTACATTGCGCGGAACAGCTCCGCCCTGGTGCTCGGGCTGCCGGCGCTGATGCACGGCCGGTCGCATTGTCTCTGCCGGGCCGGTCCCTGCGCACGCTGCTCTCGGCGCACGCGTTGCTGACCAAGCAGCAGAGGCACAGTACGTGCCAGCGCAATGGCTGTCTTGTTAACGAGGGAGCATGCGTCTGCCGCTGCTCTGGCAGCAGCAGTATTGTGCACTGGCCATGCACAACCCAAAGCGGCGGCGTCCTTGACGAGCACTTACACCCGGCGCCCTTGAGGCGGGAAACTAGCACCCCTCTTCCCAGAGCAGGCCGGCCAGCCGGGCCTGCGGCAGGCGCGCACCGAACAGCGTCTCTGTGTTCCAGCGGAAGTGCACGAGCAGGCTGCGCGCTGTCGAGCGGGAGCAGCCCAGGATGGCCACCACCGAGCCCAAGGCCTCCTCCTGCACAGCCGTGCACGCCTGTCACACTCGCCCGGCCGCGCGCTGGGTCTGGGCGGCACGCGGTGCAGGAAGCCGAGCACTGAGGAGACGAAGCAGGCCGCAGCGCAGCCTGCGGGACCAAGGTGGACCCTGCCGGAGCTGCGCAGCGGCCTTGCGGCAGGAGGCAGGCGCGCCTGCACTTTGGCGAGCTGCTTGGTGTCTATGAGCAGCCACCGGGTCGGCTGCGCATGGTGCGCCCTGGCCGCGCCCTCGCCATCAGACAAAAAGTCCATCCCCGCCTCATCCTCCGATGGCTCCTCCTCCTCGCCGTCGGAGTAGTCAAAGTCGCACATGTCCTCCATGGTGGCGCCTGCGCGCCGCACACCCGCAGCTTGAGGCGTCCCCGCTGCTCGGCCCCGCCGGGCTCGCCTGCCTGTGCACTGAGTGCCCGGCAGAGCGCACACCCAACGTAAGATCTGAGTGCGGTGGCCGCATCAGGCCGCAGCAGAGCCCGCGGCTGCAGGGCAGGGCCGGTCTGCTTGGGGGTGGCGGCACTTATGCCTCGACAGCGCAGGCAGGTGCAGCACGCTCCAACGCAGGAGGCTCGGTGCGTCAGGCGCGCCAGTGCTGGAGAAGACGCGCACAATAGCACGCCGCAGGGCGTGAGGCCGCGAGGGCGTCTCAGAACGGGGCATTAGCAAGGTTCCGACTTCGCAGCGGACGCCCCCGCACCTCCTAACCGCACGCAGCGCTCTTGCGGAGCCCCTGGGTGACTGATGGGTTGGGGGGGGGGGGGGGCCCCCCGCCCCCGCGGGGGCGCCCCCGCGCGGGGGGCGGGCGGCGGGCGGGGGGGGGGGGCGGGGGGGCGGGGGGGGGGGGGGCGGCGCCG
>JAABUU010000125.1_pt1 | contig 183978 bp, 192 predicted proteins | sample 5559301 | NCBI WGS metagenome assembly JAABUU01 (sample SAMN10711884, study PRJNA513360) | rock metagenome | isolation source: Antarctica rocks | place: Antarctica: Victoria Land, Richard Nunatak white
CGCCGCGTTACGATAATGGGGGTAACTGTATACACATACACTGGCGGATGCAGATGGTGGGGTAAGGGGTTGGAAGGGGAGCTAGAGGGGTTTCGATAGTTTTTGGATGGGTGGTAAAGGGGGAGTGATGGGGGTTGTTTAGTGCGGTTGTGGTAGGGGGGTTGGGTATAGTGAATATAGGGAAGGGAGGTTTGAGTACATTGGTTCCCCCTTGTCGTCGCCACTTTCGATACGCGCTGAGAACCGGCGAGAAAGTAGAATGGCGACGACAATGGCGATTAACGATGGGGCATGACGAGGGCCAACATCGAGATTTAATGATGAGCGGCTGGTGGTGGTGGTGGCAGATACTGCTGAGCCCTGACTGCAAAAGCCGGACCGCGTGCTGCTGTTTGAGGGAATTGTTGGATTTGGAAGGGTGTAAGGGCAGGTTGAGGGACGGTAGGGAGAGGAGCAAAATAAGCTTGGGATTGTCGATCGACTATTGGGATTGGGAAGGGATTAGAAAAAAGGTGGCTTGGATAGCCTTGTGTGGGAATAAAAAAGGAGGGTAAATTTAACACAGCTTTGTGGACATGATCAGATTTTCCGGTCCTGACGACGAAACTTGAAAAAAAAGGGGGGTTTCATCGCGCGTCGCAGCTGTGGATAACTCAGAGTAAGGTGTTCTGCCTCTCTAAACGTATATACTATGGTGTGCGAGTAGGTAGTCGTTGCAGCACAACCGACACATGCTCAACAAAATTTACTGGTGGTAGACTCTGCAGGTTCTGGTGCATTATTTGGTGACTATTGTTGGAGGCAGCTGAAGGACAGAAAGAATACATATATACACCAAAAAAAACCACCAACCGCACACGTTTCTCTACTTATCCTCTCTTGGCCCTGGACACGCTACGGCCGGCAAGTCTGCACCCACTGCCTTCCCCTGCATCTTAAAAAAGTGCTGCCGGATAGTACTGATCTGGCTGTTTACCTGCGCGGTGTTGGCCGGGTTGCCGTACTGAAGCGTGAAGCCGTCGGTGTGGTTCACGAACTGGTTGCAGTTCGGGACGTTGTGCTCGAAGAGACTTTTATTGGTCAGTAAAGGGTAATTTACCTCTAGCATGGTGAACCTGGAAGGAGGGGTATTGGGGTATTTTGGGAGGTGGGAGGTGGGAGAGACTACCTCCAAAACAAATCTCCGGCCACAACGGGTTTGGGTTTCGTCTGCTGGTTCTCAATGACAGAATAAAAGGCGCTTAGCGAATCCCCGCCCTTGAGGCCCGTCCAGTCGTACTCGCCGGCTAGGTAAACGCGGTTTGCGGATTCGACGAGGGAAATATCAGCTTGGAGTTTTGAGACCAGCGGCGGGTAGAAGTGGTCAGAGAAGACATCGATTGCAGACACGGCGAAATGGGTTTTGTTAACGCCGTAGGTGCCATCGACGACGAGTTTGTGCGGGGCGAGGGATTTGATAAAGGAGGCGATTTCTTGGGTCCATGAGTTCGGAACGTCCATGTCGCCAAAAGTGGTGCCGCCAAGTTCGTTGCCGGTTTCGTACATGGCGATGGTGGGGTCTTGCGCGTAGGTGAGGCCGGTGTAGCGGTTTCTGTGCGTGAGGAGATGTTTAATGTAGTTTTTGAAGTCTTGAATTATGGTTGGGTTTGTGTAGAATTGCATTACAAGGGGATCGCTGGGGGTTTGTTAGTTTTAGGAGGTTTGGGGGGAAAGGAGAGTCAGGAGAGGTACACGGTGGAAAAGCTTTTGCTGGGGATGTCAATTCCTCTGAAGCGTAGAAAGTTGTATTTGCCCTATATGTCTAATTAGCAAATCACAGAACATGAGTGGAATACTTAGAAGATATTGACTTACCCCATGATAATAGTCATAGTTATCAGTCAAAGGCGCCATAATCCTCAAACCATGTTCTCCGGCCTGGTAAACTGCCCAGTCAATGGTATCGAAGGCTAAAATCTCAGCAACATCTCAACTTGGTCAAAGACTTCGAATGCTAACCTTCGTCATTATATTTACCAAGCGCTGGCATCAGACTTAATGGATTGCCTACGCTAACACCCATCGTCTGGCTTCGGATCAAATGAGCGCCCATGGTCTTCAAAACATTCATTACTTCCGTGATCCTCCCCTTGGTTGGATACGAAGCGTTAAATGGCGCATAAAAGGGTTTGCCTGCAGGAGGGATGACATTTTCATCCTTTCAAATACATGAGCAAATGTTCGATGACGTCAATGGGAAGATGGTAGAACTGACAAGCCCAAGCCAATACACATTTGCTCCTGATGCTGTCCATGGCTTGCCGTTGAGCTTCAGCTGTGTGCCATCACGAGTAATTGGAAGGGTTTGTTCGTGCTCTTCATCGTTTTTCTCGTTCCTGGAGTCAATGGGCCAGGCTTGCACGCTCAGAAGGACTGAAAGCACTGTGATAAGAGTTAGGGACCTCATGATAGCAGATTGGTCCAACGTTCCAGACTATGAGGAGTTCGAGTCAACGACTTCTGTCGGAGACTTACCTTCTTATGTTTTCCCGCTTCAACACTCCGCTTCCAATTTACCTAAAATTCTCATCAGAGGTTGTTGCCGGGCAATGCCGTCGTGAAGATCATCGCTGCAGCTCCGGTCCAGAATAGGCAGTCCGTCAATCTCGAAAACCGGTCCCGCTTCCATTCACTCATTCATTGTCAGAGCATGTCGATCCCTGCACCTGTACCCCACGAATCTCTTGACGCAGAATCTGGTGTGATGCATTAACGCAGCAGGGCGATATGTGCGCTAGCCTTGTTTGTTCCGGCATTTGACCCTCCGCTTGAAGCTCGGTTGGGGAAGTTTTGGGGACAATATTCTACTGTAGGTAAGGTAGGTAGCCATGCTGCCATATGATTTTAGACACTAGTGCTGATCCTGTTCGTGGTGGTCGTGGTTGTTCAATCTATATGATCAGATATAGTGATGCCGTTCTATAGCAATTAGTGACATATCTAAATCCCCTTAAACTTGACAGAGACTTCTACTATGTACTTCCAAGGTATCTCCATGACAGTGGCTGATCGCCTGGCCGGAAATGCTTGACGCTGACGATCTGTTCGTCACCTGGCGCCACATCCAGACCGCTGTCGCTGAGCAGCACGCCTTCTCGCTCCTCGAACACCAGACCCTTGACCGGTTTGTTCGCTTTCACTCGGATCGAAGACTGTCCGTCGAATGAGACTTCCAAACCTCGATCTTCAAACGAGAGATATTTCAGCGGTTGCGGCCAATCCATATCCCGAGCAACGACCTTGCCATCTACCAAGAGTCGCGCAGCAAGGACATGCTGCTCCTCTTTGACATTATCAATAATCCCATCCATTATGTTAGTCGTGCCGTTGGGAACGATCTTGACATCTTTCATGATTACGGGATCCATGATCTCCTTGCCACTCTTGATAGATAAATAATGCAGTTCAACGGATGCTGTCACTACCTCCATCTTACTGCTTACAACCCACAGCTCATATTTGTCAGCTTTGCTCGGTCTGGCATGCACCACAGACCAATCGTGATGTGCTATGTGCAGTCAGAATCTCACTTTTGTCCTGGACGCTCTCCCGGGACTCACCTCGTTGAACGCCAATTGCCAGGGGTGCTAAAACTCGAGCCAAGGCATAATAAGATGGCTTCTTACGTAGGTAATAGTCGCAGATTGCCCAAGAAGTCGTAGGCCAACAGTCGTTCAGCTGCCAGACAAGAGCACCTCCACACTTCCTTGCATCACCCCATTGCCGCCGCCAACCACGATAGCCGAACATTAGAGCCTCAGATTGTCCAAGTTGGGTGAGATGAATAAAGGCTTCAAGCTCTGTTCGAGTTCGAAAGTTCTGGGACACGTAAGCCAAGGCTCGCACATCCTCACAAACCGGTGTCTCATGTCTTCTTACCTCAACCATGTAGGTGGCAATTCGTCGTTCGTGACCATCAGCTGTCACAATTCAGTGATTACTTCGGGACCATGCTAGACTGCGACAGAGCTGACTTACCTTTGTTGTGAAAGTCTAGGGTATGAGATTGTGGATATAGCTCGCTTTCGTCTGTCACGAATTCTTTGATCGTTTGGATATGGGGAAACGCTTCCATGCCGAATTCCGAATTGAATCGTCCACCTAGCGTATCGAAGATCTGATACTTTTCTTGGGTACCGTGCCAGACTAAATCTCGAGTTAGCTCTAATAGTCTAACATTGAAAAGCCCTATGTACTTACCATTCCATTGATGCAGGTCACCAACTGTTGGATCACTCGTGGGCTTCCCATCGCCCCAAGGGGAGCCTGGGTGATATTGCACTGCTGGAGAAAACTTCTCGACAGCTTCGGGAAGCAGCTTCTCGTAGATGTATCTTGCAGGAAAGTCCGTCTTCAGCCAGTTTTCTGGATTTTTGTCTTCGTAATTATATGTTAAGCCATTTTGCTCCTGACATTGATAGTCCTCGTTGTTGCCAGCATATATAACAATCGAAGGGTGATGTCGAAGTCGCTTGAGCTGGGCTTCGCATTCGGCTTCAATTGATTGGAGTATTTCTGGATATGCTGGATAATTACCGCAGCCTGCAGATGGTCAGATACCGCATCATAGCGGTCAGAGCTGGACCAAAGTAATAGAAACATATAAATACCAAACATGAAGTCTTGCCACACCATGATTCCAAGCTCATCGCAAGTGGAGTAAAAAATATCTGCCTCCCAGATCCCTCCACCCCAGACACGGATCATGCATTGATTACCGTCGACCATCAGTTCTAACCAGCGCCGATATTTGTCGTCGGAGATTCTAGGTGTAAAGCTATCTGCGGGGATCCAGTCGGAACCGCCACAAAATACGTCTACATTGTTTATCCTAAAGTAGAACGATTTGCCATGCTTGTCTGCTTGTTGGATCAACTCTGCCCGACGGACGCCAAAATTTTTGCTCACTCTGTGGAGGCTGGCATCTCCAGCCAGGAGCGAGGCAGAGACCTCATATAGTGGTTGGGCACCATAACCATGAGGATACCACAACACAGGGGTATTAAGATTGAATTCGGTCTTGACAAAAAGATCCTTACCAACCTCTACAACAGACTCGGAGAGACATTTACCATCCAAACTAAGGGTAAATGAGACTTTCCCTCCATGACTTCCTTCAATTTGAGCATTTGCTGTAATACTGGCTGTTCTTAAGTTCTCGTCAACATTGACTTCAATCCAAACGTCAGCGAGACGTCCAATGTAGGTTTCAACCCTTATCGGCTTCCACGGACCGCAAGTCATTAACAACTTGAGACTTGTATCAGCCGCGTAGGTACATCTCACGTCATAGTTTGGCACGTACCGGACCCCAGTCCCAGCCCCAGTGATATTGCGCTTTCCGAACGGCAAGCCTTCCAGGCTCCCCGTTCATGCAATGCCAAGCATGTTCAGGGTGTTGCTTTAAGATTTCTCTGTAGGCCAGATATAATTAGGATCTGATCTCCAGCGGAGACGAATGCTTAATTACCTTGCTTTTAATAGAGCGGGTTCAAAGTCGATCTCAAGAACGTTGTCCCCATCCCTTTTCAAATGTCCAGTGATGTCAACTCGGTGGGGAATGAACATGTTGTCGCTCTTGAGTATTTCCTTGCCATTGAATTTGGCTGTAGCAAAGGTATCAAGGCCATCCAAAGCCAGTACGGTAACAGCATCATGGTGAGCGGTATGCGGTTTCGGAAGGATCGTTCTGTACGTCCATGATTTCTTCCCAACCCATTCTGCGTCGAGTTCGTTGAAAGCAATAAAAGGATCAGGGATCCTTTATCATTCTATTAGTACGTGATCCCCTATTATCAGCGGAGAGCAACGTACTTTTGATTGGCAATGAGGTCGAGATGCACACTATCCGAACATGGAATCAGTGGATGCCGTAGTGGAAATCGATGTCGAAAACGTTTTGCAAGAGTCGGAGCTATCGGACTTACTTAGTGGGCACGCTAGCTACATCAAGCCATTCGCTCTCTGCGTCAGCGGCATCGGTTGCTTTCACCTTCCATCCATTCTTCAACTCGTGTACGTGATTTTGCATTGGAGACGACGACATCGTTGAAGAATTGTATCTGATGGTCATGGCGAAATAATGGTTTGAGGAGGCGTCACTTCAAGGCCCCGAAGAAAACACGTCTGTGTACTGTATGTTTGTTCTAGCGGGGGATTGTCCCTTTGCATCTGCCCCGCCATGACTTACTTGTGCCTATAATAGACCGCGGCCCCACTGACTCCGCTCTCCATTCCGGTTCATCCACCTCACGGTCTTGAAGGTTCCTGAAAGACCGTTAGCAACGGAGTCCCAAAAGACTATTGTGCTTACAGTACTTTCGCTTCTACTGTATCCTATCTTCATGATGTATTAGGGTCTTAAGTTTTCCTGGGCGAATGAACCCACCCGGGTGCTCGTATTCCGTTGGCCTTCTGACGGCCGAGGCTGGCTATAGCCGATTATGTTCAGCACGATTCAATTCACTCCAGATACTGTTAATGATGCGGCACAGCTCAGATCGCCGAAGCCAGCGCGTGTCGTGAAACCGACGCGGTCAGCGCCTGTACTGGCCTGCACAGAATGCCGCCGTCGCAAAGCCCGATGTGATGGAAACCAACCTTGCCAGAGATGTAAAGACAATGGCAAAGAAGGCCCCTGCGTATACTTGACTCCTAAAGCGAGAGTCATTCCGAGCCAAAAGTAAGCTACGAATGGGTTCAAATCCCACATCTACACGTGCGGTATTGCCGGGTATTTCTTTGGCAATTTTCTAGCAGTATCCAATTACCCGCAAGTACATCATTTAGTGGTGGTCTATGAAAGTTGGTTAGCTAAACTGTCTTCAAAGTCTGAATAGGGTGCGAGATGAATCAATCTATAACCATAGACGCTGACTGCACCGCTACAGGACCGTTGACCACCTGTCAAACTCACTTGAACAATGTCGGTCAATAATAAAGCTTCTTTTCCCCTCGAGCGATATACCAAGTCTACAGTCATGTTCTCGTAAAGAACTGATAGATCTAATCTTGAGTGCGTCATCCCAACCGCCTGGGGGCCAGATTGAATCGCCGACCTTGATGCGGCCTGATGGCAGCTCCGCGCTTGAACAGCTTCAGGACCCGCCGAGCGAATTTGACGAGGACAGCCCTGATTTCGTCACAGACGACGTGAATGCTCTGGATCTGTCCGCTTTGCGACATTCGTCATATGTTGGCTCTTCGTCAATTTCTGCAGCCCTAAAAGTCATGTCAATTTTATGCCCAGCCATCAAGAAGCATTCAAATCTTCCCCAGATTGATTCGCCGTACGAAAGATCTGACAGAGATGCGTCGGACTTATCTTCTCTCTCGATAACTCGAGAAACTGAGCTGGGATCAGTCGAAGCCTACTTTTCTCATGTCCACGTCTTGGTTCCCATGATTGACGAAAAGCAATTTCGGATGAACTTTGCTTCTGGCGCTAGGGTGGATGCTCCATGGTTGTCGCTTCTCAACATGGTCTTTGCTCTTGGAAGTATTGCTGCAATGACTTGCTTAGACACAGTTCACACGGTGTTCTACCTAAGAGCAAGACGCTACCTCGGGCTGGACTCGTTTGGTAGTGGGAGGTTGGAAACAATCCAAGCGCTTGCACTTATGGGGGGTTTCTATCTTCACTACTGCAATAGGTGGGGTTCCTTATCCTTGCGTCTCTGAATGTTACAAATATCCTCGATCTTCCTGGGTATTATATTAACACGTGGACCACAAGGCCAAACATGGCTGTTGCCATCACCGGGGCGGCATTGCGCATGGCGTGTGCATTAGGAATCCACCGGGAGACCCCGCTGCATGCATCTCCAGAGCATGCACAGATGCTAGATTTTCAGAATGACCGAGAAGTGAAGAGACGAACGTGGTGGTCACTGGTATGTTTGGACATATGGGGATCAACTACGCTGGGAAGGCCGGCAGCCTGCGATTATTTTGGTCCAGCGGTAACGTACGTGCTTTATCTCTCTACCAGTGCAAGCCTCCAATAAAGTTGCTGATTTGCCTCAGCGTACACCCGCCGTCTTATGAAAGCCCAGGAAATGTAAGATCGAAAGATGCTTTTACGATCCGCTTTCAATCCTAATCTTGAACTAGCGTGCATTTGAGGATCGAGGACCATACTTAACAGCCAGCGTGGGTTATTGCAGACTCGCTGCGGAAATCCAGAACCGGCTTGCAATCTCATCCTACCTCACGCCCAGCGATATAGCTATCTTTGACAAAAATCTAATATCTTGGTTCGAGACATTGCCTGCACCACTTCGATCGCCACATCAGTGCGCCAGGACTCTCCTAGTTCCGCGTGCCGTTCTGAGATGGCGTTACCAAAATATTCGCCTGCTATTATACCGGCCAGTACTTCTTCACGCTGGACTGTCTCGAAGACCATTTGCTGAGTTGTCGCCTGTCGATAAGGATGCCATTGAGTCATGTCGCTCTATAGCTGGCAACTCGATAATAGATATTACCACTGATTGGCAACCTGACCATATATGTGGCTGGAATGCTGTCTGGTAAGCATGCAGCTTCTCTCGACGCTTTAAGCAAGAGGCTTACTCTACGAATAGGTTCTTGTTCCAGGCTTCAATGGTGCCTCTCCTGTCGCTGTTTTACGAGAGCGATAACATCATAGAAGCTGGAAAGTGGCGTGGCCAAGTGGAGATAGCTCTACGAGTCCTGCAGTCAATGGAGCTCTGGAGCGCCGTAGCAAAAAGAAGCCGAGAAGTCATTGCTGAAGTCTACGAGGCTTCAAACCAAATGTCACACGCAATCATGGATGGGGCTATGAATGGTTGGGACCAGCAATCACCCTTTGTGCCTGATGACCTTTGGAATTCCGTTATGTGGGATCAAGTATCGCAATTCCCAGAATTCCCTTTTGGACCTACCGAGTTCGGTCGTTTTTGAAATCGCATTGGATTTAGTACAATACAGAGCAATGCAGTGAGCCTGTCAGGACCCTTCATCAAGGACGTTCGCTCGCGATGGCGTTCATACCTATATCCTAAGCTTGGGTCTCTTCAAGCCAGTTTGAATATTCGAAGCTGTATGAACTGGAAGTACTAAGTCGCTTTGGGTCTTACTGCTCATCTGTCCGATGTAAAGCGAATAATATACCAGTAAGGTAACTTACCGTACTAACCTTACCGTACCGTACCTCAAGTTTCGACATGATCACGTGCTTTCCATCGAGAAGCCGAGGTGGGGCGGACTTCTAGAACACGGACTGGAACGTCAGGAATTGTACCATGCCAAATGGGACCGCGTATGTGTATTATTAAGGTAAGGTACTTTAATATTTCTGGAGGCCGGAATACATAGTCCCTGCGACATAAGAGAAGTCGGAGCTCCTCACTCCGCACCCTGTCTTGCGCTTGCAGGAGCAACAATCTCTGGGGAGGCTTCCCTTCCCGTCTCTCCACAGTACTCTAGTCTGTGGGGCCCCGCAATTTCCGGAGTCTCCCACTCCGCTTCCCGATTGAGAAAGCAGCTCGCAGCACCTGCACCTGCATGACTGCTTTAGTGCGTTGAGACTTCTATATTCCGTATGATATATTAGTATGCAGCCCCCCGCATGTCTCGCAATCTCAGATTCCAAACAGTCCATTGCTTAAACAATTGCCATGGAAAAGGCTACCGGCTTTGAGCAGGTTGGGCCAGAGCATATGGGGTCCAGCCTGGAGCAGGAGTCTGAGCCTGTGAAGACGATCGCTGAAAAGGAAATCGAGGTGCAGAATGTCGAGTACGCTGATGCTGTCAAGGGTTTATCTCCATGGGTCGGTATTGGAAGAACTGCATCCGAAATTCTTGTTCTGACTCGAAAATCAGTCGGCGGGATACCTCAAAGTGTACCTCTGTTTAGCCCTGATTGCTCTAGCAAGTACCATGAACGGCTACGACGGTTCGCTCATGGGCAGTATCAATGCTCTGCCCTCTTATACCAAGTACTACGGCCTTGGTGATGGCGGTAGTGCCTCCACTGGAATTGTTTTTGCAATCTATAATGTACGCCAATCTTCCACTTGAATGGATCACCCCAGCGATGTTGACATGATTCAAGGTTGGTCAAATGGTCGGAGCACTTTTCGTCTGGATCTCGGATTGGCGAGGCCGCAAGCTGGCCATCTTTGTCGGCTGCCTTGGCGTCTGTGTTGGTGCTGTTGTGACCGCCACAGCTCCGACTTTGGCTGGCTTTATTGGAGGTCGATTTCTTTTGGCTTTCTTCTCTTCAATTGCGGTTACTGCTTCTCCGCTCCTTCTTATTGAAATTGCTCCGCCTCAGTACCGAGCGACGGTGTCTGGTATTTACAACACACTATACTACCTTGTAAGAGCAGCAGCCCTTCCTCACTATCTGACACCCGGTTAAGAAAGTCTAGGGTTCCATTCTTGCCAGCTGCAGTGTGTACGGAACTTTCAACTCCAAGGCTCTGCAAGGGCAGCTTCTCGAATGGCGCCTACCCCTATGGATCCAAATGATCTGCCCGGGACTCGTCTGCTTCGGCGTCTTCTTCTGCCCCGAAAGCCCCAGATGGTCTGTCTCTCCTACCCCGCTCTCAATTAACCCCCTTAGACAAACCCCAGACTAACCCCCGGACCCAGGCTCATCGCCAAAGGCCGCGTTGAAGAAGCCCGCACCTTCATCGCCAACTACCACGCCAACGGCGACTACAACCATCCCCTCGTCCGCCTCGAAATGCACGAAATGCAAGAAGCCATCCGCACCGAAGGCATGACCTCCTGGAGCACCATCTTCGACCTGCGCGACATGGTCAAGACCCGCAACCGCCGCTACCGCCTCATGCTCAACGTCGCCTTCTCCTGGTTCGGCCAATTCTCCGGCAACAACGTCATCAGCTACTACCTGCCCACTCTGGTCAAATACGTCGGCATCACCGACACTTCCACCAAGCTGCTGCTCAACATCGTCTACGCCATCACCGGCTGGATCTTTGCGGTCATGGGCGCCTTCTTGCATGATCGCGTCGGCAGGCGCAAGATGTTCCTCTCCGCGACCGCAGGCATGATCGTCTGCCTCGCCATCACGGCCGGCACCGCAGCGGGCTATGTCCGAACGGGAAGCAAAGAGTCCTCAAGCGCCAGCATCGCCTTCATCTACATCTTCGGCTGCGTCTTCGCCGTCGGCTACACGGCCATGCAACCCATCTACCCCGGCGAAGTCATGACCAACGACATGCGCGCCAAGGGCATGGCCATCTTCCAGCTCACAGCCGGCACCGCGGGGTTCGTAAACACGTTCGCTGCACCGATCGCGCTCCAAAACATTGGATACTGGTTCTATGTGTTTTTCGTCTTCTGGGACGTTTTTGAATTTGTGTTTATATATTTCTTTTTCGTGGAGACAAAGGGGCGGACGTTGGAGGAGCTGGATGAGGTGTTTGAGGCGAGGGATCCGAGGAAGGCGAGTACGGCCAAGGTGGTTGTGAGGAAGAGGGTGGTGGTTGATCGGACGGGGGAGCGGAGGGCGGAGATCGAGGTTGTTTGATTCTTGCTAGTTTCTAGGGGTACACTCCGGCGTTGGTGGGTTTCAGGACGAGGAATATACCCGATATGCGATTTTCATGGGGCGGCCCCGTTCAAAATTTTGGTTTTTGTTAGCTATTACACATCCCTCCCTTCGACCCCTTTCACAACCAAGCTGCCGCCTACAGCATCGACATACTGTACCCATCCCACATCACCACACTCAGCCACAAACCAACGGCCACGTTCCCTAGACCATTCATCCCTCCCATCATTCCCTCCTCCCCCCCCCCACCCACATTCCTCACGAACCCGCACTACACGTACTCCCAAACCACCCCAAACATCAAGGTAGCCGAGATAAATGGTGTGGAGACGAGTGGGCATGGCTGTAGAGCAAATAGGAGGGGTGGGAACTGGGGGATGGGGGGGATGGAGATGGAGATGCGAGATGTGAGGGTAGTTGGTGGTGAGCTCGATATAAAAAAAAAGTGGCGGAAGGCGACTGACCAAGGTAGCGAGGGATTAACCAAAAAGGCCGAAGAACGCTGAAAAAAAAGAAAAACCCATAATGAAAAAAATTCTAGCCCCCTGGGGCCGGGTTGGGGGGGGGGTGGGGTGTGATGATACAGTAGAAAGATCACCCCCGACCGCTTATAACTACATATCTATACCCGAAGCAAATAAAAAACAATCATCTCCCACCTTTCCTTTCATATGATGTAGAGGAAAGAAACACCAAGAAGCTTTGCTAATGTTGCTGGAGAGTTGAAAAGGCACTCCCCTCCCCCCAAAACAACGGATAAACCGAGAAACCGAGAAACCGATGATTAAAACATGGGCTATGTACTCGACAACGAACTCAGTCAATGCGCTAGCTAGACATGTCCTGATCGGACAGACACGAATTGATTGAAAAAACCCCTCCTCTGCTCAGTTGCTCTTTTTTTTTTTGGAAATATCGCGCGTGCTTTGGCAAAGGAAAAAGCGGCGGTAAGGGTGATGGATTGGGGTGGGGGGGGTTTTTTTTATCTAACTTGGGGGGTTTTTGGATTTATGAGGGGGGGTCGATGATGTTTTTTTTTTTAATTTGAAACCTTGGGGGATGGGACATTGTGCATTTTTTGAAACTGGGATTTCGCAAGATGGGTTATGTGTTTGGAAAGGAATTTAAAGGGCGAGGAGGGTGTGGGTGTGTTGGGCTTTGGATGATGGTGAAGTGAGAGGGGAGAGGGGGGATGGTTGAGGAGGTGTTGTTTTGTTGTGGGTGGTGCTTGGAGGGTGAGTATTGAAGGGGGGGATGAGTCAAGCTTTTCTGATATGCTGTTGTGATAGGGAATTGGTAGATCAAGCGTTTCCTTTCATGAATGGTATGGTTCGATGGCTGGGAATGACCCATGCATATTTATTGATCGGATAGGGGGGAGTCATTTGGGGGGGGTGAGTGATTGTATATAAATGGTGCACGCTGTTCAATTTTGGGGTTTTCTTCTTCCTCCTTCAACAGCACCACGCTCGATCCAGTAGCTTCAAATCTTAGGTTCTCTTTATACAACATCGATTTGTAGCAGCTGTGAGGTCCTAAGTCAACAGTATCGAGGTTTGATCAAACAGCCTAGACCTTCCGCTTCTTGATACCAAACCCACACTCGACTGTTCAAATCTTACGACCCAATGGATTCTTCTGAGAGCATCGTGGATGCCATGGAGCGGTAAATTCCCTTGTGCCCTTTGTAAACCCAAGCTCCCACATCCTCTTCTTCTCATCTACACGGTAGGTATGTGTACCTAACACGAACCAGAGCGGGGTGTTTCAGCGATGCTGCAGAGGGTCAAAACGGTATTCGGTACCACGCCTGGCTTCAAATGGTCGTCGCGCGTCTCTACGTCCGCCTCTCGTACGAAGACATCGCCCTCATCCTCAGCGTCAATGACCCCGACCGAGACCGGTATGAACAGCGGATAAACGGCGAGCCGCCGACGCCTTTTGACGCCGACAAATTACGGAGCGAATGTGAAGAGCTTTCAGCGCGGTTGAACTCAGAGAGGGATCGCAATAATTTTTTGTTCGAGCACTTTTACAACGAGTGGGTGGCAGCAGGGGTGTTGGTAGAGATTAGAGCGGGCATGGAGAGAGCGAAGAAGCCGGTGGAGCAGCACAAACTGGATCTTTGTTGCAAGCAGTATATTGATGAGCTCCCCACGGCCGAGATAGAGGAAATTTACGGGTGGGCTAACCGCCAGGCGAGGGTGGAGCTAAATTGGTCGGTTTGAATAAGATGTCGTACATCATAGAGAGGGCGGATAGAGGAGTCGGTTCAGTTGTTTACTAGCCTGTTGCATGCATGTTAGCGAAGTCTGATGGATAGAAATAGCCGAATAAAGGGTGTTCAAGCCTTGCTTCTGGAATGAAGAATTAACCGAGTATAGTAAATGCATTGGTTCATACTTGCTGGTCCCCTATAGCCAGCTTTGCTCACAGATGCCCTGGATATGTGTGCCTCGAAAATCTCATGCAACATATGATCACAAAAGCATTATTGATGAGCGTGCGCGTTTCCAAGGCTGTCAGGTAGGGGTCAAAAAGCGTCTGGTTGATATTCGGAGGAGCAGATCTCTAGCCATCGTTCAACGAAATTCTTCTGATTGAACCCATACCAAGATCTGACGAAGCGGATGCCGATGACCAATGACTATTGAATGAACTCGAAGATTGTAAATCGGTAATTATAGTCTCCATCACCGACGGCGCAGCTGAATGGGTAGGTGCTCGCTGAGCAGCAAAGTCATAGACACCGACACCCGTACCGTCAAGATCTGGTTGCGGCTCTTCTAGAACAGCTCCTGGTGTTCCCATGGCTGTAACCGTGAAGCGCCTTCTACGAATGTTTGATCCTTCTCTTTTGCTCTTTGCATACTGTGTCTTTCTGGCACTTCCTGGACGAGACGCTGCCTCTTCCTCAAGTTTCAACATGATGCCTACCGCTTTCTCATCCTCAACAACTTTGGGATGGCGCTTCGCAAAGTATTTGGCATATTTGTAGATACTGTAATAGCAGGATGCGATATTGACAAAAGTCAGGATGGTTTTGTAAGGCATGTAGTATAGTAGACACAAAGCCGTGACAGCTTGTCTTCGGGAACGGAGATGGACCTATCCAATTTTATCAGTCAGAAACCCGTTACAATAATGTAAGCCAGAAGAAAAAGGAAACACTTACATAATTGAAGATTACGACATTGCCCATATACAAGCCCAAGGTAGCCACAAACATGTATGCCGTGAAACGTGGTCGAACGTAAAATGATATGGGAAGGACGAATGGCGCTAGAAGATAGAGCAAGGTCTCATAGACCTCCTGGAACACAAACAGTTTCGTACCGATTTCCCACCACCCCAGCTTCCAATTGAAAAGTATGTACGACATATCGTAGTAGATTCCGTTAACAAAGAAGAAATTCCATCGGTAGAATCTTTGCTTCCATACGGTCATTCTGAAGAACGTATCAGCTATGATGAAACCGATTCGACGTTGTTTGGTTGTCCCTTACTCTCCAAACCCTCCTCTGGCACCACCACTGCCGAAGAATACAGCACTCGGTGTCTCGGTCTCAACAAAGACAGATGTGCACATTTGGATCCGACTGCCCAGTTGGCGAGCCACATGTCCGAAAAACCAATCTTCGCTGACCGAGAACCCAGGATGCTCTTCAAATGTCCTGACGAGCAACTCTCTATCCCAGATACTTATAGCTCCATGAGGAAAGGTTGCACTTCCCAATTTACCCGCAAACGCTCTTTGTACACCAGAGATCTTATACTCCATGTCCTGCGCTTGCTGACAGAGCGTTCCTCTAGTGCGATTTGGGCCAACACTCTTAATGGTATAACCGACACATTTTACGTCGCCTACTAGTCGATCTGAAACAATCGGAAAGTTGGGAGGTAAAAGACAGTCGTCATCGATCAGTAGAACGTATGGGAAACCCTTTGCAACGTAGCAACCGACAAATTGCGCGATGATCTTGGAGCCCAGCGGAGACCACGTATGAGACACACCATACCGTTCGCATACGGAGCTAGTACCATCCAAGGGTGTCGGAGAATTCCCGTTAGCAATTACCTACGCGTTCGTTAATCAATGTTTTTCATGTACATCTTTGACATATTGTTGGTGAACCACCTACAAATATGCTTTCTGCTGGGAATATCTTGAGGGCAGCTTCTAAGGTCGCACCAATGAGGTTCTCCGACTTGTAGCATGGGATGAGCAAGGCTGTGTCATTCAATTTTCTATGATCAGCTCGAGCAGCTGCCTGGAACGGGGTTCTTTCAGGGGCGGTCTTTTCGAATGGGAGCAATAACGGTAAGTACGCGTAGCTGTGTGAATCCGTCAGTGCGAGACATGAAGGGAATGCAAAGACACTATAAAGAAACCCTACGCTCAAGAATACCGCCGTTCCTGCAGAAACAGCTAGCTTACTGTTGAATAGTATATAAATCCACCATACTACCCCTTTCCAAAGAGGTACGCCAACCATCAGGAAGTAAATAGTTGCCAAGATAAGCAAGTAGAACATATACTGAAACCCAACCTGTGCGATGGTGCTCCGCCTCAATTGAACTTCCCGCACCTTGGCTTTTTCGTAGACATCGCTTAGGCTACTACGGCGGACGACGCTCGAAATATTTTCGACGGCGGTGCTGGCTCGGCGAATGAAATCAAGACCCGGTACCCACGATCTGGCCCCAGAGCTGCTCCGCCTACCACCTTGGGTTTCCTCGGGAGCACAATTTCTGCCAATAAAGATGGGTAGAGGCGCAGTCACGTCATCTGCGGATGCAGGGAAACGATAGTTGTTGAGACTTTGGAAAACATAGGCATTCTGTGATGACTGGTCGGGAACCGCAACCAGTTGAGGTCTTCTCACTCCTGGCAGTTCAGCGCTTGGGGGTCGAAGGTTGGACTCAATCGATGTTCTACGACTCGTGACATTCGACCTTGCGAGGGTACCAATACTTATAGTCGCTGATCGTTGCAGTCTTCTGGTCGAGGTAGGATTGCGAGGGTCGACCGTCGTCTCGTCTGTCGTGGAGCTTCGCCAAGTTCCAAGGATTGGAAAAGCATTTGCCTTTGTCTCTAGACCGGTCTCCCTAGTTCTTCCAAGAGCTCCAATGCTGACTGATAGGGCCCTTCTTGCTCTACCTATAGCTACTTGCTGAGCATCGAACGTTTCCGTTGCACCGTTGCTACTGGATGTAGCGTTGGGCTGGACGCCTCCCCAGATATCGAGGAGTCCAAGGGGTATAGTAATATATTCTGAAGTCATCGCTGCTACCAATATTGGGCAAGATCAAAGACATAGAAGTAGGAAAGGATGATACAAGAGCATCGGGAGAGCAGGGAACGCAGCAGCAGCGCATCATGCTAGTTTTAAAGTCGCTAAAGCAGGCCAGAGTGGCCATGATGACCCGAAGACCCAAAGAACAGTCTCGGCAGTGTGCCTGAAGAAGCGCGCCATAGTCTTTTGAAAGAGACCCGACATATTACGAAAACGAGTTTGTCATGAGGTAACAAAAAACGAAGAAAACGCACCGCCACGGGAGGTTGCCATCAAGGTTATACTGCACTGCAAAGTCGGAGATCTGGGGGCCTGTATGCAGATTAGCGAGGGTCAGCGATGAGCTAGATTCCATCTTTATTGGCTATTGCCGGGTTCCGTGCACGGTGCACAAGGTGATCGGAGGCTGTTGATGGTATTACCTATTCCAGCTTTTCGTAAGGATAGAGTTGGTGATGTGGAAAGCTTATTCGCCATTGTGCGTCAGCGGCGTCACCCAATTAAGAGGAGGCTTGGACATAACCCTAATCCGGATACGCCATTACTCTACCTTCTCTCAGTGATGCCTCACTAAAGAGTGCGAATACAATCTTGTCCCACATCATCAGGTACGACTACAGACATGTCCCGGATGACTCTTGGTTGACGGCAGGCGTACCAGCTTAGGTGGCAAGGCTGCCTTTACCAGTGCAATGGCCGGAAATCCTCACGTGGATATGTTGGAATGAATCATCAGTTCATCGAATTCTGAAATGGATAAATGGCCAAACTCGGACTCAAATCCTTTGCGGGGATTAGACAATGATAGTTATGGACAGCGTAGACTTTCGTCTCTCGATTGAAGTCCTTTGACCCATAGTATGATTGACACGGTGACCGTTGAGAACCTGTGGGAATCGATAGCCCTAGTGTTGTCAAACATGTTCCGTTGCCGCTAGGAGTGTCCTACAAAAAACTTATATATGTATAACCCATTCTGTCATCATAAAACAGATCACAACTGCTCATTAACAAACAGAGCTGCCATTCCTTGTCCAGTCCCAATACACATGCTCGTCAACAAAATCTTCTTCTTCTGCCTCCGGCACTCACTCAAACCCGTGCAGATCTGCCGGGCGCCTGTAGTACCGAGCGGATGACCTAAAGCAATAGCACCACCTCTGATGTTCATCTTTGCATGATCAATACCTAGAACATCTTTGCAATATACTGCCATTGAGGCAAAGGCTTCGTTGACCTCGATGACATCGATGTCGGTAGCCAGATTGAGGTTGAATTTAGAAAGCAACTTAGGAATGGCTAGAGAAGGGCCGATACCCATAATCCTGGGAGCAACACCAGCGACCGTAGCTCCGCAGAATTTTGCAAGGATTGGCTGCTTCATGGCGAGAGCCTTGGAGCGTTTCATGAGGAGGACCGCCGCAGCTAGAAGGGGGGTTTAACACATGAGACATGGAGAAAAGCACATGAAGGTATGGCGGGGTTGCTTACCTCCGTCTGTGACTTGACTGGAATTCCCGCCTGTGCTCTTGTCGCCGTAGTCTGGGAACGCAGGCCGGATCTTACTAAGGCTTTCGAAGGTGGTGCCATATCTCGGGCCCTCATCTTTGGTCAGAGTGACTTCCTTCTCTTCACCGGATTTGGGATCCTTGATGGTTGTGGTAATAGGGACTATCTCATCATCGAACCACCCCGCCTTCTGCGCCCGTTCTGCACGCTGATAGGATTCAGCAGCGTATCTGTCTTGTGACTCTCTTGAAATGCTGTAATCTTTGCCAACGTTTTCCGAGGTCTGGCCCATTGGCTGCATGCAGTCTGCCGCATCCTGGTTTTTGAGTATTTCTTCGTGGAATGGCTTAGGCGCGCCACCACCGTGCGTCATTGACTCGGCACCAATGGCCACACCGATCTCAATGCTCCCTGAGCTTACCTGATTCGCGATATCTTGGACGGCTTTGAGACCTGACGAGCAGAAGCGGTTGACCGTAGATCCACCTGTAGTGACTGGGAAACCTGCGGCAAGAGAAGCAGCACGGACAATGTAAGCAGCGCTTGCATCACCAACCTATACATATGTGAGCGAGTGTTGAACGTTAACATTCCTGATGAGAACATACATTTCCAAGGCAGACATCCTCTACCATCTGAGGGTCAATGTTCGATTGTTCAATGACTTTCTTGAGCAGCGAATAAACCATGTAATCTAGCGGAGTATCTTTAAAGCCCCCCTTGAAGGCCTTGGCCAATGGCGTCCGGATTGCAAGTGTGATGACTACATCATCCGGGTTTTTCTGCGTACTGTTGCCAAAGGGTACAGAGGTCAGCGTGTAGAATAGGTCATAAGAATGGGGAGCCTATTTACATAGCTGAAAGTCCACTTTTGCCGGGTGTAAGGTGGCTGAGGATGGAATTGAGTCTCTCGGTCGCCATTTTGGTATGTATATTGATATATGTTTTGACAAGAGGAAGATTTGAGGTGGAAAGGTGGAGAGGTGGAGAGTTGTACTTTCGAGAAACGACGTAGTGTGGGGATTCTGTGACCGCAGAAAGCCGAGGCACGTTGATTGCTTGCTAAGGTGCTAAAGTCGCGTGCCTCGGTACCGGGCTACCGGCTAGAGTACTGCTAGTCACTTTACCCGCATAGATACTCACATGGTACTTTACTGACACAATGCGCCAAAGCTACTATGAGGCTGGCTAGAAATGTCTCTATATCGTGTCGTGGTAATTATTCCCCCAATGTAAAGCATTCAATGCTCTAAGCTCTGGAACAGGCCAACCGATTAGTGAGGAGGAATTGTTTCAATACTCCAACGGTCGTTTCTTGGTAGATGAGAGACAGCAATTGTTGAAACGATAAGTCAAATTTGATGTCCAAAAATTGTGCGATGCAAGATCGACAAGATGGAGGGAGGATTCAGCAAAGCCTTTCTGATGACTACAGACGATGGAGCAGAAGTGGTGGCCAAAATTCCCTGCCCAATTGCTGGCAGAGCTATGTACTCTACAGCCTCTGAAGTTGCTGTTCTTCAATATGGTCTAGAGCTTTCCTGATTACAGAAGCTATTCAAAGCTAACATCCTAGGGACTTAGTGAGCTCTCATACAACAATATCTGTTCCTGAGGTTTTGGCATGGAATGCAGATTCGTCGAACCCAGTCGGTGCTGAATATATTATCATGGAGAAAGCTCCTGGTGTTCAACTTTTCAAGGTATGGAATGACATTACAGAAACCGACCGTCTTGAGCTTATTAAAAGCTTGACCCAATTGGAGCGCCAGCTCACGGATATTCGGTTTCCGGCTTATGGCAGCTTGTACTTTCGGCATTCGATCTCGAAGGCATCTGAACAGATATCACGAGATTCGTCAGAGGATCCAAGGGGTTTGTTTTGTGTTGGCCCTGCATGTGGTCCAGCGTGGACTGAATGCGCTTCTCCGGGCGATTTGCAGCCCGATATCGATGCCGGCCCCTGTAAGTAATATCGCTGCTCTGTAACACTACTTTTATGTTAACTTTTGAAGTTTACAGGGCCTACTCTCATGCAATTTTGGCAAGGGCTTGTACAGAGATGTATCGTTCGAACTCGTCTCCCCACACCAGAAAACATCAATCCACTTCTTCGCGGCGCAGTACAAGACCACCTCTCCACACTCAACGTAATTATGGAGCTATTACCGAACCTAATGAAGTATGATCCGTTGGTTGAAAGATCGGCCAACAATATGGCACACAGATCTACATATGGGTAACATATTTGTGTTATCGCAGGACTATACTCAAATAGTCAGTCTCATTGATTGGCAATCTGCATCCATCTCTCCTCTATTCTTGCAAGCTCAGTGGCCTGTTTTCTTAACTCCTTCAGAAAAGTACATTGAAGACGCGAAGCTTCCGAAGCTGCCATCAAATTCTCAAGACCTCGACACCGATAAGAAGGAGATAGCTTTATTTCAAAAATATCGAGCTACCTGCGCAAAAGCCTACGAGGTCGCAACGTACCTCAATAACCATGACGCTTGTACTGCAAAATGGGAATTCGCCGAACCATTACGAGAGCTATTTAGGAAGATTGGAGACACATGAGACGATGTTATTGTTCCTCTTCGTACCTGCCTCATCCAAATCTTCGAGAAATAGGAGGAAATAGAATTTCCGGGCCAATGCCCAATCTACTTTACCCCCACAGAAGTCGCATCTCATGGACGGGAATTCTTGGAGTACAGTCAGTGGCACGAAGTACAAAATTTCGCAAAGAAATATCTTAGCACAGATGCTGAAGGTTGGGTGCCTCCAGAAGCAGACTGGGATAAGGAACAGTTACAAAACAAGACGCTTCTGGATCTTATGGTCGAGCGCCTGGAAACTCAGAAGACGGCAGAAGAGGTGAGGCAAATGTGGCCTTTCCCAACGTAATAAGCATCCTCTCTCCTCAGACTTCCAGAATCCGGAAGCGATGCTGGGGGTCAGTTTGTGCCATGCAAGAGGGATCTTTCCGCCTCTAGCCCAATTCACAGCAAGACACCAGATCTCATATTGTCCGCATGAGGTCCATCTGAAACACCCGATTTTAAAGTCGCCTATCCTCCCGGAGAATTTACCCTAGTTCGATTGGTCAGCAGCTGTTCGAGACCGCCAGGATGCAGAATGTCAGTAACAATGACCGGGAGCCAAAATACGCCAGGCTGGCTATTGGACTGAATGACAGTTTGAGTAAAGGAATTCGAGATTGATCATTTCCATATGTTCCTTTATCCAATGCCTCCTGCCGCACCGGCTTTGTAATAGACTCGAGCCAACGCTTGTGGGTTTTCAGGAAAACGACGAGCCCAGCTATCCCTTTGGATCTTTATGAAGACCGGTTATTGTTCACTAACTTTCTGCACCCCTGGTGGATCGTTCAACAGTACTTATTGGTTTTCCATATCGGAAGGGGATGCGTTACCTCTACGAAGAGATGGCATTATAAGTGATTATACCCCTCACACAAGCCATATCTTGGCCTGCCCATCCTCAGGCCTCCACATATTTGTCGGTACCTCTTTCAAGTCCCTTTCCGGTGTGTTTGGATCGGTCGTAGTCGTAGCAAGGTTTGCGTATCATTCACTCTTCTCTTTCTTCTGAGGCATCATGCTTGGCTTGAGGACTCACTTGAAGACAGATTTCCTTTCTGTCACCCATCGCTCCACCTGCATCGAGCCATAGTCGATGATCTAAAGTCGTAGTTGTTTGCTTGGGCTAGGACAATCCGGTCCTGACGTCTGAGCGGCAAAGACTTTCCAATACAGATTCTATTCTAGCAACGCCACGCCGAATTATTTTAGAGTCTTGGAGACTTTGAGTTTTAAACTTTGGGTTTGATTCTATGAGACGCTGGCGTTCCACATGTTGCGTTTTGTCATCATCGATATAATCCTCAGAGTAGATTTGGTTACGGTAGTTATTGCACGAGCTACATGCTTCTATGCGAAATAGTAAGTCGGTGAATAGATCCTCATTGAAGCCTGAGGCACATCTCATGTAGAATAGTTGCTGCGCGACTGAGCCAAGTACCTTACGTGTACCTTTTGTGAAGTCGCCCAAACTATGTAAGCTAACCTCATTGAGGGCTTGGCCCATGTAACGTTGTTGGCAGCTGAACGTAACTCGCGTACACAGACGCAATCAAGTCTTGATTCAGTTTGTCGCACTGTCTGGTCACATCTACCTCACTCGTTGAGATCAGCCGACCGCGACATTAAGTTGATAGCACTCCCGCAATCGTGTCGAAATGCCAAAGGAGCCAGCCCTTTCTCAGACCACGAGCTAAAGGTACGTAGATCCTCGTGTCGTGAAACATACGAGAAGCCACCAATTGCTCAAGCATGATCGATAACTCTGCAAATACATCGGTTTACGGGTTCATGTCTTCATGGCCCGGATGCTTGACCGAGCAGGGCTAAGGCTGGCTGAACCTTAGGTGATTCAGTGAGTGGTGCGATGCGTTTTAGGTACGTTGTACAACTTCAACAGTACAAGGCACAACCACACTAACATGCCAAGCCTTATAAGGTTTGTTTACGAGGTCGATTCAGAGGCGTTTATAGCGCTCGCGTAGGTACCTTACCTTAGCGAACATTCTGGTACCCAAGGCACTACTACACGAAGTTTTGGCCAATTCTCGCTAAATTTGGGAGTAGTTGCTACGGTGTTTTGCGCACGACGATACAGTACGAGGGGATGGTGCGGTAATCAGCCACAGGTTCTATTCCCGAGACGATGGCTGCTCCCAGGCTACCAGTAATACTGTTCGGTATCCCCCACAAGTTTGAACAAGCAACACAGTACGAGGACATTTCTCAGCCAGGTTGACTAGCCCAAGGTCAGAGGTCCTTGGCAGCAACAAGCCCCTGATGACCAGGAATTCGGGTTATATGGTTGGATGAGTGGGATTGAGAGCTAGGATTGTTCTCTCTGGGAGAACTTCTTTCTGTTTGGACCATCAAAGGCTGTATTGGCGTCATCACCTACGCGGCAGACTCCGCCATGGCACCCCTTTCAAGGCGTAGATACCTGAATACGCGAGCCACACAGTCCCCAATCAACTTGGATGGGCTTGGAAGTCAATCTGGTATGTCCTTTGCTCAAATTCAGGCAAATTCCCACTTGATGCGGCAATCAAGAAACAGCGTGTAATGATAGCCGTCAGAGAGATGTGTGCTGAGACGGACAGATAGCATTGTGGAACATGATCCTGGGTGTCAAAAGGAGTGAGTATATCATGGCTGGTCTGCATCTCCACGAGCTACATAGCTGGCCAGATCGCAGCGCAGTCGTAGCAACCATCACGGGTGTGGAAAATGTGGTGCTGCAAATACATCCATATACGAAAGACCTTCACACGGCTTCCTGCTATGCACATGGTCCAAGGTGCTACGAACTTGCTCACGTTACTGTAGTACAACGGAAGATCTCATTACGTTTTCCAGAATACGTACTCAGCCTAAAGGATTTTCCTCTTCCATCTACATTTCCCTAGTACGAGTAGACTCTTCGCCCTCATGTTCAACCTTGTACAGCCACTTCCTAGATTTCTTCCCTTAAGCGAGGGGAGTGGTCAAATTGTTACTCCCCAAAACTCAGCTTCGTATTCATTGGTGCTGTGTTCAATTTCAGCCTTCCCAATGCATCATAGCTACTACGGAACTTGCCTGCATCTTCAACCTCAAGAGCCAGTACGCTCGTACACAGTACTGAGAGCACTTCAGCTTTGCTTTTGGCAAGAGCTATCTGAATACGAGGCCTTGCTGTATAAAGATGCTCCTATACCTCAAGGATTCCTCTCTCCATCCTGCCCATTCTCTCATCTCATCATCTAGATCAAAACCTCGTACGCAAGACTCCACATTCGCCGCAAAGATTTTTCCTGCTGTGAAGCGTCCAGCATGGACAAGTTCAATTCCGTTCTCAAGCTTTTCGCTTCATCGCTGTTCTTGTTGTCTCCAACGTTGGTCAACGGAATAGCCCTGCCTGAGACCCACAATCCACAATGCGGGTATGGTTACGGCGCCTGCCCTCAAGGTTATGACTGTGTGACGAACAGTGCCTGTTAGTATGGTTTGCTATCGGTCTACTCCTGCTAATGATTGGTGAGTTAGATGCGTATGGGCCGAGCTCTGTTTGTCAACCCTACAGTAGTACTCCATTGTATACACCACCTTCCAGTACTCCCGTCTACAGCTCCAGTACTCCCGTCTACAGTCATACCACTTCAGTCTATAGCTCCAGTACTTCAGTCTACAGCTCCAGTACTCCCGTCTACAGCTCCAGTACTCCCGTCTATAGCTCCAGTACTCCCGTCTACAGTCATACCACTCCAGTCTACAGCTCCAGTACTCCAGTCTACAGCCCGACTACTTCTGTCTGCAGCCCAAAAACTGTCTACATCTCGACTACAACAGTCTACGGTTCTAGCAGTCCAGGATATAGTTCTACTACTTCTCGCTACACCGACCAATACGGCAAGGACTACAGCACTCCTATTTATAGCCCCAGTATTCCTATCTATAGTCCGACTACTCCAGCATACTCGTCCCCTACTTATACCGACAAGTACGGCAAGGATTACAGCACTCCAGTATACAGCCCCACTACTCCTGTCTATAGTCCCACTACTCCAGTATACCACTCATCTTCGTCTTGCACCGATATCTACGACAGTCATTGCACTACTCCGATATACACACCACCGGCCCATTGCACCGACAAGTACGGCAAGGACTGTACCACTGCTATTTACACTCCTACAACTCCGATCTATACGCCTCCAGCCTGTACCAGTGGGTATGGAGTTTACTGCAGTACATCGACTTCCTCCCCTAGTGGCGGCCCCTATTCGAACAACACATACCACGGAGGCTCTGGAAATGGAGGCGGCTCAGGAGGCGGAGGCGACGGGAATGGCCAAAACTCCACATTCACCCCTGTCGTTGGTTGTGGAAAAGTCGCCCTGCGGCGAGAGATTAACGATCTCCAAAAGAATCATCCAGACGTCTTCAATATGTTACTTCTCGCTCTCGAAAGCCTTCAGAACGTCGATGAAAGCAAAGATCTAAGCTACTACCAATTAAGTGGTGAGACAGACGCTTTCTCTCGCGGTTATAGCAAGCATTTTCTAATCGTGTTTCGGTCTAGGAATCCACGGATATCCTTGGACTCCATGGCAATATCCAGCTTCTTCGGTTGTCAATCCAGGGCTAGGATATTGCGAACACAGTTCGCCCATTTTCACTACTTGGCATAGACCTTACCTCGTGCTTCTGGAGGTGCGTTTTTCTTTCCGTACTCAGCTAACATCCTGATATTCCCCTGCTAACATATCATGAATTGGTAGCAAGTACTTTACAAGGAAGCAAAATCGATTGCAGACCAGTTCAGTGGCTCTGACAAGGCGAAGTATCAGGCAGCTGCAGAAGAGGTCCGCATCCCGTATTGGGATTGGGCTTCTCCGGACACCCAGTCGCACATCCCTGCCAGTGTGCAAGAGACTACTATTACCGTCGTCAAGCCTGGATCTGGGTCCACAACAATCCCAAATCCACTTTCTAACTACCGCTTTCTGAAGCCTCAGGATCCAAACTCAGTAAGCTACATACTCATCCTTTCCTGCTACAATCTTAATCGCAGCCACCGCTAACAAATCTCCACAGGGACTCGGCGCAACAACTATCCGCGGCTCAGACGACAGCATCCTAGTCAGCTCCTCCCCATCCCGCCAACAACAAACCCTCGACCTCTTTACCGACACCACCTACCAACAATTCTCCTCCGATCTTGAGGGCATCCACAACGTCATCCACGTCGACGTAGGCGGAAACATGGTCTTTGTTTCGCAAGCAGCCTTCGATCCCATCTTCTGGCTCCATCACTGCAACGTAGACCGTCTTATGGCCATGTATCAAGCCTCTCACCCAGGGCTCGTTGTAACCCCAGGCCCCAGATCGCCGACACAAGCGCTTGGGGGCCCAGGGCCAGATGATATCAGTACACCTTTGTATCCCTTCCGGCACCCGGATGCGAAAGAGTGGACGTCTAATGATGTCAGTACCGCGGAGAGTATTTTTACGTATGGCTATGCGTACCCAGAGGTTCAGCCAAGCAGTGGATCCTCGGCAAGTCTACAAACCCAGGCCACGCAGAAAGTGAACGAGCTGTACGGCCCAGATATAAACAGCCACTCATTCCAGGGCGTCGATTCCGGTGCTCCGCAAACCCCAACCGCGCGCCTCGAATGGTCAGCCAACGTCCAGTGCGACATGTCCGAGCTCTCCGGGCCCCATCAAATCCTCATCTACATCGGCCCCTACGACAAGTCCTCCCCAGACAACTACGCAGACGTTTCCAAGCTTGCGGGTACCGCGGCCATCTTCTCAGGTTCGCAGATGCCCATATCCTCGCCAAACAAACTACTCAACATCAGCGTTCCCCTCACCGAATCCCTGATCCAAGAAAGTACGCCTCTGCACCCCCAAGCCGTCGTCCCGAAACTAGCAGACCAGCTCCACTGGGTCGTACAGAAAGTTGGCGAGGGAAGCTACGATACCATCCCCACCACCGACCTCCCCTCTCTGAAAATCGCCCTCATCTCCCACCTCGCCTCCTACTCCCCTGACAGGTCCCAGCTGCCCCAGAAATCCGATGCCCAAACCCATCCGGATGCCACGGCCGGCAAAGAGGGTGGGCTGCAGGCAGGTCAGGCGCCGCCGGTGGGATATACGGCGCCACAGGTCCTCAATGGCACCTTGCCCACTAACTCGACAGGGGGGAGTGATGTTGCAGCGCCGTCGGCGAGAAAGTAATGCAGGGAGCTCGAGGCAGTTGGGGGGATGCCGCGTAGCAAGTTGATAGTGGGTAGTGTGTGGTTTTGGTGGTAGTGAGTGGTGAGGGAGACTGTCGTAATGGGGAGAATGAGGATGGGATAGGTTCGGAATTTAGCGTTGCTCAATCTCGCTTTTATGGGACGCCGGCGTTCCCATCCGTCGAGTTGTTTATCTGTTTTGACCTTCTATCTCATAGCGTTTTAGTCATTCCAGTAACTGCTCCAACACCTTCTCTCCCCCATTTCCTATCCTCGTCCCCCCCCCCCCATCATGTTTGAATCCTGCCAGACCTACAGCCTCTCGAATCAAACCGCGCGATTCACCAATATGGGTGAATGGTTATGATACATATGCTGTAAACTAAACCCCCAAAGGAAAGACCCCTCTCTCTCTCTCCTCCGTCAACGTTCAAAAGTACGGTTTTCCAACCCCCGCATGAGATAATTCGGGCGCGGAAACGAAGAAACAATTGACGATCCCCGCGTTTTCTTCGGACGGCAGATGCACAAAAGCACACTCCTATTCCTATGTAGCTACGCTTAGAACGAGCTGTGGTGGGTGTTCTTGTCGTTTTTTTTGAGAGAGAGAAAGGTCTCCGAGCCCACATGCGAATTATGTATGCTGGTTGAGCGCTAGAATTTTGGCTTGGGGGAGTGTTGTACGTGAGTTCGCGGGAGAGAGAGATATGTGTGCGCGCTTGATATGGGGATTTTGAATGGGGATGGTGTGGGGTGTGTGGGTAATTCGCAGTTGTTTTGTATGTATGTAACAAGCGAATTTTGCTGGGGTTTTTGGGATAGGGGATGGAAAGAGTGGTTTTAGCGATGGTGGGGTGAGGGTTGAGGGGGGGTTTGTGATTTGCGGATCAAAGCAAAGGTTTTCTCATTGCGGAGTGAGAGACAAGGGTATACAAGGAAGGGCGAGGAGGAGGGAGATCGAGTAAGAAGGAAGAGATAGGAAAATGGGGGAAGGAAAGGTGAATGGGCAGGGAAAGGGGGGGATACTGGAAGGAGGAGAGGAACGTGTTTGGAACATTTCGGGGAAAGCGATCAATCGTCAGCAAGCCCAGAGGGAGGTACTATTGTAGGCATGCGTGTTGTGTGACCGTGTCGCCTGAATGAATGCTTTCGTGCGTCTTCTACAGTAACCTCTGTTTGGCTTTTGTGAGTATTCGGATTACCAACTCATCCGTAGAGCTCGAAAGCGCAGACTGCCATACACAACTCTATGCTCTTTTCAACCCATATACTGTAGGTGGTTTTTATCTGATCGCTGTCGACAGCTGAAAAGCTGTTCTTTTAGCCCACGCTTCGTGCAGATCGGCCACTCATCTCGAAAGTCTAACTCTTCTGCAATATTTCTTCAGTCCCTATCTAAGTGCTTTCTCTTTCCCTCGTATAATCGTCTTTATCTCCTCTATAAGGCTCCTTCGAAATCTCAACGGTGAACAGTACCCTTGCCGTTGATTTCACCGTTACGGAAGCGCTCTTGATATGGTTGCTAGTACTGACTTGCCCGCCGAAAACGGTATGCCAGTTTTTCACATCCCATTCAAGACCCTCGGTTGTTATCGTTGCAGGCGTACCAAGTGGAATGATGCCAACACTCTCACCAAGGGCTCCAGGAGCCACTGGGGTCGTAATTTCGCTCTCACCCTCGCGCAAGCAAAAAATAATGCTTTCTGGCGTGACCAGATATAAGTCGCGGATAACCAAGGACGGAAATCGACTGGGATGTCGATCGCCTTGGTTTGCATACAGAAGATTCAGATTAGAAAAGGCTTGATCCGCTCGACCGCCTAGGCCGCCGAAGATGGCGACATCATGGCGCTGGAAATTCCGAGAATCTTTTGTGGCCTGACTTCGTACTTTTTCTGCTACAAAACTCAAGCACTTCAGGAAATCTGTTGAATACTGATCTGCGTCTTTCAAGATTCGGGCGCCTCGTTGTCTGTAATGGCTGAGAACGTCAGGGCGCACTGAGTCCAAATCTCCGCAGATAGCAGCAGGTCGCTTAAGGAAGTTAGCCTTGAGCAGGTCGCAAGTTTCCAATTATTTGCGAACACAGAGCTTCTCTTCTTCCCCTTCAAGTCCGAGGTCGTATAGACGATTTGCTCCTCCATCAGCACAATACACCATTGCAGCTACCATTCATATCAGTCAACAGAGACTAGTTTGGGCTATCTTCGCTTGGACCTTACCTCTACTGCATATGTCCACCAGTAGAGATTTGTCTTCTATCGGCTGATTGAGGATGATTACAGCAAACGGTACTTCGTAGGTTGTTGAAGCGCGACTGAGTGTAAAACGAGCTGGATTCCATACCTCGGACTTCTGAGGATTTACTTCTGAGGCCATCGGCGTTTAGTAGGTAGCTTAGATGATTTACAGTAGATGAGGAAGTTCTGGATCCTCTTTCTGCATGTGATTAAAGCTCTCTGAGGAAGCATCTCTATCGATTGTCATGGAGTGATGGTGCGCACGTGACAGCATGGAGTTTCACTAGAACCAAGCGCGCCTGAACTGAATAGAGTCTCGTTAAAATTTTGCCGCGTGTTGGCTTCCCTCTTATTGTGTCGACCCTCTCTCTTCCCTTGGTCCATCTGTAATTATCTGTCGTGTACAAAGTGGACTCACATAGGCTCTTTTACTCGTAGTACTCTTAGGTCCTCTCTCACATGGACCCTTTGCTCGATAGAGATTCCCCGTCTTCGTATTAGCGATCCGCGTCAACGGCATTCCCCACTCTTCCATGTCTGGCTTCAATGAACTCTTGCAATCTAGTCGGTCTGTTTCTACACGAGCTGCATTGTCATGAGTTATTTCTTTCTTGTACGAAACCTTGTCATCGCATCGACAATGAGCGAGGATTTAGCATCTATGTAGTTAGTGCGTGTCTCTTGTGGTTTTCTTATGAAACTGGGTTTCTTCTACTGGTATGATTCCTTTCTCGCTCTGGTGAAAGTCTAAAACTAGCTTGATGTTATATTCATGCTACATGTTCTGCTCCAGGCATCGCATTGTCTCTTCATCTAGTAGATATTTCAGCTTTTGCTTTAGTGATACTGCTGAGCAAGTTAGAGTTTGAAGTCTCGGGAGATTTAAGAAGCCGATTAATCAGACTGGTAGTGCCCTAGAATATCACTGATCGGCTTTAAGACGTTTCACTGATAATGCTTCCCTGGTATTGATTACGTGCAGTACTACGCTGCCATTATAGCTGTTTACCTGCCTTGAAAAGCGGAGACCAGGATGTTGTGCAGTACAATTTACCTTCTCAACAAGAACACGAAGAGCTTCTCTTAAGCTCTTAACTTGCAGGAACGGGGAAGGTTGATATTTTACAATCGGTCACGTCGATGGCTTTAAGCGTTGAATCTAGTCCTCATGGAAAGGCAGCGACAGCGTCGACCTTTTCTCATGAAAGAAGGTCACCAACTGGCAAGGCTACCGTATCACATTCTTCGGCTGTCGAATATATTTTTTGAAACGACACGATGATAACATGGTTTGAACACTTGAGAGACTGAACGATGCAAAATTATATGTGGGTAGATTAGAAAGATTGCACGCTAAGCATCTGCTTTACCTGTGGCTTAGCTCAAGTGTCGTTCGCAATGAACTAGTAAACATGAATGAATTCACTCAAACACAGCTACAGAATTCTTCAAGCGTTGTGTACGATGTTCATTGTACCCTGGGATTGGTGCTAGATGAAACAAAAGACTGGCTACAGAGAAGAAGTATGACTTTGCGGACCTAGAGGTCAGACACATGGCTAAGCCTTCATGGAAGAAGGCATGAAACCTGAACACCTTCACATCATATCGGAGATCTAGCTTGGTAGTACACACACGACTGTATTAGTGAACGTCTCGCAGATGTACTACTCATAGCTAGAAAAAGGTTAGTCTCTGAGATTCGGAACGTATTTGGCCTTTTATTTGATCAATGGTCCGCGAAACGATGTGAGATTGATACTGTTTGCACATTCCTGACAAATGACCTGCAAATCCTGTACAGTGTCGACAACTTATCTATTGCAGACGCTGACGATGCATGCTGTGACTCCTGATCGCTGCAAGCAACGGCTCAGAACTGACACATCGACTCAGCCCTCACACAGACCTCGACCCTTGATACATCCCCCTATACCCCTCCACAGGCTCACTCAGTTGATGAAAGACCATCTGCGCCAAACGAGCATTCCGAAAAAGAAGCAAACCATGCGGATTTGCCACCTGCAGCATAGCGCCTACCCCCTTTGTACCCACTATCCATCACACCTGCGCTCAGCAATGCCCCCGAACGAAACAACGAACTACGCACGAATATCTGCCCCATTAAGTCCAAAGGCACATCAACCGTCTCATTAAACTCCACAAGGTAGGCTCCTGATTCAAGCATGACTGACTCGTGGCTCCCCTGCTTGCGCTTCTCAAACATTGCAGAGTCTTTGGGAATGGCTTGATGGAATTGCGCTGACAGGTTTCGAAACCGCTCATGATGGCTAGAGAATGGGATTTCCACGGTAGACGCGTTCAGGCGCAGACTGTTATCAAAGTCGACGCTGCCCGGAGAAGTCCATGTCTTGACGCGTTTGAGCGTTAGATCCATACCGCAAGGTTGTGCTTGGATTTTGGCGGACCGGATATTGGTGATGATTCTGGGGATGAGTGAGCTGCCGGGGAGAAGCATCTGGCGAGTGGGGCATCAGAAGAGTGGACTTTGAATTGTTTGATACGTAGATACCTTAAGACGGAGATGATATCGTACTCGGGAAGTTTCTAGTGTCAATGCTAAGCAGAGGAAGGCCAAATGCTGACAACTTCACAAAGATAGTTAAACAACAAGCAAGAAATGGAGAACGCGCACAGACCTTCACGTTCTTACAGATCATCTTCATAGTTCGTGACCATCTTGAAAATGATATGTCAAAAATATCCAAATTGTTCAAGTTTCTCAGTAACAGCAAGCTGTTGTGTTCTTAATATTTAAAATTTTTCTTTCATAGTAGTTCGTGATCAAGGATATCTATGTTGCTATTTAGTAGTATTCAAGTGGAATATTTGCTCCCTGAGAGATAAAAGCTTTTTGCGTACGTTACGTCTGCTGCAGAATGAAATCTGTTCAGGGTTTGAAGTTAGATGAGACGACGTCTAAATTAGGCAGTGGTTCATGATCCAGGGGTCTTGCGTTGATGGAGTTTTTTTGCAAGCTACCGCATTCAGCATCACAATTTGTCAGGCTTTGTCTGTCCAATGAGGTGTACATATCCAGTGGCGACTTTCCAGCGGCAAGAGGATATAAGGGGTGCACGGATGAACTTTGGGGCCCTACAACCGCAACCGCGACTCAGTGATACTTGTCATTTGACGGCTCATCGGTTTTGACATCACGATTCATTGCGCATGGCGTATCTTATCAATCATACAAGAAACTCTTGAGTGGTACGCGATGATTGGAATAACGAATTCTTCGATTCAACTTTGGTTGGATTTTACAGGCGATACGACGCCTGCTATTCCTCCTTGCCAAGAGAAAAACAAATTGTCGGATGGGTCATATGAAGACTGGGACAAAAGTCTCCATGCTGATAGTTGCACCTCGGTGTGCAATGACTCAGGCAGCCTGCTGGATCCCACCATGCCAAACAACCTTGTCACTTGTGGCTTGTGGGCATCATTGACTGTGATGCCATATAAGACTGGCGATCGGCTAGGTGATATGAATATTGAGGATCAAGCCAACGCGCTCCTGGAACCTTTTTTCTTGCTTGGGCTCAACCATAGTGATGCTGACTATGCAAGAATTGCCCGATATACGGTCGCCTCAGGTCTGAGTGCTCTCTACAATCGGATAATGTCGGACACTTATACGGGCATTACATCTTTCGCCTCCGCTTGTGCCGAGCAAGAGCTGTTTCCCTATTCCAGGCTAGACTCCATGGCTGCACCGAATCCAACGCATTCGTTGCAGGCTTGCATAGACGCAATTTGCTCGTCTAGAACGTCCAATCCTGACCTTGGAGGCATAGGAGTAGGTAGTTTTCAATTTTCTACTAGGTATCCATATACTATCCTCTGACATTAATCAGGTCTTCATATCATTGCTTCTGCAAATAAGTATCGCCCTCATTGCTTGTCTTACTTTGGCTGGACTCGAATTTTGGCTATCAAATAAGGAGAAAAGGGAAAGATATCACTCTCATGCTCTAGCCACCGCCCTCGTTGAATTTCACAAAAGCCAGTGTTTTTTCATCTCTGCGATCGAGATCGCTGCTCGGGCATTTGGAAGACAAACTGCAGTCCTTGCGGCAATGAATCACCGGGCACTTCCACGTTTTGACCTGATGTTGTTGATTCCTTTGTCTATGAACGGATTTGTCCCAATTGTATTCACACTCACTTTTATCTCGCTCTATGGCCGGCTGTCTTGGTATATTATTACTTTGTCAGTGGTCACGGTTGCTCTGTCGACTGGATCTCTAGCGACAAAATTCGCAGAAGGGTCTGTGTATGACGGGAATGGCCAGTACTTGCTCGAGCTTGGTGATCTAATTTGCGGGTCAAATTCCTCAATCCTGCAGGGAGCTATCAACCCGATCGAAATCAACCTTTATTTGGTTTCTGCAATATACTCATGTTGCATCGTGTGCGGCCTCTGGTGCATCGCCAAGCACATATCAGATCGCCAGCCAAAGGGTTCACACCTAAGTCGAGCGCTCAAAGCATGCAAGAAATTGCCACTCACGATTACACGAAATAGGATCTCTTCGAAAAATATTTCGGCCTTGAGCAATGGTCTCCTCCTTCTCCTCTGGACGACATGCTTTGGATATCACATCTACCTGTACCGTCTCTTCTACGGTAACAACCTGGTCTCTCAAATATGGACTCTCGGCCAAATTATCGCCGTTACAGTCTGGGTGCCTTCAGTCGTGGAATTTGGCTATATTGAATATAGTAAGTTGGTTAGCTCCTAACGTCTTTTTCTAAGGATCTGTTGTCTGACCAATCGAAATTAGAGTGTATCGAGGAAGCCTCAAAATACAAGTATCCACCCGGTCTGCAAGTCGTCAATATGCTCATTCGTCCTTCAGCTGGCCTTGCGAATCTCGAACTCAAGACAATAAGAGGAAGAGAATCATCAATGGAGGCAGGACAATCCTCCTGAGCATCTCTGGATCTCTAGATCATCTCAGCAACTTCATGCAGCAGATCTCAAACCTTCAGTACATGGTAGTAACTCTTTTGCCTAAAGTTCATGGCTAGCTATAAGCCATTCTTTTCATATACTACTAAGCATATTTTTTCTTAGCTCTAGAAGAGCCTAGTGATAAAGTCGGTTGTTGAGGGAGAGTTTGGATAGAATTATAGAAAGGTCGGGCTGGAGTTTAGAAGAGCGTTGTTGGTATAGAATATGAGAGGTCGGAAGGGATCGAACATTCATACATCATAGATTGTCCACGATTTCGGTCTACAGTAGCCCCGATGATGAGACCCGACTTAGATAGAACATTAGATCAGTAAACGGAGAAACGATTGTTAGCACCTGAATTTACTGCTTAGATAGCGAAACACGAATTATATGAATCGACGATACCTTAATACCTCGGTAGCATGAGAGGAGACACGAAGCGCCGACGTCACGAACTGAAAATTACGCCAAAATTACGCTGACAAACCTCCGCTCATCCAAAAGTTTGAAGCTACCTCATAACGTTCATACAACGAATGTACATTAGCTTTCATTTTCCTCCTCATTTCTTCATAACCGTCCGCCATGATCAGATCAGCGTCAAGGACACTTGCCCGCCAGTCATTACCAACATTCCGCGCAGCCCGCACCCAGCGTTTTCTTTCCACAGCGCCACCAGCTCAAAGGTCCCGAAGCTGGAAAAACAATGCTGTACGATGGGGTCTAGCGATTGGAGGCTTTTATTACTACAATACCAGCAATGTCTTTGCTGATGAACCTGCCTGTAAACAAGTGTGGTTCCCCTTTAACACTATCTATACTCACGGACTACAGACTCAATACCGCCCCCCTCCGCCCAAGCTGACGACTCTGCTCTCCAAACCCTCGAATCCATATCCGCCTCCCGTCAATCCAAACCTTCACCTCCCAATATCCCCATCGACTCCCCTTCATCCGCCCAAACCACAACCGCCGCCGTCGACCCCGGACAACTGGAAGAAACCGAAGAAGAAGCCTCCCAAGAAGGCGCTTTCAACGAAGAAACCGGCGAAATAAACTGGGACTGCCCCTGTCTCGGCGGCATGGCCCATGGCCCCTGCGGAGAGCAATTCCGGGCCGCGTTTAGCTGTTTTGTATTTTCAAAGGATGAGCCCAAGGGCATGGATTGTATCGAACATTTCAAGACAATGCAGGGCTGTTTCAGGGAACATCCAGATGTCTACGGGGATGAACTAGCGAGCGATGATGAGGACGGAGAGGTGGGCACCGAGGGCGAAGTTCCTTCCGCCGAGGCATCGCCTACGGCCGACGCAGCAGCGACATCAGCACTACCACCAACAAAACCTTCCTCACGGGCGTCGAAAGTAGAAGCGGAAAACCCCCACGACGATGCAGGGACGACACAACGAGCGAAGGCCGCGACGGAACAGGTGGCAAGGGACCACGGGCCACAGAGCGAGAGTGACGCCATGGTGCCGAAAGCAGCTCACGACGCTACCGAGGCTCGTACCGAGAAATAAGAACAGCTCACGAGCATAATATGGTAATAACTGAGGGTGGGGAGAAATTAGTGCACGATAGTACACATCCATCGCCACAACCGAAGGTTGGGAAGAGTGGAAACACTGGCCTTGTGAAGTTCCTAGGCAGGAAAAGTAATGTACAACACCAGCGTGCCGGAAAAGGAGTTTAGCGGCATTTACACCAGGGGCGTCATCTAGAAGATACCTGAAACTGTCATGTTCTAGGATGTACAAGTACGATTTCATATAGATGTATCAACGCTTCTCTTCTCTGTGATTATTTCTATAAGGTCTTGGTCTACATCGCGAACCACACATTGGGTATTTCCAACTATGCTGCCATCCATTGCGTTGGTGTCAACCACGAGAAGTGGTATGGAGATGATGGCATGGTTTGCACGGCTCTTGGACTTCCTTACGGGCTTGTGATGATTTCGTTGACAGTAGAGGGAACGAAGAGGAATGCTCAAATTCGAAACACGGAAAGGAGGCCGCTGGGGGCTACTCAGCGGGTGCTTCCTAACCTACTGGTAGCATTGGTGGGCGGAGAATTGAAAGGATCGTTGTCAATGCACGCGAGCGTAGTCGAGACGGGCATGGTAGAGCTGCCGGGTTTTTTATGTTTAAGTGCAGATTTACTTACTCCTCGCATTGCGAGACTGAGAGCCCCAGTAGCAATGTTAAAGGAGCAAGAAAGGTCACTGGCGAGATACTCGGTTAGTAGGTTGTGTGAGAACGGCCCATGCTTACTCTACTTCGAAGAGGGTATCCCTAAAAGCATAGTACGAAATGGCTGCCTGCACAAACATGCTTGCTTGGCTCCTACATCGTGAGAGCCGTCTGCTCTTTTCTAATTCCGAGGGGTATCTCTGCAAGCCTCGAATAGGCTGAATACACAAGCAAATTTGAACTAGTGATGTTGGGTTCCTGCATTGTGGAAGCCTTGTGAAATCTCCTTGACGCCTTTCTATATGCCTGTATGCCTGTATGCCTGTATGCCTGTATGCCTGTATGCCTGTATGCCTGTATGCCTGTATGCTGAAACGCCGGAAGACCAATCCAAAGTGGACGATGCCCTGGACTTAGAGAATGATCTCCGAGTCGATGGTTCTGTCCGTCCCCGCAGACTCACTATCTGTTTCACTTGGCGGATAATCCTTATCTTGAGGTTGCGGCTGGATGTTGTCATTCTCGTGGACTTCTCTGCCATTTGGCGAGGCGCTTACACCATTTGGATAATGTGCATGTCCGTTCATTTGCTTTCCTTGCTTGCTCATGCTTTGCCTGATAGGTATTAGGCGCGTCTCCTTCGTTCTTTTACTTTCCCTCCTCTTCTCCCTTAAATTGTTGATCCTCCCGAAGACAATCATTTGCACAATCATAATCAGGACTGTGTAGCACCAACATAGTGTTTCTGAAGCGTGGATATCGAGATGTGGATGGTTTGCGGAGGGACCAAGTTTTGAGTATGGAGGTGGCTGTATTGGGGAGGCGACCACTGTAGGAGGTAGCACCCTGGAGAGGATGGTGTTGAGGCTGTGGAGGAAGAGGACAGGATTAAGAAGGATGGCCGGGAGAAGATAGGATGTTGATAATGAAGGATGCATGTTCAGAGATGCCGAGGTAGTACAGGCGCAGTGATGTATATCGTGACCTGAAGGTGTAGGATGTTGAGCACCTTCGCGCAACTGTTGATTAGGTGTTATTGGAAGTAATGAGAGCAGCCCATGAATGCCCTTTGTGACAAGTCATAACAGTGACGGGTCAAAAATGGTCAATAAAGGATTTGAGAAATCAAGGTTGTCGTCATGAACGAATAGGTCAGTCAACCTTGGTTCCAAGGCACCCAGCTGCCAAGGTTCTTCCCCACACTTTGAAACGGAGGATTCGAAATGCGGCGGACAGCTGAGAGAAGACTTTATTATGAACCCACTTCCAGGCAATAAGCAGTGAGAGACAAGTTTCAAGGAGGCGACTCAGTACGGCCGGTAACGCCTGCGGAGAATAATCGGTGGTTTAAGAGATGACGGGAGCTCATCGAAACGCAGAATGCCTGGTCGAGTCAAAGCATCTTAACAGTCGTGCACCTGTGCTCTCCTTTATCAGCAGTGACAGCATTTCGTATTTCCCATTCGAAGTAATTGGGTATCACAAGTCCTCAGCGCAGCGTTGAGCGACGTCAGCTTCATAATGAGCGTCGGAGTCTCTCGCTCGCCGCATGCAGTGATCTCCAGGGTCTCCGGTAAATTAACGGTCGGTCTAGCCACGTATAGCAGCAGCATTTTCTTAGGGCTATCAAAGGCAACCTCCATTTCTCCAACCGCCTCAGCTTCCTCTTGTTCTTCTCCGTAATGGTTAGTATGTCTCTTGAATTGTCTGTAGTGGTTCTGCTGACCCATGTAGAATACTCTCTTCAATTCTGCTCTTAAGCAATCATCCTCTGTACGACGCGATTTAGATGCCTTCGCCGAAGCTCCTGCGACATCGTCGCCTGCCTTGCAAGGTCGATGATTCCAGTGCTCCACGAATACATAGTATTGCGATTCTGATGGGCCATCACAGGCCAAATCTCCGCCTCTCTCACCTCTTTCTCCCGAACCATAGACGACTACTCGGAAACGGCAAAGAAAGAGCTCATCCCAGCCAAACAAGAAAAAGCTCGTGAACGTATAAAAACGTTTCGCGCCGAACTCTTAGACTACCGGCAATCTTTTGACCGCCTGAAGAAGGATCGAGAAGATGCCGTGAGTAACTTCGTTACCTGGGTATCATCGGTACTAAATGTTTTGTGTCTCAGCAAACCACGCAAAACCGCACAGAACTTCTAGGGCGCCGCCCGCATCACACCTCCACACCTGAAAATCCCTACGCTCAATCTGCTCTCTCCGCCAACTCTCCATTTGCGCCCTCTTCGAAACCTACCTCCCTTTCCTTCGGCGCCTCTCCTGCCGACTACAATCGCGAAACACATGCGCTACGTGAGCAGTCCTTCATGTCCTCTACAAATACTCAGTTGGACGAATACCTTGAACGTGGGAGGGCTGTGCTTGGTGATCTGGGGCATCAAAGAGAGATACTGAAAGGCACACAGAGGAAGCTGTATAGCGTTGCAAATACCTTGGGAGTGAGCGGAGACACAATTCGGATGGTGGAGAGGAGAGCCAAACAGGACAAGTGGATCTTTTGGGGAGGAGCAATATTATTTTTTGCGTTTTGCTGGTTGGTGATCTATTATCTACGGTAGATTTCGGGAGACCTGGGCTGAAATACACCATACGTATATGTAAGTCTGACTGAAGCAAGGGGCAGTCTGTACAAAAAGCTACGATAGTGATAGGATTGGCCATGCATTTGAGCGAGGAGTCGGGGCTAGGGAAAACCTTTGTATCTCAGGTCATAATAAACGTATCTTGCTGCACCAAGGAGCCGGCTTCCTCTCGTCTCCCAACTAGGTGGCATAGCTGAAACCCCAGAAAAAGTTGCATAATGGATAGGGATGACATTACTCGGACACATTTGACTCTGAACGACTCGAGATTGAAATCATATGTGACTGAAAGGTTTTCCGTGAAAACATGATCTCTGACCTTCGATAACTCATATGCTTTTTCGATATACAAAAGAACCTCCGGCTTTTTAAACATGTCGGGTAATTACGGCTTTGGTCGGATGACGTAGGAAGCCAGTGGGAGTCGGAGCTAAGACTCACATGCCTCAAACCTGGATAACCTCACGAGACCGACTTTGCTCCCTTGGCCCACGAGATTTAACCAAGCTACCGCCGAACCACCTCTCAATTGGCTCTCTCCTTTACCATCAGAGTACATATCGCCTTCACCATCAGTTGTCCAACTTCAAAAACTACTGCTGACCCTATCAACAGCAGTTTCATTTCGTAGCTAAAGTACCGCGAAGATGTCTTACGCTCAAGCTGCTGCGAAAGGCCCAAAGCAGTCATCTGAAGAAGTAAGTAGTCTATACATGACTTCGCCATTTCTACGGAAATAAACGTGGCCCGTGCTAATCTACTGTAGGCGTAAGTAAATCCTCCTCCCTCAAAATCCTGGAGTTACCTTTGAAGCTGGTTCTACACGCTGCTATACTCTCCATTAGTACGGTTGTAGCAAATGATCGACTAAACTCCTCCTGCAGACGTGCACCACCTCTACCCCAAGTCGAAGATACAGAAGCCTCTGCCGCGTCCCTAGTTGACGTTGACTCGCCGCACATCTCCTCCGTTTCCTCCGACTACAGTGAACAAGCCACTAAGACCCGAACACAAGCCGATCGCGAAGCCCGCGAAGCCGAAGAACGCACCCGCGCCGCCGCAAAGAAAACCTCAGACAAAGCCTCCGAATATTCGCGAGAAGCGCAGAACAAAACTTCTGAATACTCGCGAGAAGCCCGAAACAAAGCCTCCGACTATTCCGAAGAGGCCTCCAACAAGGCCTCCGACTTCTCCAAAGAAGCTTCTAACAAAGCCTCAGAGTACTCCGAAGAAGCCTCCAAAAAGGCCTCCAAGCTCTCCAAAGAAACGCGCGAGGTAGCCTCGAACGCCAGCCAGCGCGCCTCCGAACTCACCCACGAAGCCGCAGACAAGGCGTCAGACATCTACAACCACCCCTCCGAAAACTACGACAAGGCCAAACGCGCCGCGGCCAAGAAGTCCGAGCAGGCGAAAGAGAGCGCCATCCACACCCGCGACGACATCAGCGCGAACCGCGATAACCCAGTGGTGGTCGGCAATGCGGTGGTGATTACGGCGATGTGCGCGGTATTGGGCATGGGTGTTTACAAGAAGTACAGCGCCGGGGATCTGAGCTGGAAGGTTGCCGGACTATGGGCTGGAGCAGTGGGGGTCTTTGCGGTTGGAGACTACTATCTGAGTATGTACTTGTTCAGGAATAAGTATCCGAAGAAGTGAGCAAGACGACACTTGGAGATGCCTTGAAAGAAAGGCAGGAAGAAGAGGCAATTGTTTTTGTACTCGTTGGTATTACTCTTCTCCTTCTCTTCACCTCAGGAGACCTGCTTAAACGGGATTTCCGCAGCAGCATTGTTTCTTTCTTTTTTCCATTAGATAGGCTTCAGAGCAAATGTGTTATTTAGAACGTCTATCAGGGAGGGAAGATCTCAGTGCCAGCTTCTGATTTCTAACGTTTTTATATATTGGCCATGTATCCCTCAAGCTTCCCAAAGCTCGAATATAGACAGGAACCCCGGCTCCCCATCCCATACCATCCCCTCCTCACCTCCCCCCTCTTATACCCATACCCAATCCACTCGATAAATCGCGCATGCGATAAAAAGCAGGGCGGCCGGGGCGTGGAGGGAGGGGTTCGGATCATCATATTTAGCGTGGTTGTGTTCCATGAACAAGGGATTCCTTGGGGAAGGGAGAGAGCGATAAGTGGGGTGCAGGGAGGGAGGTAAATGGTGGGGGATTATGGGAGAAGGGGAAGGGGAAGGGGAAGGGGAAGGGGAAGGGGAAGGGAGGCGTTGGGAGCGTGAGAGAGATGAGAGAAACACACATCCACCGCATCAGCGAACAAAATATTTCAGCATCCACTAAAAGCCAGAACTAACGCCTATCACATATACACAATGGTGGAAAGCATAACTTTGCTAACACGCCATAGAAGAATTCTTGCTTTAAGGGAACAACCTGGTTTAAGAAATACAATTTCGGAAGCACAAATTCCCACTCTTCCCTCGCCTTTCTTCGAACATTACATCCCTTGACGGTATCTAATCCGCGAGATCTCGTGAAGAAAAAAGACAAAGAGCAGGGGGATATCGAATTCGCTAGAAGGGACAAAATGGGGATTCTTTGAGAGTCTCGCTCGTGTAGGAAGCAGGTGTCTTTAGCCCATGTGCGGCGCAAGCGTCACACATTGCTTACAGCTAGGCCGCTTAGCGAAGCGAGAACCCCTTCTTCTTTGATGTACCCTCCAGTGGTCTTCCGCTCTCGACACGCTGTTTCTTCTCTTCTAGTTCGTTGCGTTGCCTCTCGAGCTGATCCTTCATCTCGCGATGTCGGGCATACAGTTCCTCTTCGCTCTGCTTGAGTTTGCTTTCCTTTTCCGCTACTTTCTGTTGGAAGACCATCTTCATCTCCGACTCCATCTTTTGTAGCTTCTGTTCGTGCAGGGTTCGCTCTTCTTCCTGTTTCACTGCGGGATTGATTTCCTTGAAGACACTGGGATCTTGAGCCACTCCCATTCCCGTGAGCTTCTCGGAGCGGTAATTTTCGTACAGAGCATTGTTAGTATGCTCCTTGAGTTCCTCCATATGTGTGCGAATAAGCATTTGTCGTAGCTTCACAAAATCGCAGTGCTCTTCGTTGTCGACCTCAATCACACCCCAAGGATAGCGACGTCCACGGACTTTGCGACCTTCGGGGCTAGTGACCTCGCTGTTGGCACCTACAACGGCGAAAGGAACCTTGGACATAATTTCCTGATTCTCTGCAATAGTCTCATCATCGTCCAATTCGTAGCGTGGTCCTTCGAAAATCTGGATCGAGTGATGGTGGATGTCCGTCAAAATCTGAGCTATAATTAGCCAAAGCAGTCAAAAAAGCCAATACACAGTGTTTTACCCTAGCTTTGAACGACGCAATCTCTTCATCCGTCAAGGTATCTGCTTTGGCGATGACCGGGATCAAGTTGACCTTAGTATGCAGCCGGCGCATCACCTCAATGTCAAGCGGTTTCAACGAGTGTCCGGTCGGTTGAATGAAGTATACACATGCATGGACACGGTTATCGACAATGTTCATCCGGTTGACCTTATTCTCAGCATCGAGGTAGGCATCAAATCGTTGCTCGATATTCTCAACAATGGGTCGCCATGAATCGTCATTGTTGACGAAATCACCAAAGCCTGGTGTGTCAACCACAGTGAGACGTAAACGGACGCCATTCTCCTCAATGTCTGCGCTGATTGATTGTATAGATACGGTTTTTGGGACAATTTCCAGGCTAGGTCCTCTTCGCTCTTTAGGTGGGTAGAGAGACGTGTTGAAAAGGGTGTTGACGAGGGTAGACTTTCCGAGACCAGATTCACCTAGAGAAATTAGAAGCCCACTTTGTAGAGCAAATAAGTGGATTCTTACCGACTACCATGACATTGAAGTTGAATCCTTTGCGGACACTCTTACGGTGCCATTGGTTCGGTAGATTGGCAAATCCCACGTAGCCAGTCAGCTTCCTCCGCACAACGTTCCTCATGTCACTGGCAGCCTGAGCTGCAGCCTTGGGATCTTTCGAGCTGACTGTCTGAGCGGCAATCTGCGCGTTGGGACTCATCGGATTACGCTGCTCGTTGTATGGAGACGTGGGCTTGCCATTTGGTACTGGAGGTCCTTGTGGGGCAGGAGATGCTCTTAGTGGCGCCGGTGGCAGAGGACCGTTGTTCATGGCTAAATCAAATTGAAAGGTATTAGCTAAGTTCAATATTGAAGACAGTTTTGGCAGTGTTGGAAGACAAGGCGGATGCTGATTTCCCTTGCTGGGTTCAGAGCGGAGAAAATTGAAAACGCTGCCTCGGTGGCCTGGCGCACAGTCGACCTTCACCACCTTGAAAGTTTGTGACATATTCTCCAATGATGATATTTGCTAGTAGATATAATGTTGCAATCCAATCGCGTAATGAAGAGGACCGATTGTGTCTGGTGATCATGGAGATAGCACTGGCTGGCTTACCCATTTCGCTGCTGGTTACGAAGCTTGGGAAGGAGCGTTCCAATGGTTTCTAGATCTTTAAAAGATCACCAGTGAAGTCAGTAAAGGATTCGTAACAGCAGGAGCGACCTGGCAATAGGTATGCCGAGTCTCAATGCCATGAGCCAACTTCACTCTCGCTTGTCCATGGCTCACCTAGAGTTTGAGGAGTAGATGGAACTCACACACGACACACGACACGATGTAGACAACGCCGAAAACAGAAGAGGCCAGACAGAGAGTCGGCAGGGTATCACAGAGGGTTGACGAAGTCGGTGGTTTGATGTTAAGATTTCTTGGGCCTGTCACAAAAGGGGTCTTGCCGTTAGTACTACTAGTGTCGTCGCGGAGAAAATGTGCAGGGATGCTGTGATGCCAAGCCAGAGCGCACAAAGATGGGACAGCACACGATTCGAGTAGACGAACTTCCACTGCACAACGGTGTTAATACAACACGGTAACGGACAAGGAGCATTTGTGTCACTCTTCAGCACCCAAGGCAGTGGTAAGAGGATACTCAGTCTATCGCTGGGCAATACTATATGCAAAACTATGAGGCAGGCCAAATTACCAGCTTAAACCAATGAACATGCTTCGTTTCTAACTCCTTGCTGCATCAACCCGAATTCACTTTTCAATTTGTACTAAAGCAGGATTCGAAGAAACTCAGATCGCATCCATCCTTGTCTGCTCAGGCAGATTCTTCCGTGTTCCGTACCAACCGTGCGAGATCTGGCTTCTTCGTCTAGGTCGAGAGCTGCGAGCTGCAAACCGCATGGGGCAGATGCATTACTCGGAGAGGTTTCTCGCGTAAAGGCTACTACGATGCAGCATTGGACTGCAAGTCACGATTAATAAAGGACCAAGTGGAGGAAAGGGTGAGAACCGCTGTGATCTGGTTTGGAGCGGCCAAGCTAGTTTCTGTGCGATTCTACGTTTCATCTGTATTTGGAATTCGCGTATTGTATTCTTTTTGTTGACTTTTCACTTAGTATATATAATATCTCGATATCCTCTGTCACTTCATAGAGGGAACGGGAAAGTCGCGGGGCTTTTATATCCGTTTTTGCCTACCGCACGAACGCCGAAGTTGACGTTGTCCTTTGACAGATTGATTGTAGCAGTGTTCACATTCCCCACAGGAATGTAGTGTGTCCAAAACGGCGCGTCTGTTGGTCTCCAGACAACCTCGTACCCTGCCAAAAGTGTTTCGTTACTCGGCTTCCAGTTGAATTGGCTTTTGTTGCTCAGTATCGTGGCATTGATTGTCACGCCCTGTGGAGCCTGTGGAGCATTCGCAAGACTCCACATGGCAGCTGCATTGACCTTTCCGACGCGGGTAATGTAGTCGAAGTCATTGAATTCGATTAAATCTCCATATTGCGTTCCATTCTCCACACGGACATCTTGGTGCTGATGAGCAAAATTCTCATTTGGCTCAGTGAATCGGCATGCAGTGAAGCCTTGTTGAAGGAATGGAATGTGGTCGCCACCTCGAAGGTACCGGTCCAAACGGTAGATAACTGGAAGATTCATTTGGGTATACTTGTTTTCCCCGACCTCAACGACAAAGCGTGCGAGTTCACGAGCAGGAGAATCGTTTTCGCCACCAATGGTAGCTCGGGTGCGGGCTATGGCCGCACTATCGGTTGTGGGATTACCTTGAGCGAAGATTCGGAGGGTATAAGGGTCTTTTGTGCCATCGTCTGCCGTGGATGAGCCAACAACGTCGTTTGTGAACATCCCCTGCACGTTCACTGAAGCGTTCTTATACGTCTGTGCGAGAAAGTTACTGCCGTATAAGCCTTGCTCTTCTCCCGCTACGGCAACAAACACTACGGTTGCAGCTGGCCTGTGAGTTGCCATGATTCGAGCCAACTCCATAGAGACCGCGACTCCCGAGGCACTGTACGATCGTCAACGTCGTAACGAGTTGCCAAGAAGCAGAACCGCAAAGACTTACTCGTCATCTGCACCAGGGGCATCATCTAGATAATTGTCCACATTTGTCACCCTGCTGTCATAGTGCCCGGACACAACATAGACTCTTCCTGGATCGACGCTTCCTTTGAGCGTGGCCACAATGTCGCTAATCCTCACGGGAAACGGTATACTCTGTGCGACACCTTGAATATAGCTCGGTACCGTCACTTCCATCTGTCCTCTTCCAATTCCAATGTGTCAGCGACATCGTTGTCCCCGTGTCGACGAATGCAGAACCCAGCAAACTTACTTGCTTGCCTTTGCAAATTCCTTCATTTGGGCCGCAATCCAATCTCTTGACGCGCCGATACCCCTCTTCGGATCGGTCTGATTGCTCAGTGTATTCCTTGTGCCAAAGCTCACCAATTTTGTTATTATAGCTTCTATACGTTTCGGATCAATTTGGCTCATGATATCCTGTAACTCTTTATCGGGCTCCTGGGGCATCAGTAAAGTACCGATGCCTGGTCCTGGAGGCCATGATGCAGCAGGACAGGAGAAAATCGAGTTGGCTTGAGCTGGACATGTTTGCGTAGAGTCAGGGGAGTCACTCGCCGTCGCGCTGAGAGCAGCGAGGACGAAGGACGACAAGACCGTATTTGATAGGCGCATTGTGTTTTTTGGCGTTAGCTAACCTGCAGAAGAAACGTGAAAGACGATGCTCTGGAGTCTGGTCAGGTTATATGCTGATTTCCCATACTGTCCATCGCCTTCCTAAAGAACCTTGGTACGACGATCGATATGGCCAGTACCCCGCGTAGTTTCTTTTATCTGCAAAGCTGATGTATGCATTGTGACGCATTTTTCAGGATTATCTTTAAGCCTCGAGGAGTCGAGGTCTGGATGGTTTCCCCTTTAGGCAGGTCATCATGGTTTGCCAAGATGTGCTAATACTCGGAAGAATTACAGTACATGCATGATCGACACACTGGATGGCAACGTTATCGGCATTGCTTGTTCAAAACATTATGTCTTGTATCCACGTCAGAACCTCAGTTTAGATCGCTTACGCATAAACGTGAAGGAAAACAACAAAGTTTTCATCGCTCTCAAGCTCCTGGAACGATGAAGATCTGGCGCACACTGTCATGTCTCCATGATCTTTACGCTTGTGGATATGCTCTTTGCTTGTTCAAAGATGAGCACAGGTCATTTGGCTTCACTAAAAGATCGGTCGACTTTTGCTAGGTCTGAAGTCAAGCACGAGCTTTAGAGGTGCCTCGAATATTTTGCAGCGACCACGACAATCATTTCTATTCTCTAAACTTTTGCATTGATCAGAGTCGAGCTGCAAGTACCTTATCAGCAGCTTTTTGTCATATTGAATTCTTCCGCGTGATTGACAAAGACTGTGACGATGCTTAGCGGACTGCGATCTAGGTAGATAAGATATATCGACCCCTTAACCTATCCTGACTGGACTGCATGTCTCGCAAAAGCATGAGTGAAGCATTGTCGCGAACCTACGATGATAACATTGCGAAGGTCTACGGCATGCTTTGTAAACAAATCGTCAAGTCGACCCTTCTCGACAACCCAACAAGAGACTACGAATAGCTGTATGAAAGAAGTTGCCGGGGCCTTTGTTGCTGGGTTTCCAATTTCCCCAAGTAGTATCCTGTAACAAGTTTGCTCGAACAGCTTGAACAATGGACTCGGCGTGAATTTATTCCTCTGCCCCAAGAAATCCTGGTTGGAGGCTTCTTTGCTAGATGCGCCAGAGAACATTGAGGTACTCGTGTTGTTACTGGTTCGATTCTGCAGTACCGAATCGGAACGATTGAAATGTAACATCAAGGACTCAGTCCGGGTCCCGGTCAGAGTATTCAGGCTCTGTCGAACCACCGAGGTCATTCATATGAGGCAATTTCTTGACAAAGGCACGACGCTCTCCTAGAGACAGCGTCGGGTCTTCTCCATAGGTTTCTTAAAATCTAAGCTTGGATTTTCTTCCGGTAGCGTTCTGCATGACCCACTCGCTATCCGTGATGTCCTCTTCGAGAGACTCATGATGCTCTTCCAAACATTGTTGTCCAAGTTCCAAAGTCCCATCATCGAGCCCTCTGTATCTTCTCCCCAGCGTATTAATGCCTGATGCACCTTTAAAGAGGGGGAAAGAGCAATCCTAGCTTTAGTGACGTTTGTAGGACGCACGAATAGCTCAAGGAGCTGACCAATATCACATTCTCTGGATCTTTGCCCCCTAGCAGTACTCCCATCGTTCGGTGAGGGATACTGTTGGTAGACCATTTTACTATGTCATCTTTCATGAAGCGGAGAGAAAGCTGGGACACTTGGGTTGTGGTGCGTAGGTCGGCACATAGTCTTTGCACTCTTCTTCAGATGCGAAGCATGTCGATGGGTCCGTCCGGATGCGGTGGATGGATCTCTACTGTGAGATGTTGTATTTCGCTGAAGGTTAGACGATGGTGTCTTGCCTTAAAATGATAAGATGGCTAGAGGATTGAAACCTGCGTATTGGAAGGTAATGTAGTATGACAGAGTGTGTTGTGTGAGAAGAGATCAGTCATCTCTGAATAGGCTTGGTGGTTGAGTCTCATCTCATAGATCTGCCAGCGCAATTCTATCAGGAATTTCGAAAGGGTTTAAAGTCGGCAATTGCTTTTCTTGTCTGCATACTGGCTTAGTGTAGAACTCTGCCTTTCCCCGAGCCACTGTTCAATGCAGTGCAAGTTCCAGGAGTCAGGCGTTTGCTAAATCCTGGGTGCTCTGGTTGAAAATCCGAATCTGCTCAGCCGGGCGGTTTGGGAAGTTATCGGCGGTGAGGGGAGATCCGCGAACTCGAGATTCTCGTCTGTACACCGTGGCGACATACATACCGCCGATGACGCTTCTCAAACTCCTTTGGGCGATTTGTAGCGTGTGGTCAATACACCTCGCTACACTGGTGAGTCATACCGTTTGTTTGAAATATGCTGTACCGTAGTTGAGAAACGAAACCCACCGTGCGCGCCGTAGAATGTTGAGAAGAGTTATCTAAACCGGTAATTAGACTCATCATTCACTTAGGAATCACAAGATCTATCATGGTCTTTCGGATGTCTTCGGCAGTCTCGGGGTCGACTGGCTTTGCGTCTTCCGATACCTGCTTTTCTCTCGTTTCAGAAGCTGTTTGGCCCTTTCGGACATTATTCCCCGCATCCGTGGTAGTCTGGCCGCTTGCTTGGAAGTGAGAGAGGAAACGGTCCATCGAGTCAACCTCAATCATACCAAGGTCTCTGGCTGGGCAGCTGTGCAGGACCTCAAAGATCCTTCCAAAGTGGATTCAAGAGGTCGCTGGCAGCGCAGTGGACGGATGCTCAACCGTCATTTTGATTGGAGGTAGCATCATGTGTTTTTCACCAATCAAGTTTGGCGCAGGTTCCTTGGTGCAGTATAAGGCGGCATGCATGGCCTGACCAGGCTGGTCAACACAAATTCGATTCGCATATGTGTGTATGCCCAAGCACAGACATTCTCATAGCATTCATGGACCACCACAAAGCGACGAGTGAGAATTGGTCCAATGTAATTGCTCAAAGAGGATGAGGGCGGTAGCGGAAAAGTCTGTCTTTAATGGCAATACTTGTTTCTGTGTTCTGGTGGACTGTGATCATTGAGTTCATAAGTACCGAAATCACCCGTCCAGGTCTGAAGAATTGCATTGGTACTGGTTGTAGTTGGAAGTCTTTTAAAAGTATTAGATAAGTGCGGTTCGGCGTAACATCCTGCAAGGTGCAATTTTTGACCCACTAGGATTCTCGGCAGTTTTTACATGACCCATAAGGTGATCTGGCGAAATAGTTTCGAGTATCGTGAGGCGTTCAGAGCCAAATATTGGCTCACGCGGCCAACGAACCATAGGACCAGCGTGAAAGCTAAGACGTCTAATCTCCTCTATCTCATGGACTTCCGAAAGAAAAGTCCTAAACTGATTAGCGATTTGCACACTATTGCGTCTATCTCAACGACTTATTACTTGATGAGTTTGACTGGGTTTTGAGCCATTTGTATCAAACAATTGATGGACAGAAGCATTGTGTCCAAAGTCTTTCTGAGATTTTCAATCTCCTCTGACATTTTTGACAAATTCTATTTAACCTTCCTAAAAGTGTATGTAATGGTATTGCCTGATCCTCCGTCGCTAAGGCTATCAGCGTATTTCTCGTGTTTTGTTAAGAACGACACCATGCACTCATTGGCGCTATTGACTGTAACCAATAGCGCGTTGAGAGTGGGTTGCGCGAAGGTGCTTGAAACGCGTATTTGTTCTACTTGCAGAAGGATTTTGTGAACGATATTAAGTGATGTGATTAGTTCCCTATACTGTTTGGAAGACCCTTCGCGGTCTGATAAGGCTTTGTAGGTGTTGTATGCCAAAGCAGCGCCTGCAAGGAAGTCACCGACAGAGAAACCGAAGGACATTATACAAACGAGCGTGAATATAACAAGAACTTGAGCGATGAGACGTAAAGGCACACTCAAGATTCCTCCACACGGCGAGATGCCGACAAATCTTTTCACAGAATTTCAAGAAACTTCGAGTTTACCTACTTACCTGATGGGGACTGGCGTCTTTGGCAGGTTTCCTGTGAACTTTTTCAATTCAAGACTTCCAAGAAAAGGTCCCCAATCAAAGTTCCACCATCACGATTGTCACTGACGATACTTTGCTCTCCTCATTGCGAATTATGATGCTAATGAACAAGAATTTAGCGGCTGAAGAAGACTGGCCATAGGGACGCGCAATCTTCCCATGGTTTCTCCAGAAGAACCTTGGAAATGATTCACGAACTCAACGCGATTCAGCTTACTAATTACTTCTATACCTCTTGCTCGGAGCAAATACTCATAGCGTTACAGAGAGAAGTAGCCAGGGCCTTTGTAGATCAACTTTTCGTTTCCCGAATCATTGTAAAGCGTTCACAAGCCTTGCGAATATATTGGCAAACTTTCTTCTCAATAGGGTCAACACCAGATCATTGAGGACTAGGACCTGCTTCAGTGTGGAATTCAAATCACAATTGAGGCTCACCGACCTGATTTGCAAGGCGAGTTTCTGATATATACTTGATCCTACAATCCTCCAACTAACGATTAACCTGAACAGATCTAATTAAACTTCAGTAAGGCACCTTGCCCGCCATGATAGGCAGCGGGAATTCATGCTACGTCTCGATCGTGTCGTAGGTTCCAGGAGCGCGTTGCACAAGCTTTAACCGTCACGTTATCTCTGGCTGTATCTAATACAACTTTTCCTCTGCTTTGTCTATTGGATCGTTCCTTGGTACTCGGCCTGGCAAATACTCCCCTCGCCCCCCTATTTCTCGTGCTTAACCGCCGGTATCTTATATCTGTATATCGCAACTAACCTCCCCAGCCCAATCCAGGCTACAAAACAATCCTCGTCCATATCTATGCCGCCGCCCATAACGCCCGAAATATGATGCTGGTCGCACATGATCCAACTTATCCCATTGAGACTATTCCAGACCTGACACCTCAAAATGAGGGTACGGGCATAGTCGAAGCAATGATTAGATAGCATAATAAGTACTATATTTCTGTGCAACATCCTCATTCAGTTAACTTGAGATGACAGAGCGCCCTAGACATAATCGACTCTGTACGTTCTACGCGCCATCAACTTCATTGTCCTAACCATCGTTGCTGATTGCCTCGTCTCATTCTTCCTTTAAGCCTGGTGGGCAGTGTCTTAAGCTAGGAACGTTAGAGCAGTTGCAAAATTGGGAACGCGATGGATGGGATTACGCTTGCACTAACATCGCCCAACGTACAGGTGGGAACCTACTTCATTCATTATCATCCTTTTTCTGTTCCTTCACGAGTCTGGCACGTTCAATAATCGAGCTTGGGTTGAAGGTGATACGATTTACAGGCTTCCCCTGCCGTTTCTTTAGTTCTATGACTGTTTTGACTCTATCCTCTAGGGTAGTACTATCTCCCGGGTCAAAGTGCTGGAGTGTAAGTATCTCCAAGATGAAGAGCTGTTCAGCCTCTTCGAGCAAGTGCGTCTCTTGGCATGACATAGCAAGGTTGTGGATAGTGTCACTATGAACGCTCCTCACTTCTACGTTCCGTATTATGCTCGCCTCCAGAAACGCCGCCAAATGGCCTCTGGCCATCACCCATTGCTGAAGCTTCATGCAAGTGGTAGCCGCAAGGGCTATGACTTGCAGATGCTCAGTGTGATCGTTGTTTCCTAGGGCTGTCCTGCATGCTAGTTCACGCTCAAGGTAGTAGATGGTTGCCTCCCAATTCTCGAGGCGTGCCAGCGACATGGCCGCTTTATTAACAGCTTTGAGCTTTTCTTGGTCTGGCTTGGATGAGATGGTCTGCCGAATCTCAAATTCAGAGATAGAGAGCCTTGCAGCCTCGTCCCATTTCTCTCGGCGAACCAAGGTATCTGACAAGTTAGACATGGCGGTGAGTGTATACTCGTGCTTATTGCCAAGTTCTTCCTGTCTACAACTGAAGACCTCTTTCTCCAATGGTTCGGCCTTGTGCCATAGCCCTTGTGTTTGATAAGTAACACCAAGGTTCCCCATCAAGTTGATGGTTTCAGCGTTTTTAACGCCTAAGCTTGTTCTTATCTCAGCGAGCAGTTCTTCTTGTAGGGCAGCTGCTTCTTTGGCCTGGCCGAGCTTGGTGAGTGCAGCTGTGTAAGAACTGATAGCACGTATCACTGAAGGGGCGTTTCTACCAAAACGCAACACTCGTGCCTCTATGACACGCTTATAACGATCTTGGGAAATTTCATATTTACCCAGTTTGTAATACTGCAAACCAAGTCGGTCGAGGGTCTCGATCGTGTCTGGATCATCTGATCCGAGAGAGCCTTCGCGCACTCGAGCCACTTCTTCATTCAGCTCTATAGCTTTTTCGAGCTCCCCCAATCTAGCGTAACCCGTGGCCAAAGCGCTTTTTGCCATGATACTGTTGTCATGACTCGGACCAAGAACTAAAGTGCTCTCTATAGCGGCAGTATGACTCCGGTCGACAGCTTCTTCATTTCTTCCGCGCTCCAAGCTAATCGAGCTTAGATGGAATAAGGTAACCACTCGAGGAACCTCGTGCTTTTTAAGCCCGCTCGAATACCCTTCTAGAACCTCCTGCATCAAAACCTCGGAGTCTTCAAACTTACCAAGGTCCTTGTATATAAGCGATAGCTTGCTCTTGAGAACAAGACGGTTCTCGCCGTGTGTCTTGAGATCATGCTCTGTTGATTCGATTATACTCACAACGAGCGCCGCAGATTCTCTTAATTGCCCGTTTCTATGTAAGATACCTGCGAGAACATACCTGAGCCTTGTTGTAGAGAAATGATCGGGCCCGAGAATCTTATCTCTTGAGGATACCATAGCTTCATATTCAGCCGCAGCTTGGGGTAATATTCCTTCCTTCTCATAGTCTTCTGCTAGCTGATTTTGGTAACCTAGCTCTATTAATTGAGCCATAGAGAAAGTCGATGGCTCAGTTCGTCGGATTGATTCTAGTGCTTCCTCCAGGTCGTTGCTGTTCATTTCACTCTGCTGGAGCCAGTGCTTACGCATTTCAATATCTTTTTTAACCCCAAAGCCGAATGAGTAGCATTGCGCCAATTGGAACGCTGCGTTGCTCGAGCAAGCTGTGCAACCCTTGTCTTTGGCGGCGGCAGTCAATTGCTGTGCAACATACGACTGTACTCTGAAATCGCAGGCCTCGATATCGAAGTGAAATTTTGCAAGCTTCAATAATTAGATCTGCTTTAATATCACCTGGAGATACCTACCTCTAGATTGCCATGCCAAGATGGCATGGTAATAGCAACGGATGTTCTCTTACGGTCAATTTCCCTACCACTCTTTAGTAGTATAAGCCACCATAATCAACAGCTACGTACTCAAGATTATCATCGCTACAGAGTAGGTCAACGAAGGTCTGCATGTCGTAAGCCCGCTTCTCCGCGTTCTTGGCGAGAGATAAACTAAAAACGCGCTGAAGGCGCAAACAAACGTTCTCGTTCAAACCGATTTTCTGTGATATTAGCCGCAACGCACTTTCCTTAAGCGTGTCTTTGCGCTTGAGCACATATAGTCTCTCAAGAGCTGTCTCATCGCTGCCGGAAAATGCTAAGCTTATGTTAACTTCAATAGAGTCTGGATCGACAAGATTATCCTCTGGGAATAAGATCCACAAACAAAGAAGACCAAAGGAATAGACATCCATCTTCTTTATATCTTTTAGATGGAACCATCTATCGTGCCATTCTGGAGCCTCCCAAGGCCGGCTCCGAGCAACTCGTACCAACTCGTTATCTGTACATTCAAAGCATGAAAAGCCAAAGTCAGTCATCTTGACTCCAAAGACTGACGGCTCAGATCCCTTAGAAATTAGGACATTCTCAGGTTTGATGTCGCCGTGTGCTATGCCTGCGTGGAATCAGTGCGAAAAGGGGTTTTAGGAATTGTATTTTGGATTAACGTACCACATCGGTGCATAATCATCAGGGCCTTTGCAACCTCCCCACAAATAGCCAACAAATCATCGCTATCAACGCTGACCACTCCGGGAAGAGATAGAAACCGACTCAGATCCCCACCTTCAGCCTTCCGAAATACGAGTACGGGCCAGACCTCCTCAGATTCTGGTATAACCTCCCAGCAAACACCCTCCAGATTAGCAATATTCGGATGGTCGTAGATATCGGCATGGCTCAATACCACCATCTCAGAGATCAAAGCTTCATACTGTACTTTTCGGAGCTCCACATCCGACATTTCTGGGTTCCTGTTGACTCGAGTGAATCGCTTAAAAGCGAAAGAAGTCTGAGAATTCAATGGCGATTGGCTGATCTGCCCAGTGGAGCCCTCTCCTAGGTCCTCAAGGGCAGGTCGCCATGTGAGAGGGAATATATTGACTTTTAGTGCTACCGCAATCGAGAGGAAGCGGAGGAAGCTGTTGTGCATTCTTTCCTCGGGTCTTCTGATTGCTCTGCTAAGGCTGCTGTGAGGGTGATACCCTCCAAAGGTAAACAAGTCCATTATAGCCGTAGTAAAAAGATTGTACTCTGTCTTTTTTCGTGATTTGAACCGGAATAAGTAAATCAACATACCATATCACGAGCTGGTTGAAATATTCGATTGCCTTTCATGCTCAGAAGCTGGAATCCAAGGTACTCCAAAATTTTAGCCTTGCGTCCGACATGCTGCAGGGCCACGTGGCCCACAGTCAGCCACATAGTCTCTGCTTACAGTACTACACTTCTATGCGCGGCTACATCGTATTACTTGGTCGACCTTTACTGAAATCATTGATCGCTTTTAAAAGAAAAAGCGTGCCTCCAATGCAGATCCAGACTCTAGACGCACGATATATCAACTCAGCCGCTCTCTTAGCGCTGTTGAAACAGCTGTTCGGGATTGGATCCTTTACTATCGATGTACGTATAAGTCCAAACCTGCAACAGCCTAGCTTTTGGCTTATACCTGTGGGTTAGCATGTCGATGATAGCTATACACTGAGGATTCCAAGGAAGCTTACAACGGTACTTTCCCCTATCGTAGGCCCGTCCTCGTCCTAAATTCGGATAGGAGGAACAACTTTCTATTCAGAAATAGACCCTGTTATGCACTTCGTGGAGCGGATACGGTCCTTTCCACAGAAACGTCACTACGGCTAAAGAGATGTCTAGTAGGATATAATGAGGCTAGGACCGGCAGGTTAGCTCTGGGATAACAGCCTCTTAACGTGGGCAGTCAAGTAGATAGAGTATCAGCGGATCGGTCAACTCTTAAGTACGACAGTGCGTTCGTGCCCCGTCCTCATGCAATGCAACCTAGAACACGCATGATTGTAGCTTCTGTACAACTTCCTGGAAATCCAGATCCGTACATCCCTTGACTTCGCCAAAGCCATCATCCGACCGGAGACATGCTTCAGTAACTTCAGAATAAGCCTTTCCCATCATCATCCTCAACTCCTGCTTACAGAACCTGAGATACTCTTCCTTTAGCTCAAGAGGAGAATACGTAGGGTAACGATCATAAAAATTACTTAAAGAGTTCCACGTGCCAACCTCCAAAAGAATAAGACCTAGTGAGTAATAGTCGAAAACCTTTTGGTATGTACTCGACCCATCGCGATACCTCGGGTGTTGATATTCTTTTTGCGAGGTCGGATAGTCTGGACCTTCCGTATACTCAAGAGGCCCATCTCGACGACTGTGATTGAACCCTACCACATAAGGTTTACCATAATCCAAATCTTTCCAACCGCCTTTCCATGTGCAGAAAAATAAAACATTGTATGAATCTAGGTTCTTGTGGATCCAACCGGAGACATGGAAAATATGAATCGAAGCTACTAGAGCTTTCGCCAAGGCAAGCTTTTGGCTCGGATCTGGGAAGACTTCTTGGATTTTCTTACGCCGTAGCAGTCTCTGAAGCCTGACAGGGGTTGTGGCCTCACTGGGGAAGCCGTAGACAATACCAAATTCGCAACGCTTAGTATCATGGAATGCACCAAGACAGTCAAGAACTCGGAAATTCGAGGGTTTGGGTTTGAATTTCAGCATTTCCACGAGCTCTTGAATGCGAATAAATACTGACTCCCCGATTTTTTCAAATTCTTTGCTTTTGATTCTTTTGGTCCACTGCGTGCCATAACCTTTCCATTCAATGAGTACTTTTCTTTCTTCGTCTGGCTGGTAACCGTAACTGTACCAGAATGTCTGTGGACACACTTGAAAGTCGTCTTCATGGGAATCCCTTCTTATCAAGGCTGGACTTATTGGTGGATTGACGACTACTATACGGTTTTGACTGGACAATAGGATAGACATGTATTTCATTGCCGCAACCGCGCCCACATCTTTATATTGAGGAGCACTTTCCGCCATGGTTGCCGACTCGATGCTTGCAAGAGGCTGCAATTCCGATACCATCGTGCTCAAAATAGCGAAGACATCATCTATCGATGTTTTTATCTGGTCAGGTAGGTGGTCGCAAAGGCTTTTGTTCGTATGATGCATTGTAGAGATGATGAAATCGTGGTCATCTTGAATAGAATCAAAGCGTTGGAAGATCTTCAGATCGCTGATAGTGGACTGCAATACATGCATCATGGCAGGAAAAAGGGCCAGAGTAATGTGTTTAGATGCATACGTATGGCCAGCAACGGGCATTAGGCCAATGACTCCTGCCCATGCCGAGAGTCGATTTCTCTCTAGAACAAGCCTCGCGCGGAATGTCTTAGAGTCGTTCAAGCTGGTAATATCCCGAATACGGTCCTCAAGGATTTGCCGTAAAGAATACATGAACGCACTAAGACTCAGCTGTGCCATTTTAACGTCGACTTTCTGGGCTTTTGGCCGATCTTGCGGGTTCGTTACAAACATATCTCGTACGAGCTCGACAAGATCTTTCGTAAGCTCAAATGAGGCTTTCTCTACAAGGACCATGAGGTAGCTGTCAACCTGTGAACTGAGAGCCGTGTTGTCGTGGAAGCAGCGTGTCTTGCCATATATGTTGTCTATGAGCCTATTCTCTCGGAACTCGAGAACGCCAACAGCCCCGGTTTCCAAATAAATTGCAACCTCTGAAAAAACACAACTTAGAGACCAAATGTCCAGAGCTCGTCCAACCTTTCCGGGCGCAAAGTTGTCAGGATTTCGGCACTCAGGCGCGCCGTACTCATACGTTGTGTCCTTCCAATCTGTTGTAGTATTCTCTCCCACGTTCTTGAGCTTTGAAAGGCCAAAGTCTGCAAGAATGAATTTGTTCGCCTTTACAAGCACGTTCCTTGGCTTGATGTCATGGTGATATCCATACATAGATACCTTTGCCTCTCCTAAGTTTTGAAACCTTGGTCGGAAGTTGTGGAGATATTCCAATCCACTGGAGAGACCATGAAGACCCTTGATGACAACGGCATTTTCCTCAAATCCGGCCATTCGGCTCTCAAGTTGCAGGAAGTCGTGGAGATCTAAATCGGCTGGAGCAAACAATAAATTGGGTACACCAGCTTGAGTATAAGACACCAGGAGCTCAACAATGTTCTCGTGTCTCAGGCTGCCAAGTAGAAAAAGCAGCTCAGACTCATATTCTGGCTTAACTCCGCTACCAAAGGCGAGAATCTCTTTGCGTACCAGGTAGACGCCCTGCATATGAAGTCAGCATGGCACCAGTAAATAATCTCGACCGCATGAATCGCACACTAGATGGAGAATCAGGGATAATATTTTGGTGATCAGGATGGATGAGGACTCTATATATAGAGGAAAAGCCACCACCTCCAATCCGTTTTTGCTCCATGTACGGTAAGATTTCCTCGTCTCGCACTTTGCGATGATACTGGCCTTTCCGGAATCGATATGCTCGATAATCCCATTGACACTTTGCGAAATTCCCAGCGGCTTGCGGAATGATGTCCTCCAGCTGACTTTTATGTAGAGGCAAGGCATGGTCAAGACAGTCATACTCAATGAACCGTCCAAGCTCACGCTCCAAGCTCAAGTCCAGTAATAGTGCAAAGACTATTCGGCCTTCGGAAGCGACGATTTGGGCTGTATTTTCAACTTTGTGGCTGGGAATGTGAAACGAAGAATCTGCCAGAACAGAGAGCACGGCTTCAGCCGTAAGAATCTGTTGCAAGCATCCATCTGGAACAAATTCGCGAAGAGGCTGACCGGCAGCGGATACCCTAGCCCTTTGCAATCGCACTTTCATCTCCGCCAGAGGCGACATGTCTACTTTACCTAGACCCGTCTTAACTTAAAAAACCGAGGCTGCTGGTCGTACCAGTTCGTCAGGCATACAGATGTCCTGTGGCCTGTCCAGCTTGCAGCCTGCGTCCATCAGCCAGACGCCACACGGTGGTGGTTCAGGTGGCTGGCGGCAGGCTGACTGACAAGCTAAGGTAGGGCACTACTCCGTACTGTGTAGGTTAAGGTAAAGCAGTGCTGACGTTAGATCGTCCGCCAAGCCCGCCCGATGACTCCAGCCAGGGCGTTCATCCGCTGCCGATTGCCTCGCTAGTCGCTACCTACCTGCTCTTCTCTATCTCTTTCACAGGTACAATCTGAGGTAGTACTGTAGAGATTACTTAGTTTAGCAGTGCTGATCAATTGACTCCCTGTAAGTGCAAATCCTACTACTTTAGTAAACATCTAAAATATTATTAGAGCCATGTATGATGTAGCAGCGTTTTTGCTAGCGGCTGCATATGCATATTTGCGTAACACACTCGGATATTAAGACATTCATGCATGATACGCATGTTCACTAACCTCATGGGGCAAGATGGTAAAATATACTAGGGTCTAGGCTTCGCTAAGGTACAAGACTTGTTCTAGTGGAATACATTGACGCTAGGTTTTCAAGCCCTAATAGTTTGCGCATTTTCTGCGCAAAACTTCAGCGATTAATCACTTCGCTATTGTTTCTTATTGGCGCGATATGTTGATCGAGCACAAGCAACTTCCCTAACACGTACTAAAAGCTGCTAATACTAGGAATTTTAGTATCAGCTTGCTGTTTTCACGAGCTTTAGCGAATATGCGCAGTCGTATGTGGGGGGTGCCAAATGGCTCCACCACAGTAAGGTAGCCTCAGCTGTGTCGGGCGCAGATTTAGGAGTTGCCAGCACATCAGGAGCTGTTCGAAGGTACATTTTTTGGTTGGAACATGAGGTCATATGGGGCATTTGGTAGGTAGGTTGAAGCTGGATAGGAGTCAATCTATGAGGAAAAAGGTGGAAACTCTAGTAGCGGGCCCCCAGCCATTATTTAGGCGGAGATTGCCACAGCCCCTATCCACTATTTTCTTGACGATATGTGAAGCTCAAGTAACACCGCTGAGAAGTAACACCGCTGAGAGCGGTAGATTGCTCAGCACAATGGAGGTAAATTCTGGTAGCAGGTATCCTGCCTGCCTATCGCAAGATGTGTATGGGCATGTCGACCTAGAAGCTCAACACCAGATGCTATCTTCGGAAGGATCCCGACTCTTCTCTGGCAAGGGAACCATCGAAGAATGGAGAAGGGAGGATAATAGCCAAGGTGACGGGACTTTAATCTTCTCCAATGCGGTGCTGACTACTGAAAGTGACGACACAACAAAATATAGATTTGGTACTTTCATTTGCTGGCAATGTAACCCATACGTTTGGTCCTTACGTACTAATTTCCTATATAGCTAGACAGCGAAAAACACCATGACGCCATGTTGTAGGTGGACTCATATCAAAGAGGTCGTTCAATAGGAAGCAGCTCATATATCGCTCAGTTTCATCTCTCAGCCATCCTCCTGGAGCCGCCTGGAAGCATCTGCGGATGCCACCAAAGAGCTACTGGCTACTCATTCTGTGTCCCCAAGCTTTCTCGACGCGTTACACGCCTTTGGAGCGAAAACAACGGGGGATGATGATCCCTTCTTTAGCCTTTGTCACCGCCAGACCACTCGCTCGTCAGAGAAGGAAGATGATTCTTATACTGGTAGGGAAGATTGCCTGCCGCACAACTCGTCACCCTAACGGACAACAGAAATTTGTTATCTGTTGCGTTCTTTTGAGAAGCACGGAAGAGTAAACCTGAAGGACCCTTGGTCACTTAGACAGATGGCAATTTACCAGAAATACGATCACAAACTCCAGAAATCAGTATGGATCTTTATTCAACCATTTCCACGGTGCAGGGCTGCATTGTGGAGAGAATTTCATTGTACTGCAAATCAATCGAAGACTTTGCATTTGCATACCATACTAATTGGCCTCGGTCTTTCGAACTGGCGGTGGTATCTAAATGATATTCGGCGACTGATTTTTCAGTTTGTGAGTCTCCAATTAATGCAATCTGACACCAAAAACCGAGACTTAATTTTGAGGACTAGAACCAAAAGGCCACACATTCTTCTCTCTCACCGAAAGTCATCGATTATGAGACTGGTTTTGAAGACTGTCAACTTCTGCATTGTATCAGTTGTAAACTCTCTACAGCGCAAGAGATCCTCAAGTCAACTTTGCAAGTAGCTTATATGGTCCAGCACGACTGCAACGAGAATGAAATCCAAAATGGTAGAGCGGCTACAGATACGATGGATCTTCTCGTTGGATTCATCGAGGAAATCAACGGTTTCACCCGTACAGCCACAGTGCTTGAAAAGCAAGCGGAGAGCACCTCAAGACTTGTAGGTTTTTGCTTGTCAGGAGGCAACCAGGTAACTAAAATACGCATACACAGTTATCAAAGCTCCTGGCTTACAGGAAAGCGGACCTTGCCAACGCCCATACTGTAACTTTGAAGCAGTTAACCACAGAAGGAAATGCGCAAAGCCAGTGTCTAAAAGAAATGAGTGAAAAATCTAGGCAGGACTCCCGTTCTGTGAAAATAGTCACTTTCATTGCAACATTCTACTTACCCGCAAGTTTTCTAGCTGTAAGTTGTCAATCTCCTCCAACCGTGACAATGTTAGTAGTTGCTAACCCTACAGACCGTTTTCTCGACCGGCCTCATTCAGTTACCTAAATTAGCCGAACCAGAGTTTTTGTCCGTTTTACCGGCGATGTGGATATACATAGCTGTGAGTATGAGTTTAACGACGGTTACAGTAATCATTGCATATCTGTGGCTTCGACTTTCGAAGTAACAGCTGGACAGAATTTCTAAAGGATCGAAGGATGGTCACTGTGACTAGGCAGCAGCATTTGGCCGAAGGTTTCTTGTAGATAATACTAGCCAATTATAGTGGAATTCCAAAGAGCCAACATAGGCCCCCTTGCGCGCTTAGGCTGCCCCTATTATCGCTCAGGCTATGCTCCTTTTCTACACCCCTTTGTTGGGTGCATAGAACCATAAGCTTCCTTCCGCTATCAGGTAGGCCTTAGCGATTGGTTTTAATGGGTATAATTAAACAGGTAGTCTACCATATCCAGACATTGTTTTCGAATGCTTGAAGAGTCTCGCCTGATATTTCGATTTATTTGTGAAGTTCGAAAGGGAAGCATAGAAACACTGACTATAACTAGCCAAAACTCCAAAATAAACTTATACTATAAGTCATATCAAGAAAAGAAGAGAGGACGCTCGGTGAGCTTCTTATACGCAACTTATCACTGGAGCTGAAACGCCTTGTCATTTAGAAGATGGCATCATATCTACAAAGTAAGGGATAGGAAGAGTATGGCGCCGAAACATGGGTGCAGCTGAGGATCAGTCAAGTGGCTATGACTGGACATATCTCAAGTAGGATAGCTTTGCGACATATGTGCAGTGGGATAGCTCTGTCGGGCCTAGCAGACAATGCATGCAGAAGGTGAAACAGGTATCGCTCAGAAACGGAAGACCTCGAATTAAACACCTTTTCAACATCAGGACGCGCGTTCTACCTTGGATCTCTATTTCCATACCCTATTCACTGCCCTAGGAACCAAAGAAGATAATTGGGAGATCAGAAGAGCAGAGTTTATACTCATGGTGGTAGACTCGAGCGTAGGGTATGAGGCCGACGAGCAAGAAAAACAGAAGCAATCAGTAAGCTGAATTGAATAGACGTTTGACGAAGCATGACCAGCACGAGAGAGTTTTGTAAGGTTTAGGAGCGAGAAGCCTCGTATGGGGCGATGGTAGGCTACAGGATCCTCTTCAAACTTTTCCTAAATAAACGACGGGAAGGTTGCGCGTCCCTATGGGTATCCGTACCCCGCCCTAAGCTCATCCATGTCCGAAAGACGACGTAGAAAAGAGCAGGTTGTAGTCGACGTCATTCACGCCCATCGTTTGCTTTGCTCCTGAACAAACGCTCGATATGCTCTCGTCGTTAGTTAAGCTTGGGCTCTGGAGGAAAAAACCAGTAGCTAAGATGACTTCATCTGCGTAGTCCAAGACCAAAAAGTCGTCCACTTTCCCCTGACTTGACTTATCTGAAGAAAAGCAGAAAGAAAGAAGAAATAATGACCGTCAACGCCCAAGGAGGAGGGAGAGGGAGAGAGGGACTATCAGCCGGCTTGCCATCCTGCCAGTCCCGTCCTGTATTGAGTAGTCACTCATGTGCAAGTTACTACTCTCAGCTCTCAAAGCCCATTCATCCTGCTTTGTGCCTTACCTACTCTGTTTCTCCCTAGATCTCTTCCTTTGTTTAGTTAGTAGAAACAAATAGTGAAAGTATTAGTCTTCGCGAGCTTAGATGCAGGTAATCATGACCTCGTTGTTGAGTGCTGCTGATGGGGGAAAGGATGGTGCAGCGCATTTCAGTGTCTCTAGAGGAGAGTGGGGTCGCGGTCGGGAAGAGATGATTTCATAAGGGTTTGGTGAAGGGAAGGACATGTATACATCAGATATACTCAGAATTTGGGGCTACCAGATGACAGTTTGGTCCTCCGGAGGGAGCACGGCTGTCCTAATCAGGAATATGAGGGCTCCCATTGCTTTTGCGGTTTTATTCCTCATATCGGGATCTACCCACTGTTGGCAATGCTTGTGAGTATCTCACAGGGTCCCGAACAAGTCAACTAGTGCTCACCTCCACTCACAGCCACTTCAAAAGCTGGAAAACAAGCGGTCTCTTACCGTGGGCAGCGGTCCTCTTCGTAGCCGGCTTTGTCTTGCGAGAAGTCGGTGCATATAACTATGATAAAGTCGGCATTTACTTTGCAAGCATATTCTTACTACTCTTCGCACCGTGAGTAATCCGAAGCACAAAGAATCCTCTAGCCTACTAAATGATATCCTCCCAGTCCAGTCTATGAAGGCGCAAACTAATTCATCCTTGGCCGTATCCTCTATTACGTCCCTTATCACTCCCCCATCCACCCTGGCCGCATCGTTACCACCTTCATTAGTCTTGACGCTGTCATTGGAGCCTTGACAGCCATCGGTGTCGCCAAGTTTTTTGACAGCACCATCAGCACCTCTCAGCAACACCTTGGCAAATTCCTTCTTGAAGCCGCTCTGCTGCTGCAAATCGCCTGCATGACTCTCTTTGTCGGTGTAGCCGCAAAATTCCATTTCAACTGCCATCGCGCCAGCGTCTATAACCATCAACTCCGCGATGTGCTCATGGTTTTGTATTGCAGCTGCACACTCATAGCTATCAGGACAATCTACCGCGCCGTTGATTATTTTGCTGCCGCGTCAGGAATCAATAACCAACAATCGCCAAATGCTTGGAGCCCGGCACTCTGCCACGAATGGGTTTTCTGGGTTTTTGAAGCGAGCTTGATGCTCGCTAATAGCATCTTGCTCAACGTCTTTCACCCTTTGCGCCACTTACCTAGGTCTAATGTGATCTATCTTGCGCGCGATAGCGTGACGGAGGTCGAGGGACCCGGTTATCTGGACGACAAACGACCCTTCATCATCACCCTTTTGGATCCGTTCAATATTGTGGGCCTAGTCAGAGGAAGATTTGAGCAGACGAGGTTTTGGGAGACGCATGATGGCATTGGATCTAGTTCCCAGGGCGCTCGCTGATCAATTTCTAGCGATTGGATAAGAGTGAGTATTCGAACTAGGAAGGGTTAGATGAGAGAGATGTTTAGTGTATTGGGTGGCGGTGTCTTGAGTGTGAGGGACCACGTTGGCGGTAGTGAATCTATTTAGTAGGTACGACGAGGTCTACGCTGTCAGATTGACAGTAAGTACACATTGCGTGCCTCGAGTCCCCAAACATGCGACAGCACTTTATACGCGATGCGATCAGGGGCCATGGGACTGGAGAGGCCTCAAGGCAGGTGGTCCGACTATTGTGACTACTCAGGTGTGGACTCCTACTTCGTTATTCCACTTGATGCCAGCCTTCCTGGCCTAAATTTCTCCCAAACTCTCAATCCGCCCGGCGAGTATTCGCTCATTACTTAGGTATTTCCTTGATTCTTCTATTATGCATGCCTATTCACCTTGCGTACGCTGGCATGTTTCAGCTCATGCTCACAGTCCAAGCGCATGGAACTCGAGCGGCCATCATTACTGAGAACGTCATAGTTGTTTTGTGATAAATTTGAGGTCTTCCCTTGGCGCATCTATTGTTCGAATTCAGGGCATTGCCATAAGTCCTAGAACTTTTTTGCAGAATATCTTACTCGACCATGCATCTTATCCTCCTAAATTTCATTCTGCTCTTACTTCTACCCAATCCAACTCTGCAAGCAAAAGTCACGATTGCCACTGGCCACCTTGTCAGGGACCCGCAACGCTGGGCCGCACAAACCTGCAGTAACATTGTCGCGACCAAATGCTGTGAGCCCCTTGACTTGAACATTCTTGGCTTCGGTCACGGATGGTTCCGCGCCACGATTGTCCAGTTCAACCATCTCCCTCCTGTCTCGCTATACCTGAGCGTGTGGCGGGCACAGGGCACGGGATACTCTTGCGGCGGGCCCACCTTGGACGATGTAGTCAGTGATGGCGAGCCAAGCCTCGAGTACAGCGACGCCTCGGGGGTTGGAGGCGCATGGTACACTATATCCAACGCAAACAAAACGGTCGTTGCTACGTCTCCAGAAGTTGTCTATCCGGACCGAATCATGTATGGCGGGGCGATTTATACCGAGCTGAACGGAGAAAAAGGCATTTTCCGCAGTCCTGTCGGCCAATACATCTTTGGGGTCCCTTTCAGTACGTCAATTTTTGTATTCTACGCTATTGAAGCTCGACGTGCTTTCTTATTTGTTCGGCGCAGGTGTTGGCCCGCGGCAGCCCAGAAAACCAACTATCTCCAACGACCTCTCGGGTGGGGGCTGGCTGCGGCTTAAGAAACCAAATTTCATCGAACACCTCTTTGGTGGTGGTGCTGGCCGAGTGGGATACAACGCGGCACCGGTCTCAGCAGATACCTCGAAGTGATGGACAGTAGGGTTGGATGACTTCCCCAGTGTCTGCCGCGGACCAAACGATTGCTTTGTCTATCATAAAAGCACTCAAGCCCTTGAACCAGGTGGGAAATACTCCAGGGAGGGTTGCGGCAGCTCTCCGTTTTAGCGAAATCGAAACCTTCGTTGCTCTGTAGCCGCGAGGTTCTGGATTCACAACTAACGAATACGGAGCTGTGGGCTTACTGTCATAAATCTGCGCTCCAAGCTGTTCACCATGCTAGTCTCCCTCGATCCAACTAACCGGACGCCTATTATCAATCGCCGAGCCAAACAATTCCCTTCCATTTTAACACTTCCCAGGTTTACATTTCCTGCAGTGGAAAACGCGATACGGATCATGAGACCCATTTTTATGTATAAAGTCCAACTATTAGTTTTACACAAAAACCAAGAGACTTTGGAAAATGAAAAAGGTCTAAAAATTATGGAATAGAGTAATCCTTCAGAAAAGTCGTTTTAGAGTGTGCAACATGACCAGATGGCAAAAAGGATAATATCCCAGCCTTGATTTCCAAATCAAAGCATTTCGTGTCCCTCACATTTCACCCACCCTTCCTTCCAAGCACCCTTTTTACCGCCACGAGCACAACGCGCCTTATCACCATACCCGGAAGCCACAGCTTCATCAGGTCGACCCTCACCCGAGAATAAAAGGAAATGAATACTGGCAGTAAGTACATTTTGGTTATTTCATCGACGAATAAAGGCTACACCCGTACATGACACATGTAAAGAACTCCAACCTATCCTTCTTTGATCTTTAAACCGTTCTGACATACAGCCTCGAAGCACGAAAGTTCCCCATCTATTGTTCTTGCAAATCGAAATATCAATCAAGTCGAATAATATAACAAACATGTTTTTTTGAAAGAATTAGCATAGATATCTCGTCTCATATAAAAAGATTAATGGTCAAGAGCAATGCTCAGCTCAAATCTCTAACTTTATTCAAGCTCTTATGACCTTCTCTCCCTATAATGAAATAGCGAGTTCACTCATAAAAGATTTTTTCACATATTAATAAGACACTCTTGACCCTTCTGCAGCGTGGGAAAAAGCTCTGAAATCAGTACTATAAGCAGATGAATGTTGAAATTGAGTGAAACGAAGGGGCTAATCTAAATGTAGTGCTTCCAAAGGCCTTGTTCTAGCTACAAGAGGTGCACCAAATCCAATCATCCCCCTTCAAGACCGCAAGTCCTGTACCTAGAATGCCGCAGTATTCCTCGCCCTCATCACCATTCCCGTCCTAGTCACCCTCAGGATCAAAAGTTCATTGTTAATCATCAACCAGCCCAGAAAACCGCCCAAACCATCCCTCTCCCCACCAACCTGTATATTCCCCTTCCAAAAAACCTCTCACACGACCACAACCTCCCCCCCCCCTCCGGAACCTCTTACAGAGATGGACGGCCGAATTTCGAAGGCTGTTTCCCGCCTCAGCTTGATGAACATATATATATATATATATGTTAAATCCCCCGCATGGCTACTGCCCAAGCAACTTATTATTGCCACAGACACTGCCACGTTTGAAAAAGCAATAAAGCCTCAAATCCCGTTTACTTGCTCGCTCGCTCTCAATCAGAGATCTGCGACACACACCGCAGACCAGACCGCCGAGATTTGCCATATTTAATCCAAGACCACCTACTTCGCTGAATAGTTACCGAAAGCGTCTTGCTCTCCCCCCCCACCCCCCCGGGGGGGGAGCAGCGATATACAGTACATAGAGCTTCTCAACCGGCTATTGGAATCCTCCGCTTCGAAATTCACTCCCCTCCCCCCCCCCGGAATCTCTTTTCGACTCGCAATGGCGGTAGTAAACGAGAAAACCTTGAATCCCCCTTTCTGATTCCCGTCATCCTTTCGTTACATTATCGAAAAGCGATTCGCACACATCTTTTACGAGATCCGATGACGGAGGAACGTAAAACAGACACACACACACACACAGCAACATAGATCGTAGACCGATAATACAAATATTAATTTTTTGGGGGCTTCTTCCTGATCCACACCTTAACCCCCCTCCCCTCGCACTCTGGGCCCCCCAAATCAAGGCCCCACACCCCATCCATCCCTCCCCCCCATCCATCTCACCCCCCCCCAATAACATCTTCCCCCCGTCCCTTATATAAACGCTATCAACCGCCAATATCAATACAACCCCCCTATCTCCGCACCTTCATGGGATGTCCTCTCCGTATCCCAACTCAAGACATTGTGTTGGTATATGAGGGTCAGAAGGAGTATGTGCATGTTTATATATTGGTTGAACTACTCTAGAAAGTAGGAACTACGGTGGGAGGAAGGAGGTGAAAACTCTGACTCCCGTGCCTTATAGGGCTAAGCGAGATTGCCAACCACACAGGGGCAGCAGTACTGTTCCCTGTTTCCAACACTCCCTCTTGGAGATCAAGCTCCATATTGAAGCTATTCAGAACCCCCTACTGAGTGTATATCCATGCTCTTTTCCTCGCTGGCCCCGATGCTCGGTGCCAGTCCCATCATTGACCTGGACCACAGGAATTTGCTGGGTTCCAAGGACTTGGTCAGGCCGTCGGTGTACGGTTTTAAATCTTCGTTGAGACCTAGAAGGAAGAGGTGACCCAGCATCCAGTCAGGTGTTACATTTCCGGTGCTTGAGCACTTGGTGGCGGCTCGCTTGAGTGAGTCAGCGTAGTCCTGTATAGATTTGAAGTCTGATTGCTTTGATTGAGTGAGCTCTCTGATTGCCAGGCGTATAGTAGTCAAGTCCGACTGTTCATATTGAGCCTTGAGAGTGGACCACATTTCGGTAGCGATTTCTATGTTCCCTATGTGGACCCGGGGTCCCTGTTCGGCACTGAAGGTGATCATTCCGCAGGCCCTGTCGTTCTTATCTTCCCAGGTAAGAAGATCACTGGCGTACTCCCTTTTGGCTGTTGACGTGGCGTCGGATGGTGGGATTCCCGGTTTCTCCAGCTTCCCAGAGGTGACCCACCAGAGACCTTTCGATTTCAATGCACTGGTGATGTCTATCCTCCATGATTCGTAGTTCTCGTTCCCTTTTAGCTTAGGAAATCTGTAGATGTTCGAGCTTTTCATTGTGATTGAGATATGGAGGATGGATTTTGATCGTAGGGAAATCTCGGCCGATTTTGGTGACAGCGAGTTCGATGCTTCTGCCCTTGGTAATTGCGGTAGCGGTAATAGAGCTAACCCGGGCTCATTAACCTGTTACTTTATGAGGGTTAGAAGGAGTATGTGCATGTGTATATATTGATTGAACTACTCCAGAAAGTAGGAACTAGGGAGGGAGGAGGTGAAGACTCTGACTCCCGCGCCCTATATTCTAGGGCTAAGCGAGATTGCCAACCACACAGGGGCAACAGCAACAGTACTGTGCCACTCAAGACATTTTGCACACGCAAGGAGGGATTTTTTTTTCCGTATGGTTGGACTTTTAGCGTTCTTCTGAGTGGCTGGCGTTCCTTTTTTTGTTTTTGCTGGGGGGGGAGGGGGGGGGGTTCCGTCAACTTACATAGCTGAGGGACGACTTCTGCTTGGTATCTACAGTATGAGGGTTGCCGAGCCTGCAGGTAGGCATTACGCACATCATGGTGGTTTTACCTCATGTGGTTTTCGGAACGTTGCGCATATGTATGGAGAATTTCAAGATGTCGCGTTTCGAAATGATCTAGCCATCATCTAAATGGTTTGAAAACCCGAAGAGGGTGCCTAATGGACCCAACATAATGTAATGCTCGAAAGTTCGAAGACGAATGCCGCAGATATTAGTAGCCATCAACTTGACGTCCATCACCGTCATGCATATGTACAATCCCACCTCACCTCACCACCCCTTCATTCAACCACCACGCAAAATTCTCCCCTACGCCCTCAAGAATATCCCATCTCCTTCACTCCCCCCTCTCTCACGGCCGTGGCTTGCTCAGCCTCGCCCTCCTTCCTCCTTCCTCACCCTCCGGACTCGTCCTCTGCCGCTGCTGCTGCGCACCCCCGATCAACGCCTCCCTCTGCCGCACGCGCTGGTCCATCTCAATGCCTGCCTCATCGCCCGTCCTGGTCCTCGTCAGCGGCATTCTCCCTAGCGGACTCCTCGCCGTGCGTATTGGCTGCTGCCGTGTCGCCGACGGGGAACGCTCATGCGAGGCGTCGGGGACGGTGAGGTCGTTGTGGGTGAGGGTGCCGAGTTCGGTGGAGAGATGGCTAGGATGGGTGGGGCGGAAATTCGGGGAGCGGGAGCCGGGGGGGTCGGTGCTGATGAAGGAGCCTTCACGGGATTGGGGGCGGAGGTAGTCTTGGCCACCGTGCGTGGGGGCAGGGGCATATTCAGATCCCAGAGATTCGACGGAGTCGTTCCAGTTTCCTTTGGGGTCCGCATCATCGCTGACTTCATAGACACGTCCTTGTTGTGGGACTTGGGTATAGGCACCTCCTGGTTCTCGCTGCGCTTGCTGCGCGAAGAAGTATTTTCTTCTGTCCTCGTCGCCCATGAAGCTCTCCACGCGGCGGGGCATGTAGACGGAGTTCGTGGCTGATGCGCCGCTCATGAGGGAGTCCATGGAGTCACGAGGATGCAAAGGGATGCGAGGGGCGTTGGGGTCGCGTGGAAGCATGTTGGGGAGGGTAAGGCCAGAATCATTATTTTGCATGTACCAGCCGCCTGGGAGACGTTCGGCAGGCGCGAAGCGACCTTCGAGGTGTTCTGAAGGTTGGATAGGAACAACGCCAAGCTGTTTTTCCGGGTGGCGAGCTTCGGCAGCGGGTTTGAAGGTTTCTGGGACAATGTTGAGGTCATCCCCGGTCGCTTCGGCATGCTCAATGGCTTGTTGGGGTGTTGTGTTTGGGTCAGCTGCCCCGGCATCGGCTCTAGGTCCACCCCATGTCCGCTGGCCAGCGGTGAAGATACCGTAGACCATGTATACCCAATTGAAGAAAGGATTGATAACGAACATGACGGGGTACAGCCAAATTTTAAATCGGCGCAGTCTCGCTCCAAAGTAAAGCATGAGAAGCCAATTCAAGCCGAGTGAGACAGCAATGAAGCCGACTGGAAGGTTCTGGATCTTGTTGGATGTCGTGATGATGGAGAGAACCATGATGAAGAACAGCAAAGCGGTAGTACGAATCGTGTTCGTCATGAACCGAACAATGCAAAGAAGTGGATATCTTCTCCATAATCGGATATCTGTCAACATGCAGACTTCGTTGGTGATAAAGCCTAAGAACCATCTTCGTCGCTGTTTCAACAGACTCCGATACGTTTGCACAGCTTCTGTTTTGCAGAAAGCTCCTGTGCAAAGCTGAATCTGATATCGTTCTTTGGCCCCAATCATAAACAGATGGGTCAGCCATCGGTCCTCACCCAGATGACATTTGCCATAATCGAATAGATCGTCACATTGCTCCGCCTTGTCCGCGAAGTAGTACTTGGCCATTTTCCTGAAAGCCGAGAAACGTAGCATAGTGAGCGCCCCTGGTAAACAAGTAACGGAACCACAGCCGGATTCGACCGAACGTTCGAAGAGTTGTCCGTGAATGTACTCCATGTCCTGCAACAGTGTAATTAAAGTGTTCTTCTGAGTCGTAGAGGTAATGATTCCGGTCATGGCCAGCATGTTTTGCTTACTGCCTGGCTTGAGCTCCTGTACTTTTGTATTAGCCACAAGGATCACATGTGACCCCGACGCCCAAATTCAGGACTGGCGACAGTGGTTGTGTGGGGCATGACATACCATTTCGTACATGAAGTTCTGAATACAATATTTGTCCAGAATACAGTCAGAGTCGATGAAGAGAATGAAAAGATTGTCGTTGCGTTTCAAGTACTCGGTGTAGATCTTATCGATCAGCTTGAATGTCGATTTTTGGCAGTGTCGCTTCCCACCGTGGGGGAACCGCGAGACCGTAATTCTGGCCTGTCGATAAGTGACATCAATACTTTTGGGGTAGCTCGCCAATGTCAAGGGTACTCCAAGCTTTTCAATCGTCTTGAGGTACAATTCGTCTTCTTGGTCACCGTCAAAAGAGAGAAAGACATGAATACATGAGGGCGGATAATCGCAGTCGACGACCGAATCGATGGCTGTGACAAGAACTTCGGGCTCTTCTTTGTACACTGGCATGACGATGACTGTTTTTGGTGCTGACGTCTCATCCAAATTGAACTTCATTCTTTTTTGACGTCCCAGTCCCTTGGTCACCAGCTGGTAAACGCAAAACAACCACGGAATCGTGAGGAGACCGGCAAAAGACCAAAACGCAAACCATTGTAGGACCGACACCATGCTTTTAGGATAGTACTGTGTAACTCGTGCGGGAAGAGGTAGCGTAACGACCATAATCGGAAGAAAGATGGCTCTATTCGTAACGTGAGTTTTGAGGTTGACAAAATCCGAAGATCGGTAGCTCACCTGAAGCCCGTGAACAAAATCATCATGACAACGGCCAGTAATCTGATGCTCCAATGCTCGGCCTTTAAGTAGACTTTGGCCAAACAGTATAGGAAAGCAGCGAGCCAGAGGAACCACTCCAGAAATGCCGCCATCATCACGGCACCCATGATAGAGACATATACAATCTACAATCCATCAGTAGAGCTCCAATCGCCCGCCAGTGTGCCTCCTTTGACTCACGTCCTTTGTCGGCCATGGGGCCGTGATTGACGGTATCCCATTCCCGTTGTCGGCCGTCATCTTGAGCAAGGAGCGATACCAAGTAACGACGTAGGGAGATGGAAAGAAGAGAATCAGAGATGATAACAGTGGCTATCAGGTCAAACCTGGCCCCGGTCCAGTGCGAAATGCGAGCTCCCGAAACTGGGCGCGAAGTGTTTGTCGGAAGCGGCCAGCTGCAGTGAGGTTTCAAGTCAGCAGTGATCAAGACATTGTTTGAGATGAAGTGGAATGTCTGATACTGCCTCCAACAGCTCGATGCAGAGCTGATCAAAGCAAGTGGGGGTGGTGCAAGGTGAGATACGATCTGTGCTGCGCTGGTTCGCTAATCTCACCTAGTAGGTTACGCAGAGTTTTCCTGCAACACAGGCGTTCCAGAAGATGTACCAAGAGGCGATTCGCAAAAAGCGCTATTTGAAATGGAGGACACCTTTGTGGAGAGTTTGTGCACAGGTGGATTTTCAAGGTTGAAGTGTTGTGTTGTGTGCGCAGCAGCCAAGCTTGGCAATCAGTCGCAGTTGGCCATGGCTTGCAGAGAGAGTGAATATTGAAAAGTTGGCTTTTCAGGAGGAGAATTGAACGTGGGAGGGTGTCAGAAGAAGGGTATTGCGGTCAAGGTGAATGGCAGTCCAGAGTACCGAGTCGGCCCGCCTGGATAGGTGTCAAGTCCAACGATTGAGAAGTAAACGAATGTAAACAGGCTCAAGGCGAGTCTGAAGATCAAGGCATGAGAGAAGAGTATTATTGAATTGCGGTGGAGGAAAAATTGAAGCAATCGAAGGAGTTGAGGCTGTACGGGAGCATTGTTCTCGTGGGGAGGTTGGCACGTTGGTTGGTGGGAAATGTTGGCTCTCGCTTCAAACACGAGGTACCGATAAGTGGAAGCGACCAGGAGGGCGTGCACAGGGGTCCAGGATGACGGATGGGTCGGCTGTTTCACCAATTCCCAACCGAACATGTGACTCGTGACTCGTGAGCATGATATAGCCGCTACTACACAGACGCTAAGCCGGTTATCTATAAGTAGGTACCTTAGGTAGGTAGTGTATTCTTAGCTCACTTGGGCCCACATCATTGGCGCCAAGCGATCCGAAATCCGGGATGTAAGTGCCCCTGAAAAAAGTCTGGAGGGAGAGAGAGAAAAGAGTGGGGATGTCCCCACTGAGCCAGAGACACAGATTAGGAATCTTACTTTGTACCACATTCGAAGCGTTCACAACAGAGGCCAGATCCCATCCGTCAGACTCACTCGGCCTTATTGTATAGTGGTGTATGATTCACTGTGTACTCTAAAAGTTTTCAGACTTTCATCATTCCATCACCCCCCCCCGTCCCCCCCTGAACGGCCCCTGCCGAAGAAATGCCTACAACGTCATTCTCAGGGGCTCTGCGCCTTATGCGCTTAAAAAAAGGTGACGCATCTTCGTACTATGTGTAGTACCTAATCAAGATATCTGTTCTCCCAAAATCAAGGCCTTCATCGCCGCCTCTTTCCACTTTCTTCTATCCCAGTCTTTCAATCGTGTGCCTGCCCAATTTATGCTAGCTTCGTAGTGTATCTCGTTTGTAGAAATGCAACGTGCGTGAATCAAACTACGGTACCAGAACAAGAGACAATCCAAATCATGATTGATTCATTCGATACGTCCCTTGTTTCGATTTGTTCTGCCGTACCTGCTTTGCAATTGAATCCGAGTTAATCAATACACTTTGCCAAGATATCAACAAGAGTTACAAGACTGGCTACATCACTAGGTAAAAGTGAGATATATCTTTAGTCGTAACAAAACGGCAAGGTTGTCGCTTGATTGACAGCCTTTAGCCAACAGTTGCTACGGCGGAAGATTTCAAGTTTTCCCATGCCCTAGAGAGAACCGGCTGTTGACTGACGTTCGAATCCTAAAGCATGTTGTTCTAGGAATGAATGTATATGGACAAGTCAACTGATCGGCTACTCAAGCTAGATACGTCATATTCACGTATAGAGTTGTCATGGACGTTAACTCTCCCGCCAGAAGAAACAAACCGGTACAAATCAGAATTGACGGAGGCTTTTACTGACTAAAACCCAGATACAAAGTCAAAGCCATGGAACATTGGGCATGGTTTTTCCGCCCATTGGCCAACCACCAATTCAGCAGTCGGTCCTATGGCTTTCTGAACCGCTTCCACATTTCCATTCCTCCCCGAGCGAGTCTCTATTCCAGTGCCTCTAAGCTCCATTCTCTGCAGTGAAGACCACCCACCGCTTTCGAGGCACGGAATGACCATACGTCTGAAACGGGCATCCATTCTACGGATCCCGCCTTTGAGACACATAGGCCGTTGAATCATTGTATTTGTCCCTTGTTCTATAATCAGGATTTTGAGGGTCGACTTCACCGACTCGATAAAGGCTACCCATTCAGAGTAAACTTCTTCGTCAGCTGGCGTTGGGAGGAAATTTTTCGGACGACAACCACATATCTGGCCAGCCTTCCGGAGGAATAAGAAAGTTAATGAGAGACATCGGCCTTCGAGTACTGGAAGTAATCCTCGCATAGGTCCCGGGAAAACAATGCCACGGCTGCCGTCTGGATTTTTGTGCTCTGTTCTACCACCCAAGTCATAACCATCGCTGCTGAGCATAGGTGTACCATCTGTATGCTGGCCCCAATCTTGGACATCATCGAGACACAGCTGCTTCAACTTCGTAGCGTCAACGGAATGAAGTATCGCGGAAGCAAGTTGGAATGAGAACCGGCCAAGTAACCGGATAGAGACTGATGAGGAGAAGAGACTTGATGGGCATTGGGCAAGATATGGTGTACAAAGGACGTGCAACGACGCCAAGTCTAGCTTCTCAACGTTGACCATACTTTCGAAAGCGTTCCAAATCTTCGTTTCAGGAAATTGGAGTGTATCCTCGGCCAGCAGACGAGTGCCCTCGCGCTCGATGTCGGAAGCAAACGTGAGAGTCCAAGTGAGATGACGGACATATTTTCCATGTTCTGGGTACCTCAACAAACTAAGTAGGAAGGAATGTTGTCGGTGTATCATTGTGACAGGAGGCGGGCGTAGAGGATGCACATCCGCCCATTGATCCCTTTCGCCAGTGAAGTCGGGTTCTCGGTTGTGCGTGCTCAGGTCGACATAACGATATATTAGAGGTACAGTGCTCAGGAACAGTGCCTTCGAGGATTGCGCCAAGCTGAGCAAGTCATGCTGTTCGCACGATTCAAAGATTACATTGTGGAGTTCCGTGGGAAGACACGATAGATTTGGTGTCATCATGTTGCATGGAACAAGTGCGAATGTGATCTTTAAGGTTTGGTCGAAGAAATTCCTATGTATCGCAGTAACTGTTTTCGAGAGTGGTCAATCCACCTAGGGTTATGAACGCAGAAAAGTGGCGATGACACGTATGTGAAATATGACCGATGAACGACGGTCAGAGCAAAGCACGAATCATAGGCGAACATCGATAAACGGGATATAAAATGGATGCCTGATGCCATCATGTGCTCGAAAGTCCCATGGATGCTTTTTCCGGTTTCAAGCTGTAGGATCTCAGCCTTACGACTACCGCGGCGGGATGAAACAATCATTGATGTACTACCGTCCTGAGCTTCCTTTCAAATCATCGTGCGGCTTTGAACCTTGGGAACATGTAACATACTGTATACAGATCCTAGTGGCACCACCTAGCCGCTGGCCGCAGCAAAAAATGGCGCTGAGTCTGTTACTCTTACGGTCCAACCTAGCTCCATTCAATCACCCATGTGTCAAGCGAAAGGGCAGGATATCCAGACAATCCGTTATGCCACTGTGCGTATCTTGCGCGGTAACAGATCCCCTGCAAAGCCAACTCTATGGAAGGCAGCGAGACTTGAAGTGCTCTTATGGAGACTTCTGCTGAGCTGGTACGCCATCCCCTTATTACTAAGTGGAAGGGCGCGAACATTGTAATACACATGGGAACAGCCCATGTGGTTGCGAGCACATCTTAAAACTCAGCGTTGTTACTGCACCTCTTGGACTATGGCACGGGATCATTTTTCTGCTTATTCTCACTCCTTCAATGGATCACGCACTGTCAAAAGAAGCACATGAAACACAAGCACACAGCTTTAGACCACCTCCTTGATGTTTTTGTGGTTGCTTGCATGTCATTTCAACCACTGCTGGCCCTGGGACCACTATGGAACATCCAAAGAACCCTCTTTTCGTGGACTTGCAACACCAACAATCCGTTGGACCGAACGTCTGAAAAGGTTGTCTAATATATGCCTGGCTAGCATTTTTAAAGGGCCTACAGGGGCTGTGTTCTTCCTTCGCCAGCTCCAAAGAGTTTAGATACTCAGTGTTCTTTTGAGAAGATTCACAGCCATCTACTTTATCCAACTAATCCTCCTCTCATCGACCGCTTCCATTTGTGTTCATTACACTCCTACGCTGGACTATAATGTTCGTATGCCACTGCCAGTTTCAGGACTCATCCTGTCCAAATTCGAAGTACTACGCCTCAATGTGAATCCCGTCAATGACTTGGGTATCAGAGGCTTTTATCAGGCGGGATGCTTTCTTCTTTCTATATATATAGAGCCTACTCGTCTGGTTTATTCGGTGTTTCTTTAATCTTTTCTCCATACTAAACCGGCGATCTGAGAACGAGTAGTTACTCCATTTATTTACAATCGCCACTCCTATCATATATATACCCTCGGGGGTGGCTCTTTCAATCAGAAGATGATATCATTCTTTCTACTCTGTGCATCGCACGCGTTGTGCGCGTTGGCGCTAGGGTCGTCTCCGGTCAATCTAGTCGAACTGCAGAGTCGGGATCTAGAGAATCGAGAGACAGCTTGCATCGCCGTGGGCGATTGTCCAAGTCACCAGGATCCATCTTCTTCTTCCTCGCCCCCACCACCTCCACCTTCAACATCCTCTTCGAACCCTCCGCCTCCGCCCTCAACCACTAATACCACTCAACCCTCTTCGAGTTCATCGTCGCCCCCTACTCCTTCACCTTCGGCACAGAACGTTACTCGATACCTTCTTTTTCCCAAGACAGGGGCCTCGAAAGATGAAACAGTAAAATTTGTAAAACTACTCATCAAGGTTGTAGGCGATCCCGGCGAAATTTATGAGTCGTCAGCTATCGGCCTGGGGGTCGTCTTCTGGACTGCACCTCTAACCGCAGACCAAGCCAAAGAGTGTGCAAGCTACAACCTTGTAAGCCCTTCACGAAAACTATACCCAATTTTCTGATACTAACAGTAAGATACAGACCATGGGTATAATTCCCGACAAAATCATCCACAGAGAAAATTTCGCTAGCGTTGCCCGACAGCGGAGACGAGACGGCAAAAATCGTAGCTTCAACAATCATGACAGGCGGGATACACTCAACAGACAATCTGATGCGCCAGATCAGCTGAAGGTCGTATCACAGCCTGATAACATCCCCGTGAAAAATCTGAAGAACTTCGTGTATCGACAGGAGGCAGGGCAAGGCGTCACCATTTACATCCATGACTCAGGTGCCAATAAGGACAGCAATGTAGGCACCTCTTTCTCGGCCTGTGGCCTCGATGATAGGGACTGATTGGGTCTAGGAATGGAAACTAGCCCCCGGAAGTAAACGTTGGATCTTCGCCGGAGACCCCAACGACAATAGGTATATCATTAATCTGAAAGAAGAAGATGATGATCCTACTGGCCACGGCTCATGCATATACTCAATGGCCATTGGTTCGAAATACGGCACCGCAAAGGGTGCCAATGTAGTAATTGTCAAATATCCGGAGTTGGCTGATAACAATCCGGAAGACAGCTCTGAAGCCGCAGCATTGGACGCGTTGACCAAGATCGTGAACGACATCAGAGAGAACAGTTTGCAAAAGCGAGCTGTTGTCAACCTCTCTTACGGTTTCCACGGGGACATGGATGACGAAGCGCTTACCCAGGCAAAACAGCTAATTGGGGAACTGCTTTCAGATGATGTTGTCGTGATTACGGCGTCGGGGAATGGGAATGTGCGTATTCGCTCATGAGTGTTCCCAACAAGTGGAGAAATTTTAACTGATCTATTTGTGAAATTAGGGAAAGGACGGGCGAACCGACATTGATGACTATCCTGCCCTATTTGCACGTGATTTTCCAAACTTGATCGTGGTCGGTGCTACCGATAATAGTGGTAAAAGAGCGAAATTTTCTCAGGGGGGTCCGCTTCTCAGTTTATCCGGACCTGGCGTGGACATTGTCTGTGCAGCGAAAACAGGTAGCTCGCCTAAAATACAATCCGGAACTTCGTTCTGTAAGACATTTCACTTCTAAAACCCTTATAGAAGCATATCGACTAATCAACCGCCTAGCCACTGGATCTGTGTCCGGTCTTGCTGCATATTTCCTATCGCTTCCAGAACTCCAAGGCCAGCTCCAAGTGCCAGGAAAAACAGCTCAAAATGTAAAGGATTATATTTCGAGCAAGGCACGGCCCCGAATCGATGGAGAGGTCAAAGTTCTATACAACGGAGAGAGTTCTGATCAGAATTGAGGGTATTTAATGTGCTGTTTCCCCCCCAATGATTTAATTTTGGGACCTGGTCCCATATCTCGCTGTTAATCGGTGGGAGGCAATGGTTTCTTGTTGTAATTGGGGTTTCGTATACGTTCATATGTTGTCAATGCACCGTATCTTATGTTTTTTAGCAGCTGCGATGGTTTTCGACGGTTTTTCATGGTTTAGTTTTGAGGTCTTGGTTCTATATTTATCACGCTGTTGATCGGCGGAAGTCTACAATTTCTTATCATGTATGTTAATTAAAGATGAATGTGTATTACTGTGTAATGTTTCTAGCAGCTAGAATATTTCTCCAATGCTTTAATACTGGGGTTTCAATACCGCATCTCGCTACTCAACACACCTCTACTCGTGCTAAATAGCATGACGATCATTCCATTTCCACCCCATCCTGCTAGCCAGGTTCAAACCAGGCTGATCCATAAATTCAGCAACGAACACGCATACACCCAAGCTCGTAATAATCTGAACCTCGAGCACATGCGAATCAACTCGAACAGCTTTCGTGTTGAAATATTAGCGTGTGCAGAAAGCTTTCGAATCCTTGACATTTATTTTTTGTCGCGCCCCCCATCAAATTTGTATAGACATTTCGACATTTCAACCCCTCAACATCTATTATCGCATCAAAACAACAGCAAATAGGTGAAAACGAATTTGTTCAGACTTCTTCGCTTATACTGACGTGTTTCCAGCAGCTCAGCAGCTATGACCGGCCCTTTAGCCCCTGCTCTTCGCTCCAAAATATTACGACTTCTGCTACTTCACTGATGCCCCAAAGCTGTCGCTCAAGAGGTTCACTGTCACTTCGATACCGTCTATAGATTTCAGGCGAATCTCTTCATGTATGACTCTCCCTTTAGACCTCAGTTTCGTCCGAAGGGCGCCTCCCGAAAGGTCTTTCCAGCCGCTGAAGACTCCCTAATTACATATCTGAAGCAACAGTCATGAGCCATGCAGAAAGAGATGATGTGATTTCTATGAAAGGAGTGGGGTATACATGTTCATAGATTCACGATATCCAGGATTCTGAAGAAGAGAAGCTGAAGTAACAAAAAGGGACAGCGTGTGGGCATCAGACAGAATGATGAACTACGATTAAACTGGGTTGCAGATCTGCTTCGCCTGACTGCCGAGCAGCTTGTCTTCGTTGATGAGACTCTGTTCAACGAGACTACGGGGTGACGTCATCAAGCCTATGCACCAGTTGGTGAGCCAGCTCGCTATCAAGTCTCTAGAAAGAGAGGGCATTGCTGAAGTGCTCTTCCGGCTTACACGATAGATGACTATCTATTCTGTACCGGTATTCGTGAAGGCTGTTTCAACGGCGAGGCTTTCTTTCGATGGCTAGCAGATGAACTGCTACCTCTATGCAGTCTCTTTCCGGCTCCGAAGAGTGTAATCATCATGGATAACGCCAGCATACACTGTAACGCTCGTATTGAGAAACTCATTACCTCACACGGGTGTGAGGTACGATATCTACCACCATACTCTTCGAACTTCAATCCCATTGAGCTCAGTTTCAGTGTGCTGAAGGCCTGGGTCAGACGACATTTCGAGAAGATATGACCCCATTTTGAAGGCACTTTTGGTGAATTTCTTCATTACGCTGTCGAAAGAAGCAGGTGTGATAGGTTTCCGAGACAGCATTTCAAGCATAGCGTCGAAGGTTATATCTTTGAAGCTGATATCAAAGCCTTGAAAAGAGATCTTGAAGCTGATACTATAGAATTTGATTAGTAGTGTATGAATAGCTTCATTTTCACCTATTTGAGCCTGTTTTTGATGCGATAATAGATGTTGAGTGAGTTTGAATGAATTGAAATGTCGAATGACCTATACAAAATAGGTGAGGGGCGCGACAATTGCGATGTCAAGAATTCGAAAGCTTTCTGCACACGCTAATATGCTATACATACCTGAATAGAATTGTTCCAAAGTGTGTTCACATTTTGGCCGATTCGTAAACTCAACATTTCGTTCCACCTAGGTAGCAAACTTTAGAACCATCTCAGTCCTCGAATTCATCTTCCCTACTTACGCACTTACCACCTGTGAATTTCGAGATTTAGTAGAATATGATCATAGTCAAGCTTTGAATCAGCCTAAGCGACAGTTTTGAGGGGTTTTCTCATTACAAAAAGAACGAGTTGACAGTTTCCAACCATCTCAACCAGAATAAAACCATATCAATTCATGTAGTCTAGTCAACTTTATGGTACCGCAGACCGACGGCTATTTCTTATCTTTCTGCACACCTACCTAGATGACTTTTCTTATTCAACCGTAGCTTTCTTCTTGAGACCCTTATGCTAGAGTGAAGATGCACAGGATGTGGGGCTCTAGAAACGGCATTGATTCAGGACATCCCGGAATATATTTCCATTGCTTCTTTCATCACTGGTACTCAATTCCATCCGGTCAAACAAAGAATTTGAAACAAGGATCATACAGGTCTGTATCACCTCCCCTAACATTATCATTGAAACTCTGTCCACATGAGCTCACATCATCTCATAAGCAAGGTGAGAACAGTCACCATTTGCTGGAAACTCTGCAACATGGGCTGGCTAGCGGAAGAGTACGGAGGTTATGGCATGAATGTTAACAAGAAACGTAGGTGATTGAACAAATGAATTCCTCAGCCATGCCATCAAAACCACCACCTCTGCCTCGAAAATCCTATTTCCTTCTACCAGCCTCTCCACCTCCACACCATCAAAATTCATCCACCGCCACCACGTAAATTGGGGCACCAGACCTCCACACCGTTATTTATCCGCCACAGGGCACCCGCCTGTCGTTTGCCTCGAAGTTGTTGACATACCGGTAAGGCGTGATTCGAACGGCAGTGAAACCGAAGCACTAATTGAAGGAGCGTAGATATATATTAACAACATACGATCATATGCCTGATGCCTGATGCCTCCGAATGGTGTAGCTTTACTTATCCCGTCTGGCATGGTGGTTGTTGCGGCAAGTTCAAGCTGACCGGTCTTTCACTATAGGCATAGACCTCTGGGTCCTGGTCCATCTTACCTTTACATCATAACGTGTACGATTACTACCCACAATGACCTATTGTGCCACATAGACTGACCAATCACTGAACATTGTTAGCCGCTGGGATCCAAATCCTAGCGGCGGTGTTTAAACTTCATCTCAAACTTGAAATATGTTTATTCTCCCACTTCATCACCAACATACTCTATCAAAGCAGAAGCAGAAAAGATATATCTTGGAACAGCTCGCTATGCCGCCACCCACAACTCCATCACCTCTTTCACCGACCAATACGAATTCTCAAGCTTCCTCTAGCCTTTCACCCCCTTCTACACAGTCGCGTCTGGCTCAGAACACTATTAGCTACCTACTTTTCCCCAAGAAGGGGGCCTCAAAAGATGAAACAGATGGCTTCAGACAAATCCTTGACAGTGTCGTAGGCGATCCAAGCAAGGTCTTTTGCTCGTCGGTAGGCGAGCAGGTCATTTTCTGGGCTGCACCTCTAAGCCCAGATCAAGCCCAGGAATGTGCAAGTTACAATCTTGTAAGATAACCGTACACGAACATTTCCGCCCACTGACGACGGGACGTAGACTCTGGATATTCTTCCTAACAAGAAAATCCGCATATATCTGTAGCATTGTAACTAAGCGTGTACAAAACGGCAATGGAGAATTCGTTCCATTAACAGTCACCCACTGCGCCAATCCATGAGCCATGGTTTAGGCACGCTACGCTCAGCAGAGAATGTGACATCCTTGGACCTCTCGGTAGGGAACCTAGGGACTTTCTATATCGGTACGAGGCAGGGACGAGTGTCACCGTCTATGCGCATGACATCTTGCCTGGACTTTAGAATCTCCTTATAGGAGGGAGAATTTGCACCTGAAACCCAAACGCTAGACCTTTCGGCAAGACCCCAATGTCTTGTCTATCAGGAAAGAAAAGAAGATGCATTGGTCAGCCGTTTTGTACATAGTTTCTAGCTAGCTACAGCTACCATGACGAGATTGACCATAATTTTCGAAACCATCGCAAGAGAGAAGGTATCACGTCCGTATCGTTGTAGCATCAGGAAAGCTTGTGCGTATTCGAGCTGAAAAGACTTTTCATTTCGTTGTAGCAAGACAGATTCCACAAAGACTTATCATCGTTTTTCGGCTTTTGCCTTTAATTTTTAATGAATCTTCAAACTTCCTCCCACATCAACATCCAAATCCCAAACCACAACAACAACTAAATCTACCATCGCAATTAGCACGCCTATGTATTCCAAACCACCACTCAAACCACCAACCAACCCATCAAACCCCCCCAAAAAAACACAAAATCCCAAAACCAAACCCACAACGCGCCATTCTCCCCACCCCTCACCCATCAACACCACCCCCCACATAAAGAAACCCAAAAGCAGCAACACCCTTCTCCCCCCCTCACTCCCACCCATCCATCGCACCAAACCACAAACCCCTCCTCACAAACAAAAAGCTGCTATATCATCCCCAAAAAGCCGATTCTATTGCTCTGCCGACCCACCCCCTCCTCAGCCATATCCCCCCCCCCACCCCTCACCGCCCCCCCTCAGCATATCCATCCCCACCCCACACACACCACGCCCCCAAGTTCCCACAGACTTAGTTAGCCATGCTATAGAGAAACCCCGGTGCATGTTTGGGTGAGGAGGGGGGGTAAGGGGGATGGTATGTAGATCTGAGGTGGGGGGGCAGACGGTGGAAGAAGGAGATGAGGGGTTAGGGGGATGGAAGATGAGTGGGGGGGGGAGGAGGGAGGGATAGAGTGTTGGAAATAGGGGAGATGGTAATCTAGGGCTGGTAGGGCTGGGGCCCGCTAGTAGAGTTTTCACCTTCCATCTCCTAGATAGCCTTCTAACAGCAACAACTAAATATCAATATGCCCCCATATGACCTCGTCCTCCAACATAGAGACGTTTTGGGGGAGGGGTTTGCGGTGGGGGGGTTGTGACCTGGTTGGGGGGGATACTGGGTTGTTGGTAAGGATGTGTGTGGGCTTAAAGCTCCCCCATGCGTTATTGAAGAAGGGAGGGTGGTGCATTGTGGAGGTTGTTAGTTTAGTGGCTTGTTTGGCGGTGTGCAAGTGCCTACCTACCGTATCCAGCCCTAGGTTTTCCCCCTTTTCTTCTTTCCCGGTACAAGTCTTTGGGGTTTGCTGGTTTCCCAATGGGCCGAGAAGGGGGTTTTATGCTCTGCCCGCGCAAAGCAAAACGCCCATAGCGGGTGGTACTATCAAGGAGTTGTACGTTTCTTACTTTCACAACAATCACGCATATCAAACAGGTGGGCGTTTCTTGTTTGGGAACTGATTCTGGTAGTGTACAATAACTCTGCCGTCATCTGAAATCTACCACAATCGGAATGAATGACCACACTCTGTCCTCCGAACTGCTGCTCTTTTAGAAAGAAGGGAGGGCAACGAGCGCAGTGTAGCTTTCCCCGCATCTGCCAAGCAGCCGACTACCATTGCATGCGAGGCGACTAGACGTTCGCGACCTCGAGGGTTATCTCCGCACGTCACTCGCCTGTCATTGATGCGGAGACGAGTCTCGTTGGTATCGCTGCAAGGCGTGGCTATCGCATGTTCGGATAAGGGATAGAGCGATGATCGCTGGCATAAGGTTGCTCTCTGATCCGAGAGAATCGACCTTAGACCATGTTGATAATTAGGTAGTAGTTTTTGAACTTGCCGTAGCAAGCAAAATAGTGTTTCTCAAGTCCTATAAACCCGATCGGGTTGGGATTAGCCAGCCATACTTCGTGAACCCCTAGGTCCCCGGCTCCGGGAAGAGCCGGGCTTCTGTCCATACCAGTCAACATCACTAAGTTGTAACTTCCTTGCGCGCTGGCCGCTTCGATTCGTGCCAGACTTGTCGGCGGGCCGGGGGCTGGCGTTGGGTGCGGACGACGATTGATGCAGGGATGCATTGTGTTGGTGATGAGAAGTGCCATGCTTCTCTCCACCGAGACCTTCAGATAGAGCGTTGTGAGTATTTATATACGAAGAAATGACTGGGATGTTGGGGTTTGGTTGGGGAAAATAGTTCAAGTAAAGGCCATGATCTGTACCAGTTTGTTCTGCGTTCGAGTCTTGCAGATCGTAGTTCAAAACAAGATTCTTGATACGCTGCTGCTCTGCGCGCTCAGCCTCCTTCTGATTCTTCATCGCAACGGCAAATTGAGAGTCGGAGGGCATCTCGATCGTCCGAGTCTAGATTTACATTTCAGCCCTTCAGTTCGACGACGCGAAGAGATGTAACGTACCTGCTGTCTGTTGCCTTTCTTCGTCATCAAAGAGAAAGCCATGGTATTTGGCGGAGTCGCAGTACCATCGTTAGGGCTGTCTTCGCCAGCTGTAAATATATCTTTCGGCGCGCGGCGCATAGGCAATGGAACGTCAAACATAGGCTTTCTGTCGAATTTGCGAGAATCTAAACTCTCGGACATCATCTTGGCAAGTTCTTTATCAAAATCGGCTTCAGCATCTGGGTCTCGTTCTTCCTCTTGACGAGTGACAATAATTTGCTCTTCGAAATCAGAATCTGGCTTCGCACCGCCATTCGTCATAGGCTGCAGAGAGTCAGCGTATTTCAAGACTTGATAATCAAGTCTGACCTCTGTTTCAGCCTCTTCGCTCGACGAATGTGCATCTTCCATTTCAGGAACCTGCAACTCGTCGTCATCGGGGTCATCCTCGGAAGAAGCATCATCCTCAGGCGCGTCGGGCTCAATCGTCTTCTCTGCTTCTGTAGTCTTGTAATTCTGCGTAACAGACTCGGCAAAAGCACGACCAGCTTCCTCAAAGTCTTTAGCTAGTTTCCACAATGGTCTTGTTAGCGCATAAGTATCCTGAATTATGAAGTCGATGTCCATGGGAAGAGGCTCTTTGGTGTGGTAGTAGTACTATCCAACGCTTGTTAGAACGACTCCCTAACATGTTCCTATCGACGCACCTGGAAGAACGTCAGAAAGAAGTCAAGCTTCTTCTTGGCGGCACCACGGTCGAAGCAAGCACCACAAGTCTCCAGTAATGTACATACAAGGCGAATTCTGAAGAAGTCGTCTGGCATATCGAGAGAATTTAGCTTGCCCCATGTAGGTGTACCACCCGCTACAGATCCGTTAGCAATGAAGCCATAAGCTGTGTAAGCCAAGCTTACGATGTCCGAAAGTAACAATCCGGTATAGTGTATCGAAGATGAGAGGCGAGTCAACCATTTTGTAATTGTACAGTTCGCCCAGATACTTCACCTCAGCAATCCGTCGCTGGTTGAACTTGAAATCGTTCTGTTCTAGGCCTAGAGTTATCTTCTCCAAGAGATTGTCGATGACCATGATAACGAAGTCCTGATGATAGCGATAGAGTGATCCAATCGAGAAAGCCAGGAGATGAATATTACTGTGCTTTACTTTTCCTGGTTTGGAGAAAACCTTCTCCAGTATACTTACAACCTAGAAAAACTTAGATTGTGATATCTGCAAACGGAAGACGCAGAATCTCACCTCTTGCTCTTCCCAATGAAGCTTACGAATGGACTTGAGCACTTTCGTATATGTGCGCTTGTTCATGTCAAGATAGATAAGTTTACGAATGAACAGTTCTACCGGTGTCCTCTCTTTCTGCTGTATGGCAGCTCGTTCGGGAGGGTTGACATAGTACATAGCATTTTCAATCAACATTCGCTCCTGTTGACCGAGATGCTGAGCTGCTTTCTTGCGCTGCAAAGTCTCAAGGAAAGAATTCATCCTTGGAGCCGTGTCTGGATTACGGAGCAAGTAGCGGCCGCAATTCTCCAACAAATTACCAATAATCTCAATGTTCATCCTGGAAAAGTCATCGAGGCTGACTTTGAGGCAATGGAAAATCACATGTTCAGGGACGACGCCAAATTTGGTAAGTTCAGCAAGGTAGCGAATGTTTCCTGTCCGAACCTGGCCGAGGAAGTCCTTTTGCTTGCGCCGCTGAAGACTTCGAAACTCATCGTCTAGATACGACACCAGACCGTGTGAGATATCTGGCATATATTTCCCCAATGTTGCCACAAGCCGTGCATATAAAGGCAAAAGGTCTGATCGGCCCTTCGGTACTTCTTGGACTGCTTTGACCAAACGATTGCGCGATGCTTTCGAGTTGAGAAAGCAAAAGTCCATGGCGGCCTGATCGACCTGTTCCTTGCTTTGAAGTTCTGGTAGGCGAGCTAGAAGAGCGTCGACCTGTGCACCAACAGTCTTGTTGGCGATCGCAGTGGATTGGTCGTCTATAGCTCCGTTTCCAAGCGATTTCTCCTGAGTCTCCTTGACCTCGGCGTTGAATGGAGCGGCCTCAGCCCTTTTACCTACCTGCTCATCTCCATCGGACTTTTTCTTCTTGGCGTCTTCAAGCAAAATGCCAGGAACTCTGTCTTGGAGATCGACCAAGTTCTCGTAGAAGCGCCGCTCATCGTCATCCTCCCATATCCCCGCCCCATCTACCTGGCCCCGCAGATATTCTCCTGTCTTCACAAGGCCGATACCAGTAGGTCCTGCAGCCTCTTTGGTATCCTCCTCCTTTAAGTCAGGCATTTCCTGCCCTAAAGCATCACATAGGACTTGTGCATTGGTAACAAGTTTTTCTTGTGCTTTCATCAGTTTATCATGGTTTGCTTGTCGATCCTCAAAGACCTCGCCAGATTTGACATAAGCTTCTGCATTCCGTCGCGCCTGTGCGGTAATGGTCTTTTGATCTTTGATCATGTGCACCTTTAGGTCCTCGAAATACCGGTCCAGCACATTTTTGAACCGTTGCTGCAGCTCAGGGGCTGTCAAGGATGGATCGTCAGCTGTAATTGAAACGGTTGCGTCCTCCTCAGCCGAGCTCAAGTACCCAGCTTCCGAGCCCGCAGCGGTTACCCCACTAGTCTCCGGACGCTTGCGCCCCTCAGGGCCTGTTGTTTTGATCCCAAGTACATCCCATGCAAAGCTCTTGACGAACAACACTACTAAAGGCAAATTGGTGTGTTCTTTATCGTGCCCAAGCAGATCTTTCAAGACCTCTAGAGGGAAAGGTTCCGCGTCTATACCGCGATCCACCTTGACAGCGCCTTGTCCAGGCTTAGCCTTCCCGACAACTTCCCCCAATTTGCTGTTAGCTGTTCCAGTGTTCTCCTTCCCCTTAGCCGTGGCATCATCCGGCCTCACCACATCGTCTAAGCTTCTTAGCAATCCTACAAGCCAAAGTTCTGTGACACCTTTGAGCAACACTCTCTGTCTGCTTAAGCGCTCCTTCTCCTCCTTCTCTTTAGCATCTTGGCTAAGTGCTTTGAGATGCGCCTTTTCTGGCGTACTCATGCCACGCCCCAATAGCCATCCTAGATAGCTCGTGTATTCCGCCGGACCAAATCGTTGATGTAGTGCACTGACTATCTCGACACCAACAGCGATCTCGGCTGGAGTTTTGAGCTTGCAGAGGCCTTCGTAGCTCGCAGAAATAACCTCAGAGATATACTTGTGCAGCGAAAGCGAGCGGATTTCTTGAAGGAACGTGCTTGCGCTTGAAGCTGTAATTGCCGTCCTCAGGCGTTTGATGAAAGCAGTGTTCTTCTTGAAAGAGGAGTCGAGGGACACGTTAGCAGGGAACACATCTGTTCAAGCGTAAGTCTCCAGCTGCAGACGTCTGATGCCAAAGATGTGGACCACCTTTATCGCCTGCCCATGCCCGAGCATTAAGGTCTCGTAACTCGCCTTGACGATTACAGATTAGCTCTTGTGATTGTCGGACTTCGTCCAGCTCTATGAGATACTAACGTTTCCTCTTGCGGTCCATGAGGGCAAACCTAAATTAGCTGGTTTGCCGAGCGATCGTTATGGTGCAGCTCTAAGGTGCGGTTGTTGTTCTCAAGCATCTCATCTGAGCTGGGGGGTGGTGGGTTTTGCACCGAGCTGAGCGTTGGTTCAATCCGACCTTGAGTTCTGGAGCCCCAACCATGGAGCTTTGCAATGCGTGCCAAACACAACAACGTAAATTGGTCGTCGAAGTGAATGTGCAGGGAAGTGAAAGTGGCATGCAGATCGAATTGCATGCGCCACGTTTGGTCTAGTGGGGCCTTATCGCTTCTTTCAGCGGCTCCGATAGATCTACGGTCATTTTGGCGCCCAAGTCACGACGTCGACTTACACTTTCATCCTTGTACCTACTTCGCTTCAGCAAAGAAGCCCTCGATTGTTCTATAAAAGTCTACCTAGTCTAAACCGTCACAGCTACTCTGCTCATCATTTCGAACAATCCTTCAATCTGTCCCATCTATGCTTGATTTGGCAATGCGCACATTCTAGAAGTATCCCATCACTGTCAACTCAGGTGACATCTGTTAATACGTGCGAAATCCGACTCTATGCTCTTTGAACTGTAGAAATCATCGATCAGTATTGCGACAGGAATCGAAGGTGGTTAGAAAGATCAAGGAGGACTCACATCAAATACCCCACCAACCCCTCTAAAGAATCCCTCTCCAATAACCCATACATCTCTCATTCCATTTCCTCCTAGACTTCCCTTACCTGCTCCAGAACGATTTCCTTTTCTACCATCACTCTTAACGCCGTCTTTCTCTTCGCGAAGTCCCATCCGGGTTTCTACCACAGAACCAACACAGTATCCACTCCCTTCCTTTAGCCTACCCAGACTGAACTTACCACCAGGTACACCACTCCAGTCGACGCCCCTTCCACCGTGCATGGCTGGAAACTTAATCCCACCGAATTCGAAGTGCATGACAGGTGGGTTGAGGCAGGGGAAGACGTAGAAGTTCGAGTAGGGAGCTGGGAGGGGGCGGGAACCAGAGATGGAACCGTAGAATGCTTTGGCAGCGAGTGGTGGAGCGAGAATAAAAGGGCTATTGATCTGCGTAAATGTCAATACGGTCCTCTGTGTTTCAGGCCTTTCGCTAGTAATCATCCCTAACGTATATCGCTCACGTCAATCACCACCGCTTGGTTCTGCAACACTTTGCTTCCGTCAACCCATATTGCCTGCATAAGTATTTGCCACCATCCTTCTGCTCCCTGGACTTTGTTCCATGTCCATCCTTCTTCCCAATCTGATTGTCGACTGACAACCCCTTTGGAGCCTCTTCCGCCTCTTTTTACCAGCCCATTGACGACGGGAGCTGGAGCAATCTCTCCTCTTTCCAATGCACCAACACGATCCAACTCATCCCTCGTTTGCTTTTCCACTAACTGGACGGCACTCGCACCAGTACCACCAACACTAAGCACGCCTTCGTGGCCATTGAGAAGCATCAAGGAGAAGATGGGTCGCTCGATGGCCTTTGTATCAAGAAGTTGCTTGAGGAGAGACGTGGAACCCGTTTGGCTAAGGTGGTCTGATGGAGCAAGGCCGAGGGTGCTACCAGAGGCTTCCAGTGTGTTCCGTGAGAACTTCAGAGGACGGCAATAGGCAAAAGAAAGAGGGAGTTGAGTGTTGACAGTTGGAAGATGAAAAATGTCAGTAGGGAGGCTGCATGTTGGGTAAGGATGCTCATTAGATTTGACTGTGGTTTGCACCGTCAGCTGACTCCAGTCGTTGCAGGGAAGAGGAACAATACCATGTGACTGGGAGAAGAGATCGTCATATCTGCTTCCTTTGCGGCTGGTAGTTGTGACGACGTAGAAATCCGATGCTAACATATTCAAGTCCATCTCGATCTGCTGGGCCGGTTCACCGATGCCGATGCTTGCATACCTATAACAAGTATGCAGTCAGCGTTGAACCTCTGGTTGTAATTGGAACAGTATGCACCAGATGCCACCTCCTGCAACACTTCCCATGAGAGCTCCTTTATCCCTCCCTCCAAGCTCATTAAGCTTGGCCTTCCTTACTAGCTTGTTCCCCTTTACTTCACGCCGCGTCAAGTTGAATCTAGCTTCTGCTTTATCAAGCTCTTCGACCAGGTATGTAAGATTTACTAGATCCCGCCCATATTCTGTTGCCGTGAACTCTCCACCACGGCGAGCAAGTGTAAAGTGCAAAACTGGTGCATTGTCAAGGGTTCTTAAGACAGCTTGAGCGGAAGAGCCAGCAAACGTAAGAGGCAGAAGCATACTAATTACGAGGACAAAGAACGAGAGGAAAGGCATGGTTATGCTATGCTGATGTTTCAAGATCGCCGATATGTCAATTATGTCTATAGAGCGCATGTATGATGGTGTTGAACGTGGAAGAGGTTGTCGTACACTGAAGATTAATGTTCTCGTATTCGCCTATGGTTAGACAGTCTAGGGCTATACGTAGGTATTTTTGGTGACATGGAAGAGATGCATTCAATATGTAAGATAGCTAGTTGGTAATTTCATCTCTTGCCATCAAAGATAAGCCAAAATCTGCAGCCTATAGTGGGTGAAGTACACCATCAGTACGACATGTATAAGCATTCACCCTGGGGAATATACCAAACATCGCTTTCTATGCCAGGAAAACCGCCCAATGCACGATGGGATACCGAAATACCTCTCTTCTCTCACAGCATCAGCTCACACCCTGGGGATCATCCGTATAAGTTTCCGACAAACTCTCCAGTTCTGTCATCTTCAACGCTTCGTCAACACTTTTCAGAAAGTGTCTTGGTCCTCCACATTTCTCCACAATACCGCTCCTTTCGAACATCTTCCACACCGGACTCTTCTCATTCGGCACTCTACAGAAGAACACCCGCACCGTTCTCTCCACGTAGCTATCCACGATCTCGGTCAATACCTGCGTCCCTGAGCCGTCTAGCCCAGTGACACCGTGGACATCAAATATGATATTCCTGTTATGCTCAGGCCACCGGACCCTCGGAAGAGCAGGATGTGCATCGTTCGTGCCATACAGTTCTAACCGTCTCAATCGACTCTTCAAATCTCCGGTGTTCGCAAACGTCAACGGCTCTGGCATCTTTACGATCAGGCAGCCCTCGATGAATTCAAGACCTTGCGAATTGTTCTCAGCGTTCTCGAAGTGGCCGTGACTTCCAGGGACTTTGCCTAGAATCTGGATCCTCGGCTTTGTGGCGTGGCGGACGACAGATAGAAGGGAAAGACCGACACCCAGGGCAATTCCAAGGGGAAGTGAATACAGAATTGTAGAGGCGAATATCAAAAACATCAAGAACAGCTCTGAGTAGCCACGGATATGGATAAAGAATCGAATGTCATGAGGAGCTTCTTCGATCAGGGAGTACGCCACCACAGAGATCATGGCTGAAAGGACAGCCTTCTACATACCCATCAGCTCTATCCTGCTCCTATAATATATAAGGTGCACGAAACTCACGGGCAGATAGTAAAAGTAGGGTAGGAGAAAAAGAATGCAGATCAGGGTGATGATGCTAAGGAAGATACTGCTCATTGGCGTCTTGCCGCCCGTCGATGCATTAACCTTACTCCTACCATAACCACCAAAGGCCGGCAAAGCCATGAAGCAACCACCAATGAGATTTGCGACCCCTAGAGCCACAAGCTCACGGTTCGCGCTAAGATTGATGCCTTGCAAACCTTCGCTTCCCTTGCCTTCGCCACCTCCTAAGCTCTTTGCAGCAACGGAAGATTCGAAAAAGCCTAGGAGAGCAATGAGGAAAGAAGTGCTCATGGCATCCCGTACATGCTTCATATGAGCGGGCAGGAACGGCCAGTGGAATGGAAAAGGTGAACCTGTGCTGGACTCCACGTTCCCAAGGATCTCGAGACCATTTTTATCCCAGCCAAACTTCCAGGTAAGGACTGCTGACAGTGCAACGATGATAAACCGATCTGGAACATAAGCCACATCTGGATATCGAGGCTGCAGTCGTCTCTTGACCTCCCTTTGGCAAGGTCAATTTCTTTTCCCTGAGATAGCCACCCAAAAATAGTACGTACCTGCAAGCCATGATAATCCCAAAGCTCCCAAAAGCAACTGCACAAGTCAACCCATGCGCTGCCCGAACGTTCTCGACTAAAAACACCAACTTATTCACACTACTACCATGACTCACACCTCCAACCTCCTTTGCCCTCTCCATCAGACCCATCTCCGGAATCAACTGATCCGCGAAAATCACAAATCCAATCGCACTGATAAAGCCCCTCAGGAACGGCCTGCTCAGCACACTGTCCAAAAACCCCAATCTTGTAATTCCCGCAATAAAAATCACCGCGCCTGCCATGCCCGTCACCACACCCGCTATGCGCGCATTAAGCACATCATCTACTTCCCCCGAATATCCTTTATCTACCGAATCCCTAACCACGTTCCCAAGCAGCAGAGAGCCAGCGGCTTCCGGACCCACAACCATCTGCGGACAACTCCCTAGCAAAGCATAGATGAACGGATTAAACACGAAAGAGTAAAGACCGTTTATCGGAGGAATGTGCCCCAGGTTCGCGGCGTACGAGAGCGACATCGGGATGTAGAAGGAAGCCATAGTAAGAGCGGCAATAAGGTCGCCGCGCAGGTACGAGAGGCGGTACTGCGGGATCCACTGGAGAAAAGGGATATAGTATGCTAGATATCTGCACAAACCCACAATCAATTAGCAAACAAAACACCCAAGCTCCCCATAGAACGCGGCGACCTTACCGCTTCTTTTCCCCTCCGCCCCCCATACCCCACTTCGCCTTCCCCACCCTCCCCCCATCCCTCTCCTCATCCACCACGCCCACCCTCACCACCCTCCCCCCCCTCCGCTCATACACCCCCGGCGCCGGACTATCCTCTCTCGGGCTCAACAATCCATGCTCGCAAGCCCCACCGACTTCGTTGCAAGCATGGGTGTCATAGCCCGAAAGCAGGCGTTTGCGCGCGTTTTCAGTGGGGGAGTGGAGGGCCTCGGAGACTTGGGATGCTGGGTGGGCGGTGTTGCTGGGGGAGGTGTCGCGGGACTGGGGCGCGGAGGAGGGGTCGAGGGAGAGGCGGGGCATGGTGTGGGTTGGATTGCTACGGGCGCAATGGTGGATTTTCGCGGTTTAGGGCATGTGAACTGAGTGGTGGGGCTTGGGGGTGGAGCGGGGGGAGTTTGAGGGGTTTTTGTGGAAGAGGGGGGATGAGGGTGGGTGTTGTGGTATTGTTTGTGACATGGCTTTGGATGAAGGGTGTAGGCTGCGAATTTTGATTTACTTTTCTTTTTGTGCGGATGACTACGAAGGTCAAACGATCAAAGTCACAGGGCAAATATACGACTGCGGCACAACAGGTGATTAGATCAGTCAAAATAATATTGCACTCTGAGGGTTTCTATCTATTCGTATTTTGCAGCTCCGAATTTGGTAGTAGTTTACAGAAGAGACAAGGAATGAAGCATGTATTTTCCGCTGGCTCCACGCTCAACAGACGTGAAACGAAATGGAAATACGATCTGCAAGACACTGTAGGCTCCACAAAGACTGTGGTAGACAGCCCACGATGCCACCACAACATATGCTCAGCCTCCGTACCATCCGTTGATCTCGCCAAGCGTACCAAGCTCTCTCTCCCCTCCGTTTCAGCACCTTACCCTTTAATCAACAATCTGAACCTTTGCAATCCTCGCCATTTTTCGCACGTTACCACGTTACCTCCTCCAATCTCACACTTACTTCCCCCTACTGCGCCTTCTTGGGGACAGCTCCTTGCTGGCCCCCAACAAACCTCCTCATATCCGTGGCCTCCGTCGCTTGCCTCATAAGGCCCTTCACCGTATCCCACCCTTGCCTCACAACGGGCGGCGTTCCCTGCCCCGCCATCATCGCATCCACCCTGGCAACAGCCTGGGCAATCGTCCCTTGCACAAAGCTGCTCTGGGAGTATCTGGCACGGACAAACACCGTGTAGATGGCCAACAAGATCCAGCTACCTTTGGTGAAGATAATAGCCGAGAAGAGGACACGGAACCAGAGGAAAAGCTCTAAAGAAGCGACAAGTGTCATGGAAGCATCGTAGTATTCTTTGACAAACTTGCCGATTGTGTCCGCGAGTGGAGAAGAGGATTTGGTGGGTTTGCCGGGGGAGGACGGGGAAGGCGTGGAGGAGGGAGGCTGGATGGTGGGGATCAGATTTGTGCGGGTATAGGTTGCAACGTGGAAGATTGAGTAGACCATGAAAGGAAGGAGGGCGAGAGGGACTTGTCGGGAAAAGAGCCAGACAAGTGCCATAGCTGAGGTGAGAATTAGTATTTTGGGTTGTCTTGATGGGTCGCGTGCTCCAGGTGTTGGGAACATACCGAGATATTGCACGTTTTCATCACCAGCCAATGCCAATGCACCGCCCTGTTGACGACTTCCTGAACGGGCGCGTGCACGGTAGGCCTTGTAAACAACTATTCCATAGGTCGCCGCGGCAGCCACAAAAGCGGTGCGGTAGGAGAAGCGAGCCCAACGTGAGTAAGGGTGGAAGGTGACGTATGACAGTCCGTATCGGAGCGCGCAGAACAGAAGTGTAAGATGTCCGACAAACCAGCCGAATCTGTTACCGCATTCAGTCAAGTTGAACGCGAAGGTATAAATGGTCAACTCACTGCAGTGTTTGAGCAAGAGCCATCACTCGCTGGCCTAAAGGCATGGACGCAGAGGGTGGAGGTGCCATTGGTATGTCACGAAGAGCTGCAAGGGATGGACTTACAGGTCGTCAGCTGGATTCAATGTTATCGTGATTCAAGTTGGTAGAAGAGAAAGATGAACGGTGAAGTGAGAGGTTTTTGTGGTGGCTGCAATCAAAAAGGCGATGGGAAAAACTTGGCCTAGCCTTGTTGTCCGTTCAGCCCGATGACGCTTCGGCGACCCGCCATCACATGCTTCACACATATCAAACACTCCAGTTCATCAACTTTCACCATTCCGTCACTCTGTACTCTGTCCTGAAGACCATAGTAATATACAGGGGGGTACAGAAAGTTGTCTACCAAAGTCAACCTGGCGTGTTTGGCCATCGGTTACTTTTCACTGACTTTCTGTGATACGAGTAGCAGAGGCAAGTTTCGTGTTATCCATCTATCATGAATCTATCGTCAATATCCGCAAGTATCTATTGCTGAGCGCTAGCACCGCAAGCACGGTAAGATCGACTCGCTATGCATGCCTCCATAAGGTATCTGTTCTCCCTTCAGACCTACCAGCCCTAGACCCATTTACTTCTTCCCTTCCTCCATCGGCTCATCAACCCCGTCCGGCCTCACGGTCTCCGCATCTGTCATATCTAGATCTTCGCTGTCAGTGGTTTTACTATTCGCTCCTTCCGGCGGTGCCTTTTTCTGTTCAGCCGCTTTCTTCGCGTCTTCTTCAGCCTTCTTCTTGGCATCTATCTCGGCCTTTTTCTTTGCGGCTTTCTCTTCCTCCACTTTAAGAACCGCTTGACGCGCTTCTTCAACCTTCTCTTGATATCTTCCGACGATAGGTCCTGCAAGGAACCGTATCTCGTCCATCTTCGCAACGTAGATTCCTCTAGTGGCGTTTTCACCCTCGTCGTAGAGCCAGTCCTAAAGATAAGGTTAGTACTTTTATACTGACTGATTCGATTCGCTTGATGATACTAACCTCACTCTGTTCTAATTTCTCCTTTAGCTTCGCCTTTTCCTCGTCGCTCGCAAAATCCGAGTATCGTTCGTCTATCTTGCCTCTCAGCTCGTAGATGTAACTCTCAAGCTCGTTCTTCTTGTCCTCTGTATCCGCGACATGTTTATCCTCCATGAACATTGAGCCCTCCTTTTCAGCAGCAGCGTCTTTGGTTGCCTGGTCTAGAAAATGTGTACCGGATGACAATGGCAGTTCGCCCTTACGGACCTGCTTCTTGATTTTGCGCGTTTTCGGTTTTGGTTCGGCTGTGCCGTTTGGAGGATCCGTTTCCATTGCCTGGTCCGACTTCGTTAGTGACTTGTGCCCAGTGAACGCGTTTTTGTAACCGGCGTAGGCGTCCTTGAATAAGCCTTTGAGCTTTGAGGGTTCCTCAATGACCGTAGCGTCGTTGGTGAATGAAGACGATTTAGGAGCTGGATTTGGACTTACATCACCTTCTTTCTTGTCTGCTTCCTTCTTCTCCCCTTCTTTCTCTTCGGGTATTGGCTCCTCAACCTCGATATCCTCGACATAGTATCCGGATTCTACATTCAAAATTCCGTGAAGGTTTAGACGCGCCTTGAGCTTGCAAATCATGAAGTCATCTCTTGAAATGGCAGATACTCCCTTGACGGAGAACCGTCCGATCCAAGGATCCATCTTTCCCGGTAGCATCTCTGGTTTAGCGTATTTGGCTTCCAAATCGAAAGGATGCTTACGGTAGAATGTAAGAATCTTAGTCGATGGCATGACGTTGCCCTTATTGAACACAGTCAAGCTCGTGTCCTCGTCGGGTATATCTGGAGACTGTTCCCAGCTGAATTCAATCGGGTAATTAACAATATCATGGACCGAGAAATCTCGCACACGGAATACAGGCGATAGAATGGCACAGCTGAAAGCGCAGCCACGGGCAACGGCTTCGTCCTGGTTGAGAGTGAAGGATAGAGGCTTTTGGAAGTATTTGCTTATTCTTTCTTTCAGAGAAGGAACACGGGTGCATCCACCAACCATCTCAACTGCGTCGATATCCTCAATCTTGAGCTTTGCCTCTGCTAGCGCTTGCTCTAGGGGTCCTGTAGCGCGTTCAAGTAGGGGCTGAAGTAGCTCTTCCAGTTCTTCACGCTTCATCATCCCCTGCACGTCAACATCGTTCATTAGGGATTCGATGCTGATGGGGGCCTGCGCGTTTGCGGACAGAATTTTCTTCATCTTCTCTGCGGCCGCTGCAACTCGGACATGGGCCTTGGGATTGGTTTTGATATCAATCTTGTACTTCTCTTTGAACTCTTTGGCAAAGTGGTCAACAAGAGCCTTATCAAAATCCCGTCCACCAAAATGCCTATCCCATGCTGTAGATTTGACTGCCAATTCGCCTTTCTTGAACTCGACGATTGAGCAAAGGTAATTGGAGTGCCCGATGTCAATAAACGCTACACGCCTTGGCTTTTCTTCGGCCGAGGGAAGGTCCAGCTTGGTAATGCCGTATCCAAGCGCCGTTGCCGTAGTGTCGTTGATGAGCCTCAGTAATTTCAATCCTGCAATTTCTGCCGCATCCATTATACTCCGTCGCTGCGCATCGGTAAACCACGGTGGAACACTAATGACGATATCGGAAACAGGTAGCTTAAGCTCTGCGGATGCCGTAGCCTTGACTTTACTGAAGAACATGGAGCAGAGCTGCGTAGCGGTAAACTGTTCCTTTTTACCAAGATATGTGACTTCTGCACCAACCGAACCCTTCATATCGACGAGCGACGCCGAGACATATTCGCGTTCAATCTGTACATCGGGATCGTTGAGGGAGCGGCCCGCTAACCGTTTGAGGGAGCCGACAGTATTCTTAAGGTTGGAGATCTCTTGTGTTTTGGCCGGCTCCCCGATATATCTGCTCTTGGGTCCAAATCCAACAAGAGACCTATTGATTGTAAGTCAGGCGTGTCACAACAAGGCTTGGTGGGTACTAACGGTGTAGCTCGATTGGAAACTTCATTGGTGATCTATAAGATGTCAGCTGTTGTCGCTTGGTAAAACTGATTCCTCCGAGCTGGCTACATACCACATCGACGCCACGATTCCGTGCAACAGCTATGACGGTGTTGAGCGTACCAAAATCCACACCGACGACACTCATCTTGCTACTGGCTCTAGCTTATCGTGGCAGTTATGGTATGTTTCAGGCGTGAGAAAACAAAGCCTGTATGGGCCTCTGTTCGGGATTCACCAGCGTGTGCGTGTAGTGGGCGTGATAAAGTGTGAGGTGTTGTTCGATCTTTGTGTATCAACAGAGTCACCGCACGCACAAAAATTGCCTAGAGGTTTGGGTTTTCGAAGCTTCCCGAAAATGCTAGGCCGTTGACGACAGAATCAGCCCTACGAACACATCATACCTTGGGTACTTTTGCCGGACATGGCCCCTTCGTCACCGCACCAATAATTTATATGGAAATTCAACAGACTCAACAACTCATCACTCACAAATTGACGTCTTAGCGCTCTTCATTTACCACTGGTGTAGCAAGTCCGAATTTGGACGTAACCTCAAAGCTGTGATTCCAATAATAGCGACGCTCTTGCTTAAAAACAGGATTCACAGACACGGGCTACGTTTCTCGTCACTTGCGGCTTAACTACACTCATAGGCTGAAGTGACATGAGCTTGAAATGTTCGATGCTAGCCGTTCATTGACTCTTGTCACCGAATCAGTTACTTTCGAAACGGCTTGTCAAACCAAAGCTACTAGATTCGAGATGATTAACTTCCACAGCTTCTTTGTCTATGACACGAAAGCTTGACATTTATGATAAGCAGTGTGTCGAAGTGTGATTGAAACCATCGACTTCTTTTCTAATTGTTCTTCAAGTACATAGTTTGTTCTTTCCATTCTTCGTTTCTCGAGTGTACAAAACTTGCGTTAACGCGTGTTGCGTAGCGAAGTATGAAGGCTGATTTGCTGCATGTGTGTCATTTGTTTTAACGCGTGCTACGAAGCATCGAAACAGGCGCTGAACTAAGCAGATATTGAGCTTTAAGTCCATTATATATGGAGTATTGAAGGAGGCATGTTGAATGGAGCACTGGATGGAGTACAAATGGGCCAAATATGATAATCTCTATGGCATGAACATTTTTACGATGTGATGGAATTCATATTTTCATGCAGCGTACGATTACGCCTTCGTGATATCTCAGTAACGAGATGGCCCTTTCTCCTACGGTATTATAGTAAGACGCCCCCTATCGATATTCCACATAATGATATCCTCTTTGTAACAATATACTTTCCGAGACCAACAGGGATAATCTTGTATGTATGTTCGCCTCTGATATAACGATATCCTCCTGGTAACGATGTGGTTAAGTGGGAACTTGGACATCGTCATAGTCAGGTCTTGCTGTATTCTGTCATGTCCTAATCAACATCTTCTTTTAATCTTTAAGTAGGCCTTTCGAATCTCGAGCCTTGTATTCAGTCAATAGCAGAAATCAGAGCATTCAATTTTTTCAAAATTAATGCTAAGTCTCTTATATATACGTTGCTCTCTGTCTCCATTAGCAGGCATTTAGCCAGGCATCCACAGCTCCATTAGCATTAACGTTTAGATACTCAACTCGCCCGTCGCCATTGAGGTCTGCAAATCTGACTCCTGAACCATTGGTGCCAACGCCAGTGGCGACTATGCCTTCCGGGTTCCAGTAGATCTGAGTGTTGTTTGGGCCGTTCGCTGGACCGCCACCGTTAAGGTAGGCAGTTACGGCGCTATTGCTTGGATCAACCCAGAGGTAATCAGCGCGAGCATCACCGTTGATGTCGCCAAATTCAAGCCCAGTGCTACTCTTCCCTATGCCGGTAGCAATTGTACCCAAGGACTGCCAGCTAACTCTCCCAGCGCTGGTCCTAGTGGAGGATGAGCCGAGATTTAGCCACGCATCTACCGAGCCATCTGGATGAACCCAGAGATACTCGGCTTTTCCGTCGCCATTGAGGTCAGCAAATCGGACTTCACTTCCATTTTGACCTAATCCGCTGGCAACACTGCCCTGATAAACCCATTCCACTTTGACAGCGCTAGGCCCGTCACCAGGGCCAGCGAGGTTGAGCCAAGCATCTACGGAGCCGTCCGCATGGACCCATAAGTAGTCAGCCCTTTGGTCTCCATTAAGATCCGCGAATTGTATCTCACTCCCACTCGCACCAACGCCGGTAGCTACAACCCCCTGAGGTTGCCAGCTTACTTTAGCAGCATTTGGGCCATTATCTGGGCCACCGAGGTTGAGCCAAGCATCCACTGAGCTGTCTGGATGGATCCATAAGTACTCGGCACGTCCGTCGCTATTCAGATCGGCAAAACGTATTTCTTCCTGCCCTCCACCGTATCTGGGGGAAATGGTACCCTGAGAAATCCAGTTTGGAGAGTGTGTACACTAATAATGGTATTAGCAAGAAAGAGTCAGGATCCATCACTTGTAGAAAGGAACCTTACCGGTTGTTTCCCGGTATTATTGACTACGACGGGCTGGCCGATCCAACCCTTGGCATTTGCCCTGACAAGCGCATCTAACCAACCATCCGCCATCTTACTGTAGCCCATATCGGTGGGGTGTAATCCATCTATCAGATCATCGGTTGTGAGAGGCATCCAAGCCTTGATGACGTGCTTGCCTGCAGTCTGTTGCTGATTCACCAGTAAGGATATCCTTGCGTTATAAGTGACCAGCCGCGCAAAGGTGTCCGGGTTTGCTGCTGGTATGATCTGAGCTACTATCACAACCGTGTCGGGACAAGCGGCAAATATCTCATCGATGAGGGCACCGAGACGAGCGGCTGCGTTATCAGGGTCAACGTCGTTGTTCATGTCATTTGTTCCCGCCATCAAAAGAACTACGTTTGGCCGTTCAGGTAGCGATAGGTATGCGTAGCTGGCAATCTGATCGATTATCGCGCCGCTGTGCCCCTCGTTGTTGTTATTGGTCATTGTCCCCGCTTGCACTGATCCAATGAAGTTCACATTGTTCCCTGCCAGTAGCGTCAAAAGGTACTGACGATATCCGTTGCCGTCACTACTTTGAAACCCATAGGTGATCGAGTCACCCAGTGGCAATATTCTAAGGTTCAACCCGTCGAGTGCTGGTAATCCCAACAATCTTTCTAGGACTGCATCCTTGATCCCTGCATGACCTGAAGGGGTTGGACGGAAGTTCTGTGCAACTTGGTCAGTGGGTTGTGCCGCGCTGTCCAAGTTTAAGAACCAGGTATCGGGGTTGTTCCGATCTGGCTCGGTGACCGTTGGTCTACAAAAGCGGTGGCCATTGTAGTTTTCGTTATAGTCGACGAAGACCACCTTGTTGGCTCCCAACCTCTTGTTGCTTTGTGTTATATAGTAATGCAAATACCAGTTCATTGTTTGCAAGAGCTCATTCAATTGCTCACGTAGCAGTCTAGTGAGTTCCGGCTGATTTGAGGGCGAATAGCTAAAGGAAATACTTTCACACTGGCTTGATAGGTCTTCGGAGAAGAAATTGGTGTAACCGGCTACAAAAATCGCATTTGAAACAGAGATTGACAGCTTCCCAAGGATTGCATTGATGAGGTTCGTCCAATCAATCTCAAATTGTGCAGAAGATATCGCAGTCTTAGCAGCGGCGATGGATTCGGTACAAACTGGTGATGATGATCCACTGAACTGGAAAATGCAGCCATCGAGGATTGCCTCAATTCCTAAATCGTTGCCTCCAATGGATAACGTAACCATGTCAGTATCTTGCTGAACGTTGGGAACTTGTTTGGTTAAGACATCTTGGATCACCGCGCCTGAACATGCAATAAAGTTGGGTTTCCGCGTTGGGTCATCGTGGCCTGGCATGCACTGATCCATGGACAGCGCAAGCGGATATGCTTCAGAGTAGCGATTGCAAACAGTGTCGCTGTCGTAAGGCACGCCTGCACCAGGCCCTGCCGCAAGACTGTCTCCCAGTGCAGCCCACTTGTTGATGCTGGGGCCTGATGGACATGGCCCAGCTCGTGTGGCCAACGACGACGGAGTAGATGCAGATGCTGGCCGGAGTCGTTAGCAACATGAGATTTCATGGCTCTCCTTCACTAACCGGTCAAAGTCGCAAAGAGTTCTAGACAGAAAAGTGTGACCTGCAGGCGCCAGCCCCTAGGTAACATCTCGGCAACCATAAACATTGAAGAGCTCGAAAAAGCGTACGCTGTTGGACTAACGTAAGAATAAAATATATAACTGCGAAGATGTTATGTACTAAGCAACTACGTAAGTTCAGCTCATGCTGCAAGGATATATCATAGGGACATGAACGGCATTGCTCTGTATATCTTTATGATGCAACCCTAAAGCCCGTGCAGAGTCAAGAGGACGAAAGGTGTTATTGTCGAAACGCATTTATAAGTGAGTATTTAAGACCTCGCATCATGCAGGATTCTCGGTGCCGGCTTCGGGCTTCCAAGAGGAAGCAAAGCTTCTCGGAAGGAAGAACAGTAGGATGGAGGGGAATGACCATGTTTCGAACGAAACTGCAAGGGTACGTTGTGACTATTAAGGAATGTTACTCAGCCTCATGATGTTCCCCGCAACCCTACATGCAGAAGATGTGGAATACATGGCAATGAATTAAGAAGAAAGGTGCCATCAGCATCGGCAGAAGCGTTCTCTGTGGTTGTCTCCACAAAGACCACGAGCATATCTCAGCGTTGAAATACCACACCACCCAACACGGTCTCCTGAGCTCGTGCATGCGCCCCGCATGTGTGCCCCTCACGTCAAGGCTCTTCTCACCTTCCAACTTCGGTCTCTTCGTAGGCAACACCGGCACTGAGGCGTTGATCCATGTGGGTTGTAGATCGGAATTTCGTGGTACAGTAATAGATAAAGCTAACGTGTACTCTCTAGTCGTGCCAAAACACTAAGCAACAACAAGCTAGAAAGTTCCTGCTTATGCCAAAGACCTTGAATGCTCAGAGAGATATTATTAGATATTAATATCCGAAAACACCATTCCTTCAGGAATCCAACAGTTGATTTCGACATTTTTCATAATCTGACCTGAGATGAGATTTGAGTGGTTTTCCACACACTCTTCCGGTACTTGAGTATGCTTCTCGAAGAATCGAGCAACAGAAATACACTTTTGAGTACCGTATTATTCCAGATAGATATAAGATATAATGCACCCGCGTATAAGATATGGCTCCGACTTTCCAACGTAAGGAGGGGATTTGTTCATAAGGTACTCCCTATGAACTCCTGCCGTTATAAAAAGTACCATGGTTATAACTCCAGAGTAAGGTACCTTTGTATACATCAGTATCATGGGGTTAGAATTGCATGCAACAAGATTTCGTAAAACGTCAGCGGCTTCTTTCTCCTAACATACTTGGTCAGCTAGCTGCCATTGCATCTTTTGTTAATTCAGTGGTATTTTACGGTGTTTTAAGAAAGTCAAACATTCAGCTAGAGTGACTGGATTTTTCGTCAATACGTTCTCTTGTATATATATTCTACTCCATACCATTGATCGCGCTATAGACCCAATTTACTACTATGTTTCCAGTCAAAAAGCCACTCCCCGCATCCCCATCCCCACCCCCCTACCCTCCTCAGCAACCTTACCGCTTACATCCCTTGCTCTAATACCTCTCCCTCCTCCTTCCCTACGCCCTACCTCCACTCCGGATCTACTTACTACCCTTCCTCCTCCCGTGTTTGCTCTTGCTCCCATGTTTGTACTGCCTGCGCCCAAGTTCCCGTATCCTCTAGCTTTGCCAATTCCCAGACTCCCTACACTTCCGCCCCCGAAGCTTCCATTCCCAGTTGCCGGCGCCAGGGGTCTTTGTTGGGTGCCGCGCCATTGTGCATTGGGCGGCGTAGGTGGGTTCATTTCCAGTGGTCTCGGTAGGAAATTCTCGTTGTCGATGGGAGAAGATTGCGGCAGTGGAGTGTACGTTTTCCGGAGATGCTTAAATTCAATAGGGGGAGAGGGGTGCGTTATCCAATTTGTGTCAGAGACGGTTGAAGGAGGGCGAGTGGAGCTGGGACGGGTGGTTGAGTCGCTGTAGACAGAAGAGGACTTGGTGGGGGAACGGGTGATGTCTGCAGCCGAGGCGTTTTGGTTTGGTTGACGGTCGTTGTAGAAGGAAGGAGTCTTGGTGGGAATCGGGGGAAGGTTGGCGCGAGAGGAACGCTGGGATTGAGGTTGGTTGTAGAACGAGGGGTTGTTGGTTGTTGGATGCGTGATGTTTGCACCGGAGGATCGTTGCGAAAGGGCTTGGTCGTAAAATGGCCCTTGAAGGTCGGTTCGCGAGGCTTGAGGGTTAGATGTAGGGTGTGGAACGTCGGTGATGTTGGTGTAAGAGTCGTTCCGGGTATGCATGAAAGGTACGGTACGAGGGGGTGAGATAAGAGGATCCGATGCGTGGGATTCGCGGTTCGGGCTCGCTGTGGAGGTGGTGGCTTGGCTGCTGCGGTTATCGAGAAGAGAAGACTTGTTACGTTTGTGTCGGGATGTGAGGTTGTCCTCTAGAGGGTTCATATCTGGAGGAAGACTTGAGATCTTGCGGAAGATGAGGGCAAGGTAAATGTCGATGGAGAGCGAGACCAAGTGAACGCTACCATTGACCACACTGACCAGGAATAGGGAGAATACAATCTTGTATTCGGCAATTGCTGAACCGAAGAGCGTTGCCCAGTGGCCATGCGTGTCTCCAGGCTCCGTGTATTGCGTCCGAGCCATCATTGCCGTGAAGACGAAGAAGGGAATCAATCCGACATCGATGATGGCGGCAAAGAGCATGTAGCTGGCCGAGGATGTTGGCGTACGTCCCTTAGCTGGGCGAGCAAGATGGTAGATGCCATATACTGTATGTAGGATGGCAATACCAGGCTAACATGGTATTCATTAGCGTGGTGCCTTCTGGATTATTCCTCAAAGTACTCACTGGTACTCTCATGATCCAACCAGTGGAGTCTGGAACACTCTTGATGCATATAACACAAAACAGCATGCCAAGTGCTCCTGCGAGCGCGCATAGGCGGAAAAACAGTTGTAGCCATCTAACGTATTTGACCTTCAATTTTGTCCTTGGGCTCATAGGTTTCCAATCTAGATTTCCATACGGCCTGGATACGTATGAACAGTGGCACAATTTCATTCAATGGTTAGGTACTCACACAACGAAATACGAATCAGGATGTCTATTGAACTCCTTTGAATTGATCAAAGGTCCCTCTGATTTCGGCCGCGGTTTTGGTGGGGGAGACCATGATGCATGCGATGCGGCCTTCGGGTTGAATGCCTTTTCTGTTGGACCAGTAAAGGAGTATTTCGAGGGGCGGTCATAGATAAACGGAGGCTCGATACCCATAGCTGAATGAGAGGAATGCTTACAGTGGATTTTAAACACCGAATCGAGGTCACCATAGTTGAGAACTAACAATGCCTTTGTTTTCGCTAGCGATAGTTGCACGGAGCAACTATCTTAGCGCGCATCAGCCATTACATGCTCCAACATTGAAGCTTATTGAAGGCATTCATGTCTTCACCTTATGAACATCATCCGCCAAAAACCCTTTGTTTGCAGCAGATATCCAAGTGTGTCGAAATTAGCGCTCCAACTTCGAAAGACCTCCAAACGGCTCGCGTTCGAAGCTCGCAGGCCATATAGTAGTCATATCGTCCATGATGGGAGACCTTTCCGGATGGCAGTCCTCGGTTCGGGGCCTGCTGGCTTTTATACCGCCTATAAAGTGATGTCGACCATCGAAGGGGCAGTGGTAGACATGTATGAGCACCTTCCGGTACCTTTTGGGCTGGTAAGGTTTGGTGTTGCGCCGGATCATCCAGAGGTAAAGGTATGATATTGCCGTCTCATACACTTACACTCTTGATTATTATGTGGGTTTGCTATTATGGATCGTTGTCGAGCTGACCAGAAGTATTGGTTGCTAGAACTGTGAAGAAAAGTTTGCGGAGGTTGCTTTGTCCCCGCGCTTCAATTTCATTGGGAATATAGATATCGGTAAAGACTTGCCCTTAGCATCGCTAAAGGATCATTACGATGCCATTCTCTTTGCATACGGAGCTTCCAAAGATCGGAAGCTAGGGATACCAGGTGAAGATAAACTGAAAGGCATATATTCTGCACGTGCATTTGTGGGATGGTATAATGGATTACCTGAGTATGCCGACCTTGCACCAGATCTCGAAGCAGGTGAAGAAGCAGTGGTAATTGGCCAAGGAAATGTGGCAATGGATGTTGCACGCATACTATTGCGCAATATTGATCTATTACGGAAGACAGATATCACAGATCAAGCCCTCGCCACTCTTTCGAAAAGCAGAGTGAAAAGAGTCCGAGTCGTTGGTCGACGGGGCCCAATGCAAGTCCGTCACCTAATTCATTATCATGTCCGCAAGACATTTGATTGATCTCTACCCACAGGTTGCTTTCACGATCAGAGAAGTTAGAGAGCTCTTAAATCTACCATCCGTTGGGTTCGAGAGCATTGACCCTAGACTGCTTCCCCCAGACCTTTCACAACTTCCACGAACAGCAAAACGTCTAACACAGCTTCTTTCGAAAGGTTCGTCAACGTCCCTTGCGGAAGCGCAGAAATCGTGGTCCCTTGACTTTCTCCTCTCTCCAACGTCATTCAAATCATTTAGTAATACAACGAACAACTTGGCCTCAATCGAGTTTGCGGAGACCAAACTGGAGGGGCCAAGCGTATTCGACCCCTCTGCCAGGGTCTCCACAACAGAGGGGCGTGCGACTTTCCCAGCCTCTTTGGCTTTCAGGAGCATTGGTTACCAGTCTGAAGCTATAGCCGGCATGGCAGATCTTGGTATACCTTTCGATGAAACCCGTGGAGTCATCTCAAATGACATTGATGGGCGTGTCATTGCGCCATCATCAAATCCTGCAGAAATGGTCGCTATTCCTGGCATGTACTGTTCAGGATGGGTAAAGCGTGGACCAGCGGGAGTCATTGCAAACACCATGGAAGATGCTTTTGTGACTGCCGAAGCTATAGCGAAGGACTGGGAAAGTCAAGTCCCTTTTCTTGATGGAGGCCGAGGCTGGGACGCACTCAAAGACCAAGCAGAGGCCCTTGGATTAAGGACTGTCAACTGGGATGATTGGCAGAAGATCGATGCCGCGGAGAAGAGGAGAGGTAGGGATCGTGGTAAAGTGAGGGAGAAATTCACTAGTACAAAAGAGATGCTAGATGTTCTAAACTAGGTAGTTTCGCTCATGATGGCTCATCAGGTACACATACTTTAATCCTTACTCCGTACAAGCGAAAATCACCCGAGCGCCGCATGCGAAAGGGAGTTGCCGATCTCTCAACAATACAGGTAGATCGACTCTGTCTCGAGTTTGTGAAGGATAATACGGCGATCTGGCTGTATTACATTTACGCTGATACTTTGAAGGGTGTAAGATAGTTAATACATTGGTAATTTATAAGCGTTGTACAGCGATGATGTTGTTTTCAAACCGTAAACCGCAAACCGCTGTCAGATGATACCGAAAGTACGGTACCGTCCTGTAGCGCATATCTCATTATGTCGCCGCAGGACTCCCGAGTATGTACTACTCGTATGCACGGTTTCCGCGCACACGGGGTTCCCGCGCACGCTAACTATGACTAATTATTTTAGTGCCCTTTTTAGCACACTAAACCCAATACTATCTGTAACTAACCTTTCTAGGTTAGAGTGCGCGGAAACCCGGAAACCCGCGCATACGAGTAGGCACCTTACCTACCTAAGGTACCATCAAAGAGAAAGATAACCACAACACCATTGTACCTAGGGCCCGAACATGTTTAAAACATGTTTTTTGACTACCTTCTTTAGGCTAGCTCAAAGCGTGTTTTATACACGCTTTTTGATGAGGTTTAAAACACAGGGGTTATATTTATAGTAGCAAATTAATAGAGGGGTTAATTTGCCTGTAGGTTGACCCCTTCACCATGTAAAGGAAGCTCCAAAAGCACCTGATCGTCGCTATTCAAATACTCGTTGAGGATATCCTCGCTCGAAGGATTTAGCCTGGCCATAGCAATTTCCTCCTTCACGGCACTGAACAGTAGCAAGCCTTTCAGGTACGATTATCTGCTGGAAGTTATCGACGACGAGCTGGTTCAAAGGTCTACCACCACGTTGCGGAGGCATTGCTGAAGGTCTGCAAGACTGAGCAGATTAGCTAGTAGAACTGACGACAGCGATGAGTCAACAGCGAGATGAACCTTCCTACTCGTATCATAATCCATGTCTAGCTTACATAATAAAAAACCAAAAAAGCGAAGCAAAAAAGCCGCTAAGAGGTATTATACATGCTTTTTGTAGAAAAAGCGGTTTTATTCGTGCCCTAATTGTACCAGCGCTGTTAGGAATCGAACCTAATATAAACTAAATCACTCAACGACTCCATCGACATTCGCTCGCTTATCACCAAGGATTCCACAGAGTAATTCGACATGCACCTCAGCTTCCATATTACGTGATTGAGCCCCGAGCATCCCATCACTGGACGGACTTTTGTTGACAGATGACGGGATTCTGGAGCGCTGAGTTTCAATAGACCTAGCAGCCACGAACGCCTGGTGTGCACTACTTGCTTCTATTGGCCTGTCCTCGGGCGTAAGACTAAGGTGGAACTCGAAGATGGACCACTTCAAGTTGGTGGAGCACATACCTCCGTAGAGCAGGAGCAGTCGAGCCGTGTCGCGCTAAATCAGAGCTATTTCGAGGAAACGAGATGCCTTGATCTTCTAGAATCCTTCTGGCTTTGTACTGGACTTGTTGGAGTGGCCGGGATGCCGCTTCATTTAGGACTGCGAAGGAAACATGGCGCTGGTACAATTCTCTGGAAAACTGGTTAAAGACTTCTCGGCTCTTGGGGGTAAAAATCGGACAATTCAAGTACGAAGATACATTGCATTGTAGGTAGTAGTGAATCAAGGGCAAAGCTGGATCTGTGACTCTTCCCGTCTTATGGAGCCATATCGAGCTTGCCTTCCACTAAATACGCACAGGCGTATTAGGGGCTGAAACGGAGCAATCTGCAATCTGACTTGAGGTATTCCGTACTTTAGTTGATACCAACAACCGATAAAGGAGGCTAACCACCAGGCGTCACGTACTCCGTATCTTTTGTGGGAAACAACATAGGTAAACTGGCGCATATGTTTTCCCCTTGCATTTTTCTTTATATCTTGGCCTATTTCCGAGGTTGATAAGTAAGAAAACTCATCCTTGAGCGTGACGGACTGCATACTGTATACTTGGTCCTGCCCACCAGCGACATCCTGCAGCGGAATATTGTTCAGTCCATGTTTGCTCCGTCGCTTAGCTTGAACTATCCATCTCGACTTCAAACAAGATGAAAGGCTCAGCACTTGTGGGACACCCTCCAAACAATCAAGATGATTACTGGATCATCAAAGGGTTCTTGCGTCAATCTGGTCTTCCGGATAAAACGATTCATCCAGACAAGGGCCTTCCAATACACAAACCACCTCATGCTTCCGACGATGAACGAGGAACAGGGCTTATGGCTGCAATGTGTGTGGCCATAGTCTTGATTTTCCTCATCACCGTAACCCGTCTTTCGCTTCGATACTTCCGCAGCGATCTGAATTGGGGCTGGGATGACTGGTTGATTATTCCAGCAGCAGTATTTATTCAAGACATGGGAGGAGAAACCTCTCAATTGGCTAATCCGCTGTTCAGATTGGTGTTATTGGTCAGTTAGGTTCGAGCATCGGGCTTGTCATCCACGGGGGGCTTGGAAGACATGTGTATGACTTAACATATCACGAGCTTGATATGTTCTTCAGCGTGAGAGACTCACCCACATGGTCGTAAGCACTCGAGCAGGGTTGCTAATCAAAGCGGTGCATATAGTGGGTCTCTATGAGTGAAATCCTCTTTTTCGTCTCTGTCGGACTCGTGAAGGTTTCATCGTACTTTTCAACCGACGCCTTACAGGTCTAACGTCGAGAAGATGGATGTTTGCGCACAACGTCCTTCTTTGCCTTATAGTCTGCTATATTCTCGTTGTGATATTTACCAATTTCTTTTTCTGTCGTCCTGCTCGCGTCCATTTTTCCATGGTCGCTTATGGCTCGAATCCAACCCCACCAGTATGCCTCAATGGAAAAATTCTTCCAGTATTCCTCAGCGTCATGCACATACTTTTCGATTTCGCACTATTATCCGTGCCCCTTGTTGTGCTATGGAAAATCCAGATGGATACCTCGAAAAAGATAAAATTGTGTTTCCTGTTTTCTATAGGGTCAGTCTCATGCATCGGTAGTGTAATGAGGCAAGTCATCCAGACACATTTCAGGCCCGATTTTACATGTGAGTTAAGTCTGAAGACATTGGTCCCGTGCAAATCATGAGCTTGCTGACAGAATTATAGATGATGCTGTTCGGAGCATCCAGTGGACCACCGTCGACATCTTCTTCGCCATCACGGCAGCATCGCTTCCAGTTCTAAATGCAGCCATTCCAAAATCTTGGCGAGGATCATCATCGCATAGAACCCCCCAGCTCAATCACATCCCTAACAACGCAAGCGACTTCAACAATCCAGGACAGACAGGTCTGGCCTTCCACTCTGAGAATATCCTGCATGAAGATGAAAAGGATCGCAAGCCGTCGGTGGTGCAATTGCCTGGGTTCACTCAGGAACTTTAGCCACCCCGTCCCTTTCCTAACAGCAATTCGTCGTACAAGCTCTATCCGCAAGCATTGTCAGATGCGAAGTGGACTGGCCGTGGCTCGCATGACGATATCGTTTGATTTGATTGACGGCTAAGCTGGTCTCAGGCTCGAGCTCAGACTTGCTATATAACGATTTATTGGCAGTGTACACTTATTGGACGGACTCGAACTTGCTGGAAGAGACTTTTGATGAGGTTAGGATTTTCTTTAGATAACCATATGGGAACGCACACTCGATTCCCACATTCTTGTTTTAGGAGGCACAGGCAATGGGGATATTGGGTCAACGATGCAATTCTTCGTACACTGATACTTTGTACATAACTTTCTTACCAGATTTTCTTGTATGATCACTCCAAGAGCTCACTTCTGTACCATGCATACCTTACTCGCCCATAAATCTGTGCAAATCCAAAATCTAACATATACTTCGACGCATCCCCCAGCCTGATAAGACCAAAACCCTAAGATCTCTCTTGCACATCCAGGGAGCTACTGGAACGTGCATGGAAAATTCTCCGACATCGAGAAGATCAGCCCCAAATTATGCACCGGCCACACCACGATCTGCCCATTGCATATGCCGCCCGCCTTTCGGAGATTTCCAGACACCTGAAGCACAGACGTATTCCCATCGCAATAGTATCTTAGGTGCGCTGCCGGGTCGCCAATGCCGACCCGTAAACACATGGATAATGCCGGTGATTTCCTCCGTGCCCTGAATGCGGAGATTTCATGAGGCGACAATTGTTACCCCATGTGTCAAGCAGCAATTCAATAGCGTGATGTGGAGAATTAGCGTGCCAGGTCCGTGCTCAAAAAGTTTTGTCAGATCATGAGACTAAGGTAAAATAAGCCGATGGCGTGTATTGTTGGGTATTCGTAGAATTCCTTACAGCCGGTTTGACAAATATTCTATGTAATAATACATTACGCATGTGTATGATGTGTTCAATATGATATTGAACTGGATTAATCATGATTTGACCATTCGTCCGGTTTGAAGAATCGTCCCATGTCAAATTCAATGCAGTCAAGACATGATTGCCCAAGCTTTGAAGGGAGCTGGTTCTGTAATAGAATCGACTGCACTTTCTATATCGTTGTTAATCTAAGTTTATCGCCGCGTCACAGCGTCATACCCAAACTGATAAACACCGTCATGGATCGTCTCCATGTCCCTCCGACGATGTGCGCTCGGAACATCAACAGATATGTTTGCGCGCCCTCTGCCTCCCCAACTGGTGAATCAATGTAATCTCCGGGCTTTTACGACTTCACAAGTTCAGAGGGCAGATTTTACCCACGTGGTTGGTATTGATCCTCCAGAAATGGGAAAAAGAATAGCTTTTATATCTAAGGAGGTATAGGTTATTGGAGCTGGAGCTGTCGGCCTTGCTATTGCACGAAAGCTCGCTGAGCGGGAGGGTACATCGACTCTCCTAATCGAGCGGCATGGCTCTGTGGGCACGGAGACAAGCAGTCGTAACTCTGAGGCAAGTTCTCCACAAATCTATATTAGCGAAAGGAGCTTAATGATTTCCTCAGGTCATCCATGCTGGAATCTATTACGGCCCTTCCTCGCTGAAGACCAAATTATGCCTCAAAGGTAAGCAAATGATGTATGACATATGTAAGAAGCAAAACATTCCGTACCGCAATTCCGGAAAATGGATCCTCGCGCAGGACCAGCAGCAGCATGAAACCCTTCTCAAAACGCACGAATTTGCGAGCTCGATCGGTGTTCCTACGCACTTCGTTTCACTCTCCGAAGCCCACGAAAGAGAACCAGACGTCTGCGTCAATGAAGCTGTACTAGAGAGCCCCACCACCGGAATCATCGACTCACACACCTACATGTCCTACCTCGAGTCCGATTTCCAATCAAAAGGCGGCGATTTGGCTTGTCACACTACAGTCACCGCCGTCGAGCCTCTCGCTTCTGGTTCCCAAGGCTACAAGATCGACACCACCTCCTCTTCCTCCTCAGAAACATCCTCCATCACTACGGAAACTCTCATCAATAGCGCTGGTCTCGCTGCTGTACCGCTCTCTAATAGCATTCTTCCCTCTTGCCGCCACGTCAAACCATTATACGCCAAAGGTTCCTACTACGCCTACTCGGTCCCGTCACCACGCCCCAAGATCCTTGTCTATCCGGCGCCTACAACCGGAGCCGCTGGCTTAGGAATTCATCTTACTATGGACATGACTGGCGCAATCCGCTTTGGGCCAGACGTTGAATGGGTCGATGATCCCAGTGACCTCTCGGTAAACGAGGCTCGACTTGGGCCTGCGTTGGATGAGATTCAAGCATATTTGCCGAGCATCCAGAGGGAAAAGGTTACATTGGATTATGCTGGGATTCGGCCGAAATTGGGAAAGGGGAGTGCGGTAGCCAAGGGGAAAGGGGACGGGTTCTCGGACTTCGTGATTCGAAAAGAGGAAGGGCTCCACGGGTTCATTAACTTGTTGGGAATTGAGAGTCCCGGATTGACGAGTTCTTTGGCGATTGGGGATATGGTGCATGAATTGTTATACAGGTGATGCGCTTAAGGTCAAGAAAGTGTAATCTATTCGATTACTTTCGATTACCATGGCTTTTAGACTTAGCAATATACAGATCATCGTGCCACAGTACTAAAGGTAAGAAAATCCGAGTCGACTAATTTTCTAAGTGGAAGATTGGGCTTAACAAACAGAAACCACGAGGCCACTCCTCAACCCCCGCATGCCCTAAGATCGAAAGATTTCACTAGCGGCAAAACTTCGCAACCACATCTTTTACGGACATCTTATTTTTCAACTCCAACCCACGATGGCACCAGAATCCACCGTGTTGACTGACAGAGGGGCCTCCGAGTCGCCCTATCGGCTGGATAAGGCTCAGGTAAGTGCACCCCAATATCATGCGGCTTAGGAAATAATGATCTCCTAGACTCGCAAAGCCTCAAGCGCACTTCTCAAGCACATCAAATTCGAAGCGCAACGTAAGGAAGCCGCTTCGACAGCTAAGAACCTCCTCATCACCAGTACTTCCGACCCCTCAGATACCCCACCTTCGGACGTTGAACCCATATGGCTCATTATCACCACCAAAAAGCATATTGTTGACCAAAAGCGCCTCAAGCCCGGCAAAATCCCTTTACCTCACTCCCTCAACACCTCTCCCGCTCTCACAGTATGCCTCATAACCTCGGATCCTCAACGGCCGTTTAAAGATACCATTGCTCATCCTTCCTTTCCTCCCGAACTTTCTAAAAGGGTAACCCGAGTAATCGGTATCTCCAAGCTCAAGGCTCGCTACAAAAGTTTCGAATCCCGCCGTCTTCTCCTCGCCGAACATGACGTCTTTCTGGCCGATGCTCGTATCATTACAAGCCTTCCGAGTACACTTGGCAAGATCTTCTATTCCGGCGCGAAAAGACCCATCCCTGTAAGGCTCGAAGCTCATACGAATAGAATCGACAAATCTAAATCTGCCACTGCACCTTCCAAGCCCAAATCTCAGACTGAAACCAGATCAATTGTATCTCCACCACAATTCGCCAAAGAAATCGAGCGCGCACTATCTTGCGCACAAATACAACTTTCCCCGTCAGCAACAACAGCCGTACGCGTAGGCTTAGCTACTATGGAACCCGGAGAGTTGGCACAAAACATCGAGGCTGTCGTCGCAGGAATGGTAGAAAAGTTTATCCCACAAGGATGGAGAAACCTGAAGGCGATACACGTCAAGGGACCAAACACTATGGCACTGCCTGTGTGGGCAACTGAAGAGCTGTGGCTGGAGGAGGGAGATGTACTTGAGGGGGAGGAGGCGAGGGAGGCAAAGAGGCGGGCGTCTCAAAAGCAGACAGTAAGGAAGGGTAGAGAGGGTGAGGTTAGGCAAAAGAAAAAGGGTAAGTTGCTGGAAGGGGGTTCGAACGGTGATATGAGTCAAGAGATGATATTGAGGAGGGAGAAGTTGAGAGAGCAGAAAAGGGAAGCCAGAGAGGTGGGGGAAGAAGAAGAAAAGAAAGGGAAAAAGAGGAAGGGTGAGGCCGAGGGTGCTGGTGCTGGTGGGGTTGGGGAAGAGGCGACTAAAGTGAAAAAGGCGAAGAAGAGAAAGGCCGTTGAATCTTCAGGTGTTGAGGCCTGAGGGAATAATACAGAACTGGAGTAAATCCTAACAAAGTATGTGGCCTTCAGTGCGGGACTGCTAGGTAGAGAAATAATGATTTACACGCGCTTATGAGACCATCCGCAGTAACTCCTAGGTCAGACTATTGATGCTCTTTGTCCATCAAAGGAGCCTTATTCTTTCGGTCCAAAATACCTCTGAAATGTATCGACAAGCACCTCCTCAGTCAACTGCATATGCTCCCCATCCACTTCCCTGAACTCCAACTTCTTCTCCTCGTCCAACCACCTCAACCCAATCCAATCCTCCACGTACATCTTCCTATCCCTCAACCCCGTAACCTTCTCCGAAGTCGTATTTACTTCGCTAAAATACGCGCTCTCTTTGGGAACAACCGTTTTGTCATCTTTGAACATGTACATTGCAAATCTATCCAGCTTTTTCATGTTCTCCTTGTATGTCGCGTTCTTCACTTCCCGCTCGTTGTTGACGTCGGCGAGGAAATTGCTGTTCTCGAGATAGCTTTCCAAGTCTTCTGGATCGCGGAAGTATTGCGCAGGAACCAACCTACTCTGCACGAACTCCGTCCAGGTGTTACTCTTCAAATACCCATCCCACCCTCTGCACACCCAGTCGTTATCCCCACATTTCTGAAACTCGCTAATCCCGTTATGCTGGCTGCCAAACGTCACAAGACTCGCAACTCGCGGGATGTTACACCTCTCCACATAGGCTCTCATGAACTGGCCGCCTTGGGAGAATCCTAAAGCATTGATGGCGGGGGCTTTGGAGAGGATGGGGTGGGAAGAGATGTCGGCGCAGACTTGCGATATTTGCTCGGTGAGGTTGCCCAGGAAGGTTGCGGTGCGGTCGGAAGAGGGCGAGTCGTCGAGGCGGATGAAGTAGGTGTAAGTGCCGGGGTTGGTGGTGTTGGCAAGGGTGGCGATGGAGCGGAGGCCATCGGCTTTGTAGCTAGGAATTGTGAGTGGTGATGTAAGTTTGGGAGAGGTAGGGGCATACTTGTCGCCGAGGCCGTGCCATACCACCAGAGGTAGTGGTGAAGGTTTGTTGGTCGATGTAGCTGGCGCAGGGAGGAGCCCTGCTGGCGCAAGAGGTTGTTGTGGGATGAGAGCAGCAGAGGCTGCTTCAAAGATGGCTAAAGCGCAAATACATAAGATCGGACTTCTAGCCATGATCATTTAGAGCATAGCAAAGCGTTATATACGATGGATCTGGCTTCATCGTGGTCATGATCCTACGATGATACGCCTCATTAGGGCTGAGTACACTAGTCGCTCCATGCGCTATCAGCAAAGATTACAGTAGCCGGGTATCGTGAAACCACTGCACCGATGCATATCCTACGATTCCTCATTTCCTGGTACTAAGAAACATTTATGGCGCCCTCACAATCATCCCCTTTGCTAGAAAACGATCATGTTGGTCCTCATCCATCATATATCCAAATCGCTCAGCCCTATGTATTCGAACAAAAAGTGCAAGAATGCATGACCGCAGCCGGAGTCACAGAACAGAAAGAAGATAGTATTCGAATACAAGGCGTTGCGTGGATTGATAGTGTGAGGAAGGCCATGCATCTGTGAGTTGTTCTCCTGTTGGCTCCACTAGTATTGTGCTGATCTTTTGCAGGCCTGTACGGACTTATAATACTGCAGTGGTGTACTATCACAAGTTTCGTCTCGTACATCCTGATGGCCAGGGTTACATTGTGAGTGAAATTTTTACTTTTTCTCTTTTTTTCTCTCTGATCATAAAGTAGGACGTTGCAGCGGCAGCGCTTTTCGCAGCCTGCAAAATCGAAGACACTTTGAAGAAATCAAGAGAGATACTCTGCGCTGCCCATAATCTTAAGCTTGTACCAGCAGAGCAAGCCAACCCTGATGATCCGGTAAGTCTGACCAACCCAGAACATGGCCACAGAACTGAATACGTTTGCAGATATTTGAGGGCCACTCCAAGACAATTATAGGTCTTGAACGTGTGATGCTCGAGTCCTCGGGCTTTGACTTCCGCAACCGCTATCCTCAAAGACTGTTATTGAAGATAGCAAAGCACTATCACGTAGACAGGGAAACGGTAGGTAAGACTGCATACAACATGTCTCTGGATCTTTATCGTACCTTCGCCCCACTCAAGCAAACAACCCCCACGATGGCCATAGCTTGTGTGGAGCTCTCAGCTCGGATCTTTGAGCAGAACATACCAGAGCTGGAAGCTGGCAAAGGCTACAAAAAGTGGAGGATCACTCGGCCTGAGGTAATGGGTCTGTTCTTCGCATCCACCATATTTACGTAAAGGTAATTGACCAGGCCTCTCAGAAACCCTCCTCGACCTCCTCGACCTCTATACCCATCACCGCGCCTCTACAATCGTCGGTCAAGAGCATGCCCTCGAAACATTCATCAACATCCGCATCACCCTCAATCAAGAAGCTTCCGCCCAGAGATATCCTCGGCATACTGAAACCAACAAGAAGCACCTCAGCAACGGCACCAAAGCGGCCAACGGCGCCCCCAAGGATAAAAGATCCCAAACGAGTCCCCGGGAATCAGAATCACATAAAGATATATCCCCGCAAACTGCTGGACCTAATGTGGCTAATGGGATGACGCCGCAAAGTAAGCCGGGGGTGAGGGAAGGGACGATTAGGTTCATGCTGGATCCCGAGAGGGCTAGGAATGAGAAGATGGCTGTGGCGGAGTTTTTTAGCGTTGAGGAGGAGGAGTATGAGGAGGAGGTTGAGAGGCGGAGGAGATGAATCTAAGCTATTTTCGAGCACTGGAGGCCGGAGGCCTGGGCGAGGTTTCTACGCACAGTTCCTGGGTTCTTGAGCTCCGGAAAGAACGGTATCAGAGGAACATGTGCTTCACTTCGGAGATGGCTCGATATGAAGACAGTATTGGAGAATCGAGACCTCGCACAATTCGAATCCAGAGATCTTGAACTCAGTCCGACAGAAGAAGCCCATACGGCAACAGACTAGCACTGGGAGCACCCGATTCCTCTCGTCACTTGATTTCCAGGAAAATTAGGCACGCTGTACTGCACCAAATCCCGCAAACCAACGGACATCCTCCGGCGCCAAAGAAGGTGATTTTGCAATCTGCAAAACCCCCTTTGCATAATCGCCGACGCAAAAAACAACCTTCGACCCGTGAAATAAGGAACGGGACTCGCTTGGCTAACCAAAATAAAAATCGAGGGAGGTTTTTAAATCAATTGCTTGAAAGGGAGTTGCGTCCACTGTGACACTAAGCGTGTTTTATGACGCGCATACTTGAAACAGAGGCATGAGACGCGAGCTGGAGTATGAACGGTGAGATGACGAGGGTGTGGCTAAGGTGGTAGATATGATAGAGAGGTCTATTCAGGTATAATATACAACAGTACTAAAAGCTCCAACAGCTCCCAAAGTACTTCCTCTACACCACTCTTGGAACTACAAACCCGCAGAAGACCCACTAACAGCATGCCTTATGAACGCGTCTCGAGCAAGACTAGCGCGGGCGAGAACCCGGACGTTTGAGCAGTGCGTCTTGTTAACTTCTTTCAACCCCCAGGCAAACCATAAATATATATATATATATATATACACAAATACATATCTCTAAAATCCATATCCCACGACGTAGATTAGCTTCCCTCAATCTAAAACAGCACAAATCTCGCCATCAACAAATCAACGTCTCTGGCTCCACCTTTAACTTATGTAATTCGAAGTCTCGCCTGCGACCACCCTCAGCAGTCGAAAAGACTACGGCTGGGAGATGATAAAGGGGGCTGGCAGATGCAGAGATGTGGTCGTCGTCAAGAAATGCTACTCTGTCTTTAGTGCCAGACGTATTTCATCTGTAAGCTGCAGTGTCAAACTACAGTAGTGTAAAATTAGATGCTTGTTTACATGTGGGGATGAAGCTATGGGGGATTTTCAATGGGTTATCGGGATTTGGTGAGGCTACAGTTCAAGCCTGGTGCTTTCCCGGGTCTGATTGGGGACTGAAGGGGGTGTACATGTTGGGGTCTATATGGATGAAAAAGCGTATACCTTGATACGTTATCTTAACATTACAAACTGCCACAAATTGTACCTCATCTACGATAATAACAAACCCCGAGTCAAACCAATCAAAACACGTTCAATTCATCGCACGTCCGATCAGAGCACTGAGCTCTTGAATCCTCGGCCCAGGCGCCACCATCGAAAAATGGTTCACATCACTCAGAACCTGAATCTTCAAATTCCCCTTCCCAACCAACTCGTCCCAACCCCGCCCACTAAAATCGGTCCGGTTGTTAAGAAGCCAAAGCATCTCCCTCGGATCATCAGGGCGGATTTCCGGTCTAGGATCACTCGGGTGCTTGCAGATCCCATCTCGTGCGTAAATAAGATGCGTTTCCAATGGAGGACCCGCAAAAGGGTTGACAACGTAATCGTCCAAGCTCCTTATGAAAGCGTCGAAATGCGGTCGAAGCCAGCTCGGGGGCGCTTGCCCCTTTGTTCCAAAGAAATCCAAGCTTTCGAAAAAATCGTACATGCGCTGTGGCGGATTCTCCAAGCCGACGGGGTTGGGGGAGTCAATGAGGATCAGTCGGGCTGTTTCCTCGCCACTGCAAGCGAGTTGTTGGGCGGTTTCGTAGGCGCAGATGCCGCCTGCTGACCAGCCGCCGAAATAGTAAGGGCCTTTTGGTTGGCGGAGCCGGATCTCGGCAAGATACTTAGTGGCTTGTTGCTCTAACGAGGCCTTCATGTTCTGGGGGGTTTTCATCCATGGACAGTTCAAGCCGTATACGACGACATCGGGCGATATTTGGGGAAGCGAGGCGTAAGAGGTGGCGGATCCAGAGCCGTCGGGGAAGAGGAATAGTGCTTTTTTGGCTGTCTTGGGCTTTCCTTGGAGCAAGATAGATGTCGCATGAGGATCCATATCTATTGCAGGTTGAGCAACCTCGGGGGTAGTATTGATAGTGGATTTGTTGCCACTTGGTTCTTTCGGCTTCAGGCCCAATGAGTTCTCGACCTCGATCAGAGTGTCATTATCGGCAAAAAGCGTCTGTGGGAGTTCCATTTCTAAGACTTCACCAAGCTTGCCCATGATCGTTAGCGAGAGCAGTGAATCTAAGCCCAGCTCCGAGAAGCTTGTCGAAGGTGTCAAGTCTTCGCTGGCGACACCAGTCTCTTCAGCAATAGTAGCGCGAATAACGCCAATAATATCGTCCGTTTCTGCAACTGATGTTGCACTTGTATCGTAGTCTTCAGACCCGGCTTCTGATACATTGTCTTCCTCCGGTGTCAAGACCTGTTCATCCTCGCTCGAAGAGGCTGGTGACAGTGACCGATTCTCGCCACCGTTAAGATATTTCGTGAGATCTTTGGGACTTGGATAGTCTGCAAACATTGTCGAGGGTAGGTCGAGTCCAAGCTCTTCTCGTAATCTACCAGATATTGTAAGGGATAGGAGAGAGTCAATGCCGTAATCGGCAAACTCGCTGTCTTGCTCAAGCTCGCCCAAGTCGAGGCCAGCCTCTTGTGAGATGATTGCCATTACTCGAGACACAATACTATTTGACGACGACGACATTTTGGATTGCTTTGCAGTGGCTTTAGGTGCAGCCTTCGCCGCCGACTTCGCATTTGGAGCGGGTCTGGCTGCTAGTGCCGGTTTGGACTTCGCGGGTGGGTTGGCATTTAGAGCTGCGCTGTTTGAGGGATTTACTGCACTTGTCGATGCCTTAGGCTTCGATGGTAGTAGCTGATCTAGGACTTTGCGGGGTACACCTTGGAACTACAATGGATTAGCACTCGTCATGTCTTGGTCAGGCCAGTTACAACTTACCTTGACACCCTCGAAGATGGCGACCACGTTGCCTTCATCAAAGATATACGTATCGCCAATGTACATTGTCCCGCTCGCAAGCTGCATCCTATTGTAGCTTTGGTAAGTCTTCCCCTTGATGAACTTTGTCGCACATCGCATCGTATCCCAGCCATGATTGACAAAGACTTGGTCTCTTGAATGGACGTTGTCGTTTGCGTTCATGATGAAGCCAGCAATATGCCCAAGACTATCGATCCAACGAGGGTCGAGGTAGAAGCCTCCGTTCTCGACCTGGAACGACACTTTGGCGGTAGCTTCGAGCTCTCTGCTGTCGAGTACAACTTCTTGCATGCCTTGGTAGTTCGAGTCGTAATCCACGAGAGATGAGAACAACTTATAGACAATGCCACGCTTCATCTTATGCGACTCACCTTCATCAACACCCTTGTGCAGCGACGTAACTCTGCTCTTGACAAGATAGGAGTTGCGCTTCCAGTCTTCAAGCCACGTCTGTTTTTGAGTGATCGTCACTTGGCATGTTGCATGATCAGCGATCTTGCTGCCCTGCGCATTGACGCTGTAGAACGCAAGCGAAACGATATTAGTCGACCAATGTGCTACTGCCGAGACACGAAGCAGTTGTGGTCCGCTGTTGGGAACTGCTATCAACGGCCTCTCGACCTTCATGTCCCCAGCGTTGAGGCCTATAGTATCACTTTGCATGTTGTTTGCCTTGAGCATGTGGTCCGCCATGGTCATCGCAATGTCGGCGTACAGAGACTGGAATGGTCAGTGCCTTTTCAGATGACTCTCCACAGGATAACTTACGGAAGGACATAGAGCTGCGCTGTTCACCTTGTGGCCTTGGATGACGGGAGCGAGTCGTGGGTCATTTATATCCGACTCCGTAAGTACACGTGAGATATCGACTGCATTCTCCTCCTCAAGAACATGTTGCACAGACGGAGAGATATAGACAGGCACAGGCTTTTGCGCAACTGGAGCGGCGGTGATTGGCTTCGGTGCCGGGTCGTCTCCTTTAGTAAGGCAAAAATCATTCTTGTACTGTATCCAGTATTTCTTCGAGTCCCAGCTGTACCTGGGGAGCTCGAGCATCCTGTGTGAGCTCTTGAAGTCCCGGTGATATTCTTGCCACTGGATATCGATACCTTTAAGGTAAAGTGACTCGAGCCCGGCGGTGAGCACGCTCCAAGTATCTGTGTCTTTCCGTAGCGACGGCAGTGCCAAGGCATGTGAGCCAAGGATACCTCTGATCATTCCAGAACAAGCCGGATGTGATCCAATTTCTACCCAGATTGTCCCCTCATTGACGATTGATGAGGCAGCAGCAGCTGTGACAGCACCTTGAAAGTTGACGACATTGCGGCACGCGCGCGTTAGGTATGATGCTCCTAAAGTGTCACCATCTGAGACGACCTGTTCAAGCAAAGGTGATATATAAGGAATGGATGGGGCGCTGTACCGAACGCCGCTAGCAGCTGCCTCAAATGACTCCAATACAGGGTCAACTTGGGCCGAATGAAAAGCGAACGGGATATCTAGCTTAACAAAACTCTGGCCACTAGATTCAAGCTTTTCCATAAAGCCGCTGATCTCTTTGGCTGGTCCACTAATCACAGTGCCGGTAGGTTGATTGATGCATGCGATTTCGCAGGAGGATCCAACTAGATGGGGTTTGACAGCATTCAAAGATGCTTTGATGGCCAGCATAGCATGGGTGGATTTATTGCAGTGCTTCGAAAGCAGCTGTGCTCTGGTACCAACAAGGTAGATGGCGCCGCTAGCCGTAATGACACCGGCTGCATGGAGGGCTGCGTATTCTCCAAGGCTGTGGCCAATCGTCGAACTTGGACTTACTCCCCAAGAAAGCCAAAGGCGAGAAAGTGCCATCTGTACGCATGTAAGAGCCAACTGGGCAGCAATTATCTCTACGTCCTCGACATTTATGGCACTGCCATTAATCAGTGGCAAGAAGCTTGGAAAGCCTTGTCGTTGTGCTATGCCATCAAAACGGAGGATATCCGCCCTAAACTGCTCAACTGTCTCGAATAATTGTTTTCCCACACCAGCGTAGAGTGAACCCTGGCCTGTGAAAACAAACGCTACTTTCGGAATCTTCACTGCATTTGGTATGGGCTTCACATCAAGATTACCAGCTTTCTCCTCGAGGGCTCTCCGAATAGATTCAATTCCAGATCCTGATACAATTGTTCTATAATTATAATGCATTCGTCGTGTAGTGGTGGTGTATGACAAACTCGGAAGGGAAGTCGTTGTGTTTCTTTCCAGGAAGGCGATAAGAGCGTCGACGTTTCTTTTGAGTGACTCTGTACTTTTGGCAGTTACAGTGACCAGATGTACAGCGCGAGGATCGATTTCTCCATTATCCACTGAAGGAATTGGGGCATCCTCCAAGAGAACCGCAGTGTTACCGCCAGCAGCGCTGAAGTTGTTCAAAAACACAGTGCGCTTTCCGCGAATGCTATCTGTCCGATACCAAGGCGTAGGTTTGTAGGCAATATTGACATTACGCTCTTGTAGGTCAAGAGGATAGTGATGGTTGATCCTAGTCTTAATTCCGCAGTGTGGAGGTATCTCGTTATGCTTCATCATCATCATCACTTTGATGAGCGAAGCAACTCCAGATGACGATTCCGCGTGGCCAATGTTGGCCTTGGCAGAGCCCAGGTGCAATGGGTGATTCGGCATGCGCTCATGACCGCAACCAAAAACCGATAGAACGGAGTTCATCTCTGTCGCATCTCCTGCTTGGGTTCCAGTTCCATGCATCTCAATGTAGCTGATATCTATAGGATTTGTATTGGTGTGTCTAAGGATTCTTTTGAAGACAGAAGACTGGTCGCCTTCATGGGGCCTTGTAATGGAATCCGTTTGGCCACAATGATTCGTGTACGTTCCTGCAATGACGCCAAAGATGGGATCGTCATCTGCTTGTGCGTCCTCGAGCCTCTTGAGAATGACGGAACCAACAGCATCTGCTCTGCAGTAGCCACTAGCCTCATCATCAAACGTGTTGCAGTTACCTAGGAAGGAAACCGTCAGTTGATTTTGAGCTACGAAGCAAATGAAGTCTACAGACCTGTCGTTGATAGAAAGTGGCCTCGATCGAGACCAGCAAAGTTATCAGGATTCGTCAGTACGTTAGTCCCTCCCGCAACAGCAGTATCGCAGTCTCCTCTCCATAAATAACTGCATGCCGTTTGGATCGCGGCGAAGCTTGAAGAACATGCTGTATCAATACTCAAGCTAGGACCAGAAAATCTGAAGAAGTAGCTGTGCTTAAGATTAGCAAGCCTGTCTTGAATCTTAGGGTTAAGGTTAGGGTAATTACCTGATCCGTCCTGGAACAAATGCACGGTTCCCGCCAGGAATAAAATACGTGTCGATGTTTTGACCGCTATTTACCTCTCGCCAATCATCACTGGTAACGCCAAAGAAGACACCAACACGGTCTTGTTGTGTGGAGGGTGTCCTGTTGAGTACCATCCCTGCCATTTCGAGCGCTTCGTATGTGGCTGTAATCACCAATCGCTGAGCCGGATCTGTGTTCTCGGCTTCTCTTGGGGACATATTGAAAAACCGGGCATCAAACAGTCCAGGCTCATTAATGAAGCAGCCATACTGGATCCTGCTGGTGTTCTTTCTCTTACCCGCTGGATCGAAGTGCGTCTTCCAGTTAAACCGATCTTCGGGAATCGTGCGATGAACATCTCGTCCAGCATGTAACAACTCCCAGAACTCATCATTCGATGCAGCCTCCGGGTAACGACCTGAAAATCCAACGATGGCAATCTTGGATTGTTCGAATTTACCAGTAGGCATGGCAGGCTGGGATGTTGAGACGCCCGCGTTCAACAGGTCGGTGATGGTAACATCCATTTTGGTGCTCCGGGTCAATGTCGAGGAAAGGAGTTGAGCAGCATTAGAGGACACTGGACAAATCGTGCATTCTTGGAAAGCTGTCTGCTGGAAGGCTTCCTCGGCGAAAAATTGGACAAAGTTGTCCCATCGAATTTGCTCGAACAATGTGTCTGACACAACTCGATGAAGCAAAGCCTTGAAGTCCTCAGCAACGATCATTTTTCCGGAAGCAGCAGAGAATAGGGCAATCCGTGGCTTATATAATTGAAGTGCTTCGTCATGAAATTGACCGATTATCTGATCAACATCGGACGATCCAAAGAGAAGAGGGGCATGATATGGTGACTCGATAGGCAGGTAATGTGGCTTAAGAGACGTCGCGGCTAAGAACTCCTTTAAAACACTGGGGGGGCCACTGATGGTCACATTCGTCGGTGCGATAGCGCTCACATAAGGCTTGGAGCTTACCGACAAACACTGCAGTCGTAATTTAGATGAGTGATGTCCGGGACTGCGAAGACTTACTTTCTTTAAGCTGAAAGTCTCAATCAATTCAGCAGCTTGATCTTCGTAGGCACTCACTACCACCGACCAAGATCGAGATGATTCAGGAATTGGCCTCTCTATATCGTTGCGGAGCTCAAGCGAGCGAAGACCGGTCCTGAAGGCTACAAGGACTGCTTCGATGCCCGCAGGGATTAATTCAGAAAGTGTTTGAGAAGTACTTATTGCAGCGGCAGCAAATGAACCGGTGCAAAGTCCCACAAGGTAACTATTTGCAGCACTCGGGAAAGTTCTCGCTCCTTCTCCAAAATGGCTATGCAGGCACGGTTAGCTCAGAGTCGGGAGCCAAGCTGTTCTTGTATCATAACTCATACCGAATGAATTGCCCAATCTCACAAACACATAGAAGAGCAAAGCTTAATGCTGGTGTCCCTTCTGTCTCCCCGAGCTTTGATAGAAGATCGACGATGGTAGTAAAATGAGGGAACCAGGCTTGCTGACGAGCTGGGAGTTTTGAGACTTCTGCTCGAAAAGCATAGCTGACTCGCTCAAAGAACGATCGTAAGGTAGGATTGTCTTTGACATGGAAGAGTTGACGAAGATCCCCTTCGAATGACACTGTCAAGTCGCCAAAGAGGAATATTTGGCACCAAGATTCCATGGTGCCATGCATTGGAGACATGAAGGGGGCAGCTGGATGAGCCAAGTCATCTGTTAGTGAAAAGGGGAAGAATTTTCACCTGTCAGGAATGTTGTCAAAGTGATGAATGTAGAAAGCAACTTCACGAGAAGAAGGTTTAAAAGGTCAAGGGTTCTAAATGCGGTTCTATAAGAATCAGGTCGCCCCGTACAAAACCATCATCCAGCTGAGATGCGTGCCTTTGAAAACTTGCTACTGTTACATACGTCGTCTTTCGACACACTCCTTTCGGCAAGCGACTGATAGTGCCACGTGAAAATGGGCGAGAGCAGTATGCGTTGAGTCATGTCTGGTACCGAGAAAGCGTTGCCTAGCCTTCGTTAGACATACGCCCGGAAGAATTTTGTCCTTCGGGCCCTCGGATGCCGTCTTCCATTGTTAGTATTTCACCGTTGTGGAAGAGATCTAGGATTGTGTTGCAGTGTGTTAGATAAGATTGCGCGAGTCGGCTTCCGGGAATCCGGAGGTAGTCGACTTATTGATTTTTCGGGGCCTGAAAGAAGAACAAATGGAACAGACTGCCTGAAATGCGACATCGCCGCAGATTACTCGGGATCAAAGGATGTAAGCACGCTTACGCTGAGTATTCTTTAACCATAATGGGGCCACCTCAACAAATACGAGGAAAACATTTTATTGTCAATATTCAAAACGGCCTTGGCTTGCCGTGTGATACTTCCCAGAGCCTACCCTTTGTCGGTCTATCCTAGAATATTGTCATAATGTCTAACCAACATCGTGTGTTCGCCTTAACAATCTGCGGATATCGCAAACCGGGAATGGACGAGGAAAGTTATCACAAATACATTAGCGAGAACCATGCGCAGTCTCTAAAGGATCTGATGGTCAAAAACAAGATTATTGACTATACAATGGTGCGTCATCTTCTTGTGGTCAAGATTTATAAAGCAATAACGTTGACGCTGAGAAGCAACACAACACTAGCGAAACAAAGAAGATGATGAGGCAGATCTTTGGCGATATGCATGCTGCAATGGCTGCAGACTACGACTGCATCATTCAAATGGTATTCAACGATCCGCAGGACTTCATCAACGTCAAACAGGACCCTCACTACAAGCAAGTGGTTATGCCAGACCACGAGAATTTCGCAGATATGGAAAGGAGTAGGATGATGACTGGTTGGATTGAGAGGCATATTGTAGGAGGGCAAGCTGTATGAGCTGAGGACGAGACCCAAGTACATGGACGCTGAAGATGCGATGTCGATCGAATCGCTGCATCGCAGTGAATCCTTAGGAATCTATAGCCACTTGCTAGACGCCCAATAATAGGGCTCACTACCGTCAGAACCATCATCACCTCATCAAGCAGCTACAGTGAAGACTCCACAGAGCGATAACGGGTATGTCGAAACGTCAAACACTTCGAGGACCAAAGGCCTAGGAGCGTATGTACCGAGTGTGTTTGAGCTGTGAGATCCGCGTGCTTAATTGACCTTGGTCATCCAGGAATGCTGTAAATACCAGTCATTTTGCCCACATTGATGTTCCGTTTGCCCAGGGCGATGGACGATATCTGCTCGGCATCATCCGTCTTCATCAAAGCATCAAGTTTCGCTGCGCAGTTTGTCGTTAAATCCCCCGAACCGGGACTAATCCCCAGAATCCCTTGCTTGTTATGATATTGATTTATTGCCAATTTCCCGGCAGTTTTGTTGGTACAGGATTGATGTCATCAAGTGGGCGGACGTAGAAGGTTTGTCTGTTATAGCAGAAGAGCTAGAGGCCGCGAGGGTACGTCGGGTCATGGGGGGCTTGAGAAGGGCCGGAGGGGTGGGCTTCTGTCAAGTTAAAATGACAACGCTAGAGGCGTCAACCTTAGTGATATTATAGAGCAGGCCGCGTGCGGGCTGATCAGCGGTGTTGGCCTCAACATCGTTCACGAATATGTAGATGTTATTCGCCTTTTGGCGGTAGTGTCGTGAATCTGTCGCTGGACACTTCGGATTACGGAGTTGGGCCTACCTATGAACGCAGGGATGCCTCTTAGAGTATCAACATCTTCGCATTCGACTGCCTCGCGAGAGCCAACAATCTTGTGGTAATGGCAAAGATGGCGAGAGGGTTTTCGATATATTGGAGCTTCGGACATGGGTTGGCGCCGGTGGAGAGTGCATCACATGTCAGCAGAACCAGGTGAACGAAATATACGCGAAAGAGGAATCTCAATGAGCGATGAGGCCGACATGCAAAGAATGTATGTTGTTCTTTGATGTACAACAAAAGTGTAAGAGTGTGAAGTGCTACAGTACAAGTTGGTACAGGATGGAGGATGATCTGCGCGCTAGTCTCCGCGGGCTTGGCGCCCACCGACCACCTCGAAATGACTCTTATCCTTTACACATGCCAAATGATGGAAACGTTCAGCAACAAGTTCAACTTGAACTGAATAGAGAAATGGTTTGCTAAGTACGAAGCCGCCATCAAGCTCAAAGGCTACACGGACCCTCAGGCCTCTTGACGGCCCAGGCAGCCGGCACTCAGCGGCTGAGCGCTATTCCAAGTTTGGATAGAAAAGTATATCAATCTTTTACTAGGCTAAACAGATATCACCTGTCTCCTGCCTCAGTGTGCAGCTACTTTAATCATCCTCTCCTCCTCCTCACGCTCCTTTTGGACTTGTGCATGCTCACTGAGAGCCTCTTTGCCATCATGGCCCGTCATAGGTTTGAATCCATTCCTAAACACGGGACTCTCCTTAACCTTCTGCCAATCATGCAACATATGCCCGTTCTCAACGGAGCACTTGACCTCCTCGCGTCCCCGGGGAACGATTTCTTCGTCGTATGCGGAGATGGCTTGTGTCAAGGTTGTCTCGTTGGCGCGAACGCCCTGAAGGGCATCAAGGAGATGGGAAACGTCGCAAATGCAGTGGTTGAGACCTTGACCGCGGTCTGACGACGGATGTTAACCGTTGAAATTCAAAGAAACCGAGACTATACTTACATGGCGGCATTGGATGCGCAGCGTCGCCCACTAGTGTCATTCTTCCGCCCCGATTATCCCAAGGTTGCGTGATCCAATAGCTAATGTCCGCTTTGTGGACTGGCGTGTCCTCGGGGATCCACATGAATGCTGAACGAGCAGGCTCACCCATTTCCTTTGCCCGACCCTTTATCATTGCGAGGCGTTCTTCGTAGCTGAGCGAATGATCAGGGTCTCCGAGCCAGGCCATCGCGAGATGGAATACCCATGTTTCTGGGTGGTCTGGACCGTCGGGCATGCTGGAAACTGTGCGGATCTAAGCGGTCGTGTAACTACAAACAATAAACACTGAGTTTGACTCACTCGATTGGAAAGCATGAAATGAGCGCTGGCTCAATGCCAAATAACTTGTTGGGAATCGTTGCCGCACATATCTCGCCTTTCCCGCATCCCCATAGCAGACGGTCATGTTGTGGTGCCAAATTGGGAACCTACTCACTTGCGCCTTGTCTGCTCCAGACATGGCGAACTCTCGGACTTTGGAGCGCGGGCCGTCGGCGCCAAAGATCAGGGATCCATGGACGGTAGTATCATCGCTGAACGTTGCAATTACTCCGTTGCCGCTCTCGTTGAAAGCAATGTCGCTGAGGCTCTTGCCGTACTAGCAAAAGAAAGAGGCACTGTCAATATAAACATACTCTTTGGGAAACAAATACTGTATACAACCAAAGAAGTTGTGGCGGCAGGCGACACTCCACATACCTGAACATCAATCCCCTCAGCACACAAAGCCCGCATCTTACTCCTTGGAACCCTCAATCCTCTCGCATATGGCACGCCCGCAAGCAAATCCCCCGTTTCCCCTTGAATAATTGGATAATTACCACCCGCGTCTATAGAGACGGCGGGATTGCAAGAGGCGGTGGAGAGCTTCGCAAAGAGTTCCGGGGGGAGGAGTTTCTCGAGGTGGTCGAGGGACCAGTGGATGGCCATTGTCCATTCATTGCCCCTATAGTTGAGCTTGATTTCTTTTTCGAATATTGTGTAAGGAATTCCGGCCTGGAATGCCTATGTTAGCTGACATTCAGGGGCGTGGTTTGAGAAAGATCCATTCCAGACGGGATCCAGAGGCTCACCCTTTTAAGACCTTGGGCGAGTATCAGACCGGTAATACCTGGCTGGTAGTCAGAAATGCTCTAATGCAAAAGCTACCAGAACATTGCTCACCAGCTCCAATTATAAGGACGTGAAGGTCCTTCGTCGCGTCTTGGTCAGCCATTTCTATGGTGTTCTACTTGGTGGTTTGAGTGGTTTGAGTAAAACCAAGATCTTTGACGTTTTGGTGATAACTTCTTTGATGGTGAACTACTTTAGCACAGGCTTTAATGAAGAGACGGTGTATTACTCCCCTGGGGGGGGGGGGGGGGCGCACGATGTCTCCACCGAAGGCGCCGTCAAGGAGCAATTCAACTCGACGTCCGAAAGCCACATTCCCCAATGTATCGAAAATTAGGACAACTGCCCGTGCGACGATACTCGACACCTTCCTCGGATATGTCCCTTTTGGTTCATGCTCAGCGGATCCCGAACAGCGGTGTGTTAGTACCGGCGATATTTGTTTGCCTTGCTCGATCGGTTGCGACATGTCACAAAAGTGCTCGTCCAGAGCCCCTTATCCATGAGTCACGCACGCGAGCTCAACCCTTTTTCTGAAGAGCCTCGGAGCCCGTATTGGCATGATAGATCCATGTGATTGTATTGGCTATCGGAGTGCGGTGAGGAGAGAAGCTGACTACCTTAGATAGGATGCGTCATACCTAAGGTACCTTAAGGTACGGTTACCTTACCTTACCTTAGGAGGGTGGGGAGCTGACTGGGATCATTACTCGAAAGGAGCCGCCACAGCCCTGTGTGGCTTGATGACGCGTTTCGGGTGCCGAAGTCTCGGCGCCAGGCGGCTTGTGCCGCAACGCCCCTACACAGAGTAGTACTTTAGTACCAAGGTAACTCCCTGGATCCCGTTATTACATGATCACTTATCTCTAGTCGCGAACCTAGATCGACCACCTCGTGTCAATCGTGTCAATCATGTCAATCATGGGTTGCCTCGCGTCGACATTCCACGGAATACCTCATATTTTCTATAGCCCATGGCTAATGAGCGGTTCTGGTAGGCTTACATGACAATAGGATTGGAGTTCAAGTGGTCTGATGAGTTCATCACAAATTGAGAGTTACTTATGTGAGAAGAAATCTTGTCAAGGCTCAACCCGTTGCAAGGAGATTCACAGACCGTGTTTGTTCATTACTTCTTGAACTATACCTGTATAATGTTTACGGTCCATTGCCATCATGGACTTTGACTCCATAACCGTATCATACCCGCTAGCAGCTTACAGACCTCTCGACCGCTAAAGAAGGCGAAGCTGTGTGGAGGACTGCCGGCTACCTTGACTGTGAGAATCTTGCATAGGATCGGCAGCTAGGAAATCAGAAAATAGCCTTGGATCTGGGAAATCATCCATGGGTACGTCGGGCTCGCTCCAACATGGTCGCTTTCTGCTTTGCACTGATACAGTCTGTTGCTGGAAATGAGGGGAGAAGTATTGTTGTTGAAGTGCATCGAAAGGTTGACTCATGTACTCTGAGTCCATTGGCGTCATCATACCAGTTGGAACACCTGTACTCGCCGCGTCCGATGTCCCTGTGGAGGTCTTGTTGCTCGACAAGCAGTCCCAGGATACAGCATCAGGCAGAGGAACGGCCGACGGGGCTGGTACGGCCATGAAGTCCGAGAAACCTTGCGGCCCACTGAAATAATTATGCATGGTTCGTGGGGTGTGGCTGTTACTGCTTTGGGCCCTCCCACTTAGCGACGTCGGAAGCTGTTGAGAGTTCTTAATAAGGTTGACGAGCCTGAGAAGTCTTTCGAAAGCACGCCCAACTTTGCGGGTGTGGTTATTCGCTTGAGTTTTTGCGTCAAGTTCCTTGCAACAGGCGCATACCTTCTGCAATAGATCCATGTCCTCTTCTGCTTTTAATTCGTCAGTCGCTGATACTGGCCAGATGAGAGTCTTGACCAGCAAGAAGAATGCAGGAACGGAGAATGTATCTAAAAGACTGTGGGATAATAAAGGTACAGGTCCGCTTGTGGCTTTCCTTGCCTCTGATCGAGGGCTAGCACTTTTGCCAAGAGTTTTCGACGGACTTTTGGAAAGGACGAGAGTCTCAAACCGCTCCACCATCGACTGGTCATGCTTGCCATAGGAGATCAGGAGCAGAAGGCAGCTTGCTCTTGCGGCATCTAATGCTCGCCGAACATGGCCAGCTTCCGTGTTTCCACGCAGGGTACTGATGCGCGCAGCCAAAAACTCGAGTTGCAGATCGACGTCGTTGGTCCCGGTGTACGGTGAGCTGAATATATCATGGGCATTAGCCCAACGCTCGAGACTTTGCTCAATGCGTGAGAGTGCAACCATGTGCTTGGCTGAACATTGCTTCTGTGATTCTGCAGAGTGGAACAATCGGTAGATCTCTTCTTGTAGCCTGGCTAGCTGGAATCGGGCTGACCAGTTTGAATCGGCAGAAGCAAGTTGGCCGAGCTCTGGTGAGAAAATGCAATCGAAGCTAGGTAGCCAGCAAATAGACCCACGAGAGATTGAAAAGCTTTTGTCTCGAACATATAACGACGTGAAAACCTTGAAGCGTTCTTGCGCTTCCTCGGGGCCGACGCCATCGGATGCAGCGTGGGATTGGTGGAGACCCATCGTCCTAGCAAGCACGCAAGCTTGCGCAAAGATCGACTCTGCAAAACCAGGTGGATAATACTGTTGGGCAGCAATGCTCTTTTCCAAAAGTTAGTGGCCATCGCAGCGAACCGATGTATCGGTCATCAAGAATGCTCACCAGGAGTGCCAAGGCTTGGACGTTAATCAGTCTCGGCGCCATCAATATACGAGGATTGCTGAGAGCCGCACGCACAGTTGAGAGGAATGGTAGGGCGAATTGCGACCCAACTAGCGGATCACTACCTTGAGTTGAAACTTCTGACCCAAGGACGAGAAGGATGATGGAGTTGAAACAAATAGCCCAAGCTTCGTCAGCAGGTGCGAAAGTGCGACTATAGATTCGTTCCACGTTGGACCAAAAAGAAGATTGAACAAATATATCTATAGCGATGTTCGCCTGCTGGAAGAATTGGCTTTGGACCATCAGGAGGAATTTCTTAGGAGGAAGCCGGATGGGGTAATGATTTGACGGAAGATCGAAAGACTCTTCAATACCGGCCTCAAGACACATACGAGCGAGCAGTTCGCTGAGTGCCTCATTGTTGACAATTTTATCTTGCAATTTACTCTGTTGAGGTTCATCCTCGGCTAGAGGCGAGCTTTGTGTTTGTTGTTCCGCTAGTAGAGTATCACGGAATTCAGTGCAGAGGGTAAACAAAGTGCAAGGACCATGATATCGATCTACAAGATCCGCTTGACTGCGGACTATGTGGCAACCCGTTGGTGGTAGGGATGGAGTATCCTCGGCGAGCTGGTCATCTGCCGAAGAAGTGGATGGAGACCCTTCGTCCGTCGCTACATCAATGAACGATCTTTGACGGTTAGGCATCTTGAGAGAAGCCATGAAGCTTGAAAGCTTTCTTTCGATACTACCTAAGCGATCCTCGAGACCGCCAATGTTGTTACATCTAATGAAAGATCTATGTCAGACCAGTAACACTTCTGATGAAGTGCTTTGAGTCGAGGAAGACCACAGTGAAAGTGACTGGTGGGGTCGAATTAAGCTTACAATAGCTTGATGTGATTTACCCTTTTTCCAGGGGTAGAAAACTCGCACTCCACGCCATCGCGGTTGCAATTCGCACATTGTGGTCTCTCACGTCCGCAACGAATTTTTCTCTCGCGACAATGGGTACAAGCTCTATCGAGATGGGACCATGATTGGGCCTATTCAACGGCTGTCAGCTGAGACCAAGGATGAGAAAGGCAATGCGATATGCAAAGCCCATGTGAGCTTTGATCGATAAATGATATAAATGTGCATACCGCTCGTTCGGAAGATGCCATATTCGCAGGCGTCAACCCAGTGTTGGTTTCGGGCTCGATGGCTGAAGCTTTCATGGAATATGAAGAATTCCAAATACCTTACATATTAAGCAAAGAGGGGGTGTTACGATGTAAATACAGAGGATATTGAAAAGGCATCAGTGGTATCAGAGAGAGCAGCGATCAACAAGGTACTGGACTCAGCACTCTTGGCGGTTGGTGAATTGGCCCCAATGCTAGATAATCACTATATACCATACATAGCTCTAGGTTTGGAGGCGCACGCAGGCCTCTGGGAACAGTAAGGTGCTGTGACGGTAATATAACTACACGGGGTAAGACTGATTCAGCTTGTGGTCGGCAACGTTCTGTGGCCGGCGTAGACGACAGGATCTACCTACTTGCTTCGATCTAGGCAGTACCCGGAGCCCTCAGAGATTAAGGTAAGCAAGAGTGTCCAACGGGAGCTCTGGTGATGTATCCAATCACGCTTAACAGCTTGGGTAGCTCGACATGGTTGGAATCAATATCATTTAGTTCGAGCGTAAGGGAAAGTGGCTGATCAGGTTGGGTTGGTATGTATCAACTAGCAATGCCAGCACGTTTTAGGAGAGCCGCAAAAGCACGACTAGCGTCCACCTGGCCGTATAGCGTCATCATTGTAAAGTACGGTTACTTGAGGAATACCGTATCTTATCGACGTGCACGATAAGGCAGCACGGGCCCAGGGCCCAGGGCAAACCCCCGATCATTCGGTAGGTGACCAAAGTGGTTGGTGGGAAGATGCGGTCGGGGATCTCGTATCATCGTATGGCACGTTAGGGGACTCCCACCGTTAATCAAGGAACTGGCCACACGTGGCATCATGCAAGTCAACGCACTAGTGTCGATCAGGGTTTGGCTTCCTATTAGCGCCAGTCTCTTTTCTACCACCGTAGGTACGTAGATAAGCACGTAAGGTACCCAAGGTACTTCATACTCCCCGCTCCCTAACCGAGGGTACTTTACTATTGTACTTGGTACTTGCTAGTATCCGTACTCCGCCCTAAGCTCATCCTTCGCTTAGAAGACGAGCTTAGGGCGGGGTACGGATACTACATTAGTACCTTGCTGTTCTTGTCTTGGCTTGGCCCCCGACGTCTCCCGTTTCAAAGCCTCCAACCCTTCCCGTCACCTCCTATCCTTCATCCCGCTTCCCGTGGAACATTCACACCGTCAGATTATAACACTGTAATACAGGTAAGATGGCTGATACGTCGTAACATGGTTGATAGCTTCACCGCTTGGAATAAGGTACCCGAATGACATCATGTCATTGACATGTAGTCGCTCTAGAATTAGTCCCGCCAAGTCCAGTCCGGCCGCTTCGCAGTCCAAGAATGGGGGCGAGAATGCATACTTGATGCATGCAACCTCGTGGACCCAAACAACCAAAGAGCAGGCCATTCCTGGCCATTCATCAATCGTATAGCAGTATGCCCTGCAGCATACCAGCATGCCCTGCATCCTGCAGATAACCCTCCCATATGCTCGGAACCCGAACTCGCGTGGCCAGCCTTGCGGAAATCCGGAGGCGAGAGAGGGATGATGCAACCACTCCGGTGGTGGGTGGTTAAGGTCAACAAGATGCTGTTCCTTGACATCTTCATCAGAGAGAAGAGCTCCGATATAACTCCATTTCACCAGCAGTTTTCATCCAACAAGACCAGCAGAAGCAGAAGGATAACATAGAAGGCCTAACACCACAATGACCCAATCATCTGATCCTGCTACCATGCTTTCCCTAGCGGAGGAGATCTTTGGCCAAACCTACATCTTGGTCAAACACTTGAAGCAAAACTCCATGGCAGAACCTTCCCTTGCCGTCGGCGCTTCCACGGAGCTATGGTCGTCGCACGCCGAAGAGATTGCTACAACCAAAACCAGCATTTTCGGCTTGACCAAGCAACTTACGAAACTGCTTCAAGGCCCTCGCGGATTTCTGCATGAATACGTGTCCTCGAATTGGGAATACGGTGCTCTCTATACCGTTCTTGAATTCAACATTCTCGAGAAAATTCCCGTGGACGGACAAGCTACTGTTTCCAAGCTGGCGGAGCAGTCGGGCATTCCCGAAAACAAGCTCCTGCGTATACTACGACTGACCGCTTGCGAACAAATCTTGGAAGAAGTAGAGGAAGGCGTGTTCCGCCATACGGCTATATCCGAAGCGTTGGTGAAGGACGACAAGTTCAAGGCCTTTATTGGATTTCAGTGCGGATCCTCCTCCGCGCTTTGGTTGGCAAGGAGCTGGCCGAATCATATACTGACGTTACCAGGCTGTTTGAGACCCGGGTTGCAAGCGCGCATCTGGCAGACTCCTTGAAGAAGAAGGCCAATGATTACCGGACCGGACAATCCGCTTTCAAGCATGCGTGAGTCTATGAATTTTCCTTTGGGATGCATTACCAGACGTGCTCACACACATTTAGCTGGGGTTCTTCGCTCTATGACTGGTACAAGACGCATCCCGAAAAGTCTGCGCGATTCGATATGGCAATGGAGGGCGTCGCACAATGTGAGTCTAGATGGAGGATATGTTCTTGAAGTAATCTCGCAGCTACTGAAACTACTTCCACGAATAGCACTCGACCCCGGAAACGCGCTTTTCTGCGACTGGTTCAAGAGCAACAAGCAGGCGGACCGCAACCTGGTCGTAGACGTTGGCGGCGGAAACGGACACATCTCAAGCTTCCTCGCCGAGCAATTCCCCGATCTCTCTTTTGAAGTCCAGGACATTTCTACGACCCTACTCACTCAGGGCAAGGAAGCCCTAACGCCAGAGTTGCAACAACGGATCAAATTCAACCAACGCGACATGCTCCAAGAGCAACCCATCGAAGCCGCCGATCATGTCCTCGCGTACGTTTTGCGAAACGTCCTCTGGAACTGGTCCGACGAAGACTGCGTCAAGCTGTTGCAAACCTTTATCCCCGTCATGGAAAAATCGCAACACACCACCGTCCTCGTCAATGACGGCATCTCCCCTGCCCGAGGAACCTTTGAGCCGCACATTGAAAAAGCATATCGCCGGCGCGATGTCACCGTGATGACAATGCACAATACCAAGCAGCGAACCGAAGAGGAGTGGAGGGCGGTGTTCCGCAAGGCGAGCCCGCACTTTCAGGTCGGTTCTTGACGAGAATTTTTCTCCTGCTCCTTTTTAACCAGCAAGTTCTTGCTAATCAAAACACCCAGGTCGATGTCAAAACGGCGTTTACTTCGCACAGCTACAGGGGTCTTTGGGAGGTGCGCTGGGTGCCTGCCAACTAGGGTCTACTCGGTTGGCATCTCAGCGTTCACGGAAGTGTAGGAGCAAAGCAGGCGATCGTTGGAGATTACCGTGTATTCTAGTTTCGCTAGTCTGAAAAAGCAAGATAACTGTAGATTAGTACGAAAGCCCATTACTCGCTCCTTGCTTCTCACTCGCTTCCCCTCTACCTATTTCAAATCACCTACGTACCTCGTGTACTTTTTTTCTACAAAGGCCCACCACCTTCTCTCGCGCGACCCACACACATCATGCACTCCATACCACTTTCCCCCTCATCATTCATCCCTCCATCGCAGCGATAATTCTTTATATATATATATAAAAAAAACATCGATTCCATTCCGACCCTCTTTCAACGCCGCCAGATTTCGTTTGCGAAAACAGCGTTCATCCTTCGAGCTACTTACCATAAATACAAAGTCTCCGCCCCCGCGCCATTCAACAACCATCGCAGCGTCTCCCTCCCTCCCTCCCTCCCTCCCTCCCTCCCTCCCTCCCTCCCTCTCTCTCCCTCTCTCCCTCTCTCCCTCCCTCCCTCCCTCCCTCTCTCCCCCACCGTCCTAACTCTCATCGACACGACTGACTCTGAAGACTGCTAATTTCTTTCTTCTTTTCACATTCGCCGCTCGCTTCTATCGTGTCGTGTCGATTCTCTGTTGTAATATCGAAATTGAACCACCGTACATGATTCAGTCCAGTTCGTATCCTTCCGTCAAAAATCCCGAGTTTTCACACCGCCCCCCCCCCGCTTTTTCATTTCATTGCCTTGTTGAATATGATCGGTTTTTGTTTTTTAGAAAAATACGAAAGGGGATTAAGTGGGGGTTTTTGGTGTGGGCTTGGGAGAGGTTGGGGGAAGGTTGGGGAAGGAATGTTGGCGCGGGTTTTGGGCTGGGACTTGAAGGAGTCTTGTTGTTGTGTATGTGTGTAGATCCGCTTAGTTAGGACTGGCTGGGTACGCAGGGACGGAGGTAGGTATTCTACTCTTGGGATTTCTGTAAAACCCCTTTGGTCTTTCTGGCCACTTACTTGTCCTTGTTTGAAAACTTCCTCGCAGTAGACCATCACACATCTCTCCCAAAAACACCATCGAGCTTTGCTTTGCTTTCGTTCGAACTTTTCACCCTTCCCATCTTCCCCCCATCTTTTTTGCCCCACACCCACTTCTCGCTTTTGGGTAATCCGGTTATTCTCGAAAAACACGCATTGCGGGAGATTCAAAAAGGACCTTTCGTTGGCTGACCCAATTTGACTTGCCACGCAAATTAAGCACATTGATCTTGCGGTTCTTGGGTTGGCGGGAATTGAGGAGAAAAAGTGCTCGCGATATATGTAGCGCCCCATATATGTCTTTTGCGATAGGCACTTAGGGTTAGGGCCATTCTGGGTAAGGTGCAAAGGCGAAATTGAAACGAAGTACGCATAAAAGGGATATGCACACCCACGCCCCCGAATACCGGGTTTTCGATCCAAGCACCGCTGGAATCTATATATATTATTTCTTTGTCGTACATGATCGATTCAGTGTTCCGGCTGCTCTTTTGAAATCCTGTATTGCCATCATGAATACCCGATATACCGCATCCTATAACGATGACTCTCAGAGGTCGACACGCTAGCGAACATTAGCTCAAGATCTTTCATTCCGCGCTCCAATTGAGTACCTGGGTCTCCAAGGAGGAAAATCAGGCGGCCCCTGTATGACGCTTCGGGGAACGTTGAGATCGTTGATCTCAGCATGAGATAGAATAACATTTGAATTTGCAGGCATTGCCGATACTCTCTCTTCCACTCAATATTTCCAAAGCATTATTCAAAACCAGTACAAAGAACACTGCGTCGGCCGTCAGAAGTTCTGTACTTACTCTATGCAAACCACATTGATGATTTTTAAAAAGTGATGAGGAATTTCAAGTAACATAAGTAGATCATCAAGAAATGCTTAACTTCAAAGAATCTAAACAGAGAAAATTTCTTCATCAACGGAACGAGATCCAGCTGTTCGATCGTGGAATTAGGCGCTGCTGAATACTATCTTTGATCAAGACGGTCTCAAGTTAACAGCAAAGCCTTGCTTCTTGAAGCGTTTCTCCAATGAGATGGATGCAGAAGATGACCCCGGCTCGCCGGTTTATGAACTGCCGATCCCAATGCTTCGACGAAGTACTTATTATAGAAATATTTCAAACGAGGTGGAGATGCGGTGTATGATAAGATGAGAATCTTGGATGAATGGATGGTTGCTTGGGGTCCGTTTGTTATAGGGTTTGTGGTATATGAGAATCTCCGTTAGCGATGGTTGAAATGAAGTAGTTTTTTGGTATGTGTGAAGAAGGATTTCCCCTCTGGAATGAGCGAGAGAAAACGTTCCCCATCCTCCTTTTCAGCCATGCAATCTTAGTATGTCTGTCTACTTCTATCCTCGAGTATGACCTTTTGAGCCTTCAAAAATTTCCCTGCGCTCTTTTCTCTATTTCCAAGCATAGACAGCTATGCGAGTAAGAGTGGCTTGCTTGTTGCGATATATAGCAAGGGGTTCCTAAGAGTGGGAGAGCTTCTCGATGGTTTTTTTATATCTCGTTAGCTTAACTTGATGGTCTGCGAAACTTGTTTTCTCTTTTTCCGGGGTTTGCTTTTGTGACAGTCGTTTTGGAAGCATGGCGTGTCCTTGTTCTCTGTCCTTCTTCCCTTCGTCCCCCGCGAATTCTCATGGGTATCCCCCTTCGCGGCCCTTTTCCTTTGCCCCCCTCCCGACCCCTTCTACTCTTCCCCCCGGGCCTACGGACAGCGAACATTGAACTAGAGAGATCGGTTTAGTATGAGGTGGGTAGGTTTGGAATGGAGGTGGGGAAGACAGTGGGGATTGGTGAGAGGGTGAGAGGGTGAAGGAGAGGGGGGTGGGAGATGGGGAAGCCAATGTTAGTGGTCATGAGATCCGATTCTTCTATAACCTATTGTGAAGTCGCTCCACAAACAATGCTCAATAGGGATTCACCTCAAAATTCCCAGTATGGAATATTCCTACCCCTCATGCATATGCCATCCCTATTCCCAACCTCGTACATCTCAGCAAAAGCGCACGAGGAAACCATCTACCTACTATGAGCAGGCACCTCAAAAACATTAGGCTTAGTTCTCGCATCAACCTCATAAAGCTCCCCTCCAAAATTGGTTCGGACGGGTACCGGTTTCATCTCGTACTGTTGCTGTATCAAAGCTGAACGGTCATCAGTCGTGGTGTCGAACTCATTTCGTTTGAATGGCCAACCCACCTTTGACTTCTTCTCTCCATAGTCGCCTTTCCCGAAGGAACAATACGAGAGTCACGGCTAGACCTAAAGCGAGAGGAATCCCGATGCCAGCACCTATGGCTGCTTCTGCGCTGGCGGGCGAAGGACATGTATTATGACTCGTGCTGCTGTTTGTGGAAGAGCTGCCGCACCCCGTGGTCGAATTCGATTGCGAGGAGTTTGAGCTTAGGGTCTCGTTCCGAAGGTCATTGATGAACCCCCTGGGTATGTTGAACGTTTTCGGGCCCGCGCATTGAGCAGTATTCGAGCCGGTGCAGTAAAAGAACTGAGGTAAAGAGTGTTTGCGCAAGGTAGAACATTCGACCATCCATCCGGCGCTGATGAGATATATCAGCTTACAGGAAACTAGTTCTAATCCTCCAACCTCACCGTCGGCGTGCCCCAAGGAATCAAAGCCGGTGCAGATATCTGTGCACGATCCGGGGCTCCATGATGAGTCGGTGCAACTCTGCTGCAGTCAGCTTCGACTAGTTGAACCACGTAGAAGGGTCTCGACGAACACCTCGAGAGAGACGATTTACGGCTGTTACATAGCAAAGACCGTTGGACAGACAATCGTCGTTGGGGTTGCAACACATACTGTGAGCCGCCTGGGGCTGACACGCGGTGTCCGGTACTGAGAGCTGACCCCCAGGGTAATAGCAATTCCTTTGGGATAATACAACAGGCGATAGCGCACACAAGGCTACAGCGAATTGGCATAGCTTCGACATATCGAAGCGATGAGTAGCTGTGGGTTGGTGAATCCGTGATTTGAATGATGGGAGCCGTGTGCTGCTAAAAGTCTCGAGGCACTGGACGAAGGGACAGCCTCTTGAAGTATCCCTTCAGCGGGTGATGAAGCAGCCACCAGGATGTTCGGGCACCATAGCTACTGAATATATGCTTGATACCTATATAAGCCACGAACCATGATGACGCTCAACCAGATGTTTCACATCCATACCTTCATAGGAAGGTGGCCGATTATCCCGGTGGCACACGGACTGCCAGCTGAAGGGATACCTTAGCTGATGAAGTTTTGGCACGTCTAGACGTCTCTTCAGCCCCTGGATAGCATGAAGATCCTTCAGCGTTTACTCCGTACGGAAGATGACGCCAACCATTTTCATGCAGTTGGAACTGGGGTGTGAAGGGGCTCAGGGACTCTGTACTGTAAGATCATTAAGATTGTTATTGTTATTGGTTCTGGTTTTGAATGATGATAGATGGACCCCCCACTTCGCTCTTAGAGGCAGTACGCCACGTGCTGACTCGGAGATTTGATTTTGAGACGGTCGCACAGGTAGGAGCGTGATGGAGCTACAGTACCTTAGACACCAATAGGTGGGATTGGGTCCTACCTAGGACCCAATCTAGAAGTTATAAGAGTACCTTAGGTAGGTACCTTACTCTTGGAACTTCTAGCTGGACCCAAAGCAATGGAGGTTCTACATGGGTGGGTGGGGTTTCGAAAAGCGACTTCCAGCCCAACCCAACGGTGAACGGTCACACTCAATTATGTCAAGTGATTAAATTTTATTTACAATTATACGAATTATTAAATTGTTTAATCTAAAGTTAAAGGCAATTATGAAACATTCAGACAATGTTACGTCTTTCATTGTTACAACTCTGTAATCGCATTCTTACTGCATTGATCCAGAACGTGCAGCTGTATAGGAACTATCATCAGCTCTTCTAGGATCGAAAGCTAAACGTAGAATATCGTTTCTCTATTGAATCAGCCTGTCTGACCATCCCAACGTTCTGTGTAACCCCTTCCTCCCTTCGTAATTCCTACTTTCTAGAGTAGTTCAATCAATATATACACATGCACATACTCCTTCTGACCCTCATAAACTGACAGTACGAGGCTGATCCTGGCGTTACAGAATGCCCATCGGCGTCGATTTTTAGCTTCCTATTGGCGAGGAATTGATTGCGCACACCTTCGCCGTATCTGAGCAACCCTGCACACGTTCTTGGTTGAGAAGCAGTTGCGGACGGGGCAAAGAAGGCAGCGACAGTCCCCAGGATCTGGCTCGATGAGGACACTTCATGATCGGAAAAAGGAGCATGTCGGAAGGCTATATAATTTGGTAGAAGCTAGCAGCCTAAGAGTTGACCGAAGCACCCGAATCTACAAGGCTGCGTTCTTTGCGCCGTAGCTCAAAGCACAGCAGGTTCTGGCGAGAGAGCTGTCCGCCGATCTTGATCCACGATCCGGGTATGGCCTTTTCTTACTGCAACCATCACCATCTCATCCTCTCCATCCCACCACAAAAGCTAATTCCAGTCGGTCGGGGGCATTGTGGTCGAGGAAAGATCATACGGGGTGGCTTTCGGAAACCGTGCCCCTCGAGCAACCAGACGTTCTTGTGATTTGGTTCCCTGTTTTCCGTGCATATGCTGATTTGCCTTGATAAATTCTCCGCAGGCAAACGTGCATATCTCAAACAAAGTCAGCCCCCGAATCTGGTCCTATCAGATGCCAGCTTTTCAAATACCGAAGTGATAGATTACGAAGATAGGCCGTATAGAAGACGGTTTGATAACGCCACCAATATCACCCCTTGACAAGTCACACAAGCAAGGTTGTTATTGCAAGTCCGCTGATCCAGCTTGCCTAGCGCCCTTGAAGGCAGGTGAACGCCGGCAATCAACGATTACCTTGTGCTCAGATCACGCTCTAACTCTGCGTTGAAGCCTCTCCGGCTCAAACCCTTCATTAGCAACATTGACGAGTCACCGCGTAGTGGTTAATGAGGTCAGTTTAAGGTAGGAGCTATATAGCTGCGAAGAAATAGGTAGACACGTACGGAGATTGACACCAAAAGTTCTCGGACTGCGCTAATGCACCCCCATACAATTTTCTATGTATTGAAATAACTAGCGCCGGAGAAGATTACATTCCCCACCAAATTCTTGATAAATAAATCTATTCTATGGAGTTCAGCAGCTTCCTAAGCAGCTGTCTCAATGTCACCGTCCATAATCATGCCCAACAATGGAAGAAATACGACGCCGGCTCAAAGATTTCAAGCCATGACCTTGGCTGAGGCGGGAATATCACGTTACATACAGCAAATTATCGAAGGAGAAGGAGGTAATGATCATAGAGGAGGTAAATCAGGAGGTGACATACGGCCCTACAACAGGACCGAGCGGAAGGAGCGATATCAGCGCCGTAAGGCAGGTAGGAGGCCTAGCGATAGCTAGGTGGAGGTCGATTAGGTGGAGGTCGACGAGGTGAAAGCCGATGAGGAGGAGGACTGGTAAATTTGGTGTTGTGGCTGGGACTGTAATCTTCTCCGGCGCTAGTTATTTCAATACATAGAAAATTGTATGAGGGTGCATTAGCGCAGTCCGAGAACTTTTGGTGTCAATCTCCGTAGAAGTGATATTTAACGAGGCGGCCTCCGAGCCGCTTCCGCGGATTGTGTCACTAGCGCGGTCCGTAATGAATGCCTCAACCATATTCGAGTTTTCTATATAATACGTATCACGAGCTTTATCCCTGTTCTTGTTCCAACTTTGGTCATTGGATTCGAGAAGTGAGGCGGGATGAGGAACCATGGCAGTTAGGCTGCCAGATAAGCACTTGCACTGAACATGCGGTGAGTGGGAAATGGCAGGTCTGACCGTTGCACTACGTCGACCATTTTCCACCTAGAGTAAGGTATTTACCACACAACCAAAGCCACTCAACTCCGTGGATCGTGTATTTGTAGTCTTCAGCGTGTGATCTTTTACTATCAGGGTAGAGTCTTTGAACTTTGTTAGTAGACTTTTGGCAGCAAGGGAAGGGAGTAGAAAACTAAACTTAAGGTGTTATAAGTTGTCTCCACTGCTTCCTGTGCTGTCCTGCTCCACGGTACTCACAGCAAGAAGAAGCGCTAGCGTAGCTGATCTCTTTCGGAATATCTTCCGAAAGCTCCGAATGCGATCTACGATCTCTTCTTCGGGATTGCGCTGCGCCTATGAATAAGTCTCCGGCCAAGCTGCGGCAGGCTTGAACAGGAGTAAGTCCTTTCCCGGAAACTCTATATTGCCAACGTTTCATCCACTCACTAGTTCAGCCTCGTGCTGACAAGGCTCAGCATACTGTCATTTGCCTTTATCGTAGAACCTGGTAAGTAACACAATAATGTGTTGCCTTCAGCGTGTAGTTGCTCACATGTGAATCTTCCTTCCACATCGTTTTTAATACCTTGCCGCACTCCCTGCGACCGAGGTGAAGAGCAATAGCTCACGAGCCATTCCACCCAAAAGAACGATTAGGGGAGCCAAACACGAACAATGATCCCACGCTATGCATACGATGTGCACCCGTCGATTCCGTCGAAGCTTGCCGCCGCCACGCAGCATATCCATCAGGCTTCGAGCGTTCCCTGAGACAAATGCGAACACGTGCGAGATCGCATTGGGGCACCTCCAAAAATATTGCTTTCTATTCGTCCAAGACTATACCCGGTTTCTAGATCGAATTTTGAGGGATACATATTACTTCTGCAAAGTGACTTCATCCAGTGTTTGTGAATGAAAGAACCAAAGCCTGAGGGTGTGCAGCACTACCACACACTCTTGTTCTGTACTTATAGCTGGATGACGCAACAGCTGGGATACACGAGATTGCCTCAGGACTTCAGACAAGTAAATGCAACTGAGCCCCTTTGGCTTAGCTGCCTTGCTTACCTACCTTATCGACTCATGCAGGATTCCGGTTGGGTTACGGTAAAGGTTTTGTAACGATGTTATTCAACCCTCTCGCCTTTAGGCGAAGGAAATTTGGAACACGTAGTAAGCGTCATACGGTTAATTACCATAGTATGTCATATAGTTCAAATCGTTTAGACCTTTTTATACGTCAACTTGGTTTAACGTTGTGATAGTTAACACGGATGTAAATTTATGACGTTACAGCAATGTTAAACATTCTGCTACCGCAAAGCAGTCGAAAATCTGTAAATAATCTGTAATCTATCAAAGGCTATCATAAACCATATTGCTTCATCATTCACCATCGATGTTTTCAACTCTCATCATATTATGCATCGCTTCGATCAATAGTAACGCTGTCGCACGTTGTCGTGTTGCTTCTACGAAGCTTCCTATACCGCATCTGTACCCTATCTCATTAGCAAAAAGCCTCTTAACAAGAATTGTATGAGAGCATAAGTCAGCTATATCTGAACAAGCTCGGCAACGCTTAAGCAATGTTCAGCCCGCTGCAGAAAGAACCTGTAGATCTAGAAGATAAGCTAGATACAGATAGATAGATAGATAGATCGATGTCTGACTGCGTGTGTCGTGTCTAAATGTCTGTGTAGAAAGAAGATAAAAGATAAAGAAGAAAACTCTGCTTCGAAAATCTCTGTAAGTAGCTCGCTAAGGCTAAGATTCAGCCTTATGCTAGTCTATGAAGATTGTGATACTGTTCATCTTCTGTTTCATGTCTGTAACCGTAAATTTACGGTTTCAATTATCTTCTACCGTAATATGACTGTTTGCATATCAGTCTCCTTCTAGACTCGAAGACGTAGATGTGACAAAACCGAATTATAACCGTAGAATATTATAAATCAGTCTAATGTAGAAAGGTGACTAAAGAATTGCGGTAACTGAGTTTATCTATCGTAAGCTCTACGGAACTGCCTACTGACAGTCCTCTAAACTAATACGGTTCTAGTACGGTTAAAGAGAATCATAGAACTCCGCTAAGGTACGTAAGTTGCATTTAGTTGGCCAGGGCCAAGTTGGTGTGACAAAGTGAGGCTTTAGAGGGATAGCACACCAACGAGAGCATTTTGGGAACTTCTCGATCGCGAAACAGAAACAACTGTGTGTAAAATTTGCTGAATCACTGTGTACGGGAAGGACATAGTTATATAAAAAACAATCATTGCTTTAGATTCGTGGATTCAAAATAATGCTTCATCAGAGATTCCGAAGACATCTATATCTTGGTATAGTGTTCCCACCCGGTTTTAGGAGAGTGGAACACAGCTTGCTATTAACCTCAAGCCTCAAGGCACAACCTCATGCGTCTCATGCGTCTGCGCGCCTTCGACCTCACCAAGCCACTTGACTTTATTCCTGCAGAAGAATTCCACATTCGGACTTAAATCAGGCGCATCGTCTAGAGTTCCACTCATCACAACGGTCACGTCCCGGATATTTGTACTCGTGATGAAAAGAGGTGAGCCGCATTTATAACAAAAGGACCGGGTAGTCTCCGCATTGTCTTTGTAGGCGCGCAAAGTACCGGAGTCTTGGACGATGGTCAAACTCTACAGGTAGTTTCAGTTAATTTATTGCAAGCGCAATCTCATGCTCTTCAGTGCTGGCAAAGGGACACAGCTTACGTCTTTGCCAAACCACCAATTCGCCATGAAAGATGACCCGGATGCTTTGGAACAATTTTCGCAGTGGCAGAGTGCACGTCTGGTCGGATTGCCGGTAACTTCATATTGGATTGCTCGACAAAGACAAGACCCTTTGAGAGGGCTTTTCGCTGCAACTGTAGTGTCTTGAGAGGCCATTGTACCCACTCGAGAAACACAAACGCGAGATGTTTGGAGATGATTGTTGTCTGAGTCATACCTAGAGCGGATAACGGACAGAAAGTACCTTATCGCGCCGGCTACCATCGGCTAAGACTATCCAAAGGCACAACATCATTCACCGTCTGATGTCGCTGACCGTGTTGTTGATTTATCCGATCTAATTGATGAACCGCTGATGCTCAATCTGTTCGTCAGGAGGAACGCCTCGACGGAAGCGCCGGTTACATCTTCAATGAAATTACTGTTCATTGGATCGTTCAGAGATTCCACTTACCTCTTACTCCCATAATGTATCACTGTAGCCTGACCGAGAGTCTACAAGCAAAGTTTGGTGAAACAGATAGTCTTCAACTGCTCCATGAAGAGACTCCAGAGATACTTTGAAATGTACTGTTGGTTGACGAATCGACCAAAATGTGAACACACTTTGGAACAATCCTATTCAGGTATGTATAGCATATTTCAACATGTACAAGCAAGACCACGACGTTCACGGCTTGAAAATGTTTCCTCCGTATTTTGGAGGCACTCGAGCTATCACCTTCCCAGCCCAACTTCGACTTCAACATTTACGTCACCATAATATCTCAAAAACCTACCCCATACCGAAGTACAATCTTTTTCCCCAACAGCAACCGGTGATAGCACTCTCCCAATACCATCCACAAATCCAATCAGACAATCACCTCGGTCCCTCATCTCAGGAGCGGCGCTCATGTACCCAGGATCGATTCTATCTTTACCAGCAGTCCTATGGGGCTGACCGGTTGAATGGTGCGACCGGTTGGTAGGTGAACTCTTCTAATTGAAAACGCAAATTATGGCTTATGGGATCGAATGATTGACATCCGCTGACAGTACGCTCTCCCCGACATCGCTACTGTCAATACCAAGTCTCTGGAGCCAAAACGCCAACACCGGTCGGAAAAGCTGCGCAGGATGTGAAACCTCGACGTTACACGATCAAGGAAGTAGGTAATTATCAGCCTGGAGGAAATCAGCGTTTCAACGCTGGCGTGAACAGTCGGATAACTCTGCTAAGCTTGGAGTGGACTTGGCTATGTGCTTTCCGCACAAGCTTTTGATTACGTCCCGGTCATGTTTGCCTATATTCTATTTCATCAGTGTAACATTCAAAGATACTGTTGCCACGACGACGTGAAAAAGTCTTTGCTAGAGAAGATTTGCAAAGGCTGCTGCTCACACTTACGACACATCAAAAGTTTTAGATAGAAAGGCTACAAGCTATCAAATGCGCTGAATTTCGTGATGACCATCACGTATAAAAATGATCTGACACCTATCGCTTGATAGAACTCTGAATAGACCTCCTTACACCCTCTCTTCTCTACAAGTCCCGTCCTTTCATCGCCGAGACCCACCCACTCCCTCCAATCTCTTCCCTAACACCTGCCCCACCCAACCTTTCACATTATACCTCGAACCCAATCTCCTAAATCTCATTCCCTCATAGACCCTTACTAAAGCCCCGTTCGCCACGTCGCCATCAAAACAATCTACTCTCAATAGCCCAACACCACTCTCCCTCGCTTCTTGCTCACACTTTTCCACCAATGTCTTCCCAACGCCTTTAGCCCTGGGATCGCTCCGGGATGCTATGAGAAACCAAAGATATAGCTCTGGCTCCTCAGCCGCCGGAATGAACTCCGGATGCGATCGCTCCGAAGAGTAAGCCACGAGGCCCAAGATCTTGTTGTCTGAATGGCTGGTGGCGACGAAGAATTCACATTGCTGTATGGTTCAATATACAAATTTTCAGCTGAACGAGCCAAGCATATGATCGAAACCTGCCCTTTGAGAACCGATTCACAGATATGACTAAGCCCGCAATTCGCCGGGAAAGTATAATCGAATTACACCAACCTCAATAATCCTCTTCATTTTCGCGATAGTTTTCTCATCATCTTGCAGAGGCTCGGAGCCCCACTGAGCGGAAAGCCCCTTTGAAGCAAGCCAGGCAATAGACTCGTCGAAAAGGGAGAGGCAGGTTGAGAGGAGGATTGGGGATGTGGAAGGGAGAGCGGAGATGGTGTAGGGTGGCGTGGATGCCGAGATGGGATTCATCACGTATCTCGGCTTTGGGCTTCTTGGTATACGAGGACACGAGGGCAGATAGGCATGTAGATATATTGACTGAACTATCTAGTAGGTAGGAACTACGGAGGAAGGAAGAAGTGGGAGGAAGGATAAATACCCCTAGCGCTAAGCCTGCTTCGGCCGGAGCGGAAATAACTAACCACCGGGGTATACGTATGTGAATACGTATGTGCATACGTACCCCGTTTCCAACAGGCTGAGGTCGGAATGGGGTGATAGTAACAGAGGTACCTTAGAGCAGGTACAGGGTTGAACCCTTATCTGACGTATTGGGACTAGCCCAAGGGGCCGTTCAAACAACCTAAACTCGCGGAAATTTAACGTCTTCCATCACATCGTTGCACAAGCACCAACAGTGTTGAAATACGAGGTCATATGGGGGCATATTGACATTTTGGTTGTTGTTGTTAGGAGGCTATCTAGGAGGTGGAAGGTGAAAACTCTACTAGCGGGCCCCAGCCCTACCAGCCCTATGAAGGCGGAGATTACCATCTCCCCTATTTCCAACAAACAGTCTCGACGATACGGCTGAGTATCAGAGCGCCTCTGAATATCAGATTCAAACTTCTCTGCTGCCGAGACTTTGCGCGTTGATTGCTGCTCAAACACAAGCAAGAAGCTTCGAGAATGCATTCCTACTCGTTCTAGTCATATATGTCATGTTCTGCAACGCTCGATCTCTCTTGCTGAATTGTTACATCCTGAAAGAGATCTGCAGACTTCAATACATACCGCGCAGTTGCTTCACGTGTACAGGCACATTCAGGTTCAGTGTCCGGCTGTTGCACAGCCGTCGAGCGCGGAAGTGGCAGCAGTCATATGTCGCTATCAATGATGCCGTCGGAGATAGCGACAAACATTTTTTGCCAGCTCCCATGCTTTGCTGATGTATTTGCCCTCTCCACGGTATGCCATCGACTCAGGCGTCTTTGGTTGAAGAACGTGACTCCCATCTACAACGAGATGGCGCCGAGAAACATCCCCTGCGAAGGTGCGGCGCGTCGCTTCCTTGTCGATCAAGACGGACCGGACTTGGAGTCTCCCATGTCTGCCAAAGATGTCGTCCGTATGCTTCGGAATGCGGACGTGGTCGAGAACGCCATTCTTCAATTCGAACGAGAAATCGTGAGTCGGGTGAGAAGTAAGTGGAGATTGCTTCACATTTGGTCCGTTTAACGGGCAGAGTTGACATTCAAATGCAATAGTGATGGGCTGGACAGCCAGAGAATATTATGGTATGCCCAACCGTCCTCCGACGTTGACTCGCACCGAGCGCCCACGCTTCACCCGTACCTACTACTCAATCTGGGGTCTGATGAGACTTGATGCTTCGGAATGGGAGTCCAGACTCCAAGCAATGACATCTCAAGAGCTGTACTATTTGTGGGAGATGTCAAGATTAACGCAAAGCATTGGAAGGGAAGAAGATGTTCCTCTGCGGAAGGATCCAGACGCGCCTCCTGACTCCTTTCAAGCCATCAATTTCGGCGTGTCTGATAAGCGTGATGCTCTTCAGTACAAAATACGGGACCAGATCTATTGCATCTCGCAGCACTTCTACCAACAAGACGCTTACGATCCCTTGAGTTGTGCGAAGGATGAAGGTTTTTACTGGTGGGTCGTCATGTGGGATCACTGGCAGCTATCTCTCAAGGATATAGTATGCCATGAATCTAGAAGCTTGATTCGATTGAGTCCAGCAGTCATAAAGCAACATCTATGGAATGATGACCTGTTTGAATGAGTATCACGCCGCGAGATTCGGTCGGAAGTCCCACTGGAGATTGGATCGTAAGAATTCGTGATTGGTTTCGTTTAAGAATGTAGGGAATGATGACATTAATGAATGAGTATGATACCACGAGGTGTGATGATACTATTGCGCTGAAGTTGGGATGGCAAAGGATCGTGATTGGCTCCGGATGGGAAAATAGGGGAAGCATAGATGCGAAAAGCCATTAAGCTTGGACGACGCTGATGCAGTCGAAGAGCTCTCGGACAAGCGGAACACGGTGGACCTCTCTTCCTACTGGTCACCAAGTCTTCAATCTAGCTTATGCAGTTCTATGTTACATTAGCAACGTGGCCTAGTAATAGCTTCCTATGCGTACCTTTGACTTTCTGAGATGACGCTAAGCCTCCAGTACCGCTATAATTCTCAGAGACGTCCACGATAACGCTACCGAACTCTGAATTCAGGATTGTGTAGTTCTGTCCATGTTGGTAGACGCCGTCGCCGTTCGATGGTGCCCATGAAACAACATCAGAACATGTGTTGTTCTTGACAGACCACGATAGGTAAATATGGTTACTGCTTGTGCTTTTGCAACGGGTTTCTTTTGGTATAAGGATTTTCCTCCCTGGATCAGTAACAGTAGGTGTAAATGTGAAATTATACGCTGAGCTCTCCGAGGATTGCCCGTCACGGCCGTGCGGGGACTTTCACTTGATTAGTGTACGGCCATGAGACAACTCAAACTATCGGTTCTTACGTTCACATTCTGTACCGAAGTGAATTTCGAATTGCCGGAAGAGAAGCCTGAATCGGAAAATTGAGAATTGAATACTTTAGAGCCAGAGGGGTTCGGGTTTTGAATTTTCGCGTTCGCTGCAGCTCGTGTTTTCGGCCTGTAAGGGGTAGAAGATGGTTCGAACGTTGTTTTAATTGTCTGTAAAGTCTTGTTTTCGCCACCTGGCAAGAATATACCTTGCCGGACCAGTCTTTCAAACGAAGAATATGTTAAAGGACTCTATATGCAATGAAAGAATGGCTTCTTACTTATTGACAGTTTGCCGTATTTTCCCTCTACTGTCAGGACGTATTTCAATCAATTTCGTCTTAAATAATTTCTTCCTAATAAACTGGTCATCACGGCTGAGGCCGATTTGGTGGTAATTTTCTATAACCCAAGCTTCTATCTCTCAGGTAGATGCCATGTTCTGTTTAATTGTCGTTCAGATAACAGAGCCTTGATTGTTGTGACCATATGTCGATAATTAGAAATCGAGGTAATAAGTTGACGTTTAGTTTGAACGTGTGAAAATGTTGCTACGTCTATGCGGTCTTATGAAACGATACGAAGAGTTGGCGAGGGGTTTGTTCTCTTAGAAACTGCATAAGTTATTTTTTGGTAAGAGTAACAAATCATTTGAAGCTGAAGAGTCACTATCTTAGTCTCTTAGAGAGATTCGATGTTGACAAAAACTTTATGTTGAGCGCTCGTGTATTCTAGCTTTTGTGTTGCGAATCACCTGATATCTATGATATCATATTCAAGAAAATATACCAAGATACGCTTGAAAGCCTTCCAGATGGAAAAAGGATATCTGCATAATATAGGTTCGCTGCTTCAAGACGGTTTAGGAACTCGATAGGGTTCGGCCAGTCCCGCTCCGGATCCGATTTTCTGCCGGGTCTAATTGAAAGCTAAAGTGAACGGTCTAAAACCACCTCCTGCTTCATTTGTTCGTCTTAATTCTGTCAGACGAATGGTCTTAGACAATTGACATTACTGTTTTCGTCATCTATCCTTCTGCTTATTCCCATCTGTGATAACACTGTACACACAGCTATGCTTGAAGTCGGTTAATTGCATCTTACAATGCAAACGCCAGCATTCCAACAGCAACTGCCAAGATACTCATGGCGCCCATGATCCAATAGCCACCCTTGATTATCTGGCCTCCTCCCGTAAATCTAGCCGTACTATTACTGCCCGCACTTTCCAGTCCGGTACTCGTAGTACTTTCCGGCGCGCCACCAAGAGCCGACATTATGAGACTTCCGAGGGCAGTCTCCAATGCGGCAGGTGTTAATGGCATTATTGTTGATCCAATCTCTAAGCCAGACGGGCCTAGAGAGATTACCGTCCCTGAGATAGTGATTGCTGAGCCACCGGGGTGCAGCGTAGTGGAGCCAACAACGGCTTCCGTAGGGTTTGCTGTGATTGTTTCGCCTACAACTGTGAATAACGATGACGAAAGTGCTGTAATACCTATTTGGAAGGTTGAAGACCCAATCTGAAGTCCAGATGGACCCATAGACACGACCGTTCCAGATATCGTTAACGGCGGATCTCCTGGGTGAAGGGTAGTGCCAGATCCAACGATAACCTCGCCAGGATATGCCGTTATGACTTGACCGGCCACAGTCCAAAGCGACTGAGGCACTTTTTCAAATAGTGGATAAGTTGTTGAGCCGACACGAAGACCTGAGGGGCCGTACGACATTACGGCACCAGAGATCGTAACCGCTGCTCCTCCAACCGGTAGAGTAACTAAACCAAGGACAGCTTTGGAGGGATCTATGGTCAATACTTGACCACCTATGGTAAAGACAGATGGACGCGCTGTAATTTTAGGCATTGCAGCAACATTTCCATCAATCATCACACCGCCGCCGCCTGAAAGCACAGAAAACGTACTTCCAGCAAAGGTTACGGCTGGGCCGCCTGCGCTGAGTGTGGTCGAGCCGAGTTTGACGGCTCTATTATTACCCGGTACTGCTTCGAGTGGTGGAGCAGTAGCCTCTGAATATGGTACAATGGCATGATCCAAAAACGCGTACGTGCTACTGCCGATGACAAATTGACTGGATCCAACTGACAAAGGAGTGCCAGATACAACATTTCTGTAGCCCGCGCTGAGAACGATGCCGCCGACCTCTAAACCACCTCTCGGAGCTGCTTGAAGAGACTGGCCGGCATACATTGGAAGTGCCGTGGCTGCCATCAAAGGAGGAAAATCGAAAGTACTGGTGCCAATGACGGCCTGGTTTGATCCAACGGATATCCCTTGCCCTGAAATTACCGTTTGGGACCCCGGGGCTATGGTTATGCCATCTACTGCGATGCCGCCATTGTTTGGTAGGATAGACATCCGCAGGCCCGCGACTGTAGCGAGCTTGGAGACGTCATTTGAAGTTGCTACGACATTGCCTGGATTTTCAGGGCCTTGGCTTGGAGCATGTGCTGGATCGGGGGCAACGATTGTAGACTCTGGGTGGCCGGGAACTAGTGCTGGGGCTGGTACAGGAACAGCTGGCTGACCGCCATCAGTTTGAGACTCAGCACTTGTGATCTGCGGATCTGCTGGGACAGGAGCTATGCTTTTTGCCCCACCTAAATTGTTCGAACTGCTTGGTTCGTCGTTCGGATTACCCTGGCTGTTCCATACAGCGTTCTTACCCGACGTTGTAGAAGACCGAGGGGTTTGAGGCCCTGAACTTGCAGTACTTTGCCCGATTGCTGGTGGATCCTGGTTCTGTCCTATACTCTCGAGTGTAGTGGTTTTACCCGAACTCGAAACGGGAGTGGGACTAACAAACGGAAAGGTGGCCACGGTTCCTGGCTCGGCCGAAACCATACTGCTTGGAAGTGATATGGTGGTTGTTGGGTCAAGCGCTGCCACCGGACTGAGTGCTCGGGGCGGGTCGAAAGCACCATAAACATCGTTCCCCCTACATCCGGACCACTGAGGATCCACAGAGGAAAAATCGCCCGGAACGACCAGCGAAGGGTTACCATGTAAATCGGTCCCGTTTGGACCTCCTATGGCGAGAGAGGCCCCATTAACGCAGTCAGCGCGAGTCTCATATACCCAATTCTGTATAGTAGTTGCAAAGTCCTGGGGATTAAGTATGCCTCTCGCACCAACTCCGTGGTAACAATGTCCTGCGAGTTTGTAAGCCTACCCAGTGTCTACGATTGCCAAGAAAGAAGCAGGGTTACCTGTTGTTAGGTAGCCTGGGGGATAGGCCTGGGTGAGAGTGGCGTACGATGCCAATTCCGGCCTACCTCCGTCGCCGACGTTCCCTATACAAGACCTCGAACCGCCTCCTGCAAAAATGGAATGATAGATCACATAGATAGACGGCGATGTACTTTCAAAAACGTTGGTAAGTGTCGAAGGAGCCTACGGAAAACCGAACTCACAAGATGTAGCTATCAGAGCTAAGAGTCGAGGGTGCGAGGACGGTAAGATTAGCTGGTTGAGATTCCCAATAGAGTATCTGACAGCTATCGGCGAATATATAACAGGGTTCTAAAGTCTCACAGCACTCGTTCGGAGCAACGTAAGTAGAATTTGCAACATTGGTCCGATTGAAGGCGGTTGCATGGCTAAGGCAGGATGAGGTAATGTTGTTATTACTGATATGCATTGAAGTAGCATTGCTATATTGTGCTATCCAGAAAGCGTATCAGCGATCCCGTCATTAATCGGAGAAAGGCTCTCTATATGCGTAAGGGCAATGTTCATGGCCCCAAGTTTATGTATTTAAATCAATTGCTTTCCCTCAAATGTATAAATGAGGACGGACTTGACAATACATACCAACAGCAACATTGAGGTACAATAGGATTGTGAAGCGCAGGACTGAATATCGGAGGATGCGATGAGTACTCATGGTAACTCTTCGCCTCCTACACCTTAGCGCAGAACTACCGAACCTTTGTTGAATGTTAATGTCGAAAGGTCAGGGAGTTCTAGGACCTTTATCATTCGACCATGCTATTCACTGCCACCTCTAGCATGTCTTCAAATTTGATTGCTTCGCTTGTACAACCCGAGCTGCAAGGACTTGCGGCTGAAGAAGATCTTCCACTTAACCTTCCCTATTCGGAGAGAGCCCCGTTGAGCACTGTTATTCACTGAGGTCTTGGTATACGAGGACACGAGGGTAGAAAGGCATATAGATATATTTGACTGAACTATCTAGTAGGTAGAGCATACGGATTAAGGATGAAGGAAAGAAGTGGGCGAAGGGTAAATACCCATCCACTAGCGCCGGATTAATGCGGAGATTGCTCCGTCGGATCAATGCGAAGATTCCTAACTCAAGAGTTTCTTGATGACACTAAGCCCTATCTAGCCACTGCTAACCTCCTCTGGCTAGCCTACACGGACTTTCCGGCGATACGAGAAGTACTTCCTGCCTATGAGCTACCTTACCTTACCTTAAGAGACAGTGATGATTTTGCTCTTGCTTTTCCAGTTGCAGAAGGAAGCGAGGGAACGTTCTCTGTTTCCGAGAGGTAGCAATAAGGTTCTCCAATTCGTTGTTGACTGGAGACATTTAAATACAACGTGACTAGATTCCTTAGAGTACGGAATACCGTACTTTGATAACAGGAAACACGCGGCCCCGAAACCGTGCCGCTGCTAGCTTATCACTCAGCCTTCGCCCCACATCTGGAGTGCTTTAGGCACCAACATCGCAGCTTCCTCGCATCATGTGAGAACGGTGTATAGATTGACTGAAGCAGGTTTCCTCCTGGAGGACTCGCGGGCATGCGCGGCTTCACGAAGGCGGCAGTATCGCTGTCGTCCATATTGGCTCCGGTGTCAGCATTTGTCATCCCAGAATCCGCGCCGCTGAGCGTTGGCGGCTCGAAACCCAGCGTCGAGTATCGTGAGTTGCTACCTGATTGCCACGATTGCTCAAGTACGCTAACGAAGGTAGGCCCCGCAGAAGCTCTAGTAAAGTTCAAGACAGAACAGACTCAAGCAAGTAATGATGAACAACCGGTAGGATTAAATGCTGATAACCCTACTTGTTTCACCTGCTCAGACCTACTATAGATACTCTACTTCCAAGTCGACGCCACTGACAAGCCCTGCGGCGAAAGCAACGTACGCTTGAACGGCCAGCAACTTATTTCGAACTGGGATGGCACCGACGCCGCGGGCAGCGGGTACTTGAATGGCATCTTCTCCCTTGGAACCCGTGCTTCTTGGAACATCACCTGTCTTTTCGACACCATACCAGCCGATGGAGCCAATTCTCAAGGCAAGGATGTGGCACAGGTCCTTGCATTCCTCGCCCACAGCACATCCGGAGATGTACCGTGGGGGTTCACGGTGTCCTACAAACAGCTCGACGGCCCAGAAATTATTCGCTTGAGCCCGAAGGTCCTTGATCTGGCGCTTGTCAAAGCTGTTCCTGAAGAATGGCGAGCCAGATCTCGGGATATAGATCAGACGAGTACGACCCCAGAAACAAAGGGAGTCGATGATGAGCTTCCGGACTTCACTCTCCACGGGCGGAAAGGCCTACAGGCACATCTACAAGCAGTCGGTCATTTTATGGAAGAGAAGGTGAATGCCGTCAAGTCCAGTGTGAAGGAGATGGTCAGATCATGTCGCGAACACCTTAAAGCAGTTTGTCCCAACAAGGCCAACAGTAAAGATAGATTGAGCAACTTCTTATCAGGAAGTCATGCCATGGAAAACCGTCCAAACACTGTGGCGGCTGACCATCTTCTGGAAGCACCACGCCAGAACGAAACAAGGTCAACTACGACCCTCGAATCCCCCGAGACCACTTTCAGTGGTTTGCCATCTCCATCTTCACCACCATCACCTTCTCCTTCATTCCCAACCATATCCTACAACGACCGGGTGCATAGTCTGAAGATCCTCGGTCTGGTTCTCGTTCTTGGCTCTTTTTTCGCGTGGGTTATTTTACGCCTCCGGGATCCTCGCGTTCGAGCTGATCGTGCGGCTCGTCGAGAAGAACGTCATAACAAATTGTTATACCGGCGTGCGGCGTGGAGCCAAAAGTGGAAGCGGTGGTTTTGCAGCGTCAGGCATCATCATGGCCAAGCGATTGGACCGATTGGCAGCTGGGACGAAAAACGGACACGAGTCATACAGCAGGAAGAGATCCTCGAAGCTGTGATGAAAGAGGACATCCGTGCCCTCCGAAACTCTCGTCGCGTTTTCAATAACATCACCGCCGCGGAAGAGGGGAGAGTCCACTTCATATATGATTCAGATAGTTCTGAGGCAAGGAGAAGTAGAGATACTTTACCTGGATATGAGAGTGATGTGACCCAACCACCAGGCTATGAGACTAACGGAGTCAATTGCGGAAGCCCGACCGCTTCTGGTAGGTTTCGATATAATATGGCTGAAAGCGAGGATACTCCAGACAGCAGCGTCGTATCGACCAGTCCGCGAATTAGCCGTGATGGAAGAGATAGCGATTATGAGAAAGACTTTGAGCCGCTAGCTTTGGATGCAAGGCCGATAGTCTTTAATGGCCTTGTAAAGTGAGGTGGAATTCCTGCAAGGTGTGTGGTATAGGAAGGTTAGACGGATTTGGGTTTTAGGAGGTTTTTGTGTCGCACTGGAGGATTTCGTCAAACATCTCTCCTTTCAAGTCCCTTGATTCTGTTTTTAGAATCTAGTACTCTGCTTTCCTAGCTCGAGTGTAGGATTAATACATACGTGGAATAGGCTCAAAGCCTCGACGAGTAGACCTCACCTTAACTACAACGCAGAGGCCTGATCTCCAGAAGAATTGCGAGCATAGCCATACTCTGCGCCCTTGGTCATTCTACTGTGCTTAGTTCATTGAAAGAGCCTTGATGAAGCATCAAACCTGCTCACAGTCATTCCTTCGTTCTACCATAGTGCCAAGTGCTACGCGACCACCCCTGCTGGTCTTGGCAGGCCTGACTAGGTAAGTATCCTCTTCCCCAACGACATCCCATCCCCAGAACACCCCAATCCCTTACAAACCCTCCTAATAACCCATCTCTTCCCTTGATTCTTGTAGCACATGATAGCATGCATAATGAAGTATCAGCCCATGTATATTCTTCATCAATGAGCCTGCTGTCCTTGGTGCTAATGCCGAGTATGAGGGAAATCGCCCGATGGAGACGGCGAGGACTTCGTCACTCGTCAAGACAGTACAGTACGGAGCCGAGCGAATTCAGAACTGGGAGTGGGGAATTGTGTACTCTGTCGTTTAGGGCGAGGCGTAAGCATTGGTCTCTGTCCCACACTCGAAGGTCCGCTCATAGGTGGCATTCGCTCCCCTTGCTCTTCCGTTGTCGACTGTTCTCCCATGGGATTTCTTGTAATGACCATGTTTTTTCTCTGAAGATGTTTCTTGCTTGCTTCCTTTTTAAGGGAAACCCTATTGTTCGTTTGTTGTTGGTGAGAATGTGTGGCGATGAACATAGAATTGGAGAAGGTTGAGCAAGCCCCAGCCTTGTACACCGACTTTGGTTGGTGACTCCACCGATGATCGGTGATGAAAGGCATGGACGAAGCTGAAAGAATCAAAAAGCCCAAAAATATGGCTGCAGAAGGGCTTGAACCGTAGAGCTTCAACAACAGTAAGACCCTGTTTCAGATTTTGTGAATCATTTAGTCATTTAAATGTTATAATAAGGCCTTTTTTTCTCATACAGAGTCTTAACTTGGGGCAAACTCTAGCTTGTTTAGGGTCTCCGGGGGTCCCTCTGTCCAAAGAGTAAAATCACGCCCATTGAGTTGGTCGGGTTTCCTTCAAGCCTAGTGGAAAATACACCTTTCGGTGGCTGCAGACACTGACTGGCGGTAACACCGCTTGTTTCTTTTTTGTTCTCACAGGTTCGACCCCTGGTGAGAGCTGAAAGATGCCACGCATTTGAGTTGCAGCTTTCACTACATAATCTACTGTACATCACATACCCCTTCTCCCATCATTGAAATAAGCAAAGTTTTAATTTTTGCGATCTAAATTGCTTAACGAACCATCGCGGTCACAATTGTAACTGGTGGTACTTGTAGCTGAAAAGTTGATGTTGGGCAATAACGTCGTCTTCCTAGTGTTAGTCGTTGATTGACGACCGCACATCAGTTACTGGCTACATTAATGGTCAATGATAAAGCCAATGTTGGGAAACAATGGTCATCTTTTTAGTGTTGGTCATACATTTCGATGAAAGCATCGAAGGAGCTGAAATTCAAAAGGTAAAAAAAGGAGGTTGTAGCAGGGTTTGAACTGGGAAGCAAAAGATACGTATGCTATGGAGGAATAATCCAACCGTACCACCGATATTCTTTAGGGCTGTTTCCTGAGTTTTACCCAGCCCGAGAGACGACGTCCCACTATGGACAATCATGGAGATCACTCCACCACTAGACCACCTAGGCATGTTCTCCTAACAACAATGTAAGCAATTCAATATTTATACCCCAATAATTTTCAGAAGTACTGATTATAGCAACAGTTTATTCGTGCATATACAGGAAATATCACCACAACATAGGATTGATGTTTACTATTTCTTCCAGTCTTCCACAACACCTCCAACGCCACACGCATATTGACACTCCATACTGTGGTGTGCCATCGGCTGATCGCGATTGTTTATACTCTTTAACTAGTTTCTTACGTATCTCGCCTCCTACTATCAACATGGCTAAAGTCCCTACATCCTGTGGTCTCAAGTCCTTGCTAAAGCAGAGCAAATGCAACCGCAATCGAAAGGAGAAGAAGTACACCGAGCTCTCCGAAGCAGGTACGATACTTTCTTTTATATTGAAACACAAATAGACAGACTAACTCCGCTCACACACACAGGCTTAGTCATGACCCAGCAAGCGTTCATTAACAAAGAGCACTCCATCGCCAAAACTCGCCGCCGCTGGCTCCACGCTCGATGGGAAGCAAAGAAAACAAGCAATGGGGCGCGACTTGAGCTTGTGCGCGTTATCGACTGTAAATTTGTGCCGGTGAAGCCGGCCATCGATGGGCTGCACAATGAGGCGAAAGCGATGCTGGCCGAATTGGAGGCCAAAGAAGGTTTCTCTTTGGAAGTCAGCCAGAGAGCTCGGCAGGGAACCTTCACTATGGCTGGATATGAGCTGGAGGCGAGTGGTATATGGAGTAAGGCGTCGAACAAACTGGAGGCGACTGAGGGAGAGGGGAAGGTGGAGGTCGAGGACGAGGACGAGGAAGAGGAAGAGCGTGTGGACAGGAAGAACATGGTGGAGCGAGAGGAATTGGAGGAAGATGCAGAAGGGCCGGTACCGATAACACCACGTCAGGAAATCGAAGAGCTTGACAATATCGAATAGGAGCTGGCGCATGCTATCGTAAGGAACGAACCAACTACGAAGCCGCTAATTTGATCCATCCAGACAATCCTTTCATCATTGAAGAATATTAATTAGCTGCACGAGCATGTTGTCAAATGGATATTGTGTACATCATTTCTCTCAAGATTTAGGCTCTGGTTCCCATTCCGATAGTGCCACAAGAGATGCGATGCAGCCAGCTGGACGTCAAGGCTCTACCTGTAAGGATATCAAGACCCGACACCAACGAAAATGACGAACAGTGTCCATCGCCCATCAGAAATATCCCCATCGCGAACAATAGTGTGGCAACTTCTGCATCATCACGAGAAACTCTGAGAGCGATATGTCAAGGAGAGTCTGTAGCGGTCATAGCTCATAGCCGGTTTTTGCGAGAAGGACGGCATAAGCGCCCACAGCTTTTTGGACTGCCCGAGTATCCGGGGGCATTACCGATATCATAAGTTCATCAGAGCGCTTGAATCTGTAAACCTACTGATAACATGGCTATCCATCTCATGCCGAGCATCATTGCCAACTGCATGAAAAAGCGACTTGGGCGCACGACAAAGAGAAAGGTCTAAATTCTTGTCTTGACTCAACAACATCCTTTGTTAAGAATACCTTTTGTTCATTTTCTTTATCTCAGCACAATCCAATTCTTTCTTCCATCTTTAAATGACCTCGTCCCCTTTTTTACCCCCTCCCCTACCCCAAACCAGCTCTGACACAGTACCTCAACAACTCATTCCTAATCCCCTAATATCGAAACAAAATAAAAGCCCTCAACTCAACCCACACCATCATGTGCCAATTCACCGACACACACTACTCCTGCGGCTGCCTCGAAAGCCGCACCCGGACCTACTGCACCGGCCAAACCTGCTCCCCGGAAGAAGAAGACCAGTGCTGGACACTGTCTGAGAACTGCGCCGAGTGTCAGGCTGCCATTGATGATGCTGATGCTGATGCGGAAGCGTTGGATTGGATTGAGGTGGTCGGGGGTGGTGACGCCTGAGGGGAGAAGAGATTTCAGTAGCGGTGCGGCGAAGACGGGGGGGTTCTTATGGAAATAAATTGATCATGGCTAGTTTGACTGTGTGATGATGTGGTTTTTCTGATGCGGGAGAGGGAATAGTTTGGAGGTTTGAAGGTTTGATTGGTTTATACGTCACGATCTAGCTGTATAGTAGCTAATAAGAGCGTTCCATGATCTGATATTTCGAGAAGGAAACCATGAGGCAAAAACCTCCTCTCTCTGCATTCTTCTAGCCTTTGCTTGATTCGCGCTGCTGACATCACGTTCCGTGTCTGCATTCAAACCTTCTTCGCAGATCTTTTTCTAGACATGCGTTCCTGTCTCTGAAGGAAATCCTCCTAGAGCGATAAATGTTTGATTGTTCGAATTTTGACTTCGTTTATTTGCCGTCTGCTTAACGTCGACGTATCGCTATCCTCTGTGATGTATATTCGTGTCGTCGTACGCGTTCGTCGCTGCATTGATCCCAGATGATCATCCTGACACGTGTGTATATCTCACTCTTGCTTGATCTTTGGATTAGATAGAATCCTCGCTCTGTTTCGTCTATTTTTTCTGTCGTGTCGAAGTGCTTGCGAATCGTAGACGGTGATCGTTCGCATCGCGTCGATGTGCCGTTGACTCGAGACTGTTTCGTGGAGCGATCTCACCATCGCACGCGTCGTCACGCAGTCAACTGATTCTCATCGCTTCGAAGGGGTGAAATCGTTCAGCTCTCCTGTGACTAGACAGAAGGTTCGTAGCCAGCACTGCGTACAGGAGATTCCATTGCTGGTCAGTTTGGAGGTTATATATTGCTTAAGGAGTCGATAATAGGGCGAGGTTATTGTCATCAATCTTCTTCGAAGTAGCCTCGACATCTCGATGATGAACAGTGGAATGTGTGTATAAATCATTCTTATCTCGTCGTAACGTTAAAACATTCGTTAGAACTTATGTCTAAAGTCATCGTTATTAAAGGGAGCACCTAATCGTGGCCACCACTATGCGACGCGGGGCCCCCTAGTGGCCATCGGCTCAATGACGACCTCGGCTCGGTGTCGTTTTTTTTCCGAAATCAACTAAATTAAACCATCTACCTTCATCAATTTACAACCCAACCACAACATGGCCGAACCGTATAAAACGGTGGAGCAACGCATTTTAGATGCTATCGATGCCATACACGGCGATTGGTACTCCAATTGTACCGAAGCGGCTGAAGCTTTTGAGGTTCCACTTCGTACGCTTCAAAGACGATTCAATGGAGCCCCTTCTAAATCGACGCGACCTTCCACCAACAAAGCACTTACTGACGTGCAAGAACAAGCTATATTTGATTATATCAAACATCTGGATCAGATCAACATGTCAGCTCGCCCATGTATGATCGTGGGGGCTGCAAATTGGTTGATTCGCTCAGAACAACGCGTCGTAGGATCACTGTGGGTTGGAAGATTTTTGAAGCGAAATTCACAGTATTATCGACGAAAACAAAAGCCTTTGGCATACGATAGAAAGAACAGTCAGAACGTGACTACATTTGACGATCATTTCTACAAATATAAAAGAGCAATGGAAGGTTGTGGCATACTGAATGTGGATGTTTGAAACATGAACGAAACAGGCTTTCGGATCGACTGTGGACGTGCTCAATTAGTAGTCACATTGGATCCGAACAAGCCACTTCGCATGACGGATCCGGATAATCGTACCTATCTTACTTTCGTGGAGTGTGTGAGTTCTGAGGGTTGGTTTATACCTCCTATGTTGATTTTGGCCGGAGTGCACATTTTACACAAATGGGGCTTCAACGACCTGGACGGCGAAACTCTCATTGGTACCAGCGAAACCGGATACAGCAATGACGACCTGGCAATGAATTGGCTGAAGCATTTCATTGAACATACCAAAAACAAGAGAGTTGGGGCATGGGCAATGCTCATAGTCGATGGATTTGATTCTCACATGACTATACCCTTTTTGGAACTTTGCAAGGAAGCAAAAATCGTGCTTTACAAGCTTTCACCTCACTCCACCCATCTGACTCAACCCCTCGACGTCGGTGTGTTTCAACCCTTCAAGCACTATCATACGGAGGCGATTGATCATGCTGTTCGGCTGGGTGACTACAACTTCGGTAAGCTGGAATTTCTAGCTGCGTTCCAGAGCTTTCGCAACAAAACGTTCAAAACGTCGACTATCAAACATGCGTTCAAACAAACCGGGCTAGTTCCATATAATCCTGAAATTGTTCTGGAGAAAGTGAGGGCAAATCAGCTGGCTCGAGCTCCCAGGACCCCTAGTCCTCCCCCACTACCTCTGCTTCACACTCCGAAGGGACCAGATTCAATCATCAGACATGGTCGAATGATTCAAAAGAAGCTAGCGGAGGTTGGTCATTACGATGGAATTGATCCCATACATATGGATCGATTTATTCGGGGTTCAATGACTGCGGCTCACACTCTCGATATTACAGCCAGGGACCTTCAGGCCATACAGGAAGCAGCTGCTTCAAGGGGTAAACGCGATAGTCAACCCGGAACAGTAGCAGCAAAATTCGGAGTCGTAAAAGTGAGCGATTGCAGGGAATTGGCTTCAGTTAGGGCCAAAAAAGAGGAGGAGAAGGCGGAGAGGGCCGAAAAACGAAAGGAGAAGGCTAAGTCGAAGAAGCGACCACCCGGCGTCGCGACGGCTGAGTTCCTACTTTCTTAGAGGAATATTTAGAACATTCAAATCGTAGGATTAATTCCGAATTTGAAGCTATTCGGAGTTCAATTGAATTAATGATTGATTTTCATGTTGGTGGGTTGCAAAATATGCGACACCGAGCCGAGGTCGTCATTGAGCCGATGGCCACTAGGGGGCCCCGCGTCGCATAGTGGTGGCCACGATTACCCGTACACCCCTTTTGCTTACATGTACACCCCCCTTTGCTTACATGTACACCCCCCCCCTGGGAAACCTGAAATTTCCATTGTGCATCACTCAGTTACACACCAAATTTAGTAGGCAATTCAAGGGTTTACATATGATTCTGAGCAACCTCTCCATGATCTTCCCCACAGCCTCAAATTCGGTTAATCTAGCCTAGTAAACCCACACATCAGACTTGTTGTAAACCTTCCTTCTGACACTCATCATCGCCATCGCCATTGCCATCGCCATTGTCATGATCACCCTCACCGGCGCCTCACCTGTCAGCACCGCCTCCGCCGGCCCCATGTCTTTGGCTCCACCTCCCGTTTCGGGGGAGTTCTACAACGATGTGAAACTCCTGATTGAAGGGCTCAATAAACACGCTGAGCCAGAGGGCTATGCTGTCGTCACTGCACGCTTCAAGAAGTCCAAGAAAGGTGTTGATCGGATCGTCTATATACGATGCGATCGTGAGGGAAAAGCAAGTCTAAACTCAGCGGATTTTGGAAGACGTCTCCACAGTGGCACACGGCTCATGGAGTGTTCTTTCAGCGCCGTCGACAAACGGAACAAGGAGAGTGGCTGATATCTTGAAGTCATACGAAACGGGGGTCACAATCATACTTCTACACTCGCCTCAGCTCATTCAGCTCTTCGAAGGCTAGCCATGACAGAGGAGATTCGGGAATCAATAAGTTCTCTTACCAAAGCCCGGGTCGAGGTCTCACACGGGCAAGAGGTGAAGGGCAGCGAGGTGGAGGACAGCGAGGTGGAGGGCAGCGAGGTGGAGGGCAGCGAGGTGGAGGGGGGCAGCGAGGTGGAGGGGGGCAGCGAGGTGAACGTGCTGCCACACCCCCTTCCATCCAAACGGATGCAGGCCTGTTTGCAGCGTTTCATATGTAGCGAAGGAGGTGCTGAAACAGCGATATTGAAGCTCTTTAAACAGTGCAAAATTACTGTGGAGAGGTTGCTCAGAATCATATGTAAACCCTTGAATTGCCTACTAAATTTGGTGTGTAACTGAGTGATGCACAATGGAAATTTCAGGTTCCCCAGAGGGGGGGTGTACATGTAAGCAAAAGGGGTGTACGGGTAGATGCTCCCTTATTAAAAGATATAAATCTCCCCCGGATCGGACAGTATGCTGCATTGTGCCACCCTCTGAGCCTGAGTCTGAGCCGAAGTGGGGGCAAGGTGCGTAATTTTCTTAGCCATTGGGGGCATCACGATGTTCTGCTCGCTTTTCGAGAATCTTTGCGCTATAGGCTATTTACCTTGTTCAGCGTTCGTAATGCAGATGCTCGAAAGCATTTGTACTTTCGGTGTGCTGTGATACCTGAGGCTAGTGAGGTATTAGGAGACGATACAGTTTGGCAATATTCGTCGTAGATACCTCTTTCGATTGCGTTGGATACTCAGATCGGACTCGCCTCCTCCTCCGAGATACGCTAAGAATCGATCATATATTGGGTCTGTAGCGTGCTTCTGCATAAGGTCTTGGAGTCTATTAGTTATTTGCTGTATGCTGTTTAAGGGCTGCTACTCCATGTAGTTCTTCCGGTCCTAAACTTCTACAGCTGGTATAGGTATGGAGGTATGGACTACTGTAGAATCCACCAACACGAACAAAAGGCCACTGCAATTCCATCCCATGTCACTCCATTCATTTTAACCAGTTAAACACCCATAATGCTTGATTTTTGAATTGAATGACTTGGCATTAAAGCTGGGGAAGGGAGGTGGGTATGTGAACGAGGGGGTGGTAGCAGTGGCGAGCGGTGGTTGTTGAGAGGCGTGGATTTGACCCTGTAGAGGTATTTCTCGTCTAGATTCTGGATCTATGGTGTACTAATAATTCAAGCGAAACAAATCAAGGCAAAAACACGCAAGTAATATTACTTTATCTAGTGTATTCTCATCTATCCAACCTTACCCCTGGGTATCTCACAAACCACAACCCCCTCCCCCACCCCATTGCCAATACCAAAACCTTCACAAGAAATGATTCGCCCCCTCTTTAACCCTCCTTCTCCACATTCTCTCCCTCTCCCTCCCCTCCCCCTCCAGCCTCCTCGCTTTCTTCCGCTCATACACTGCCCTCACCGTCCTCTTCGTCTGCTCCTTGCCCTCCTCGAAATTCGCTCTAGCCAGCGCAACCACCTTATCTATTTCCTCGGGCGTGTAGACGAAATTCCACGTCGACATAAAGGGCGTGGTGTTGGGATCTACGCCTTGCACTTTGGCGTTGGGAAGGAAGGGAAAATAGATGAGTGCGATGCCAGCGTCGGGGGAGAGGAGGGCCCAGTCGGTGGAGGGGGAGAGGGGTTTGCTTGGGGTGGGTTCGGAGGAGGGTTTGCGCTCAAGGGTTGTGCCGACCCAGACGTTGCAGTAGCCTAGCTCTGCGTTGTTTTCGTCACGGTGCTTGCCCTTGTTCGCAAATTCCTGCGTGCTATTGCCTACCTTTCTCTGCGTCTCCCTCGCTTCGGCAATCTTTACCGCTGCTTCCTGCGCTGTGACTTCTTGAGATGCGTCCAGCTCTTTCCGCGTTTCCTCTTTCGTTGTGTCTTCCTTTGGCCAGCCGGCACCAACGGGCCAGCCTTTGATGCCACGTTGGCGTGTATACCCCTCGGCGACAGAGAGCCAGTTCTCGGTTTTGATATCCGCTGAGGCGTCAAAGACGACAATGAGATCGATGTCGCGGCCAGCGCGAAGGAGGGGATAGATTGGGAGATTGTTTGACATGCCGCTATCCATCAATGCTAGGTGGTCGACGGAAAACACACTTTTAGGACAGGTGGGAGGAAGCTGGTTTTCGAGGCCGAGAACGAAGTTCGGGACGGCGGCGGGGTCGATCGGGTGGACTTTGATAAGGTCCTCATTCTTATCTTCAATGAGACCGTCAATGCCGCCAAAGCCTGCAAGGGACCTCATGAGGGGACGGATCTCTTTGTAGTAGTGTGATAAAGTGGCGCAGAAGGCGGACCCCCAGATGCCCATTAGAAATGGTATGCGCAACTCAGGGAGGCCGACACCGTTTTCTTCAGATACGCTGACGCCCTTTTGGAAATGGCGCCCAATGCTCCAGCTTGGAATCCCAGCGTCAAACTCCTCGCACCAAAGCTCATAGGGGGTGAATTCAAACCATTGGAACCAAGCTTCTTGCTTCGCTTTCTCTTTTGTGGCGGAAGAAGCAGCGACGCCTGAGGATTTCTCGTGTTCGGATTCAACTTCTTCAAGGGGAATTTCGTGGCGGACGGCGGTGTAGATGGGGAGGGGTTCCGCGCCTTTGGAGAGGTAGGAGCGTTGATTCGAGAGTTTTAGGTCGTGGGTGTTGACACCAAGTTCGCCACGGGGGACCAGTAGTCGTGCTGCAAGGAGTATGCCGTATAGATCGACAAGACCATAATCAGCGTTGGGGTCGCCTTTCAGCTTCTCGATGATACCGGAGAGGAGAAATTTATTGGTGGGCGCAGTAGTGAGCAATCTTAACGCTTCAGGTGGGAATGCTATGTGAACGCCGATGCGACTTTTGAGATGTTCCATTAACTTGTCGTGTCTCTGCCCGCCCAATGTCGAGTAGTACAGAGTCTGTAACCAGCAGCTCCCACTCACCCCAGCAGTATAGGTTACGCAATCAAAGAGGCCTGCCTCTTGCGCGCAGAGATACGAAGATGCGCCAGCAACCAAAGCGCGAAGACCACCGCCCGACCCGCACATTGCTATGGTGGGTACATCTCTTGAGTCAATATCATTTTCCGGAATGTCAAGGTATTTCGCAAGCGCTTCAGTAGTATACCTCTTTCTTCGCTTGACGAATTCCTTTTCATCGGCGCATAATCCTTTCCCTATTCGAACCCTGGCAAGAGACGTAATCTCTGGGTTGATGTCTGGGTCCTGGGCTTCTTGCCATATCTCGTCACCCAGCGAGCCTGGAACCATTTCCATTTCGCGTTGTAATTTGGCAACATATCCTGGGAGGACTTGAAACCACTCTGGGACGATAAAGTCCGTAATGCTGTCACCTATAGAGGACCATTTGATAGAGGATATCGAGGAGAAGGCCGAATCGCATTTCGACGAGAAAGATGCCCATGCCGTGACATCTTCGTCTTCAATGGGCGGTAGGCCCTCCTTGGCACCAGCTCTTGGAGGTTGACGTTTTGACGTTTCTGGGGTCTGGGATCCAGTCTCCTGGGAAGTGGCATTTTGCTTGGCAACTACTCCATATCTTTCTCCGATGACTACACTCTGACCGCGAGATAACTGCGTTCCACTGTTGCTGTCGCTGCGCTGCGTATTTTGTTTACTGTGGAGGCTGTATAGAATCGGGGAGCTTAGAAGTAGAAAAACAGTTCTTTTGCGCGACGCTAGGGCGAACGCAATGCCCGCCCTCATGACACTTATCCGAACTCTCACTTGTCGTGGACACAAGAACACCTCCCACCGTAACCATCGATCACGACGATTAATAACGACATGGATCCAAACGCGATTCAGGAATTTCGTGAGCGATTACGTCAGTTATTAACGGATGTCCCTGGCTACCTTCGTGACAGGGATGCGCCTACAGCGGAAGCGGGAGCGGAAGTGGGAGCGGGACGGGCACTAACGGCTTTGAGACAAGCCCGTAATTTCTGCCCCACCTATCGATATTGACCTTTACTCCACTGATAGCACCTTGGTGAAAACAGGCCGTCAGAAGATCGCAGACGTAGAGGCATGGCTGCATGCGCAATACCTCTTGTCGCCATGTCTCTTTTTATCTGAAGAACGAGGAGACTTTAACTTCTCGTATTATCCAAAGGCCAGTGCGAAAGAAGGGGAGACAGAAGATAGCAGTGAAGCGAAGTCGACTTACAGCGCCCTGGACCAATCGGAAGATGTAGAGCTATCCTGTCACTCCTCCTCTACCAACCACATATACCCAGCACCACAAGACTATTTAGGTATCTGGGACCCCGAAGGTGACTTGTATCCCCACTCTTCCGCTTACTCTTCATCTTCCTCGTCATCATCCTCCTCCTCATTTACCGAGGCAAACGAAACAGAAACTGTAAGGGTACATCCTGCCTTGGCGAAGTATCTATACCAATCAGCACAAGATTGTCACGGATTCATTGATCCCGAGGATTTGAGGAACTCTTCCTCTTCCTCATCTACAGGGGCAAAGGACATAGGTACTCCGAAGCCACGAGAGCCCATCTCTGACAAAACAATGTCCAGGGGACGGGATACACAGTTTGCGGAAGAGAGGGCAGAGGTAGAAGTGCTTTTGGCAGAGGCCGCCAAGTCCGAGAACTTGTCCAAGAGGATCAAAGCATCCATGGCAAGACTGGAAAGCGGCGCACATGTTGTAAAGGACGCTATCGGACCAGTTTTCACGAACACTCAGGAATTACAGACTGTGAATCGCAACGTGGACAGCCTCCTGGATGTAGTTGACAAGATACTAGCCTCAAGTGAGGACAAAGGGCGTGAAGAACGGATTATTCGAGGTGGACCAGGTGCTGTCGGCCTCACTGAGTATCTGGCATCTCTCAGGCGTATTGATCGCACTCTATCTCAAATGTCAACTTCAAACCTTCGTGTCAACCAACAAGCCATTGGCGATTTTAACGAGCTCCTGAGCCAAGGAAACAACATGCTGCAAAGCCTCTTCCGCTCCCTGCTCACCGAAAACATTCAACCTGTTGAGCCTTTGCATTACATCACGAAGCAACTCCCTTTTCCCACAATACCACCAGAAACAGTATCAAAGCTCAAGTCCATTGAAGCCTTCATCTCTTCACCTCCTGCACGTGATGCCTCTTACAATCAACGCGAGTCACCTTCGATTCGTCTATATTGCGAGAACCGTGGCCCTTATCTATCCAGCAGCCTTCAAAATTTGTCCACTGCATCTATCAATACTTCAAAGAAGAAGATTGCCGATGAGATCTATCGTCATGGCACAAGCGGAATTGGTACCTATGCAAGCGGTATCGAGGGCATATTTCTTGCGGAATTCCACAATATCTCCGCTATATTTCCTAATGGGGACTGGGGTATTGCATTCGAAGCAACATGCCGCAAGGCGTTGGCTGAATTTGCGAAGACTTTACGAGAGCTTAACATGCATATCAAAGCAAACCTAACAACAGATTGCTTCCTCGCATATGAGATTGTCGAGGCTGTTACCAACCTGTCTTTTCGACTAGATTCTAAAACAGGCGAGCTGAAGCTCCCCTTTGCAGAGGCTCTAAAGCCTGTTCGCGAAACGGCCAAGTCGTCCCTCTCTGAACTCCTTGATGGCATTCGTCGCCGTATCTCATCAATGGTCGCTCTCCCCCTAGATGGTGCCGCCATTCCCTTTACTACCGAAATCATGACGCGCCTGCAATTCATGACACTTTACCCCCAAGCCCTCAGCTCCATCATGGCCTCCCTCGGCGACGGCAACTGGACCTCACCCGCTTCCGCAGCAAACAGCTCCTCCACATCCCTCCCCTCAGTAAAGTCTTTCGACGTCGGCCCAGACGGCAACCAGCTCCTTGCCCACTACATCCTCGACAACCTAGAAGCTCTCGTGACGAGCCTTGAAACCAAAGCACGCCTAGTCCTAAAATCCAAGGCCGTCCTCGGCGTCTTCCTCGCCAACAACGTCGCCGTTATCGACCGTATGATCCGCTCCTCCGACGTCGCCCCCGTCCTCAAATCCTCCCCCACCCATTCCTCGAAAATCGACTCCTGGCGCAAAAAGGGCAACCAAGCTTACCTCGACTCCTGGCGCGAACCCTGCTCCGCCCTCATGGACGTCCAGTACACCAACCGCGGCGCGCGTCCCCCCTCTGGCAGCAACGGCATCATTGACTCCGCGGCCGTCGTCAAAGCTCTCGGCAGCAAAGACAAAGACGCCATCAAGGAGAAATTCAAGACTTTCAACACGAGTTTCGACGAGCTGAGCGCGAAGCATCGGCAGCTGAATATGGAGAGGGAAGTCCGGAGCCAGTTGGGTCGGGAGGTGCAGGCGATGATTGAACCGTTGTATGCGCGGTTTTGGGATCGGTATCATGAGATTGATAAAGGGAAGGGGAAGTATGTGAAATACGACAAGGGCAGTTTGGCGGCGCAGTTGGCGAGTTTGGGGTGAATGGGGGGGGTGGCTTCTTGTCCATTTTCCATTCTTCGAGGGAGGGCAATTCTGTTTCCTTATCACGGCTCGAAAGCGAAGATACCACCCACGCATTTCATTCGTGTAATTAGGGAGTGTGGATTGCCACGAAAGAGACATTCCTATGCAGATGACTGCAGTGGGTGAACGTGGCATCCTGAGCTCCTAAATTACGGCTAAAGCATTTCGTATATTCTGCAAGCAAAAGGATTGTTGTCACAACTGACTGATCACGACGAGCCAACGTCTCTGTCCCTTGCACTTACTTCTTCATGGGGAGTTAGACACCCCCCCCACGTTTTTCACTATCCCAAAAGTGCAGCTTACCCACTCCCACATTTCGAAATCCCCAATATCCCCAATGGCTAGCCACCTCAAAAACAGAAACCCCCCATACCGAATTCCACCTCCCACGTCCCTATCCCCCCTTCCTCAAAAAAAAAACCTACTCACCCCAAGCTATGTAACCCTTCCCACCCCCTTCATCAGCAGGGGTGCAGAAGCGGTTATGGGAATGACAATCAGACATCATGGAGAATTGCTAAGGGATATAGAGCGGGCACTTGTTTCCTTTGGGGTGGTCTAAATCAGTGGCGCGAATTTTGGTGGTAGAAGGGTAGGGTAGGGTAGGGTTTGTTGGGGACGGCAGGGTGAGGGGGTCGTAAGCATGGACTCTACCACCACTGCAGCATCTTTCTCATGGCCCGGTCAGGTTACACCTTTTGCACATATGACCACATCTCCACCCGAGGTTTTGCGGGTTGGAAGAGACAAGAGTCGCTACTGGGAGAACATCGATGCTGGAAAGGGTAGTTGTATGGTATGTTTCTTCTTTGGTGCGGGAAGGGGCGGTAAGTGTGCTATGCGAGATAACTTGAATGCTTGAATGGTATACGGGCATTGGGATAGAGCTTGGAGCAAAAGGATTGAAAGCTGTGGATAGGCTATTTCGTAGTGGGTTTGTAATGGTGGTGTTGGGCTGGTTGAGCTTTTGGTATCGGATAGCGACGATATAAGGTGATAGTGTTTGAGTTTGAAGAGAATTTTCCCTACTCTGGGTAAATGCTTCGCGAGTCAATCTGTCCTAGACTGGCGCCCAGCACGGTTAATGTATACTTCTCCTATGTAATCTGCCCCTAGGGCTCTGTAACACCTCCCGTGTGTATCCTGAAGGCGGCCCGAAACTCTTCAGTCCTCTTCCCACTGTGTGGTAAATGCAAGTATAATGGAGGAAGTCTTGATAAGTAGTGTTCTAGAAAATCTTCGTTCTTGAAAAGTCGATGGAGAAGAATAAACCTCCTCCAGTCCGAGGTTCTTACCTTGACGCACTGTATTTCTCATCCCCGACTCGCTGTCTCTCTCCTAAACATTCATAGCCTAATTTATCTAAAGCGGCTTCGCCTGTTCTCTTTCTTCTTGTCGAGTACCATCCAACCTTCTTCTACTTATAGCCAGGTTTCTTCACATCGCAGTTCTTTGCGTCGTGCTCGTATCCCTTTTCATCGGTTCACCTTCCATCTCAGTCCGGCGCGATATTGTATTTCCATGGGTCTGGAGATGCGTGATGCACTGCGTCGAGGACCCTTTCCTGGCTTTCAGGATTCTCGCTACATCGTTCGAGCACCGGTCAACCCCTGACTAAGAAGGATTCCTCGGTCTTTACATCTTCCTTGGTGCTCCTATAGGACTTCTACCAAAGATTGATCCTCTTGACTTGCATGATATCTGCGGGGTCGTTTGATTTCTGCACATTTTGTTTCAGGCGAAAGGACTTAACAGGCTTCCTAATAGAAGGTCGCTTATGACCAAACTGCGGTTAGAGAAACCTTCCAAGCGATCTCTCTTCGAAGGGTATATAATTCATTCTGCAGGTCTCTTTACACACCTCATGCACGCGTATCCCTCACGCTGTTCTTTCAAAGTTCAGATTTATACATCGAAAAATGTTCAAATTAATCCTCCTCCTTCTCAGCCTCTACTTGCGCACAATCTCCGCTCTCACCGTTAATACTAGCTCTTCCATCCAGCTGCCCGAAACTATCTGCTTGCCTCGTGGACTCGGACTCGTTCCCTTAAGATACGTTCAGTGCGTGGCTGCGCTGGGTCTGATCCTTCACGAGGCCCGGTATCAACCTGACGAACCTCAAACCTGGTCGCGCTCCGCATCCGATCCCTGGGTCTTACGGAGATGGGCGTCAAGGACTTGTAAGATCATATTGATGGTAGAGGCGGAGAATCTTCCGGCCGAAGACGAGTTCTCACTACGTTCCATCGCTGTATCGGCCGCACTTATTACCGAGAGATGTGTGCTTTCGGCAGATCATGCTGGGGGCATAATGTCAATCGGACCGAGAGAGGTTTTTGAAGTTGCGGTTGTGCAAAATAATTTTGTTACGATGGACCGGGGGGTTTAGTCCGCGAAGAGCGTAGACCAATGCTATTGTAATCGATCTTCTGTCTTCGGCAACCTTTCGCTAGAAAACTAAACGCATGCTCCGCAATCTAATGCTCCGTCGCTTGTCTGCGAAGTGTTAGGTATGTAAAAGAACCAATCGTGAATGATAAGAGTTTATTTGTTCTCAGCATTAGATCGAAGAGGAATGAACACCGAAGAGATCTTCGTCATAGAGGATCGTGTGACAGGCGAACCGCACGCTCAAAAGGGAAAGAAACAAGGAGATGTGCTGGCATGCAGCAAACCATACCTTCACTGATTTCTAACCCAAACAAGCGCTGTCCGATGTTCTATTCGTCCATCACTATGTTGGCGTATTTTTCCATTTAGAATTTTCAGATTTGGCTCTTCAGCTCAATCTTGATGGACTTTGGATTCTCATCGATTTCGCACGTCTCTAGTTTCACCTTTTTAATCTAACAAATTCTGCTAGCCTATCTTAGCACTTTTTCTAAGGTATCCACTCTACATATTCCCAACTATCCTCGTCAGGTGACTCCTCTCTTGCATGGTCGTAGTCAGATTCCTCTTCAGAGGACAACTCATTGCTCTCCTCATTATCAGAAGAACCATCTCGTGTATGGGAGAGAACATCTTCCTCTTTTGATGAAGAAGCAAACATCTCGAGATGACTATTGAGTTCTTTAAGTAACCCGTCATGGTTAGGGAGCGGCGGGTCTGGCTTGTTCGGGCGTTGCTCGCCCGCTCTAAGCGTTTGCGCAGCGACTTCAGCTTTCTGATCATACTTCTCTTCATCTGGCTCCTTGGCTGCATTAGTAGCACGTTTTGTCTTCTTAGCGACCGTCGCTTTATCCTTTCCTTGGACAGAGCTTGCAGAGGTTTCCTGGTCATAATCAGTAATCATAGCTCGCACTTGGCTTCGCGGAACTTGCGTCAAAGAGTGTCGTATCTTCTGCTCCAGCATTTGGTTCGTTCTCTAACCTGGCGTCTGTGTATGCTCGCGTTCGCTCAAGGCTTTGCCTCGCCTTCTTTGCCTCTCTCTTCCTTGCTTGGTTCTGCCTCTTTTTTTGATGTTGCTGTGCTGATTTCGCGTACTTATGCGGCATTTTTTTCGTTTTCGGAGGTTGAAAGCGAAAGATACGATCAGGAACGAGAGAGAAAAGGATTCGGGAATTGTGAAAGTATCTACAGAAGATGAGCAGGAAAGCTTAGGCGCGCAAGGAAAGTATGCTATCATCCTTGGGGCACTACTGGTTTTAAGTCGAAGCATAGGTAGGGAGAAGAACAGCGAGGTCTATTTGTGGCATCCACAGGATGAGAGTTGTTTTGTAACAACACCTCATGCTGCTGTTGTCAAAGGCAAATAAGCGGTGTTGGTCGCAGATATAGCCTGTCAACGTTTGGCAGTGCTTGTATACATGAAGGTCCATAGGCCATTACAATCCTTGACTCTCAAGCTCTTAGCGGTCGCTGTGTCTCTCTCCTATCTGTCTTGGCGCGAAATCTCTTCACTTCGGTGCTATCACTCCAAACTGGAAGAGAATTTTAGCGTTGTTATCCTCCATCTCAGTAGCACGATCCCATTCGACCACAACTGAAGAAGATGGTCAACTTTAAGCGGCCTCTACAGAACAACAACCAAGGTATGAACGACGCAGAGAGTATTGGAGAGTATGTGGAATGACGAGACTGTTTTCGCCTAGTCCTAGTAAAGAGGCACTTATCGACGTCGAATACCGGTGTTACCAGAAAGTCCAAAGATAACAAACATCCCGATGGGTTCCACAAATCTATACTGGGAATGAAGGGATGGGATCGGTCGATGTTAAGGGATCGGAACAGCAGGATGAAAGAGGGAAGGCTGATGACGAGGTAGAAGAAAGAAGCCGAAGAAGCCATCGATAAGGACGAAGAAGATAGAGCCAAAGACTCCGAAAGGGGAAGGGAAAGAAACATAGAAGTGGACAATAAGACAGGAACCAAGCAAGACGAGAATGCAAACGTAGGGAAAAATAGCTTGGAAAGATTATGTCGGTACATGGACTGAGTTGTTCGGAAAATCTAATTAACAGTCGCAGTATATGGAAGGAGGTAGCAGGGACGGGGTGAGGGATAATGTACCTTGGGTGGGAGGAAGTCGTTGATGGCAGTGACCGTGGTCGATCATACGGATCTTTTTTAAAGATTCGAAGCATTGTACAAATCTAGATAAGCACTGCGATATGTGATATTCCAGCTCGGCAATGTCGGTAGGCATTCGTTAGATCGTCATACCTTTACTGTATGTGTTCGAGGGTTGGTTCGCCCTGGTTGGAAAGCTCAATCCAACCCATCAGACCATGAAGTGATAAATTCACCATATGGTGGAAATCTTCGGGGAGGCTGTGCGATGGCTTCAACGAGTGGTGGTTTCTTGGGGTGCTCTGAACATGAGCGGGAGTCGTACATATATGTGCAGGATCGATCGAATGGAGGTAGATCATTGATGCAGTAATGCAGTGATGCACGATTACACAATGCAGACGGAAGGAGGTTGTCCTAGATCCGACGTGCATTCATCGTCACATACTGTATGGTTGGTTGTTCGGTACCTGGAAGTGATGGTGTTCCTCGTCGCGACCGTGGCACTACTACGTAGGTAGTCGTCCTTCGTTTAGAAAAGCTTTTTCTCCACTGTTCCACCGTTCCATCGTATGATTCGTGTCTCAGGCCACACGTTCCAAATAAGTGAGACCTTTCAGCGAGATTCCTCAATATATTCTGATACGACTCGCAAAGCTGCAAGTTGTGCAATTACACAGTATTTTGGTATCGGGAATTAGGTTCAGCACTCTTTACGGAGACAGTTTGCATCGTTTTCAGACGTTAGGGGGCCCCGCGTCGCATCACTAGTTTTAGAAGGTGCGCCGCCACTGGCCTCCACTCCACCTCACACGCTTACATCCGAGCATGCACCACTTAGAATCAATGTACGGAGTATTGGCGCATACCTATCACGGAACGTTGAATGTTCAACTGTAAATCCAGCGGCCCCTGAGAGAGAGGGGATATGCAGCCAAGGGAGCACTCTTGCTCCAGTGGCACTCCTTCGGTTCTCGAACGACCACAGCACCAAGTCACACAAGTGACGGCTATTTCTCCACTCTGAAATCATGTTTGTCCCCGAATGAAGGCCGCTGTGCCATCTTGTCGAACTATCTCCGTACACTATCACCATACGAAGTACAGTATCGCTGTTATCGTTTCACCAAAATGGGTTCCTGCATCCTGTCAGGATTAGATGCATAGGTACTGTACATGATACATCCCCTTGTGCTTCTCCAACCTGACCGGCATGACCCGGGGCTGGACCTGTCAGTTTCCAATATTCAGTCGTCAATACATGCTTTAGTCGTGTAATCCTCCCTGTGATATGGCACTCGTACATGCATCTCAGATCCCGTTCCGTCGTTTCGGTGATCCTCCATGATCAACCCAACCTTATTTCTTCATGGAAATGGTTAAAACTGCTGTGGTTTCCGCCGCAGCAGGCACAGTCATTTATCTATTTCATTCTCTCTTGTCCACGTCGAATTCTCCTTCCGCTCTTCAACATCCTCAGTCATGGTTCTTTACGTCGCCAGCTATGGCGATGGCGGATACAAAACTGCCGTTGTCGCCATTGTCCTCATTGTCATGCAGATCCTCATGGTGTCGGCGCGGCTCATCTCCCGAAGACTGCAAAATGTTACGCTGGGATCTGACGATTGTGTACTCATCTTGGCAATGGCGAGTAGTTCCGATCAATCAGGAGAGCTATGTCTAATATCACCTAGGTCTTCACCTGTGGACTTTGCGTGATGGGCACTGTGTGTACGTACCACCCTCATATACTTGCAGCCAATCCTCGAATCCTTAAGGGCGAAGGCTAATCTTCCTTCTCTAGTGCCAAGAATTGCCGGCGTCGGGCAGCAAATGGAGGCAAAGATGATGCACAATCCATCTGCTGCGAAACAGGTTGGCCGAGTATGTCTCACGTCTCCCACGCGGCGAATCCTTTGTGTAAAATCGACTGCTAACCTATCTCACAGAGCTCAATTGCTTGGATGGTCGTCTATGGCTCCGCAGTAGCCCTAAGCAAATGCGCCATCCTACTTCTCTACACCCGCGTCTTCACCACGCGTAAACGGGGCTTCACCGTTGCCGTCTACATAGTCGGAGCCGTAGTCGTCGCAACTGGTCTGGTCAACACCTTCACAGCCATCTTTCAATGTGTACCTATTGCCTACAAATGGAACAAATCGCTCAGTGGAGGGAAGTGTATTGACGAAGTGGCCTTTGAGCGCTACATGTCGATTCCAAACGTGGTTACTGGCGCTGTGATGCTCGTGATGCCGCTGCCGCTTGTGTGGGAGTTGAATATTACGCTTCGGCAGAAGATTGCGCTTACCCTTACCTTTTTGCATGGTATCATGTAAGGTCTCATCATTGGCCGAATGCGGAAGGACCCAACTAATACAATACAGCGGCTTCATCGCAAGCTGTGTCCGACTAAGCATCCTCTTCCAGACCAACGCAATGACCGACACCGGCGTCACCGCCATAGCCTGGACCATCTGGACCCTCACCGAACCCGCCAACTACGTAATCGCCGCCTGCCTCCCCACTCTCCGCCCCGTCCTCACCCGCATCCTCCCCGAGAAAATGTTCATCCTCAGCAAAAGCCGAGACACCTCCAACAAGCCGTACTCGTCAAGAAGGCTCAAGATTAGCTGGCCAAAAGGTCATTCGGCGCCAAAACTGACTCTGTTGTCTCGAGATCCGATGAGCCATATGACGGGGCCTTGGGATCCGAAGTTGAATACTTATGATTCGCGGTCACATACCGATATGGATACTAATTCAATGCGATCGGTGGGGTGGGGAAAAGGAGAACGGGGCCGTGTAATGACGGAGGAGGTTTAAATATTGCGTGATAATGCTCCTGTAACGATACTAATGCTCTCTCTTTATGATCTATAAAGCTCTATAGCCTTGGCATACGCCGGTAAATATATATATATCCATCTACGAGTACGTTTTCGAGGAACGACACCCTCACGTGACACCCCAACCCCCAAGGCAACTTTACGCGCTTCGTCACATCCTCGAGTAGGTAACGCCGCACCCGTACTTTCTAATCCCCACCCCATCCCACCCCATTCCCGTCCCCATAGCGCTAGGAGTATGCCCGGGCCCGTGCACGTTCCGGTCCCGTGCACACCCTAAACCCGATTAGCCACCCATACTATTTTTATCATTATTCAACCATCATTCATAGAATCAAATTGCAATTGATATGACTGATTGTTGATATGTATATGAAGCCTTCAAGCTATAGAATCAATCATCAAATCGCTTAGGAGCTTTGTTTTGCCTTCCAGCTCGCGTAGACCTGATTTGACTTGGCCCCCTTTCCACCTGCTCAATAGAAACAAAATCAGTGAATTGCTGTACTTTCACCTCTTTAGACTTCTTCTTTTGCTCTTTCTGAAGCTCTTTAGCCTTCAGCTTTTGCTCCTGAACTAGACGTCGTCGCTCCAATTCCTTCGCCCATAGCTTCTTTTTCCGCTTCGCTTCTGTTAGGGGCCAGCATAGAGCGAGTCATATGGGTGTAATGTAACGAGTATATAAATGCTAAGGAAGGAAAGTATCTAGGAGGGAAGGGCCGGCTATCTATATGGCTCAGGAGAACATAAGCTAACCCTGAATAGGGTTGGCTTCGGAACAAGCCTATGCCCTAGCGGCGAGCGATCGGCGATAGCCCTCAGGATAGCCATCAACATAGCCACCAACATAGTCACCAACATAGCTACCAACGAAGGTGCGTAGCTAGGATCGTAACAGCTTCCTCCTCTCGCTCCGCCTTCTTTTTTTCCCGTTCCACCTTTCTTTCAGCTATTAAACGCTGTTCCTCTAGCTTTCTAAGCTCTCTTTGTTCCTTTTCATCCGCCTTTTGAATAGCAGCTTGCTGTTCCCCTTCGATTCTTTGAATTTGACGATCACGGGCCGCCTGAATCTTATTAGAACTAAAAAACATCCCCTTTGCCTCACCATTAACCTCTAGATCGTCAAATAAAGGCTTGTCACGTCGTCTGCGACTTCTCTCTATACGTACTGTTCGCCGAAGACCTTCGTTTTCTGCTTTCAGAAGAGCAACATCTGTAGTAAGCTTTTTCATCGTATTGTTCAATCTACGAGCTTTCGGACCAATTACTTCCCCTACAACTGACTTCATTAATCGTCGAACCGTTCTTCAATCAGCTTCAGACAATGCTGAAGAAGAAGAATGACTTGAATCAGGTCTAGCGTTCGATTTAATCTGCTTTATGATCTGTGATGAATCGAAAGACAGCAATTCTGTCTTTTCCCATTCACTTTTTATGTTGACAGGCGTGAAAGCAGCTTGATATGCAGGCCAAAATAGATCAAAGAAGTCTCTTTTCGATATTCGAGAAAGTTCTTGACTCTTAAAGATTCAGTCGTTCAGATTTTGAGAGTAGTAATTGGCCAAAGAATTGAATAAGCTGACATTCAGAGATTGAAGACGATGAGTAGAATAAGAAGAATATAGAGTCACGAGCATCTTGTTCTGCTCACATCAGTCAAGAAACTTCATGTTGATATGACTGTCATGTTCATCAACGAATAGAAGACGATAATCGCGTGAATTTCTGGCTTTTGACCTCGTATTTCGATCAAATACGATAGTGAGTCAAGAGTAGATCAATTCATCGTTAGTTCAGTCAGTAGCAGAGAAAGCAAAGAAGCAGAATTGCTCTTTGAGATCATATTCAGTAAGTCAGCTATTCTGAATATTGCCTGATATCGTCTGATAAATGATCGAAGGGGATATATCAGTCATGTTCATGCAAATGATTGCAATCAAGGTGATTCATTCTCTATTGCCGTCTTGATCAGCACTCAGCAATTTGTCACTGTCTAGATGCTTTAAACTAAAGACTCTTCGAGTCTTTTGAAGCAGTTCAAGTAGAAAGTTCTTTTCATTCATATTATATGTGTTTGAAGGAAGAATCTCATATTCTTCGATTTTTTGCTTTATCTATCCCCATATTAGTATGAAATTAAACGTAATGAAGATACTTACTAGGTCAAAATAAAGCTGATATTGATATGCATTATCGACTTTTTTCCGCTCTAGATCAGCTTCTTGTAGAAACTTTGACTGCAGTATATCTGAATGACGTCGAACGAACTCATAAGACCAGTTTTTGCCTGGCTGTTTTCCAGATATATTGTACGCAAAAACACGAATTGTTACGATCCTAGCTACGCACCTATGTTGGTAGCTATGTTGGTGGCTATGTCGATGACTATGTTCATGGCTATCGCCGGCCGCTCGTCACTAGGCTATCGAATTGTTCCGGAGCCAACCCTATTCAGGGTTAGCTTATGTTTTCCTGAGCCATATAGATAGCCGGCCCTTCCCTCCTAGATACTTTCCTTCCTTAGCATTTATATACTCGTTACCTTACACCCATATGACTCGCTCTATGCTGGCCCCTAACACGAATCATCGCATTGGAAGAGGGTATACCACGCTCGGTAAGCTTGTTTATATAGCGAATAAGCTCTTTTTCTTGTTGATTTGAAAGAATTGACGTCGTTTGCTTGCTTTTCTTAACGGAGGCCGTTTTACCCCTATGTCGTCGCGACAGCGTGCTTCGATTGATATTGAATTTCTTTGCAGTCGCAGTGTAGTTAGGTGAGTCTTGCAAAGCTAGATCTGCAAGAGCTGCTTCAATTGAAGCCATATTGAATTTGTAGTTGATTTTTGAAGAAAGATGAAAGTAGTAAAGTGGGGTGTGCACGGGACCGGAACGTGCATCGGGCCGGGCATACTCCTATCATCCCCATCATCTCGCAAATGTGATTGTGATTGTCAAGAAACCCCCATGGGCCATATGTACAGTACATCCGCCTCCGGAATACCCGCTATGCGCACCCAAAATACCTTAGCCTGAGGCCAGCGTTTCATAAGGTAGATTTGCTAAATGCACCTCAAGCTACCTTATGCTGGGCCTCCTTTGGGATTGCGAGCCCGACGCAGCGCGGGCATGAGTATGTACCTAGGTAGGTAAGGTAAGGTAGGCAAGGCAGTAGTGTCCACGTGATTGGATGTGTGTGGTGTTTTGTTTGGGATGGGGGGATGGAGCGTTTGGTGATGCAATTGCTTTGAGAGGCTGAGGAGTAGATATGATACGCTATCCCGATTTTGAAATCTTTGAATAAGTTCTCACATACATTTCTCACATATATTTCATCAAAAGACATGCTACGTTCCAAGATCATCTACAACTCTGTCGACCCTCCATACCTAACCCAGCACCCAGCACCCAGCACCCAGCACTCACATCTACACCCCCTACCCTCCTTCTCATCCGTACACATATCCCCCCCCACACGACTAGACCTCTCTCTTGATTACCATCCAGGCTAGAAATACACTCCGCGAGGCTCACGAAGGCGTCCTCTCGTGTCGGAAGACATGGAGTAGAAAAGAGGGAAACGGTGGGGGAGAATAGTGTCGTGGTCTGTTCAGCTGGGAAGAGAGAGGCGGGACAGGACGCTGGTACTCCATTGTTAATGGTGTTGGGAATGGAAGGTCTACAGCACGTCAAAGCTGTGCGATTCATAAGATACAGTGCCCCCCGTCCAGCGTACCACCGCACCCCCCAACCTGCTTTCTTTCTCCTACTCTCATATCCGTACCACCCGCTCCATGCATCGGCCATCGCATTCGTCACTTTGCACTCCATACCCGCGGGGCTTCCCAACCCCCTTCCTTGTCTTTCCCTATACCTTTCCCTCCAAAGATTCCAAAATCTCAATACAAATGTCCTCGATCTAAATACCGCACCCTCTCTGTCCTCTGGACCACTTCTGCAGTATCTACACCAAATATCGTTCCCCCGTCTCCCCCCTCTCTCTCTTACCAAAAAACCAGCATTCCGCATCTCTCCAAGAATCAACCTCGCTCGATGTCAAGACACGGGTGCCACAAGTATCGGCCTGAACCCCCCCATTTATGCAGTATTCTAGCGAAAAAAGAAACGAAAAAAAAACCAATCTCCAAAACAACCTCATACCAGCCCATGATGCCTACTGCTTCAGACC